>WNGA01000089.1_pt1 | contig 155183 bp, 131 predicted proteins | sample 5400061 | NCBI WGS metagenome assembly WNGA01 (sample SAMN13153366, study PRJNA577476) | soil metagenome | isolation source: 100 cm soil or saprolite under grassland replicate 2 | place: USA:California | collected 2016-06-15 | reverse complement strand
GGCGCGAGCATGCATGACAACCTTGTCATCGCTGCGAAACGCGCCGACTTCTCAGCCCTCGGGAGTCGTTATGCCCCTCCGCCGTGTTCTGCTGGCCGCATCCGCTCTCGCGCTCGGTGCGATCGTCGTACCCGCGTTGCCGGCCGGTGTGGCCGCTGCCGCCGACACCGGCTTCAGTACGTCGTTCGAGGAAGGTCAGCCGCAGCCGACCTGGACCGACGAGGTGGAGACCGGGCCGGACGGCAAGCCGCGAGCCTCAGGAGTAACCGGCCCGACGCCGACGGGGATCGGCGGCAACGAGATGGACAAGGTCACCAAGGTCGAGGCGAACGGCGAGAACACCGGCGCCGGCGAGATCGCCACCAACGTGGCCGACGGCGACCCGTACACGAAATGGCTGGTCTTCGAGCCGACCGGCTGGCTCACGTTCACCATGTCCGAGCCGGTCACGATCGTGAAGTACGCGCTCACCTCCGCCAACGACGCCCCCGGCCGCGACCCGAAGGACTGGACCCTCTACGGCTCCCACGACGGCTCGAGCTGGACCGCGCTGGACTCGCGTACCGGCCAGGACTTCACCGACCGGTTCCAGACCAAGGTGTACGAGTTCAGCAACAGCACCGCGTACGACCATTTCAAGTTGGACATCACCGCCAACCACGGCGACCCGATCGTGCAGCTCGCCGAGGTGGTGCTGTCCAACGGGGCGCCGCTGCCGCCGCCGGGTCCCGCGATGGAGTCGCGGCTGGACTCGGGGCCGACCAGCGCGTACAACGCACGGGCACGCACCGGGTTCACCGGGGTGCAGTCGCTGCGGTACGCGGGGCACCAGACGAGCAAGAACCGCGGGTACTCGTACAACAAAATTCTGGATGTCGACCTGACGGTGGCCGCGGACAGTGAGTTGTCCTACCGGATCTTCCCCGAGTTCGTCGAAGGCGATCTGAGCTATCCGAGCACCTACGCGGCGATCGACCTGGCGTTCGACGACGGCAGCTACCTGAGCCAGCTTCAGGCGCGTGACCAGCACGGATTCGGGCTCACCCCACGCGGCCAGGGCGCCGCGAAGGGCCTGGAGACAAACCAGTGGAACCACATCGAGTCACGGATCGGCGCGGTGGCTGCCGGCAAGACCGTCACAAGGATCATCATCGGGTACGACAAGCCGACCGGCCCGGCGGACTTCCGCGGCTGGGTGGACGACATCTCACTCAGCGCCACCAGCGACAACGCGGCCGCGATCGCCGCGACGAATCCGTCCGACCTGGTGCTGACCACCCGGGGCACCAACGCCAGCGGCAGCTTCTCCCGGGGCAACAACTTCCCCGCTACCGCCGTGCCGCACGGCTTCAACTTCTGGACCCCGGTCACCAACGCCGGCACCCGCTCCTGGCTGTACGAGTACGCCAAGGCCAACGACGCGAACAACAAGCCGCGACTGCAGGCGTTCTCGGTCAGCCACGAGCCGAGCCCGTGGATGGGGGACCGGCAGACGTTCCAGGTGATGCCGTCGTCCGACCCTGGCGACCCGACCGCCAGCCGGTCAGCCCGCGCGCTGCCGTTCGATCACGGGAACGAGATCGCGCGGCCGTACTACTACTCGGTGCGGTTCGACAACGGGCAGCGGGTCGAGATGGCGCCGACCGATCACGCGGCGATGCTGCGGTTCAGCTTCCCGGCCGGCAACCCGACGCTGGTCTTCGACAACGTCAGCAACGCCGGCGGTCTCTCGCTGGACAAGAACACCGGCGAGTTGACCGGCTACAGCGACGTACGCAGCGGACTGTCCGTCGGCGCCGGCCGGCTCTTCGTGTACGGCGTGGTGGACCGCCCGGTGGCCTCCAGCGGGAAGCTGTCCGACGGCGGCGGCAGCAACGTCGGCGGGTACTTCCGGTTCGCGCCGTCGGAGACCGGCGTGACGCTGCGGATCGCCACCTCGCTGCTCAGCGTCGACCAGGCTCGGCGCAATCTCGAGATGGAGCTGGGCGACTCGTCCTTCGACTCGGTACGGGACCACGCGCAGGCGCTGTGGGACGCGAAGCTGAAGGTGATCGAGGTCCAGGGCGCCAGCCGGGACCAGCTCACCACGCTCTACTCGAACCTCTACCGGCTGCACCTCTACCCGAACCACGGGTACGAGAACACCGGCACCACCGCAGACCCGCACTACGAGTACGCGTCCCCGGTCTCCCCGAAGGAAGGCCCCGACACCGCGAACCAGACCGGCTCGAAGATCGTCGTCGGGAAGGTGTACGTCAACAACGGGTTCTGGGACACGTACCGGACGGCCTGGCCGGCGTACTCGCTGCTGACCCCGAGTCTGGCCGGCGAGCTGGTGGACGGGTTCGTGCAGCAGTACCGCGACGGAGGCTGGATCTCCCGCTGGTCCTCACCCGGGTACGCCGACCTGATGGTCGGCACCAGCTCCGACGTGGCGTTCGCCGACGCGTACCTCAAGGGGGTGCCGGGGATCGACGTGCAGGCGGCGTACGACGCGGCGCTGCGGGACGGCGGCGCGCGACCGCCGTCGGCGAACGTGGGGCGCAAGGGCATGGACCGCGCGCCGTTCCTGGGCTACACGCCGACGTCCACGTCCGAGGGCTACTCGTGGTCGATGGACGGCTACATCAACGACTTCGGCATCGCGAACCTGTCCAAGGCGCTGTACGACAAGGCCGGCGCCGACGATCCGCGCCGGCAGGAGTACCTGGACAACTACCGCTACTACCTCAACCGCGCCCGCAACTACGTCACGCTCTACGACCCGTCGGTGAAGTTCTTCCAGGGCCGCGACGCGAAGGGGGAGTGGCGGGAGTCGCCGGACACGTACGACCCGCGGGTCTGGGGCGGCGACTACACCGAGACCGACGGCTGGAACATGGCGTTCTCGGTGCCGCAGGACGGCGAAGGGCTCTGCCAGCTGTACGGCGGCCGCACCGAGCTGGCCGACAAGCTCGACAAGTTCTTCGCCACCCCGGAGACCGCGAAATTCCCCGGCTCGTACGGCGGCACGATCCACGAGATGCTCGAAGCCCGCGACGTACGCATGGGCCAGTACGGCCACAGCAACCAGCCGTCGCACCACATCGCCTACATGTACGACTACGCCGACCAGCCCTGGAAGACCCAGGCCGCAGTACGCGAGATCCTGTCCCGGATGTACCTCGGTTCCGAGATCGGCCAGGGCTACCACGGCGACGAGGACAACGGGGAGATGTCCGCGTGGTACCTGTTCAGCGCGCTCGGCTTCTACCCGCTGCAGGTCGGCAGCCCCTCGTACGCGATCGGCTCGCCGCTGTTCACCAAGGCGACCGTGCACCTCGAGAACGGCCACGACCTGGTCGTCAACGCGCCGAACAACAGCGCCTCGAACGTGTACGTCAAGTCGTTGAAGGTCAACGGCAAGACCTGGAGCTCGACCTCGCTGCCGCACGGCGTGCTGGCGGCCGGCGGCCGGCTCGACTTCGAGATGTCCGCGACGCCGACGAACTGGGGGACCGGCGCCGGTGCCGCCCCGCCGTCGCTCACCGGGCCGGGCGAGCAGCCGCAGACCTGGCGGGACTCGCTCGACGACGCCGGTGCCACGCTCAGCGCGCCGGCCGAGCTGACCGACAACACCTCGACCACGTCCGCCACGGTCACCGACCCGGTGGGTGTCACGTTGTCGCAGGCCAGGTCGGTGCAGATGTACACCCTCACGGTCGGCTCGGCCGCTGCGGCGCCCACCGGTTGGACGCTGCAGGGGTCTGACGACGGCGTGGGCTGGGTGACGCTGGATCGGCGTACCGGGGTGACGTTCGGGTTCGACGACTACACCCGCGGCTTCAGCGTCGGCGAGCCCGGCTCGTACACCCACTACCGGTTGGTGTTCGACGGGTCCGCGACGCTCGCCGAGGTCGAACTGCTCGGCACACTGCTGGGCGCGGACACGGGCGACCACCCGACGAAGCACGAAGCAGACGCCCGCCGGCCGAAGCCGAACCCATCCGGCCCGTCCGACCGCAACTACGGCTGACCGAGCAGGGGCGCCGGCATCACACCGGCGCCCCGACGCTCACAGGTCGATGATCGGCCACTCCTCCGGCAGGAACTTTGTGACCAGTCCGCGTTGTGAGGTCAGGATTTGCACCGTGTGCTCGGCCGCCGTGATGACGACCTGCGCCAGATCCATTCGCCCCAGAGAGCGGCTGAAGCCGCCCATGACGGCCGCCATGTCCCGCTCCGCCGAAGTCACCACCACGTTGTCCAGAGACTGGATGAGATCGAGCATGACGTGGTCTTGCGGCGCCTGCCGGTAAGCCTCAGCGAGACATAGCACCGGCACGAGCACCGACTCACCGGTATCCGCTCGCCGAGCGATCCAGTCGCCGACACCTGCGTCTCCCTGGGCATACGCCAGCACTGCGTCGGCGTCGAGCACCAGACCGGGCGACTTCAAAACCGACCTGCCTTAGCGTTCTCGAGGAGTTCCTTCGCTTTGCGTCGAAGTTCGGGCGTCATGCGCAGTCGCTTCTCTTCCTCGGCCACTCTGGCGATGCCTTCCTCGGTCACGTTGATGCCCGCGTCGCGCAGTTGCCGGCGTACCCGCTCGCCGAGAATGCGGCGGCGGATCGACTCGGCGACGAAGGCGGACACGTTGTCCTCATGGGACAGTCGCTCTGCTATGTCGTCAGGCAGGCTGACAGTGATCTTCTTGGTCATACCACAGAGGCTAGAGGGTCATACCGGGTACGGCAAGCACCGTCACACCGTGGCGTCGCGGGCTCGGCGTACGGCTTTGCGGCGGGATCGGCGGCGCCACAGGTACCAACCACCGGCGGCCAGGAACACGAAGCCGAGCAGGACCAGCACCGGCAGCACGATGGCGACCACGGACATCACGACGCTGGCGAAATCCTCGGTGGTGCTCAGCACCGGAGCGGCGACGCCGGCCGTCGCCACGTTCGCCACCGGCCGTACGGTGGCCTTGGCGCCGTGGACCACGAGGGCGATCACCGCGCCGACCAGGATCGGCACCCAGCTGGGGGTGTTCGCCGACGCCTCGGGCACGGTGAGGGTGGACGCGCCGGCGGTGGCGCCGAAGGCGAGGCCGCCCGCGGTGGGGCGCACGACCGTACCGAGGACGTCGTTGACGTGGTCGACGATCGGCACCTTGTCGGCGACCACCTCGATGACCAGCAGTACGGACAGGATCAGCAGCACCCAGCCGTTCTGCAGCCAGTCCCACTGCGGTGGCAGCTTGATCAGGTCGGTGTAGCGGCTCAGCAGCCCGACCGCGACCAGCGGAATGTACGCGTTCAGCCCCGCGGCGGCGGCCAGCCCGCTGCCGGTGAGAGCTTCGAGCATGGTGCGCTCCTCGTTCTGGGTGCGGTCGCCGTGGGTCGGCGTACCAGGGCAATGGTCTCAGCCTGGCGCGAACCGGACGGGGGCGCGCGACACCCCGGCCACCTGACAACCGGCGCCCTCCCGGCGGGAGCCGGCCAGGCCCGATACCCTCGCCGGGTGCGATTGGTGATTGCCCGCTGCTCCGTGGACTACCAGGGCCGGTTGCAGGCCCACCTCCCGATGGCCACCCGGCTGCTGCTGGTGAAGGCGGACGGCTCGGTGCTGGTGCATTCCGACGGCGGGTCGTACAAGCCGCTGAACTGGATGTCGCCGCCGTGCCGGGTGGAGGAGGAGCCCGGAGTGTGGCGGGTGGTGAACAAGGCCGGCGAGGAACTCCGGATCACGATCGAGGAGATCCTGCACGACACCCGGCACGAGCTGGGCGTCGATCCCGGGCTGACCAAGGACGGCGTCGAGGCGCACCTGCAGGAGCTGCTGGCGGCGTCGCCGACCGTACTCGGGGAAGGGTTTTCGCTGGTACGGCGGGAGTATCCGACCGCGATCGGCCCGGTCGACCTGCTGTGCCGGGACGCCGCCGGCGGCACCGTCGCGGTGGAGGTCAAGCGGAAGGCCACCATCGACGCCGTGGAACAACTCTCCCGGTACGCCGAACTGCTGAACCGTGATCCACTTCTTGCCCCCGTGGCCGGCATCCTGGCTGCCCAGTCGATCGCTCCACAGGCACGGACGCTGGCCGAAGACCGCCGTTTCCGGTGCGTCGTCGTGGACTACGACGCGTTGCGTGGCCGGGAGAGCAACGACCTGCGGCTGTTCTGACCGGCGCCCGCGTCGCCGCTCGGCGCCGCCATTCGACCCAGATCTAATCGTGGTCGTCATGCCTGGATCCCGCGCACCATGTGGCCAGCCCTGCGGGGATCACACACAGGATCTGGGAGTAGCGATGCGTCCACTCGTCAAGGGACTGGCCGCGCTCGGCGTAGCGCTGGCTGTGGCAACGACTCCGACGGCGGCGGCCTTGGCCGCTCCCGGCGGGGACTCGGGCTGGGAGCCGTACCGGACGCCGTCGTTCAGCATCGCCGCGGGAGTGAGTTGCGGCTTCGGGCTCAAGGGCGACGTCGTGTACGACCACGAGTACACCCGGGTGGTGGAGAGGTTCCCCGACGGGAGCCCCAAGGTGCAGGAGTTCCAGGGCGCGCTGGGGGTCGACTTCACCAACGTCGCCACCGGAGAGACGGTACGGCGCGACGCCTCCGGCACGCTGCGGGCCACGTTCCACGAGGGAGGTGGCAGCGACTGGCAGTTCGACGGCAACGGGATCGCGGTGATCCGTACCAGCAATCCGAACTCCGTGCCCGGGGTGTATCTGCTGTCCGGGTCCGTGCTGTACACCGTTCACCCGGACGGGTCGCGGGAGTTCACGGTGCAGGACGGCACCATCGAGAACATGTGCCAGACTCTGGCCTGATGATCCAGCTGCGGCTCAGCTCTGCCGTCCTCGCGCGGATGCGATTTGCGTATTCGCCGTTGGCGGAGGCCGCCAAGAGCCTGTACATCGTCAACTCCGGCAACATCCACCCCCTGCATCGCGGCTGGTACGAGCGAGTGCGGCCCGACCTGCGCCGGGTGGACGGCGACCTGCTCCGCGCGGTCGTCCCGCCCGGCGGCCACGTCGCGGAGTTCCTGTTCGTCGGGGCGACCGGCACCAACACGACCATCGAGGAGCAGTTGCAGCTCGTCGCCGACTGGCCCCTGGAGCACTTCGTCAGCGAGGTGGCGGAAGCCTGGCGCGGGGTTGGCGTATCGCCAGCCGCGCGCCGGCTTCTCGACCGGGGTGCGGACGGTCCGCGACGGGTGGCCGACGCACTCGAGCAGTACTGGCAGGTCGCCGTCGCGCCGTACTGGCCGCAGCTGCGCGCGGTTCTCGACGCGGATGTCGCCTACCGGGTCAACAAGCTCGCCAGGGGTGGCATCGCGGAGCTGATGCTCGACCTGCATCCTTCGATCGACATGACCGAGCATGCGATCCGGGTCGCCAGCCGTACCGAGGACGACATCGACGGTGGCGGCCTGACGCTGGTGCCGTGCGTGTTCGTCTGGCCGCACCTGTGGGTCGAGCTGGGCCTGGTCGGCCAGCCGAGCCTCACGTACGGCGCGCGCGGCATCGGCGCCCTGTGGCAGGACAGCGGCGTCGACGCCGACGAGGAGGACGCGCTCGGCGCGCTGCTCGGCAGGAGCCGTGCGGAGATCCTCGTCAGCCTCAGGCTGCCGCGGTCGACCACCGACCTGGCCCGCTCCCTCGGCCTGACCGCACCGACCGTGAGCTCGCACCTGGCGATCCTGCGCCGCAGCGGCCTGGTCACCAGCTGGCGCAGTGGGCGGCGGGTGCTCTACCAGCGCACCCCGGTGGCGGCCACCATCGTCGCGGCCTGCGGGTACGACGAGGGAGCCGGCGCGCCCGGCCCGGCCTAGTCCTACCTGACCTGCTCCGAAACGTTCCGCTGCGAGATAGTTTGTTAACAGACCATTTTTGGGTACGCTTGTCCGATGGCCACGACCGTTGCCCCGGATGTCAGCACCGACCTCTGTTTCCTGCTCTCCCGAGCCAGTCATGCGCTGCTGACGGAGCAGACCGCCGCGCTGTCCGAGCTGGGCATCTCGCCGCGGGCGCACTGCGTACTGTCGCGGGCGATGGCCGGGGGGCTCACCCAGACCGAGCTCGCGGAGCTGTGCGGCCTGGACAAGACCACGATGGTGGTCACCATGGACGAGCTCGAGAAGGCGGGGCTCGCCGAGCGGCGGCCGTCGAGCACCGACCGCCGTGCCCGGATCATCGAGGTCACCGACTCGGGTAGGCGGATGGTCGCCAAGGGCCGGAAGATCGTCAGCCGGATCCACGAAGACGTGCTGGCGTCGCTGCCGCACGAGATCCGAGAATCGTTCCTGGCCGGGTTGGAGCAGCTGGTCACGGACCGTCTCGCCACTCCGGTGCACTGCGACAAGCCGGTACGCCGACGCGTCCCCCGGGCTGCCCACTAGCGCCCCAGCGTGTTCCCCGATCCCCGCACGACTCGCGTGTTCTACGCAACTCAATTCTCGTACTTTAAGAAATAGTTCCGTTACAGACTATCTGATACGGTCGCACCTGATACCCAAGGAGGCGACCGTATGTCAGGCACCACCTCAACCACCCGGGACGCACGCTGGCTGGCGTTGATCGTGCTGTGCGCCGGGATGTTGATGATCATTCTCGACGCCACCATCGTGAACGTGGCGCTGCCGTCGATTCAGAGTGACCTGCAGTTCTCCCAGTCCGGCCTGGCGTGGGTCGTGAACGCGTACCTGATCGCGTTCGGTGGGCTGCTGTTGCTGGCCGGACGGCTCGGCGACCTGATCGGCCGCAAACGGGTCTTCCTCGGCGGGCTCGCGGTCTTCACCGTCGCCTCGCTGCTGTGCGGCTTCGCGCAGACCCAGGAGATGCTGATCGCGGCCCGGTTCGTCCAGGGCGTGGGCGGGGCGCTGGCCTCCGCCGTGATCCTCGGCATGATCGTGACGATGTTCCCCGAGCCGGCCGAACAGGCGCGGGCGATCGGCGTCTTCAGCTTCGTCGCCTCGGCCGGCGCCTCGATCGGGCTGCTCGCCGGCGGGGCCCTCACCCAGGGGATCAACTGGCACTGGATCTTCTTCGTCAACGTACCGATCGGGATCGTGGTGGCGGTGCTGGCGTACCGGCTGCTCGCGGCCGAGCGGGGCATCGGCCTGGCGGAGGGGGCCGACGTGGTGGGCGCGGTGCTGGTCACCGGGGCGCTGATGCTCGGCGTCTACACCATCGTCAAAGCCGCCGACTACGGCTGGTCGTCGGCCCGCACCGTCGGTTTCGGAGCGGTCGCGTTGGGGCTGCTCGCCGGCTTCCTGGTACGCCAGGCGACCGCCGCGAAACCGCTGCTGCCGTTGCGGATCTTCGGCTCCCGCAACGTGTCCGGCGCCAACGTGATCCAGATCCTGATGGTCGCCGGGATGTTCGGCATGTTCTTCCTCGGCGCGCTCTACCTGCAGAAGGTCCTCGGGTACGACGCACTCGAGATCGGCGCGTCGTACCTGCCGGTGTCGGTCGGGATCGGGGCGCTGTCGCTGCGGTTCGCGGCGCAGCTGACGATGCGGTTCGGGGCGCGCCGGGTCCTGGCGGTCGGGTTGACGTCGATCGCGGCCGGGCTGCTGTTGTTCGCCCGGGCGCCGATCGGGGCCAGCTTCGTGGTGGACGTCCTGCCGCCGATGCTGTTGCTCGGAGTGGGCGCCGGGGTGTCGTTCCCGGCGTTGATGACGCTCGCCATGTCCGGTGCCACGGCCAGCGACTCCGGACTCGCCTCGGGACTGGTGAGCACCACACAACAGGTGGGCGGTGCGCTCGGGCTCGCGGTGCTGGCGACGCTGTCGACCTCGCGTACCAAGGAACTGGTATCGGCGGGGCAGGCGCAGGTCGCCGCGCTGACCAGCGGCTTCCATCTGGCGTTCGCGGTCGGCGCCGGCCTGGTCGCGGTGGCGATCGTCCTGGTGCTCACCGTGCTGCGCCCTGCTACGCAGCCCGAGGTCGAGTCGGCCGAAGAGCCGGAGACCGAGCTGGCCGCGGCCTGAGCCCGGTCCGAGCCGGCCGGGCTGAGCCCCGAGCGGGCCGGGGCGACCCGGTCCGCTCGGGGCTCAGCCGGTCGTGAAGCCGAATCGCACCACCGGGCGTACCGGCTCGGCGCCGGCCTTGCCCTCGGGCAGGGTGATCGCCGTGCACCTGCCTTCGGACGTGCCGCAGCGGAAGTAGCCGTCGTCCGCGGTCTGTACGAACACCAGCCGGTTCTCCCAGGCGACGCGGGCGATCGACGCGCCGTCGATGTCGAGCTCCACGGTCTCGGCCTGTGCGGAGTCGAGCAGGTCGTCCACGGCGACCACCCTGGCATGGCCGTCCCCGTCGTACGCCAGCAGCGTCCTGCCGTCCGGGGAGACGATCGGCAGCGCATCGTCCCCGTTGCGTTTCAGGTTGAGCGGGCTGTCGCAGGCCGGGTCGCCGATCTGCTGGAAGTCGTCGGGTACGTCGTACATCGCGAGGCACTTGTCGCCGGTGATCCCGACGAGTCGCTCGGTGTTGTCGGCGCGACCGCCCAGCGGCTCCAGCGTGGCGCCGCTACCCGTCTGCTGATAACCGCCCTGGCCCAGGTCCCAGGAGTCGTACGTGCCGTTGCCCAGCTGGACCAGCAGCCGGTGCCCGGCCCAGCCGGCGGTGTGGCCGCCTGCCGGGAGATCCGTCTCGGCCCGCGGATCGCCGCCGGGGAGTTCGTAGACCGTGACGTGCCGGTCGTCGACGAAGGCCGCCATGGTGCCGTCCGTGCTGACCGAGACCCGGCTGGTCGGGTCGGGCCCGACGACGTACCGGCCGGACGGGTTCAGGATCGCGGCCTTGCGCTGGTTGCCGGTGGTGAAGGTGACCACCCACGCCTCCGGTACGGCGATCACCGTACTGGCCTCGTCGGCGTCCTCCAGGATGATCCACTTGCCGTCGTACGAGCGCAGCATCGGGTGTTCGCCCTGGTAGAGCAGGTCCGGCAGCTGGTCCGGGTGGTCCTGCGCACCTGCGTGCCTGTCGCCGGTCGGGTCCGTGGCGTCCCTGGGCGTGTCGCCGGTCGCCTTGGCGGTCGGCCAGAAGGCGTACCCGGCGATGCCCAGGGCGGCGGCGACGAGCACGGCTGCGACGGCGTACCAGAGGCGCCGGCGGGACCTGGCCGGTCCGGGGTCGTACATCCGGCCGGAAGCGGCCTGGGCAGGTACGAAAGGGGCGGCACCTGGCGCGGGAGAGGTCGGCGCCGGGAACGCCGGCGCGGGAGAAGTCGGCGCTGGGGGGTTCGGGGTGGCGGCCGGTGTTGCCGGGGGGACCGGGGGAGCGGGGACGGCGGGCAGTTGCACGGTGGCGGCCGACGCGGCCGCGGCCCGCAGCACGGCGCCCTCGGCCACCACCAGCTCCGGCTGTTCCAGGACGGTCGGTGCGATCTGGAGGCCCTGGTGCACCGCGGTGGCGACCAGCGGGATCCGGCTGGAGCCGCCGACCAGGAAGACGCCGGAGACCCGGGCCGGCTCGACGCCGCTGTCGGCCAGCACGCTCCTGGTCAGCTGCACCGTGTCGTGCACCAGCGGCTGCGCCAGACGGTCGAACTCCTCACGGGTCAGATGCACCTCCCGGTCCAGCACGGGTACGTGGAGATCCGCCGCCGGGTGCCGCGAGAGCCGTTCCTTGGCCGACCGTACGTCGTCCCACAGCAGCCGCCGGGCCCGCCGGTCCTCGGGCGTCGCGGGATCGGTGAGCCGGTGCCAGGCGGCGGGGTCGGCGGCGCCGTACAATTCGCCGATCCGGCGTACCAGGGCGTGGTCGAGGTCCAGGCCGCCGATGTCGTCGCGACCGGCCACGGCGATCGTACGGAAGCCCTCGGTACGTTCCACCACGCTGACGTCGAAGGTGCCGCCGCCGAGGTCGTACACCACCACGACCGAGCCGGGGGGCGTGTCGTGGGTCTGCGCGAAGTAGCTCGCCGCGGCCACCGGCTCCTCGACCAGGTCGACCCGCTCCAGCCCGGCCAGCCCCGCCGCGTCGGTCAGGATCCTGCGCCGCGTCGCCGCCCACGCCGCCGGTACGGTGATCGTCACCGTCCCCGGCAGCCCACCGGCGGTACGCCGGGCCTCCTCCACCACCCGCTGCAGCACCGCGGCGATCAATCCGACGACCGGCAACTCCAGACCGCCCAGCAGTACGGTGCCGTGGTCGATGCGTCGCTTCGGGTTCGGCTCGTACCGGCTCGGGTCCAGTCGCGCGGAGTGCACCGCGTCCCGTCCGGTCGCCAGGCCGCCTGCGGGCTCCCAGTAGACCGCGGACGGAAGCAGCGGCGAACCGTCGAACAGCAGCGGCTTGGCGCGCCCGTCGGGCCACACCAGCACCGCGACCGTGTGGGACGTACCGAAGTCGATGCCGAGGCGGAAACCAGTTGCGTGCACCCCGGCAGGGTACGCAAACCGCGCACCTCCGTGGCAACGGCCGAGTCGGTCATCGGATAGCGGGTGGCCGCGTGGATAACGGTTCGGGCCGGTACGACCGCGCAACCCCTGCGTCCCCGGTTCCGGCGAGCAGACTGAGTGGATGGTGAGCCGGCGAGGCCTGATCGTCGGTGCGGCCGGGACCGCCGCGGTGGCCGGAGGCGCCGCCGCGCTGGTTGGCTGTACCGGCACTGACGACGGCACCGGTACCGGCGCCGACACCGCGGGGGCGCCGGGCAGGTTCGAGCCACGGGACTGGTCGAGTGTCCGGAGCCAGTTCGCGCTTCGCCGGGATCATGCGCAGTTCGCCGCGTTCGTCCTGGCCAGCACGCCCTATCAGGTACGGGCCGCCATAGACCGGCACCGCAAGGGCCTCGACGCCGACCCCGAGGGCTACCTGGCGGATCGCCCCGCTCGCGACGCGGCGGCTCGCGGCGCCGTGGCGACGTACCTGGGGGTGCCGCCGGGCGAGGTGGCGTTGACCGCGTCCACGACCCACGGACTCGCGTTGTGGTACACCGGGCTGCGGCTGCGGCCGGGCGACGAGATCCTCACCACCGAGCACGACTTCTACAGCACCCACGAGTCGCTGCGGCTGCGCGCGGCGCGTACCGGCGCGGTGGTACGCCGGGTCCGGCTGTACGACGACCCGGCGGGCGCCTCGACCGATCAGATCGTGTCGGCGGTCGTGAAAGCCGTGACCGCGAGAACCCGCGTGGTGGCCGTGACGTGGGTGCACTCCGGGACCGGGGTGAAGCTGCCGGTCCGGGCGATCGCGGACGCCCTCGGCGGCAGGGCACTGTTGTGCGTCGACGGGGTGCACGGGTTCGCCGCGGAAGACGCCGGCGCCGCCGACCTGGGCTGCGACGTGCTGATCTCCGGCTGCCACAAGTGGCTGTTCGGGCCGCGCGGCACCGGGTTCGTCTGGGCGCGATCCGCTGCCTGGGAGCGGTTCACGCCGGTCATCCCGAGCTTCGACATGGACACCCGTACCGGTCCGGGGCCGGCGGCGAGTCCGGGCGGCTACCAGGCGTACGAGCACCGCTGGGCGTTGCCGGAGGCGGTCGGGTTCCACCGCGCGATCGGGCGGGCCCGGGTCGCGGCCAGGATCCGTGAGCTGGCCGGGTCGCTCAAGGCCGGTCTGTCCGAACTGGACGGGGTGAGGGTGGTGACCCCGAGGTCCTCGAAGCTGTCGGCCGGGATCGTGTGCTGCGAGATCGAAGGACTGCGTCCGGACGAGGCGGTGGCCCGACTGCGACAGGCCGGGGTGTCGGCGAGCGTCACCCCGTACGCGCAGCCTTACCTGCGGTTCGGCGCCAGCATCGTGATCGACCCGGACGACGTGTCGAAGGCGGTGAAGGCGGTCCACGCGCTGCGCTAGCCCTACTGCTAACGGCGGCCGTGCATGAACTTGATCGCGCGCTCCACGATCTGGTTGGCCCGCTGGGTACGGTCGAACGTCATCAGCGGGATCGCGCTGCGCATCCGCCGGCGGGCGATCCCCTTGGGGCGGGCGAACTCGCGGAGTCCGTCCGCACCGTGGATCCGCCCGAAGCCGGAGTCGCCGACCCCTCCGAACGGCAGCGTGGGCAGCACGGCGTACGAGATCGCGGAGTTGATCGAGGCCATGCCGGACCGTACCCGCCGGGCCAGGTCCATGGCGCGGCGCTTGCCGAAGACGGCGGCGCCGAGCCCGTACCGGGTGCCGTTGGCGTGGCGCAGCGCCTCCTCGGCGTCGGCGACCCGGGTCACGGTCAGCGTCGGTCCGAAGGTCTCCTCCTGTACGGCGGACGAGTCCTCCGGCACGCCGGTGAGGATCGTCGGGTGCACGTACGGCGGCCGTACGGCGTCCGGCCCACCCAGGACGGCCTTGCCGCCCTTGGCGACCGCGTCGTCGATGTGCCGGCGGATGATGTCGATCTGGCTGGGCATCGTGATCGGGCCGATGTCGGCGTCGGGCTCGGCGCCGACCCGCAGCTTGCCGGCACGGTCGACCAGCCGGGCGAGCAGCGTGTCGTAGACGGAGTCGACGGCGTACACCCGCTCGATGCCGACGCAGGTCTGGCCGGCGTTGGCCATGCCGCCCCAGATGGCGGCGTCGGCCGCGGCGTCCAGGTCGGCGTCGTCGTCGACGATCATCACGTCCTTGCCGCCGCACTCGACGACCACCGGGGTGAGCGTCTCGGCGCAGGCCGCCATCACCTTCTTGCCGGTCGCGGTGGAGCCGGTGAACGCCACCTTGTCCACTCCGGCACTGGTCAGCGCGGCGCCGACGTCGCCGAGCCCGTGGATCACCTGGAACACGGGAGCGTCGGGGACCGCCTCGGCGAAGGTGTCGCCGATCCACTCGCCGACCGCCGGGCTGTACTCGCTGGGCTTGAACACGACGGTGTTGCCGGCGGCCAGGGCGTACGCGATGGAGCCCATCGGGGTGAAGATCGGGTAGTTCCAGGGGCCGATCACGCCGACCACGCCGTACGGCTGGTATTCGAGCAGACCGCCGTACTCGGGGGTGAGCAGGCTGCCGCGTACCCGCCGGGAGCCGAGCACCTTGCCGGCGTGGCGGCTGGCCCAGGCGAGATGCTCGATCGCGTTGGCGATCTCCAGCTGCGCGTCGGCGACCGGCTTGCCGGTCTCCCGGTGCATCAGCACGGCCAGCTCGGGCATCCGCTTCGCCATCACCGAGTTCCAGGCGAGCAGCCTCCGGCGTCGGCCGTCGAATCCGAGTCCCGCCCACCAGGGTGCCGCCTGACGTGCCTTGTCGACGGTCTCGCGTACCTGGTCCGGGGTGGCGACGGGGAAGCTGGCCACCTCTTCGCCGGTCACCGGATTCGTCGAGATCAGCTTGCCGTCCTCGACCACAGGTACTCCGGGCGTACGGGCAGTGGTGGTCATGGCGGACTCCTCACTCGGGACAGCGGTCCGGCCGGCTACCTGGCCAGTCTAGGACGCTGACTTACCTGCGGTAACCACCCGGAGGGACCCATCACACTGTGCGATTTGTCCGTTGTCCCAGCGTCATTACCCGATGGGGTACGGCGTGCCCAGGTGCACGGAATCGGAAATCGGTGTGGGATGCTGCCGAGCGCGGATGACAGCGCAGCAACCCCGGAGGTGGCCGCGGTGGTGACGGTGGACGAGCTGGTGCGGCGGGTCTGCGCAGCCTCGCCGCCGGACGGTCGTGCGCTGTTCCGGCTGGTCGCCACCGCCCGGCGGAACCCGACCGTACTGACGCCGTACCTGCGGGACCTGCTCGGCGCCGGGGTGCTCTCGCCGTCCGAGCTCTACCGGGGCGCGGGCGGCGACGTACAGCGGGAACTGGTGCACCGGGTCGACTCCGGGGTGCCGGACGAGGAGCTGGACCTGCTGCTGCGGGCGGTCGCCCAGACCGGCGGCGCGATCGCGGAGTCCGCGTTCCGGCGCTGGCGGGTGCAGGCGCCGACCGGCGCGGACGCCCTCGGCGCGCCGGTGGGGGAGTACACCACCGAAGGCGGCTGGACTCTCGCGTCGGACGGCCGGCGCCGGCTGTGCTCGCAGCGGGCGTACGCGTTGAACCCGTCCCGGCCGAAGGACGACCCGATCGCCGGCGGGGCCGCCGCGGCCAACTGTCCACAGTGCGGCAACGGGCTGTGGGCGGTGTTGAATGTGGACACCCACGATCCCCGGGTTGACGCGGCGCTGTCCCACACCGGCTGGCGGGGCCGGCTGCGGGTGGTCACCTGCTACCGCTGTGCCTGCTACGGCACCGTTTTCTGCGAGGTAGCACCGGACGGCGCGGTCCGTTGGTCGCCACACACCAAGGCTCCCGAGTACGTCGACGACGGTGACTGGGCGATGCCGTCCGGGTGGCTGTCGATCGGCGGGCCACGGGCGACGCCGTACCTGTCCGACGCCTGGGCGGCCGGTGGTTCCACACTGGGCGGGCATCCGGACTGGGTGCAGGGCGCCGACTACCCGCACTGTCCGTCGTGTGGCGTACCGATGGCGTTCCTGGCGTTGCTGCACGGCGGTGACCTGGACGAATGGGGCGAGGGGGCACACTACGTGTTCCTCGACGCCCGCTGCCGCCTGGCCGCCGTCAACTACCAGCAGAGCTGAACGGCGCTCAGCTCGGCGTCGCGGCCGGCAGGTCGTGGAACTCCGCGGCTTCGAGCAACCTCGGGTCGTACGTGACGAAGGCCGTGAGGTGTTTGCGGACCGCGAGCGCCGACGCGAGATGGATGGCGTCCAGCGAGCGCAGCGTGACCGGCGGCAGGCTGGCCGCGGACATCAGCACCGATGCGTCTACCCGCACCCGCTTCATCACGTCGAGAGCCTGGTAGGCCGCTGTAAGGGCGAGCGGCTGGGTGCGTGCCACTGCTCGAGGGACCTCGGCCATGGCTAGGGCACTGGTGACCTGCGCTGTCCGCCCTTGATCGGCGAGAAAGTCACGCAGCGCCTCCGACTCGTCCTCTCTGAGGGCTAGCTTTGTGATCGCAGAGGAGTCCAGGTAGATCAAAACCGCTCCTCTTCCCGCATCTTCAGGAGCATCTCGGTGGCGGACATGCCCGGGCTCGGCTTGACGGGCACGATGTCGAGCAGGTTGCCAGGCACTCGCTCCGGCTCGAGCAGGCCGGAGTCGTACAACTCCTGGAGGGCTTCCTCTTCCTCGTTGCGGGCGTGCTTGTAGGTGACCAACTGTGCGACGATGTCTCCTCGGCGCGTGATGTCGATGGTGATGCCGTGTTCAGCCATCTCGACGTACTTGCTGGCGTGTTGCCGCAGCTCACGAATCCCCACGCGCTCCCTGCGTGTAGCACTCATGCGGCGACTGTAGCACTTCATGTGCTACATCTGCGTACCACCGATGTGAGGTATCGCCCAGCCGCAACCGGCGCGTCACATGGCAGACTCGCGCTGAAGCGGTGAGCGAGGAGGTACGGCGGTGACACGCGAGTTCAACACGGTCGGGGTGGTCGGCCTGGGCACCATGGGCGCGGGCATCGTGGAGGTGTTCGCCCGCAACGGCGTCGACGTCGTGGCCGTGGAGGTGGACGAGGCGAGCGTGGAGCGTGGCCGCAGCACCCTGACCGGCTCCACCGAACGGGCCGTCGCGAAGGGCAAGCTCTCCGCCGAGGAGAAGGCCGCCCTGCTGGGCCGGATCCGGTTCGCCACCAGCCTGAACGACCTCGCCGACGCGGACCTGGTGGTCGAGGCGGTGCCCGAGCACCTGGACCTCAAGCAGCAGATCTTCGCCGAGCTGGACAAGGTCGCCAAGCCGGAGGCGATCCTCGCCACCAACACCAGTTCGCTGTCGGTCACCGAGATCTCGGTCGCCACCACCCGTCCGGCACGCGTCGTCGGCCTGCACTTCTTCAACCCGGCGCCGATCATGAAGCTGGTCGAGGTGATCCGTACGGTGGTCACCGAGGACGAGGTGGTCAGCGACATCGAGGCGCTGTGCGAGCGGCTCGGCAAGGTCGACGTGACGATCAACGACCGGGCCGGCTTCATCGCCAACGCGCTGCTGTTCGGCTACCTCAACCACGCAGTCTCGATGTACGAGTCCCGCTACGCCAGCCGCGAGGACATCGACGCCGCGATGCGGTTCGGCTGCGGCCTGCCGATGGGCCCGCTGGCCCTGATGGACCTGATCGGCCTGGACACGGCGTACGAGATCCTCGACACCATGTACCGCCGCGGCGGCCGGGACCGCCGGCACGCGCCGGTGCCGTTGATCAAGCAGATGGTCACCGCCGGACTGCTGGGCCGCAAGAGCGGCCGCGGCTTCTACACGTACGAGAAGCCTGGCTCGCCGGTGGTCGTGGCCGATGCGGCGACGCCCACCCCCGACGGTGCGGCGGCCGGCGCCCACTCCGTGGCCGCGGTCGGCGTGGTCGGCTCCGGCACCATGGCGACCGGCATCATCGAGGTCTTCGCCAAGGCCGGCTACCAGGTCCTCTACGTCACCCGCGGCGAGGAGAAGAGCGCGAAGGTACGCGCCACCATCGAAGCCTCGATGGAGAAGGCCGTACAACGCGGCAAGCTGCCGAGCGGGGACCGGGACGCGGCGCTCGCGAAGATCACCGGCTCCACCAAGCTGGACGACCTCGCCGGGGTCGACCTGGTGGTCGAGGCCGTGGTCGAGGAGCTGACCGTCAAGAAGGCGCTGTTCGCCAACCTGGACGAGATCTGCAAACCGGACGCGATCCTCGCCACCACGACGTCGAGCCTGCCGGTGGTGGAGTGCGCGGTGGCGACCGGTCGGCCCGAGCGGGTCGTCGGGCTGCACTTCTTCAACCCGGCCACGGTGATGAAGCTGGTCGAGGTGGTGCACACGATCCAGACCTCGCCCGAGACCGTCGCGGTGGCGCGCGCGGTGTGCGGCAAGCTCGCCAAGCATCCGGTGGAGTGCGGCGACCGGTCGGGCTTCATCGTCAACGCGCTGCTGTTCCCGTACCTGAACGACGCGGTGAAGATGCTGGAGGCGAGCTACGCCACCGCCGACGACATCGACTACGCGATGAAGGAAGGCTGCGGCTACCCGATGGGGCCGTTCGACCTGCTCGACGTGGTCGGCCTCGACGTGTCGCTGGCAATCCAGCAGCAGCTCTACCTGGAGTTCCGCGAGCCTGGGTTCGCCCCCGCCCCACTGCTGGAACACCTGGTCACCGCCGGCTACCTGGGCCGCAAGACGAAGCGCGGCTTCCGCGACTACCACCGCTAGCAGGGCCAGCCGTCCTCGGGCATTGGACGCGTAGCCCGACTCTCAGTCGCTTCGCCTCAGGGTTGGTGTCCAACGCTTCGACTCGGATGCGCCGGCGCGGCCGATCAACCGGTCGCGGCCACCAGCAGATGGGCGGAGCACGGGTGCATCGCCGGATCGCGCTCCACCGCGCGGGCCGCCAGCAGAGCACTGTCGAAGACCGCCTCGGCACGCTCGGTGCCGGTGGCGGCGCTCGCGGCATGCCACGCGGGGCCCTCGATGCCGTACACGTCGGGGGTGGGGAGGCCGGCGGCGGTGAACTCGGCCGCCGCTTCGGGGCCGGTGTGGAAGTGCGTCGCCATGAAGCCGATCCGGGCGTCGTGCTGCCCCGTGGCGATGGTGTGCATGATCAACGCGAGAACGTCGTCGGCAAGGTCGCCGCGGCGGGACAGGTCCAGCAGGCCGGCGTACCGGCTGATGACGGCGCCGGCCACGAGACCGCCGGGACGTACGACGCGGCGTGCCTCGGCAATCGCTCTGATCCGGTCCTCACGGTCGGTCAGGTGGTAGAGCGGACCCAGCAGGAGTACGGCGTCCACGCTGTCGTCCCCGGCGTCCAGCGCCCGAGCGTCGCCCACCGACGCGGTGACCCCGGGAAGGGCAGCGGCCGCCGCCACGTGCGCCGGCACCAGGTCGACCAGGTGCACCCGGTGGCCCAGTGAGGCGAGCCAACTGGCGTACACCCCGGTCGCGCCGCCCACGTCCAGCACCGTCGCCGGGCTCGCCGGCAGCAGCCGCGCCAACAATTCCCTGGTACGGGTCAGCTCCAGCCGTCCGTGCGGGCTGTCGTTCAACCGCGCGCCCTCGTCCTCGGCGGCGTAGTAGTCGATGACCGAGTCGTGGTCCATGGCGCGAGCCTGGTCCAGCGAAGCGGTGGCCGGCAACCGGATTCCGCGACGCCGTACCGGGTCCGACGCGCGATCGGCCGCGCTGCGTACCCTGCGTGGGTGAGTCCGCGCCGCAACCGACGCCTCGACAGCCCCCGGGACAGCAGTGCGCCGCGCACCACCGCCGAGACCGTCGAGTCGTGGCCGGACGGCGAATGGGTGGTCCGCAGCGTCCCCGCCATCGCCGACGGCAAGAAATTCCGCTGCCCGGGCTGCGACCAGGAGATCCCCTCCTCGGTAGCCCACCTGGTCTGCTGGCCGACCCACGCGGGAGTCGACCAACGCCGCCACTGGCACCGCCCCTGCTGGCGCGCCCGTACCCGCCGCACCCCCCGCCCACTCCGCCCGCGCTGATCCCGGGGCCCACCTGGTTGGTCGAGGCGTGGTCGCCGACCAAGTGGGAAGGGGCTAACCGGTGCGGGAGCGGAGGCGGCGGAGCATGCGGGCGTCTTCGAAGCCGACGGTGCGGGCGGCGGATTCGACGGTGGCGCCGTGGCCGATGAGGTGTTCGGCGCGTTCCAGGCGGAGGGTCTGTTGGTAGCGGAGCGGGGTGAGGCCGGTGGCGCCGGTGAAGACCCGGGTGAGGGTACGTTCGCTCACCCCGGCCGCCGTGGCGAGCGCCCCGAGCGGCAGCGGCTCGGTGTAGCGGGCGTCGATCAAGTCCTGCACTCCGTGGGCGATGTCGGACAGGTGTGCCCGGTGGCGCAGCATCGCGCTGCTCTGGGGCTCGTCGCCGTTGCGGCGGGCGTACACCACCATGGCTCGGGCTGCCCGGGCGGCGGTCGCCGGGCCGTGTGCGACGGCCACGAGATGTAACGCGAGGTCGATGCCGCTGGCGATCCCGGCCGAGGTCACCACGCGGTCGTCGACGACGTACAGCACGTCGCGCAGTACGGTCGCCTGGGGGTAGCGGCGGGCGAGTTCGTCCTGCAACGCGTGGTGGGTGGTGCAGCGGTGGCCGTCCAGCAGTCCGGCCCGCCCCAGCGCGTCGGCGCCGGCGCAGACGCTCGCCACAGTGCCGCCCGCCGCGTAGTGCTCCCGGAGCAGGTCGATCGCCCGCGGTCCGGGGCCGTTGCGCGGGCGCAGATCCCACGCCCGCCAGCCCGGCACCAGCACCAGGTCGCCCGGCCCGACCCGCGGCCACCGAACCTCGGCCCGCAGCACCGCCCCCTGCGCGGTCGGTACGTCTTCCTGCTCCGCCGCGTACGACAGCTGGTAGTCGCAGCCGAGGTCGGCGGCGGTGGAGAACACCTGGGCCGGTCCGGCGAGATCCAGCAGATGCAGGTTCGGCGAGAGCAGGAAGACGACTCGAGTGGTCATGATCTGGTCAGGATGCCACGAGCGCCGGCGCCACCTCGTCGAGGGTACGGATCGTCGCGAACCGACCGGCCAGCGCGTACTCGGTCCGCTCGGTGACCGCCTCGGTGGACAGCGTCCTCGGATCGGCCAGAATGTCGGCGAGCGGCCGGCCGGCCGGGGCGTCGCGGTGCGGGATCGGGAATGTCGCGGTGGCGTCGACGACGAAGTCCACCCGGTATCCCAGGTCGGACGCGACCCGGGTGGTGGTCTCGCAGCACTGTTCGGTCTGGATGCCGCAGACGGTCAGCTCCCGGATACCCCGCCGGGTCAGGGTCTGCTGCAGGTTGGTGCTGGTGAACGCGTTGATCGAGGTCTTGGTCACGACCGGCTCGCCTGGCCGCGGTGCGAGGCCATCGAGCAGCCGGACGTGGCCGCTGGCGGGGTCGAACGGGGTGTCGCTGCCGGGTTCGCTGTGCAGCACCCAGACCACCAGGTCGCCGGCGGCGCGGGCGGCGTCGACCAGTCGGCCTGCCCGCTCGGCGATGTCGGGACGGTTGACGGCAGCCCAGTTGGGCCGTTGCCGGAAGGACTCCTGTACGTCGATGACGATCAGTGCTCTGCTCATGCCGCCATCGTCGCGCGGTCGGCGTACCGCCGGAAAGGCATGATCCGGGCAGGGGGCGGAACGATCCGGTCACGTCGGTGAGTCGTGCCGACCGGCCTTCGAGCGGGTCGCGGGGGAGCGTGGAAGACTCGCAGGCGTGACCGCACAGCCGATCCGGGCCAACTCGATCCTGCCGGCCCGCCGCGAGGACATCGAGCTGCACACCGCCGACGGCCTGACCCTGGTGGGGGAGCTGGCGCTGCCGGCCGACCGGGACCCGGTCGCCACCCTGGTGTGCCTGCACCCGCTGCCCACCCACGGCGGGATGATGGACAGCCACATCTTCCGCAAGGCGGCCTGGCGGCTGCCGGCCCTCGCCGGCCTCGCGGTGCTGCGCTTCAACTCCAGGGGTACGTCGAGCGTGCGCGGCACCAGCGAAGGGTCCTTCGACAACGGCCGCGCCGAGCGGTACGACGTCGCTGCCGCCATCGAGCACGCCGAGTACGCCGACCTGCCGCACCTGTGGCTGCTCGCCTGGTCCTTCGGCACCGACCTGGCCCTGATGTACGGCTGCGACCCCGGCGTCGACGGCGCGATCCTGTTGTCGCCGCCGCTGCGGCAGGCGTCCTCGCAGCAGTTGAGCACCTGGGCGGAGTCCGGCAAGCCGGTGATCGCGTTGGTGCCCGAGTTCGACGACTACCTCCGGCCGGACGAGGCGCGACAGCGGTTCGCCGCGATACCGCAGGCCGAGGTGGTCGGGGTGCCGGGCGCCAAGCACCTGTGGGTGGGGGACGCGGAGACCGTACTCGACGAGGTGGTCAAGCGGGTCGCCCCCGACGCGTACCCGCTGCCGCGCACCTGGGACGGGCCGATGTCGTACGGGGACGCCTCCGCGTACGCGGACCGTACGGTGGCGGCGTTCTCCGACGTGCCGCGCCCCGGGTAGCCGTCACCGGTCGATGTTGAACGATCGGGCCACCTCGTCGAGGATCGGCTGGGACTCGGTCTCGCGCTTGTCCGGCACCGACATGGTGACCTGGTAACTGAGACCGCGTACCGAGACCACCCGCAGGACCAGGTGCCGCCGCTCGCCGTGGTTGTCGACTCCGGTGTACTCCATCTCGGCGCCGCCGTGTCCGCCGAGCTTCGCCGACCGTACGGCCAGCCACTTGTAGTACCGCAGGGCACAGCAGCCGAGCGCCAGCTTCTGGTCGGCCGACTGCAGGATCTTCCGCGCCGCACGACCGTCGTCGACCACGTCGATCCGCAGCCAGCGTTCGCCCTTCGGATCGGTGAACAGCACGCCTCGCCTGGCCTCGCGCTGCTTCCAGTCCGACGGCACGTTCGTGACCAACCCGTGCCCGTGGTACGCGTGCACCGGGAATCCCGCGGCGGCGGCCGCGGCCCGTTCGGCGGCCTGCTGGCGTTCCTTCGCCTTCGCGATCTCCTGCTGCCGGTGGAACGCCCCCACCGCCGCGACCACCATCACGATGACGACCACGGCGACGATGCCGCACGTCGCGGCCGGCCAGATCCGCCGGCGTTCCCGCCAGGTGCGATCGGACCCGTGCACCATCGCGGTTTCCAGTTGCCGGCGCCGGAGCGCGTCGGCTTCCAGGATGTACCGCTCGGCGTTCGGTGTGCTGCGGAACTCCTCGACCGGGGTCTGCTGAGCGGCGTCGGGTGCGCCCCGGCAGTTGTCTGCGGCCACGTCCGGGGCCGGGGCCCGGTCCTGGTCAGTGGTCACGGCTGCGGTCCGGGCTGGGGTTCGGGCTGGGGTTCGGGCTGGGGTTCGGGCTTGGTTTCGGGCTGCCACGTCTGGCCGGGCACGTGCTGCGCTGGCGCACTACGGGCCGGCTGGTTGTGGACCGGCGCGTCGTGGGCCGGCTGGCTGTGGGGGGACTGGTCATGGGGCGGCGGGTTGTGGGCGGGTTGGCTGTGGGGCGATTGGTTGAAGGGCGGCTGGTTGTGGGCGGCGGGCTGGCTGCGGGCCGGCACGGTCTGCGGCGGTGAGGGGTGGCCCGATGCGGTCTGGGCCGCTGCCGGATGTGCCGGTGTCGGATGGGTCGCTGTTGGGTGGGCTGGTGCCGGGCGGAGTGGGCTCGGGTCGGCGACCAGCGCGGCGAGCCGGAGGTATGCCTCCCGGGTCACCGTACGGAGCCGGTCGGGGTCGAACCGGTCGCCCGCGACCAGCCCGCGGTCGTACGGGATCACCACGATCCGGGAAGGCTCCAGGCCGAGTTCGTCGTGCAGCGCCCGTACGGTCTTCTGGTGGCCGCGGCCGGTGGTGCTCACCACCGCCACCACGACGGTGTCCAGCCGGGACGGGTTGGTGTGCTGGATCCGGCCGAGCGCCACCCGGATCGCCGCCACGGCGTCCCGGCTGGTCGACGTGACGATCACGACCTGGTCGGCGCGGCCGAGAGCCGCCTGGCCGACGTCACCGGAGTCGTTGCCGGTGTCGACGCCGATGAACTGGAAGCCGTCCCGCAACCGACCGAGCAGCTGACCCAGCCGGCCGGCGTCCAGCGGCAGGTGCCACGGCGGCGCGTCCACCAGGTGCAGCCGGCTGCGGAACGCGAGCGGCCCACGCCGGTCGGTGCCGTCGGCGAGGTCCAGCGTGCTGGGGGCGCGCATCTCGGCCACCCGTTCGCCCAGCGAGCGGGTGCCGATCCGGGAGTCCACCAGGACCGTCTGGTCGGTACGCAAGGTCGCGAGCGTGTGGGAGACCCCGATGCCCGTCGTCGTGGTGCCCACCCCGCCCTTGCCCGCGACGAAGAGGACCGTACGAGGCTCGCCCAGCCGGGTACGTACCCGGGCGACCATCGTCCGCTCGTACTCCATCGCGGCGGCGGCGCCGGGAGCGATCAGTCCGACGGTGGCCGCCCGCAGCAGTCGCCGCCAACCGGCGGGAACCACCAGGCCGAAGGACTCCGGAAACAACGGGTTGGGCACTGGCCGGTCGGGGGTCGCCGTGGCCGGCGCCGGGGGAGCGGCGGCAAGCGGCCGGCTCAACGCCGTCACCGACCCGGAGGCGGCCACCGGACCGACCGGCGCCCCCACCGGATGTGCACTCACCGGCCCGCCGCTGGGCGGAGCGCTGCCGGGCGGAGCGCTGACCGGCCCGCCGGGCGGTGTCCCGGAGGACGGGAGGTACGGCCAGCCGCGGCTGGGCAGCCGCTGCGTCGTCGTGGTCGAGGAGTCGGGCCAACCCGGCGTTTCCGGCAGCGGCGGCAGCATCACGGTGCTGGGTTCGTCCAGCCCCACGACGGCGGGGTCGATGCCCATCTGCACCAGCTCGCCCGCGGCGTCCTGGGGTGGGACCGGCTCGGCCGCGGTCTCGTCCGGCCGCGAGCGTTCCTCGGGCATCGACACCTCCCTCAGGACCTCATCAGATCGGCGACCATGTCGTACAGGCCGACGCTGGAGGCCAGCAGGGCGATCATGACGACCACCACGACGTTCTCGGTCCAATTCAGGGTGCGCTTGATCCGGGCCCGGGTGATGTCGGAGAACGGCGCCACCGCCAGCGCGACCAGGCCGGCCGCCAGCACCACGACACCCGCCACCAACCAGGGCCGTACGGCGGGCAGCGAACCGAGCCGTACGGCGTGCGCGGCGAGCACCGCGACGCCGGCCAGCCGCGGCGGCGTGATGTGCAGGATCCGCGAGAACACCCGGGAGCGCAGCAGCAGGGCCACTCCGACGGCGCCGCCGAGCAGCCGGTCCGACACCGCCTCGGCGTACCCGAGCTGGACCCCGGCCAGGCCGCCCACGACCGCGGCGCCGACCAGCGCGCCGAACAGCAGCATGCTGCTCTGGCGTACCCGGTCGGCCAGCTCCTGCCGGGTGAGCAGGGCGGTACGGCGTACCCGGTAGTCGGCGGTGGCGAGCCCACCGGCGGCCATCGAGGCCCGCGGCAGTACGCCGATCACGAGCACGGTGAGGACGCCGGCGACCCTCCCGTACGACAGAGGAAGCCAGAAGGCGTGGGCAACCGCGGTGAGGATCGCCGCGGCGGCGACGAAGCTCAAGCCGGCGAGGTGGGAGATGGCCGACTCGGTGAGCAGCCGGGCGGCGATCGCCGTCGCGAGCGCGACCAGGAGCGCGGTGACCACCACGGCGGGGCGGGACCAGCCGAGCCAGGCGGCGACCAGCCAGCCGGCGAGCCCGGCCCAGAAGCAGCCGACGCCGACCAGCACCGCCGGCACGTACGGGTAGACCCGGGGACCGGCCCACCAGGCGGCGGCGACGCACCCCGCGGCGAGCAGCACCGCCGAGAGCACCACACCCGGATCCCCGACCCGCCGGGTGTACGGCAGCAGCGGCAGCAACACGGCGGCCAGCGCGGCCACCGCCAGCAGGAACGACAGCGTGGTGGAGGTACGCCACTGCCCGCCGCTGCGGTCCGCGACGTCTTCCACCGCGTCCCGTACGTCCTCCACGTACGCCGGCCGCCGGGGGGCCTCCGAGGAGCGCAGCTCCAGTACGTCCCCGTCCAGCACGCCGCACTCCGCGAGGCTGTGGGTGAGGCTGATGTTGCCGCCGCCGACCCGTCCCAGGGTCCACGCCGCGGGCTGCGACGGCCGCTCCTCCGGCTCGCAGAACCGCAGCAGCTGGGGCATCACGTCGGAGATCGGCAGGGCGTTGGGCAGCGCGAGGTCGACCCGGCGTGCCCCGCTGAGCACGGTCACCCGGCTGTACCCGGTGGCCACCGGCGCCTCCCGCTCGTGCCGTGAACGAAGGGACTTTTCGGTCTTGTCCTTCGTACTCCCAGCGAAGAGTATTCAGTGTGATCGGAAAGTGCAGTCCCGCCGGAGATTAGTTACGGCCGGATGCCGGCGCCGGGCGGTCGGGGGTGACAGGTGGGCACGAAGCTGGTGAAGCGCCCGGCGCGGTTGACGCCGCCGGAGGTGCCCGGCGAGCCGATCGAGGTGGCGGCGCCGCCGAAGCAGCAGCAGCACCAGCCGGCGGCGGCCAGCGCCGGGATCTTCCTGATGCCGATGATGGCCGGCGCGAGCGCGCTGACCATGGTGTTCACCGCCAAGGACCGGCCGCTGATCGCGGTGATCGGCGTGCTGTTCTTCATCGGCATCATCGGCTTCGCGGTGGTCATGGTGCTCGGCCAGCGGGGCAGCGCGCGGCGCCAGATGCGGGAGGCCCGCGAGCGCTATCTGGACTACATCGAGGAGCTGCGCCGCCGGCTGCGTCGCACCATCGGCCTGCAGAAGGCGAGCGGCGCCTGGCGCCATCCGGCCCCGGAGCGGTTGCTGGACCTCGCCCGGTTGCACGCGCGCCGTTGGGAACGCCGGGCCGGTGACCCCGATTTTCTGGTGGTACGGATCGGAGTCGGCGACCAGCCCACGGCGACCCGGCTGGTGACGACCGCCGACGAGGGTCCGCTGAACGAGTTCGACCCGGTGTGCCTGGAGGCGTCCCGCCAGTTGCGTGCCCGCTACGCGGTGCTGCGCGAGCAGCCGGTCTGTCTGGAGCTGGCCAGGATCGGCGTACTCTCCGTCGTCGGCGACCGTACGACCGGGCGGCAGCTGGCCCGCGCCCTGGTCGCCCAGCTCGTCGCCCTGCACAGCCCCGAGGACGTACGGCTGGGGCTGGTGCGGGCCGAGCAGCACGCCCGGGCGTGGGAGTGGCTGAAGTGGTTGCCGCACGCGCAGCACCCCGCGGCGATGGACGGCGAGGTGCCGGCCCGGTTGGTGGCGACCGGGGTGCCGGCGCTCGCCGAGCTGCTCCGTACCGAGATCGACGCCCGGCTCGACGGCTGGCAGCGGCGGCGCGGCAAGCCGGCGACGGGGCAGCGCCACCTGGTCGTCCTGGTCGACGGGGAGCAGCTGAGCAGCGTGCTGGGCCTGGACTCGCAGCCGGGTCAGCCGGGTCTCGCCGAGCTGGGGATCCACGTGGTGATGCTGCTGGGCAACCGCCGCGAGGAGCCGGAGCGGGTCGACCAGCGGGTGCGGGTCACTCCGGACGGCCAGGCGCAGCTTGACGTACCGGTCCGGGGTGGGCGACCAGGGCAGGTCGCGCCGCCGGTGGAGGGCGGGACCGTGGCCCGGGTGGACGACGTGCCGGACGGGCTGTTGCCGGCGTTGGCCCGCGAGTTGGCACCGTTGCGACTGCTCGCCGAGGAGTCCGACGACCGGCTCACGGCGACGATCGGCCTGGCCGAGGTGCTCGGCGTCGCCGATCCGGGCCGGATCGACCCGCTGGCGACCTGGCGCCCGAAGCCGTTCCGCGACTTCCTCCGTACGCCGATCGGCGTCGGCGCCGACGGCCGGCCGGTGATCCTGGACCTCAAGGAGTCGGCGCACGCCGGGATGGGTCCGCACGGCCTGATCGTCGGCGCCACCGGCTCCGGCAAGTCCGAGATGCTCCGTACGCTGGTCTGCTCCCTGGTGGTCAACCAGTCCCCGGAGCGGCTGGCGCTGATGCTGGTCGACTTCAAGGGCGGCGCCACCTTCGCGGGTCTGGCCGACCTGCCCCACGTGGCCGGCATGATCACCAATCTGGCTGACGACCTCGACCTGGTCGACCGGATGCGCGACGCGCTGTTCGGGGAGATGCAGCGCCGCCAGGAGATCCTGAAGCAGGCCGGCAACCTGCCCAACGTGATCGCGTACGAAGAGCTGCGCGAGTCCGGGCAGCCGCTGGAACCGCTGCCGCACCTGCTGGTGATCGTGGACGAGTTCAGCGAGCTGCTCACCGCGAAGCCCGACTTCGCCGACCTGTTCGTCGCGATCGGCCGGATCGGTCGGTCGATCGGGGTGCACCTGCTGCTCGCCACGCAGCGCCTGGAGACCGGCAAGATCCGGGGACTGGAGTCGCACCTGTCGTACCGGATCGGGTTGCGTACGTTCTCCGCGGCGGAGAGCCAGGAGGCGATCGGGGTGTCGGACGCGTACCACCTGCCGCCGGAGCCGGGCTCGGGGTACCTGAAGGTCGACACGACGGTGTTCGAGCGGTTCAAGGCGGCGTTGGTGTCCTCGCCGTACCGGCCGGCCGACGACGTGCCGACCACGGCGGTGCCGGCGGTGCCGTACGTCTCCCTGAATGGTCTCGGGTCCTGGCTGGCCGCCAACCGCGACGGCGGAGCTGGCCCCAGGCCGGCACCGCCGGGCGAACGGACCGTGCTCGACGTGATGGTGGAGCGGATGGCACACGCCCCGGTCGAGAAGGTACGCCGGGTCTGGCTGGAGCCGCTGCCGCCGGTGTTGCCGCTGGACCGGGCGCAGGATCCGCAGGTCAGGGGCCAGGGCGGCTCGGTGAGCGCCGTGCTGGGGCTGGTGGACGAGCCGGCGAAGCAGCGCGTCTTCCCACTCGAGTGGGACTTCACCGGCGGGGGCGGGAACCTGATGGTCGTCGGCGCGCCGCAATCGGGCAAGAGCACCCTGCTGCGCACCCTGGTCACGTCGCTCGCGCTGCGTTACCCGCCGGGCGAGGTGGCGTTCTACTGCGTGGACTACGGCGGCGGCAGCCTCGCCCCGCTGGAGCGTCTGCCGCACGTCGCCGGGGTCGCCCCCCGGGTCGACGGCGAGCGGGTGAGCCGCGTGGTGTCCGAGGTCCTCTCACTGCTGGATTCCCGCGAGCAACTCTTCCGGGAGTACGGCCTCGACTCCGTCGCCGCGCTGCGGCAGGCCCGCCTGGCAGGCCGGGTGCCGGCCGAGATCCCGGGCGACGTGTTCTTCGTGGTCGACGGCTGGGGCAGCTTCCGGGAGGACTTCGAGACCCTGGAGTTCACGCTCGGCGACGCCGCCACCCGGGCGTCCAACTACGGCGTCCACTTCGTCGTCACCGTCACCCAGACCATGCAGATCCGGATGCGGATGCAGGCGGCGTTCGGCGGCCGGATCGAGCTGCGGCTCAACGACCCGTACGACTCGGCGTTCGACCGGCGGGAGATGCAGCGGATCTCCAAGGAGACCCCGGGCCGCGGGCTGGTCGAGCCCGGGCTGCACTTCCAGGCGGCGGTGCCCCGGATCGACGGCGGCGACTCGCTGGACGACCTGAGTGCGGCGCAGCGGTCGCTGCTGAGGGCGATCGGCGAGCGCTGGCCCAAGGGAGCGGTCCGCGAGGTGCAGGTCCTGCCGACCCGCCATCCGGCCAGCGAGCTCCCGCCCGTGGACCCGTCCGGTACGGGCGTCCCGGTGGGCATCTCCGAGCGGGACCTCGCCCCCGTCGGCGTCGACCTGGAAGGCCCCGAACCCCACCTGCTGGTGTACGGCGACGGCGAGTCCGGCAAGACCAACCTGCTGCAGCTGCTGCTCGACGGATACGTGAAGCTGCGTACGCCCGATCGGCTCGGGATCGTGCTGGTCGACTACCGGCGGACCCTGCTCGACGTGGTCCGGAAGGAGTACCTGCTGGCGTACTGCACCGGGCCGCAGCAGACCGCCGCGGTGGCGACCGAGATCGCCGGGTCGCTCAAGCAGCGGATCCCGGGTCCCGACGTCACCTCCGAGCAGTTGCGGGACCGCAACTGGTGGACCGGACTGGACGTGCTGTTCGTGGTGGACGACTACGACCTGGTCGCCACCCAGACCGGCAATCCGTTGCTGGGCCTGCTGCCGTACCTGCCGCAGGCTCGTGACCTGGGGCTGCACGTGGTGCTGTCACGGCGTACCGGCGGGATGGCGCGGGCCCTGGTGGATCCGGTGATCCAGACCCTGAACGACCTGAGTACGCCCGGCTTCATGTTCTCCGGCGACCGTACCGAGGGGAGGCTGGTCAACGGCGTCGCGTCGCAACGCCTCCCCGTCGGCCGCGCCCTGTACGCCTCCCGGGGCGGCGCCCAACTGGTCCAGGTGGCGGTCCGGGACGCGCCCGGCGCGGCTGTCTAGCGCAGGCTTCCGGCCATCAGCCGGTGGCCAGGAACTTCAACAGGTCGTAGATGAGGAAGGCAGGCCACACCAGGGCCTTGAGAATTCCCAGTACGACAGACCAGAACCCGTCCGCAGCCTGGATGTAGTAGACCAGGGCGCCGATCAGGCCCAGACCGTACACGGCGTTCCCGCCGCCGGCGCCGCGGTTGGCCCATGCCTTCCTGTCTTTCCCGTTCATGCTGTGACCCTTCCCGTGACTGGTCCAGTGGCCGGTGCTCCGTCTCATCTGGACGGTGGTACCCGACGGCCGACGGTGGCAAGGGCCGTCGGACCCTTCGCCAGGGCCACAGGTCCCGGCAGACACCCCGATGGCTCAGCGGGGTCGGCCGCCGCTGGTGTGCCGGACCAGAGCCGACACGAACACGTCCCACACCGGCCGTGGTACGTCGTGCCCCGCCCCTTCCAGGATCAGCAGCTCCGCGCCGGGGATCGCGTCCCGCAGCGCTTCGCCGTGCGGAAGCGGGAACACGGGGTCGTGGTCCCCGTGCACCACCAGAGTCGGCGCGTCGATGTCGCCGAAGCCGCCGCGGACCGGCCCGTCGACGTCCATGGCGTAGTGGTTGGTGAGGGTCGACGCGATGTTCCTGGCGCGGGCCACATCGCGCTCCACCAACGTACGCACGGCGGTCTCGTCGAAGTGCGGCGAGCCACCCGAGTACGCCTTCGCCGATCCGACGACGAAGTCCACCACCGCGGCCGTGTCGGTGGGGTCCGGTGCGGCGGGAATGTGCGTGGCGAGCTCTTCCGACGGCGGCGGGAGGCCGTCCTCACCCGTGGACGTGCTGACGAACGTCAGCGACGCGACCCGGTCGGGATGGTCCACCCCGGCGATGAGCCCGATCCCACCGGACATCGACCGGCAGACGAGGTGCGCTCGCTCGATGCCGAACGCGTCCAGGATGCCGAGCGCGTCCTCGGCCAGGTCCGTGAACGAGTAGCCCGGCCGCCCGGGTGGGTAGTGGGTGGACCTGCCGGTGTCCCGGTTGTCGTAGCGGACCACGAACCGCTCGTGGGCCGCGATCCGTTCGCACAGCTCGGCGTCCCACCACAGCATCGAAGCGGCCGCCCCGTCGATCAGCAGGATCGCCGGGCACGCCGGATCTCCGAACGTCTCGACGCACAGTTCCACGCCGTTGACGCCGAGGAGCCTCTCGCCGTCGGACGTACCCATGAAAGCCACGGTACGACCCACGATCGCGTTGTCCCACATGTGACAACGACGGGTTGCCAAGGACCGCGGCCGTAGACTTTCTGGGTGGCTGGTACGCCAGATGGTGCGGGAGTGCGGATCGCCGAGCTCATGGCGACGCTGTCGTACGCCGCCGATCTGGGGCTCGGTCAGCCGATGGAGCACTGCATGCGCCAGACGGTGATCGCGCTGCGGCTGGCGGACCTGGTCGGTGCCAGCGCCGCCGAGCGGGAGGCCACGTACTACCTCGGGCTGATGATGAACGTCTACTGTCACGCCGACGCGGCCGAACAGGCGCGCTGGTTCGGCGACGAGATCAGCTTCAAGGGCGACTCGTTCGCCCTGCTCGACATGAACACGGCGGGCATCATCGCCTTCCTGGTACGGCGGCTCGGCTCGCACGGCAGCGGAATGGCCCGGGCCCGCCGGCTCGCGGCGTTTCCGATATCCGGTCAGAAACAGGTGATGGCGTTCCTGAACACCCACTCGACGCTGGGCTCCCAGTTCGCCGAGCGGATCGGACTCAGCGATGCGGTCCGCGATGCGATTCGGCAGGCGTACGAGCAGTGGGACGGGAAGGGGCAGCCCGGCCAGCTGAAGGGCGCCGAGATCTGCCTGCCCACCCGGCTGGTGCACCTGGCCAGCCCGGTCGAGGTGTTCAGCCGCCGCGGTGTCGAGGCCGCCCGTACGGTCGCGCGCCGGCACCGCGGCACCGAGTTCGACCCCGCGGTGGTGGACCTGTTCTGCGCACACGCACCCGAGCTGCTGGCCGATCTGGACGAGGCCGCGGACTGGGACGCCGTACTGGACGCGGAGCCGGAGCTGTCCCGGCGGGTCACCGGCGACGAACTGGACGGCGTCCTGGAAGGGATGGCCGACCTGGTGGACCTGAAGTCGCCGTACCTGGCCGGGCATTCCCGTGGCGTGGCCAACCTGGCCGCGGAGGCGGCGCGGCTGTCCGGCAGGTCCGCCGACGACGTACGGGTGCTGCGACGCGCCGCGCTGCTGCACGATCTCGGCAGGCTGGGAGTCGCCAACCCGATCTGGGACAAGCCGACCGCGCTGGGCGAGGCGGAGCTGGAGCGGGTCCGGCTGCATCCGTACCTGACCGACCGGATGCTGGCCCGGGTGACGGCGCTGAGCCGCAGCCGGGAGATCGCGGCCCGTCACCACGAGCGGCTGGACGGCTCGGGCTACCCGCGTGGGCTGACCGCCGCCTCGCTGACGCCGTCGGACCGGCTGCTGGCCGCCGCGGACGTCTACCACGCGATGACCGAACCCCGTCCGCACCGGCCGCCGCTGGCTCCCGAGCAGGCGTCCCGCGAACTGCGGGCCGACGTACGGGCGGGCCGGCTGGACGGCGAGGCGGTCGACGCCGTACTGAGGGCGGCCGGCCATCGTGCGCCCGCCCGGCGGACCTGGCCTGCCGGGCTCACCGCCCGGGAGGTCGAGGTGCTGGGCCTGCTCGCCCGCGGTCACACCAACCGGCAGATCGCACAGCACCTGGTGGTGTCGGCCAAGACGGTGTCCAACCACGTCGAACACCTCTACCACAAGATCGGTGTCCGCAGCCGCGCCGCCGCGACCCTGTACGCCACCCAGCAGGGCCTGATGGGCAGCTTCGAACCCGACGGGAAGATGGGGTAAACACCTCAGGCCCGCCGCGCGCTTCCTTCCTAGCGTTGCCAGTACCAGCAACTCACGAGGAAGGGAGCCGAGATGACCGCCGTCGTTCCGGCCGGACTGGCCGAGATGAAGCAGCACACCCGGGCCGCCTGGGCCGCCGGCGACTTTCCCGCCGTCGCCCGTACGTTGCTGTGGGAGGTCGGACAGCGGCTCGTCCAGCGGATCGGGATCGGTGCCGGCGAGGACGTGCTGGATGTCGCGTGCGGCACCGGGAACGCCGCGATCCGCGCCGCGGCGGCGGGCGGTCGGGTGGTCGGAGTGGACCTGACTCCCGAGTTGTTCACCGCGGGCCGGCGCGAGGCGGCAGCCGCCGGTGTCGACATCGAATGGGTCGAGGGCGATGCCGAGGCGCTGCCCTTCCCCGACGGCAGCTTCGACGTGGTGCTCTCCACGTTCGGCTGCATGTTCGCGCCCCGCCACCAGGTCGCCGCTGCCGAACTGGCCCGGGTGCTGCGGCCCGGCGGGCGGCTCGGCGTGTGCGCCTGGACACCGGAAGGCGTACAGGGTGACTTCTTCCGTACGCTCGGCGGCTATATGCCGCCGGCCCCCAGCTTCGTACAGCCACCACTGCTCTGGGGTACGGAGCAGCACGTACGCGAGATCTTCGCCGGCACCGGCGTACGACTGGAGTTCGAGCGCGACGCGGTCCCGGAGGTGTTCACCTCGGCCGCGGAGGAGATCGAGTTCGCCACCAGCAAGTTCGGGCCGCTGATCATGCTGCGCCCGAAGCTCGAAGCCGAGGGCACCTGGCCCGACCTGCTCGACAAGCTGGCCGCGATCCACGACCGCCACCTGCCCGGCGAGTACCTCGTCACCGTGGGCCGGAAGTCATGACCGCGGTGAGCTGGGAGCTGCTGGACTCGGGACCCGCCGATGCCGAGCGCACCGTCCTGCTGATACCGGGATCCCTCGCCACCGCGGCGTTCTACGAGGACCTGATGGCCGAGCCGTCGCTGGCCGCCATCCGGCTGGTCGCGGCCACGCTGCCGGGCCAGGGCGGCACCCCGCCCGCCGGTGACCTCGGCATCGAGATCTACGCCCGCCTCACCGCCGAACTCGCCGCCGAAGTGCGCGCCGAGGTGCTCGTAGGGCACAGCACCGGAGGTTGTGTCGTGCTGGAAGCGGCCGCGACCGGGGCGTTCTCCGGCCCGCTCGTACTGCTGGGGGCCAGTTTCTCTCGGCAGGACGAACCGCTCGTGGTGCGCGTACTCGACCGGCTCAGCACCGTCCTCGGCCACCTGCCGTTCGCCCTGATGCTCAAGTTGATCGGTCCGATGCTGAAGAGCGGTATCCCGGCGCACCGGTACGACGCCCTCGCCGCCGAGCTCCGCAAGAACGATCCGCGGCTGGTACGCCGGCACATCCGGTCGTACCTGAGGTACCTCGACCGGCACGGCTCCGTCGCTCAGCGACTGTGCGAATCGGGCGTACGGGCCTGGGTGGTCTACGGCGAGCACGTCGACGACTGCCCCACCACCTCCGTGCAGACCATCACCGGAACCGGGCACATGATCCCCAACATGCGCCCCGACGCCGTGGCGGACCTGATCACCCAGGCCCTCCAGGAGAGCCACCGGCAGCCAGATCGCTGAACCGGCCCCTCCAGCCACGACCGGTCAGGTACGCCGAACCGCCCCCCGGCACCCAGCGCGAGCAGCACCGCGCGCTCATGGCAGCTGCAGCCACGCGGCGGACGCGGTGAGAACGGCCGTCAGGGCGGTGAATCCAAGGACGAGGGGTCCCCGGTCCCGACGCTGGCGCAGCAGCGCGGCGGCGAGCGCGAGCAGGCACAGCCCGAGCAGGTAGCCGGCGTGCCACCCGAGCTGGCCGTTGGGCGTGCCGATGCCCAGATCGAAGGCGTCCCGGGACGAGATCACGTACGGCATCAGGTAGCCGCCAGCCTCACTGTTGTGGATCAGTTTCGCACTCGCCACGGTCCAGCCGATGAGCCCGACGAGTACGGCGAGCGGCACCCCGGGCCACGGCAGCCAGCGGGCGACGGCCACGCCGAGCAGCCCGATGCCGAGCCAGCTGAGCGGCAGCTGCACGTACTCCCAACCGGTGAACACCTCGTGTAGTGGCTGGCCGACGCCGTGCTGCAGGTACGCCAGGCCGGCCGTCAACACGGCAGCGACCGCGGTCGGTCCCAACAGCACCCCCAGCCCGGTCGCCAGGGTCCGCAGCTGCGGGTCCAGCGGCGCGGCCCCGAACTGGGACTCCGCCCCGGTACGCCGGGCACTCGTGGCGACCAGACTCACCGCGAACAGCGTCGCCAGCGCGCCGTAAACGAGCATCGCCTCGATCGCTGCTTGGATGTCGGCGCGACTCGGAATGGCGCGGCCGTCCACGGTCGACATCCCGTGCACGACCAGCAGGCCGCCGAGGATGAGCAGGTAGACCGGGCTGGTCACCATCCTCCTGGCTTCCCGCCAACCCAGTAGTACGACTGCTCTCGCGGGTACGAACCGCGGCGCGGCGACCCGGTCGGCGGCGGTCACGACGGCGCTCATGCCACCGCTCCCAGCGCGCGGTCGCCCAGGATCAGCAGGTACGCGTCCTCGATCGTCGGCTCGACGGTCTCGGCGCCGCCCGGGGCGTCGCCGATGTTGCGGTAGCGCCCGTTCCCGTTGCGCCAGGCGACCTGCGCGTCGCCCGACCGGGCATCGGCGACCCAGACCCGGCCCGCGGCGAGGGCGGCCAGCGAGGCGGCGGTGCCGTCGAAGAAGATACGGCCACGGTCGATCACCAGGACCCGGTGGCAGAGCGCGGCGACGTCCTCGGTCTGGTGGGTCGACAGGACCACCGTACGGCCCTCGCCGACCCGTGAGACGACGTCGCGGAAGCGCAGCCGCTGCTCGGGGTCGAGGCCGACCGTGGGCTCGTCGAGGACGAGCAGCTCGGGGTCGCCGAGCAGCGACTGGGCGAGCGCGACCCGGCGGCGCATCCCGCCGGACAGGGCGCGGATCTTCTTCCCGCTGACCTGCTCCAGGCCGACCTCGGCGACCACCCGGCGTACCTCGTCGTGCCGTCGCCGGGCGTCGGTCATCTCCTTGAGGATCGCGACGTAGTCGACGAACTCGAACACCGTGAAGCCGCGGAAGAAGCCCGGCTCCTGGGGGAAGTAGCCCAGTCGCCGCCGGATCGCCAGCCGGTCGTCGGGGTCGGCCGGGTCCCGGCCCAGCAGCCGCAGCGAGCCGGTGTCCGGCACCAGCACCGTCGCCAGCATCCGCAGCAAAGTGGTCTTGCCCGCGCCGTTGGGGCCGAGCAGACCGGTCACCCCGGTCGCGAGGTCGAGACTGACGCCGTCGAGCGCGTGGTTGCGGCCGAATCGCTTCGCGACCGCGTCGACGACCACGGTATGGCTCATAACGTCCTCCCGAACACGATGGTGTAGCGGCGGCGGCCCAGCGCCAGAACCGCGATCGAGACGACCGCGAGGGCGAGGCAGATCAGCTGGCCGGTGGTGCCGAAGGCGGCGTACCGGCCGTGGGCGAGGGCGGCCCGCCCACCGGCCTCGACCTGGGTGCCGACCACCACGACGAGCCAGCCGGCGGCCACGCCGACCGCGGCGTGGAGCAGGGCGACGCGTACGGACAGCACGAGCGTGAGGGTGGTCAGCGCGAACGCCGGCAGCAGCCAGGCCGCCTCGGTCCAGCCCGCGGCCGGCAACAGCAGCCCGGCGGCGCCGGCGAGCACGGTGGTGGCGGCGAGCACCGCCGTGGCACGCAACAGCAACAACCGGAATCCGGGGTACGGCGCGGCCGTCGCGATCTCGTGCACCGGGTCGACGCCCCGCCCGTACGCCACGGCGACCCCCGCGACCGGCAGCATCGGGGCGAGCGTGAGGAACAGCAGTGTGCCCCGTGGTCCCGCGCCCGCGGCGAGCACCGCGAAGCCGAGTGTGCCGGCGACGGCCAGCAGCCAGGAACCGGTCAACGACGGGGTCGCCGAGAGCAGCCGGGCGGTGTCCGGGCGTACCCCGAACCACCGGAGCAGCCGCTCGACCGGGCCCGGTCGCGGGGCGTCCACCCGCTCCACGACCTGGTCCCAGATCGCGTCGAGCCGCCCCGGGTCCACGGACGGTACGAGCAGCTTGCGGCACTCGGCGCAGGTGACCAGGTGCGCCTCGGCCGAAGCCGCGAACACCTGCCCGACCGTGCCGGACGCGTACCGCTGTGCGGTGTCGACGTCGAGATGCCAGGTGGTCATGCCAACTCCTCCCTCAGCTGCGCGCGAGCGCGCATCATCCGGGTCTTGACGGTGCCCGCCGGGATGCCGAGCAGGCGGCCCGCCTCACGTGTGGTCAACCCGTCAAGGACAGTCGCCTGTACGACGGCGCGCAGCTCGGGCGAGAGGTGCCCGAGCGCCGCGCCGGCGTCGCCGTACTCCACGCCGAGGAGCACCCGCTCCTCAGCCGACAGTTCCGTACGGGACGGTGCCGGGAACGTGGCCCGGGGCCGGCGCCGCAGGCCGTCGAGCAGCCTGCGGATACCGATGCCCCAGATCCAGGCGGCCACCTCGCCCCGGCCCTCCCAGCGGCGCACCCCCTGCCACGCCGCCACGAACGTGTCCTGCACCACCTCGTCGACCAACTGCGGATCCGCGCACCGCCGGGACAGCCGTACCACCAGCCACGCCGAATGCCGTGCGTACAGCTCCTCGAAGGCACGCCGGTCGCCGCCGACGATGGCGGCCACGAGCTCGGCGTCGCTCCGGGTGTCGTCACGCACTGTCACATCCATGACTGTCGTCCCTTCCGCACGCATCGCGGAGCGGTTGGTCAGAACCCGACAGTCAGGCAGCCGTACCGCGGCCCTGCCGTGCCGGCGCTACCGTCACCGGTCGCGGTGTGGTGGTCGTGGATGATCACCGAATGCGCGCGGTTGCCGGCGGCGTTCGGGAACTGCCAGTCGACGACCGACTGCGCGGCGCCGTTGCCCTCGGCGTCGGTGGTGAAGTCCAGCCAGATCTCGTTGGCCGGATTGGCGTACGCCGGATTCGTGGAAGGCTGCACCGGGTCGGGGACGTACTGGAAGTGCCCACCGGCTGCCAGCGGATCGGTGGCGCCGCACGCGAACTTGTGCGCGTGTGCGCCGTACTCCCGGTTCGGCGACAGGCCCCGCACCTGCAGCACCACGATGGTCTTGCCGCCGGCGGTGTCGCTGTACACCCACTGCACCCGAGCGGTCGAGCCGGCCGGCACGAACGTCGAGTTGTACGAGATCAGCGGTTGCTGCCCCGTGTCGCCCCGCTGGGCGGCCGCGGCGGACGGGGTCGCGAGAGCGGCGAGCCCCGCGAAGCTGAGTACCGCGATCCCCGCGGTCCAGACGGTACGTGTGCGATTGGACATGAGTCCCCCCTCGAAGTGACGTTGTCACCCTGCTTGTCGAGAGGGACGCCCCTATCGGTTCACGCCGCGCGTACCGATCCCGGTGGCGGCTGGCGAGATGCAGTCATCCACTCCGATCGTCCCACTGGGACGATCGCGGGACGCTGACCGGCCAAAACATCCGTAGGCTGACGACATGGCGGACATCGTCTTGCGCATTCGACTCACCGGTGGCGGTCACATCGATGTCAAGTACGAGGAGGCCGAGCTCGACGCGGATGAGCTTGTGGAGCATGCCGTCTCGACGCTCGCGCAGGACACCGGTGTGCTCCGCTGCAGGCACGGTGACCGGCTGGTGGTCCTGTACGGCCGAGGCGTTTCCGCGGTTGAGGTGGCGCCGCGCGGAGCTGTCCTGTGAGCTGACGTCGTCGGTGGGTGGCTGCGCTACGGCATCTCCGCCGCGGCGATGGGTCGGCCCACGGTGAGCACCTGTTGGAGTTCGGGCTCGACGCTGGTGCGGTAGTGGGAGTCGGGCTCCGTACCCACGGCCTCGATAACGGTGCTGAAGAAGCAGCGCGCCGCCGCGGCGAGTACGACCTGGAAGACGTCGGCGTCGGAAAGCCCCTGCTGGCGGAGCGTGTCGACGTCCGCGGCGGTGATCGCGGTGGGGTCGCCGGCGACCTTCTCGGCGAAGTCCATGATGGCGACGTCGGTGGGGTCGAGGCCGGCGTCGTGATGATCTGCGGCGATCCGCTGCACCGTCGCGGCGTCGTGGAACCGGTCGCGCAGCAGTGTGCCGTGCGCCAGCGTGCAGTAGCTGGAGCGCAACCGCCGCGCCGCGGCCAGGGTGGCGAGTTCGTAGCGGCGAAGATCCATGCCGGCCCTGATGGTGGTGTTGAGCTGCGCCCAGGCGTCGTAGACGGCGGGCCGCAGCGCGAAGACCTTGGTGAAGTTGTGGACGTAGCCCGCACGTGCGCTGTCGGCCTCGTACAACCGGACGGCGTCGTGCTCGGCCGGTGCCTCGGCCGGTGTGTTGAGGTAGGACATGGTCGGCTCCTTGGTCAGCGCGGGCGCCGGCGGCGCGGTCACCCCGGACGACGGGCCGCGACCGTCGGGTGGTCGCGGCCCCTGTGGTGCGGTCAGCTCGTGGCGACCTCGATCGCGATCGGTACGTGGTTGGTGATGATGTCGTACACGGCGGAGCGGGCTCGGGACTGCTCGACGAGCTCGCGCAGCTTCTCGGCCGGGGCGTCGCCCTTGACCACGAACTGGACCTTGAGGTTCTGGTAGCCGTTGCGGACGTCCGGGTTCAGTCCCAGGATGCCGTTGAGGTCGATGTCACCGGACACGGTGGAGTGGACCTCGGTCAGCTGGATCCCCCGGGCGGCCGCGATGTTGGCGAGCCCGGCGGTCAGGCAGGTGGCGAGCGCGTGCAGCACGTACTCCACCGGGGTGGGGCCGTTGTCGCGTCCGACCAGGACGGCCGGGTGGTCGGCGTCGAAGTGGAAGGTGCGCTCGTGGGTACGCTCCTCGCCGACGCCGTAGAAACCGTGGATGGTGCTGCGGCTGTGCGTTCCGCTGAGCCACTGGTTCCGCACGCGGAACTGGAACTGGGCTGCCTCCGGCGCGGCCTTGACCGCGTCGAGGGTGGCGAAGAGGGTGGCGGTGTCGACGCCGTTGCGGGTCGACTCGTTGACCGTGGTGGTCATGGCGGTTCTCCTTCGGGTGTGCTCCGGCGCGGGTGCGCGGGGCTGGGGTGAGGCACCTGGTGGTGCGGTCAGGCGCAAGCGAGCTCGCGCCGGTCTGGGACCGGGCGGGCGGCCAGTTCGGCCGCCTCGGTGTCGAGGGCCCGGCTCAGCTGCTTCTGCAGCTCGACGAATTCGGGTACCGGCGGGTACGCGGCCAGTGCGACGGTGAGGTCGAAGACCTCCCGCAGGGCGTGGTCACGCCGGCGTTGGTAGTCGGTGAGGGCGGCGGTTTCCTCGGTGTCGCCCGCCAGGATCTGGTCAAGCGCGACGGCGAGCAGTTCGGCGTCCCGGTAGGCGTCGCTGAGGCCGTGGCCGGTGACCGGGTCGCGGTGGTAGCCGGCGTCGCCGACCAGGGCCCAGCCCGGGCCGTGGGCGGTACGCAGGTGGTTGGGCGCGCGCAACATGCCGGTGACCGGTGAGGTACGCCGTCCGCCGCGCAGGCGTGCCGCCAGGTCCGGCGCGGCGCGCTCCAGCTGAGCGGTGAATGCCGCGGTGCGGGATCCGGCGTGCCGGCGGGCGGCCCTGGCGTCCGCGGACGGGGTGCCGACCCAGACGTTGGCCTGACCGTCGTTGGTGGGGAACACCCCGGCCAGGGCGCGGTCGGCGATGAACATCTCGATGCCGTGCCACGGCAGACCGGCGTAGTACGCGTACTGGACGGCGCCGTGATCGCCCCGGTTCTCGACGACCTCGGCACCGACGGATCGCGCCACTCTCGATCCGAGACCGTCGGCGCCGACGACGAACCGGGCGTCGATCTCCATCGGAGCGCCGGAGGGGCCCTGGCCGTACACGCCGATGGCCCGGCCGGTGTCGTCCAGGCGTACGCCGGTGACCCTGACACCCAGCCGTACGTCGACCCCCGCGTCGGCGGCGGCCTCGGCCACGATGGTGTCCAGGACGTAGCGGCGCGGTGCGACGAGCAGATCCACCCCGGCCTTGTGCTTCACCGTACGGGTGACCGACTCGCCCTGGGCGCTGAAACTGACCTGACGGATGGCCGGCGCCCCGCTCGCCAGTACGGCCGGCAGGAGCCCCCAGCGGTGCAGCTGGACCACGCCGGGGCGGGCGAGCTGATGCGTCGACACGGTGTCGGTCGGAAACATGGCCCGGTCGAGCAGGACGACGTCGTGTCCGAGCCTGCCCAGCAACAGCGCGGTGGCGGCACCGGCGGCTCGGGCACCGACCACGACGACGTCGTGGCGGTGACGGGGGGTACGCGTGGCGATCATGGTCTCTCTTTCGCTGGCGCCGCCGGGACCTGCCTCTCCTGCGGTCTTCGTACGTCCAGTTCTACGGCGCGCCGGAGCCGCCGGAATCCGCCCTGATTACCTACTTCGGGACTCGGCGCTACCGACATCGGGTCACTCCGGACCGGCGTCCGGAGGCCGACCGCGTGGGAGAATTCGCAGGTGGGGCGGCCGATTCTGGAACGCGAGCGGGAGCTGGCAGCGCTCGCCGCCGTCGCCGGCGATGCCAAGGCCGGAGACGGCTCGGTCGTGCTCATCGTGGGCGAAGCCGGCATCGGCAAGTCGAGCCTGATCGATTCCATGCGTTCGGTGCTGCCTGCCGAGGTACGCCTGCTCACCGGCTACTGCGACGACCTCGCCACGCCACGGGTGCTGGGACCGCTCCGGGACCTGATGGGCAGTGTCGGAGCCACCCTGGCCCGCGCGCTCGCGTCCGGCGACCGGGGTCAGGTGATCGACGCGCTCCGAGCGGAGCTGGACTGGCCGGAGCATCCGACCGTGCTCGTGGTGGAGGACGTGCACTGGGCCGACGAGGCCACCCTCGACGTGCTGCGGTTCCTGGCGCGCCGGATCTCCAGCCTGCCGGCCGTACTCGTGCTGACCTACCGGGACGAGGAGATATCCCGCGACCATCCGCTGCAACAGCTGCTCGGCCTGGTCTCCGGTACGCCGCGGGTACGCCGGTTACGCCCGGCCCGCCTTTCCGCGGAGGCCGTACGCCGGCTCGGTGCGGACACCGGGATGGACCCGGACCAGGTGTTCGCGGTGACCTCGGGCAACCCCTTCTTCGTCGCGGAGGTGCTCGCCTCGGGCGACGTCGGGGGAGTGCCGCACACCATCGCCGAGGCGGTGCGGGCCCGGCTCGGCGACCTCGACGGACGGACCCGGGACGCCGTGGAGCAGCTCGCGGTCGTACCCTCCGCGGTGGAGCGATGGTTGGTCGAGGCTGTCGTACCGGGCGGTCTGGCGTCGCTCGCGGCGGCCGAGCGGCACGGCGTGCTGACCGTCTCCCAGACCCGCGTCGCGTTCCGCCACGAGCTGGCCCGGCGTGCCGTCCTGGACTCCATGCCGGCTGCCCGTCGGGTGGCGTGCAACCAGGCGGTCCTGACCGCGCTGCTTGATCGTCACGACGGTGTCGACCTGTCGAGAATCGTCCACCACGCGGCGGAGGCCGGTGACGACGCGGTGATCGTCCGGCACGGACCGGCGGCCGCACGGGAGGCGGCGGCGGCCGGTTCACACCGCGAGGCCGTCGCGCACTACCGGATGGTCCTGGACCACCGCTCCGCTTTCCCGCCGAGCGAGCAGGCAGACCTGCTGGATGGGTACGCCATCGAGTGCTACACCGTCGGCCAGGCGGATTTCGTCGTACGTGCTCAGGCGGACGCCGTACGACTGCGCCGTGAACTCGGCGACCCGAGGGCGCTGGGAGCGAGCCTGCGGTGGCTGTCCCGGATGTACTGGTGGGCGGGCGCCCGTCCGGAGGCCGAGGCCAGCGGTGCGGAGGCGATCAAGGTCCTGGAGGGCGCCGGGGACGAACTGGCCCTGGGGTTCAGTCTGAGCAACCAGTCGCAGCTGCACATGTTGGCCGGCCGATGGTCGGACAGCGTCGCGGTCGGGGAGCGGGCGGTGGCCATGGGACGGCACCTGGGCGACGCCGGCCTGCTGTCACATGCGCTGAACAACGTCGGTGTCGCCCTGTGGGAGGCCGGCCACCCGGAAGGAGAGGCTCTCCTGGAAGAGAGCCTGGCGGTCGCCCTGAAGGCGCACGAAATGGAGCACGCCTGCCGCGCGTACATCAACCTGGTCTGGCATCACCTGTACGTGCTCCAGCTCGACGACGCGGAGCGGATCCTCGAGGACGCCATGGAGCTCGCCGACGAGGCGGAGTTCCTCGGCTTCCTCCGGTACATGCACGTCACCCGCGGCATGATCCACCTCGCCCGAGCCGAGTGGGACCAGGCGGAGCGCGAGGCCGAATGGGCCATCGACGGCCAGCTGATCATGCGCAGCCCGGCGCTCGTCATACAGGGCCGGGTACGGATCAGGCGCGGCCATCAGGGCGGCGAGGAACAGCTGAAACAGGCGTGGAAGATCGCCCAGGGGCTCGACGAGCCGCAGCGCACCGCCCCCGCGGCGTCCGCACTGCTCGAGGCGGCGTGGCTGCGCGGCGATCCGTGCTCCGTCCCCGCCGCCATATACGAGGATGTACGCCGCCACGGCCGCGCCGCATGGGCAGCCGAGCTCGGGTACTGGATGCGGGCCACCGGCACCCCCGTGCCGATCGACGAGTCCGAAGAACCGTACGCGCTGCTCGCGGCGGGGAAGTGGCGTGAGGCGGCCGACCGGTGGCAGCGCGCCGGCTGCCCGTACGAGCACGCGGCCGCGCTGGCCCAGAGCTCCGATCCGACAGACCTGCTCGCCGCGTTGGCCGCGCTCGACTCGCTCGGCGCCGAGCCGCTCGCGCGCCGGGTGCGGCTACGGCTGCGGGAGCTCGGAGTCGCCCGCATCCCGCGCGGTCCGGCGCAGGCCACCCGCGGCAATCCGGCGGGACTGACCCCGCGACAGGTCGACGTGGTCCGGCTGCTCGCCGAAGGGCTGAGCAACGCCGAGATCGCGGCACAGCTGGTGTTGTCGGTTCGCACCGTGGACACCCACGTGGCGGCCATCCTGAACAAGCTCGACGCCCGTACCCGCCGCTCCGCCGCCGCTCAGGCGAAAGCGTTGGGGCTGCTCGGTGGACGGTGACCACCCACCTGCCACTGTCCGCGCGCTCTCTGCCGCAACGCCGGGAATCGGATCGGGAAAGTTTCGGGCCGGGATGTCGAGAACGGGGCTACCGCTCCGACCGTGGGATGAGCGCCCGCCCTGGGCGCCGTACGAGAGGGGCGTGACGTGAAGTACATGATCATGATGTTCGGAGGTGTCGGCGCCACCATGGAGACCCGGACACCTGAGTGGATCAAGAACATGCAGGAGTTCATGGGGAGCCTGGACCGGGAGCTGAAAGCGGCCGGCGAGGTGGTGGCCAGCTACGGGCTGGTGGATCCGAGCCAGGCGAAGACGGTCCGTTACTCCAACGGTGTGCCGCTGCCGACCGACGGGCCGTACGCCGAGGTGAAGGAGTCGCTGGTGGGCTACTGGGTGCTCGACGTGAGCGAGGACCGGGCGATCGAGGTCGCCTCCCGGGTGGTCGAGGTCATCGAGCAGCCCATCGAGGTCCGGCAGGTCATGCACGAGTCGGACCTGTGACCGGTCCGAGTAGCCCCGTGTGGCCACCGGCGCGGTGAACCCGGAACACCGGATCGAGGACCTGCTGCGCGAGCTCGCGCCGCAGGTCCTCGGCGCGCTCGTACGCCGGTACGGGCAGTTCGACGCGTGCGAGGACGCCGTTCAGGAGGCGCTGCTCGCGGCCGCGCGGCAGTGGCCGGCCGACGGGATACCGGACAAGCCGCGGTCCTGGCTGGTGACCGTGGCCGGCCGGTCGCTGGTCGACGAGTGGCGTAGCGAGAGCGCGCGGCGCCGCCGCGAGGCGACCGTGGCGGCGCTGGAGCCGGCCAGCCGTGAGCCAGCCGATCTGCGGGCCGCCGGCCACCAGCGCGCCGACGCCGACGACACGCTCGTGCTGCTCTTCCTGTGCTGCCATCCCGCGCTCTCGCCCCCGTCGCAGCTGGCGCTCACCCTGCGTGCGGTCGGCGGCCTGACGACCGCCGAGATCGCGGCCGCGTTCCTGGTCCCCGAGGCCACGATGGCGCAGCGGATCAGCCGGGCCAAGCAGAGCATCAGGAGCGCGAGGACCCGGTTCGAATTGCCGCCGCAGCCGCAGTGGACCGAGCGGCTCGGCGTGGTGCTGCACGTGCTCTACCTCGTCTTCAACGAGGGGTACACCACCAGCTCGGGGCCGGCGCTGCACCGGGCCGACCTGACCGCCGAGGCGATCCGGCTCACCCGTCTGCTGCACCGCCTGCTGCCGGCCGAGGGCGAGGTCGCGGGGCTGCTGGCGCTGATGCTGCTGACCGACGCGCGCCGGGCGGCCAGGACCGACTCCGACGGGTCGATCGTGCCGCTCGCCGAGCAGCGCCGCGAGCTCTGGGACGCCGCCGAGATCGCCGAAGGGCTGACGCTGATCACCAGGACGCTGGGCACCGTCCCGCCCGGGCCGTACCAGCTGCAGGCGGCCATCGCCGCGGTGCACGACGAGGCGCCGACCGCCGAGGAGACCGACTGGCCGCAGATCCTCGCGCTGTACGACGTGCTCACCCAGGTGGCGCCGGGCCCCGTGGTCACGCTCAGCCGCGCGGTGGCCCTGGCCATGGTGCACGGTCCCAAGGCCGGACTCGCCCTGCTCGGCACGCTCGACTCGGACGACCGGATGGCCCACCACCACCGCCTCGAGGCCGTACGGGCGCACCTGCTCGAACGTGCGGGCGAGCTCGCGGCGGCGCGGGAGTCGTACCTGCGGGCGGCGAAGCTGACCGCGAGCGTGCCCGAGCAGCGCTACCTCGCGCTGCGCGCCGCCCAGCTGCACCAGATCACCCCGACCGACCCGACGGGGTGACGAGTCAGGCGAGTTCCGTGTCCCGGGGGAGGAGTACGACAAACGCCCGCCAGACCGCGGTGGGCGTGGTCGGCCACGCCACGGCGCCGCCCACCGGGCCGGCCTCCAGCAGCCACAGTCCCGCCTCGGTGTCCAGCAGGTGGATCCCCCGTACGCCGGCTGCCCCGCCCGGCGCCTGCCAGTGCGCCGTGAGCACCGTACGCCGTCGCGGCCCGGAGCCCAGCGCCCGCAACCCGGCGGCGTTCTCCGCCGTCGGAGCGGCTTCGGCGAGCGACGCGACGGCAGCCTGCCGCCGCGCCGGATCGGGGTCGGTGAGCTGGTCGACCATCTCGGTGGTCACCTGCAGCGGCTCGGCGTCGATCCGGGGCCGCGGCCCCAACTGGACGATCCGCGCCAACGCCGCCGGCAGAAACGTCGGATGCACCGCCACGAACTCGCGCAGCCCGTCGGGCAGGTCCAGCAGCAGCGCCGCGGCGCCGCCGTTCACCCACCCTTCGCCGGATTCGACGCGGCCGGCGCCGTCCCGCATGGTCAGGCTGAGTCGGCACACCGGGTTGGCGACCGCGTCGAGCCCGGGCACGAGGGCGGGGTGTGGCGTGCCGCGGCGTACCACCCCGGCAGCGCGCAGGTCGTCGAGCCCAGGGTCCTTCCTGCTCCGGCCGCCCGCCCAGGCCGCCAACGTCTGGAAGGCGTCCTGGTCCAGCCGCAGCCGGCCGGTGTCGGTGTCGAAGTGGACGGTCACGGCGCGGCCTCCGGCTCGGTGGGGTCGAAGCCGGCGGCCATCGCGGCGAACATGTCGGCGAGGTCGTCGTACTCGAGCGTGCCGACCGATGTGGACAGCGTGAAACCCAGGCCGCGTGCCACGGTCGCCCACTGCTCCAGAGTCACCGCGCCTGCCTCCGTGGCGTGATGAGCGAGGGTACGCCGTGCCGGCCGGCCACCGACCTCGGTCGCCTCGGTGTCGATCAGGATGAACTCGCGGAGCGTACGGCCGAGCAGGGTGAGCGCGTGTTCCTGCCAGCCGGCAAGGTCCATGCCGGGGGCCAGCCCTTCGACGGTGACCACCGCGTTGGCGCGGAACCACGGGCCCCGGTCGGGCTCCAGGGCGACCAGTGGCACACCCTGCTGTGCGTCCTCGACCCGCTCCCACTGGCTGGGCAACGGGAGCCCGAAGTCCAGGCCCGGGTGCCGGTATCCGACGAGCCGTTCACTCACTGGCGACTCCCTGCCGTACGGTTTCGGCGACCCGGGCGGCGACCCGTTTCGCGAACGTCACTTCGAAAACGTACTCCCCGGAGGTTTTGGTTTCGATCACCACGCGGGGCAGCAGGGAGCGCCACAGGATGCCGCGCCGGGGCACGCCGTCGGGGCCGGCCCGGGGTGGCACCACCCGGGCCGAGACGATGTCGCCGCTGGCCAGCGCGATCACGCTGGGCTCGCCGCGCAAGGTGTCCTCGAACGGTGCGCCGGCGAAGCTGAGCCCGGCCCGGTACAGCGTGAGGGTGCCGGTGACCGTGCCCCGCCAGGCCATGCCGTGGGCGCGGTCCCGGGTGTCCGGGTCGTACACGTGACCCGCCCGCCAGCGCCCGGTCACCGGCCCGTACGCCGTCGCGGCGCGGGCCGCGTCCTTCCGGCTGGAGCACCGCGGCCCGGCCGAGCCGGCGACCATCAGCGCGGTGAGCGGATCCCGGATGTCGGGCCGGCGCTCGCGCGCGGACAGCCGCCGGAACCACCGCGGCCCCCACCACCGCGGCTCGAAGAAGACGTAGACCATCCCCGGTACGAGCAGCACGAATCCCGCCAGCACCAGCACCGAGCCGATGACCAGCCCGACCGGCTTGCCGAACAGCCGCAGCAGGCCGACGCCGAGCACCAGCGCGCCGAGACCGGGTGCGAAGCCCAGCACCCACTGGTCCCACCAGGCGCGGCGGGTCCAGCCGCGCAGCCGACCGGTCCAGCACAGTACGGCGTGCGCCAGCACCCCGGCGCCGAGCAGCGTCATCGCCACTGCCCAACCGAGGGACTCCTGGTCGGCCACGCCGCTCCTGTCAGTCGAACGGGTTGAGTGCGTGCCCGACGTCGCTGGCCCGGTCGCCGACCCAACCGCCGACGTCGCTGGCGCGGTCACCGACCCAGTCGGCGCCGGTGCCGATGCCGTCGACCACCTCGTCGACGCCTTCGACCACGTGGTCGGCCACGACATTGGCCACGCCCGACCCTACGACGCCACCGACCACGCCACCGACGACTCCGCCGATCGCGGTGCCGACTCCGGGAGCGATCGCGGTGCCGATCGCGGCGCCTAGCGTGGCGCCACCTTCGGCGCCGGCCCACGCGCCCCCGGCGACCAGGGCGCCCCTGGTGCCGGCCCGGGCGACCCGGTCCGTGGTGCTCAGGTCGGTACGCCCGCTGTCGGCGCCCCACTGGTTCAGCGCCGAGGTGGCGAAGGTGACGCCCACGCCGACCCTGCCGGCCCACTTGCCGGCCGTTTCCCAGCCGCCGCGGACACCCACCATGCCCGGCCGCGCCCGCCAGTACGGCTCGACCCAGATCCGTCCCCCGCTGGGAACCCGGCGCCAGTAGCCGCTGACGTACACGCCGTATCGGGCGTACTGCATCCAGTTGCTGGTGGCACCGAAGGCGCTGAGCCCGCGGGCGGTGCCCCACAGGCCGAGGCCCAACAGCCCCAGCTCGCTGCCGGGCGGCATCACGTTGCCCCGCAACGCGTTCCACATGTCGCCGAGCGGGTTCCAACCCGGCCCGGCGGCCAGTGCTCCGGACTCGACGACCTCCCGCAGATTGGCCTCGTTGGGCCCCTGCTGCAGCATCGCGGCCGCCTTGGCGCCACCGGCCACGATGGAGGTGTTGTACGCATCCCACCACTGCTGGCGGGCGGCGGCTTCCTTGGCGGCCCGGGCGGTGTCGATCTGCGCGTCGGTTGGCGGGTCGCCGTTGGTTCCGGTGGCACCGTAATTCGGTCCCTGGGAATTCAGGTCGGCGACGATCGCGTCCACCCGGTTGTTGAAGGCCTCCACCTGGGTGCCCCAGTAGCGGGTCACCACAGCCGCCCAGGCCAACGCGCTGCGGGTCGCCTCGGCGCCCTGGTTGAACGGCCCCGGTGCGGCGGCGATCTCCGGCGCGCACATCCCGGTCCAGTTGGCGATCGCCGGCTGGTACGCGCTGGTCGTGGTCTGGCCGTTGGCCACCGATTCGCCGACCGTGGCGAGCAGGCTGGAGCCGCAGGACTCCAACTCGCCGACGTTCGCCGGATGCTTCTCGAACGGCTGCACGTCGCCTCCTTAGAGCGTCAGCCGGTGATCGGGCGGCTCAGGTGCGAGCCGGTGGCTTCGGCGGCCGCGGTCTGCTCACCGAGCAGCGAAGCGGAGTCGCCGTCGGCGCCGGCCATCACGCCGCTGGCCGCGGTGGCGTTGGAGCCCAGTGCGTGCACCTGCCGGGCGAGTGCCTGCATCGAGGGATTCCACGTCGACAGGTAGCCTTCGAACGCGGAGCTGACCGACGACTCCCGGGCACCGCCGACCGCGTCGCGCAGCAGGCCTTCGGCCCGGCCGGCCCACCCGCTCCACGCGCCGGAGGTCGCTGCCGTGTTGTTGCCCGCGTTGCCCACCGCTTCCGGGTCCAGGTCCAGATAGCCCTCAGACATATCTGCCTCCCTTCGTACGCCGGATCCCCTCAGGCGCCGCCGCCGAGGATGCCGCGGGCGCGCTGGCCGCCCTGCATGAAGGTGTCGTGGACGTTGTGCGTGGTGCTCTTGAACTTCTGCATGTTCTGTACGTACTCGTCGACAAGCTGGTCGACCTTGGCCATGCAGGCGTTGTGCTCGTCCTGGCCCATGCCGCCGGCGAAGTTGTCCAGTGCCTTGGCGGCCTGCGCCTTCAGCGCGGCCCGGAAGCCTTCGATGTTGCCGGCGTGAGCGCCCTGGTCGCCGGCCAGTCCTTCGATGGTGCCGAACTCGGCGCGCAGCTGGTATCCCATGACAGCCTCCTCAGGCGTTGATCGGACGGGCGACGGCGGACGAGTGACTCTCCACATTGGCCAGCGTGCCGTGCTGCAGACCGTCGGCGTCCTCGTCGGAGTGCACCAGGCCGCCCTCGGCGCGCACTGCCCGTACGGCCTGCTCGGCGATCTGGTTCGCGAGCTGGGTGAGGTTGGTCGCCGACAGGTCCGCGACCGTGCCGAAGGTGCCGCCCGCGGCGCCCTTGAGACCGTGGTTGGCCGCTTCCATCCGGCCCCGGAAGTTGGTCGACTCGGAATTCTGGTCTTCGGCGTTGGCGCCGTACTGCTTGCCGGCGTGGGTCAGTGCGCCGGTCTCGTTCAGGTTCACGAAATTGGACACAACTACCTCCTCAGGGCCGGACGCCGACAGCGCCGGCCGGGACAGCATCGCCGGAGGGGAGGTCCGGCTGCGGCCGGACGCTTGAGGTCGAGCGTGACATCGTCACCTCACCAACCGCCCCGTACCCCCCGACGTCGGGTACGGCGGCTCGCCAGCGGGCGTGGCCCGCGAGTCGAGTAATCGAAAAACCTCAATTCTTCGCCAAAGATACTGCTCGGGCGTAACGTCCGAAAGACCCGGAACGGGCGATCGACGGCAAGAATTTTCAAAGTCCGTAAATGAATACCATTCGCATGATCATTGACCGGTACGGGTTCCACGTCGACATCCGGAAGTAGCCCCGATCACCGCCCGCGGTCGCCCTGGTGAACCGTGTGAGCGGGAACGGGGTATGCGTGCCACCGGTGAAGGAACCGTTGTCTCGGGCGACGTTGTCGCAGGTCCGGCGGCTGTCGTGGATGTAGTGGCAGGACGCGCCTGTCGGTGGCCGGAATGAAGCTCTCTCTGGGCGGGGACCACGGACCTCACGGCACGTTCGCCGGCCGGGCCCGCGCGGCCCGCACTTGCCGTCGCAGTTGAGGAGCATCAGCCACGGGCCCAGCGAAGCGATCCAGGACACCAGGAACTCGCCGATGCGGCCGGTATTCGGATCTCCGGTGGAGAAAAGCTTCCGGGCTAGCGGCGCGCTCGCTGGGTGGGCGGCCGGGACTCGTTTGTCGCCCGGTGCGGGGCCGGCTTCGACAGCGCCCGCCACAGTTCCTCGACCACCCGGTCCACCTGCGCCTCCGGCATCCGGGGCCAGAGCGGAAGCGACAGCACCTCATGTGCCGCCGCCTCGGCGACCGGAAGCGGTACGGCGCCCGATCGGGCGTACGCCGGCGTGAGGTGGCACGGCACCGGATAGTGGATCCCGGTGGCGATCCCGGCGCGGTGCAGCATCCGGCGCACCGAGTCCCGCCGGCCCACCCGCATCACCAGCAGGTGCCACGCGCTCGCGTCCGGGTTGGTCGGCTGGACCAGGTCGTCGGCGAGCGGCCCGAGCCCCGTACGGTAGCGCTGCACCAGTTGGCGTCGCTGCCGATTCTCCTGGTCGAGATGGGGCAGCTTCCGGGACAGTACGGCCGCCTGGATCGCGTCGAGCCGGCTGTCCCGCCCGACCACGCGAAGCTGGTCCCGCTCCTCGCCGCGGCCGTGGTTGGCCAACGAGCGGATCCGCCTGGCGAGCGAGTTGTCGTCGGTCACCACGGCGCCGCCGTCGCCCCACGCGCCGAGGTTCCTGCCCGGGTAGAAGCTGAAACACCCGGCGTGGCCGTACGATCCCGCGCGGTGCGGTTCGACGGTGTCCAGGATTGCGCCGTGCGCCTGGGAGGCGTCCTCGATCAGCGCCAGGCCGTGCCGGTCGGCGTACCGGCTCAGCTCGTCCATGCCGGCAGGGTGGCCGTACATGTGGACGGCGATGACCGCGGCGGTACGCCCGGTGCGGCCGGCCTCCAGCGTGTCCGGGGTGGCCAGCAGAGTCGTCGGATCGACGTCCACGAATCGGGGGAGGGCCCCGGCCGCGGAGACCGCCTCCGCGGTGCTGATGAACGTGTTCGTCGGCACCAGGACCTCGTCGCCCGGGCCGATTCCGAGGGCGAGCAACGTCAACTCGATCGCGTCGGTGCCGTTGGCGACGCCAATGGCGTTGTCGGTGCCGCAGAAGTTGGCCCACGCGGCCTCGAACCGCTCGACGTGCGGGCCGCCGACGAACTCGGAACGCGCGGCGGCGTGCCGGATCGCCGCGATGATGTCCTCGACGTCCTCTGTCGCTTCGTTGTGCTCGATTAGTGGAATCCGCATGCCGTTGCCCCTTAGCCGGCGAGCGGAGCCGTTGGGCATGCCGCCGGCCGGGCTGTTTCCCGGCCGTTCCAGTTTCCCCGACATTCCGTCACATAACGCTGCATTTACCGACCCCCTTGCCCCCCGGCCGCCCGCCACCCTGCGAACGCGCCTGCCGCCGAGGTCTGGGGCGGCACGTGGATACTCTGACGTGGCAGGCGGCGCTTCGCAAGCGTGCGGCCGGACAATTTCCTGTCATGACGGTGCATCCGGACGAGTCGTCCGACACCTCTACTACCAGCGGGAACAGTGAGATTCCGAAGCTGCCGGACAACTCTCCGATCAGCCCGCTAAACCGGCATTTGCCGCTCTGCCTCAGCTTTTCGTACGGGGATGTGGACCGTCATTCGGCTACTTAGGAATTGTTTGTACCGCCATGCTGACGGGTTTCTGACACATTGATGCGCGCGCGGTGTGTTCGATTATCTCTTTGAGGTGTCGTACGACGCCGCGGGGTGGGGAGTGATGCTATGTCATCGAGCCTTGAATGCCGCTTGTGTGGTCGGCCGTTCGATGGATCACCAGAGGAAACATTTGTCGATCTCGGCATGTCTCCGGTATCGCCGCAGTATCTGACTATTGATCAGCTGGATCAGCCCGAGGTCTTCCAACCGCTTCACGTACGGGTCTGTCCTGACTGTCTGCTGGTGCAGTTGCCGGCGCATCCGCCGGACGGGGCCGGCTCCACGGTGGACACGCTCGAGTCGGCGGCCGACCTGCGGGGATTCGCGGCCCAGCTCGCCGAGCGTACGAACCCCGACGGCGTGGTGACCGTCGAGTTCGGCCATCTGCTGTCGCTCGTGTCAAAGCGGCAGTACGACGCGATCGGACCCGCTCAGCGCTCGTACTTCAGCCTGTTCACCGCATCCCGGGCGCTCGCCGGAGCCGGACTGGCGGTCACCGACGTGGCCGAGCTGGCCGATCCCCGCGGCCTGCTGCGGGCGTACGCCCGACTCGCGCCGGCGCCGGCGGGAGAGTCCGTGGAACGGGTGCTCGCCCTGGAGCGGCTCGCCGGGTTGCACGGCCTGGGCGGCCACATCGGATTCGACGGGGTCGTCGTCGAGTTGCGGCGGGCGCTGCTGGAATTCCTGTTCAACGCCCGGGCCGAGGGCCGTACGGTGGTCGGCTACGGTGCCCCCGCCAGCGCGAACACGCTGCTCAGCCACTGCGGGATCCGGCCGGACCTGATGGCGTACACGGTGGACGACAGCCCGATCAGGCAGGGGAAGTTCCTGCCGGGCAGTCGAATTCCGATCTATCCGCCGGAGCGCATCGAAGCCGACCGGCCGGACTATGTCGTCGTCCTGCCGTGGGAGATGCGGCCGCAGGTCACCCAACAACTCGCCTTCGTACGCCATTGGGGCGGCCGGCTGGTGTTCCCGATCCCGTCGCTGCAGTTCGAGAACTTCGGCGTCTACACCCGCAGCACCCGGATCATCACCATCGACGCGCTCGCCTGACGTGCTCGGCGTGCCTCACAGGCCGCCGGTGCCGACCGTACGTGCCGCCTGGGTGAGGTCGTGGGCCGAAGGGGCACGCTCCGGGTCGATCAGCCACTGCACAATCACGCCGACCAGCAACGCGTGGCAGAACTGGCCCAGCATTCGGGTGCGCTTCTCGTCCGCGTTGGGATCGATCCCGAGGAACAGCTCGGCCAGCCCTGGGTGGGCGAACTTCAACGCCTCGCTGAAGAACGTACGGATCTCGGGCACGTGCTCGCTCTGCGCGAGCATCTCGAAGTTCGCCGCCCAGAACGTCCGGTCCTCGGCGAGCTTCTCGAGCACCCGCTCCCAGGTCGACTCGAAGCGCTCCAGCATCGGCGCCTCGGCGTCGGTCGACCCGAGTGAACGCTCCAACTCCTCGCCCCACTCGCCCACGGCTTCGAAGAGGGCCTGGTTGAGCAGGGCTTCCTTGGAACCGAAGTGGTAGCCGATCGCCGCGAGGCTCACCCCCGCGGCCTGCGCGATGTCGCGCGCCGTCGTGCGGGCGTACCCCTTCTGGTTGAGGCACTGCTTCGCCCCCGCCAGTAGATCCTCACGGTTTCCCATACCTGCGCATCGTACGCCAGGTCTCAGACGCACGTCTTGTACAAACGTACTAGACATGCGTCTAACACATCTGTACGGTCGACCACCGAGGCACGAATCCACGGGGAGGCGTCGATGACGACGACGATCAGCGAGCCGGCCGAGCCGGGATCCCACGCAGAGCCAGGGCACGCGGCGGACCTGGGGCACGGGACGACCGCGCAAGCGGGAGGTCAGGCCGGGCCGGGGCGGGTCCCTGCGCGGATCGCGAAGCGGTGGTGGCGGCGGCCCTGGGTGGCGCCGCTGATCGTGGTGGCGGTGATCTTCGTGGCGTTCTCGGTGCCGCCGTACCTGACCGGTGACCCCGGCCGGTCCCGGGTGCCGACCCACCCCGACCTCGCCTGGTACTACCCGTTGCTGGTCGCCCACATCGTGTTCGGCTCGATCGCGCTGCTCACCGGCTGTTTCCAGCTGTGGCCGTGGTTCCGGCAGCGCTACCCGGTGGCGCACCGCTGGATGGGCCGGGCGTACTTCTTCGCAGGGGTATTTCCCGCCGGAGTCGCGGTGCTGGCGATCGCGCCGCTGAGCAGCACCGGGCTGGTCTCCCAGTTCGGGAACACCATGCTGGCGCTGCTGTGGCTGCCGATCTCGATCGCCGGCTACCGGATGGCGCGGCAGCGGCGGTTCACCGAGCACCGGCGCTGGATGATCCGCAGCTTCGCGCTCACCAGCTCGATCGTGGCCAACCGGATCTGGGGTGCGGTGATGCTGATCGTGTTCTCGCCGGCGTCGCTGCAGAGTTCCGCGCCCGGCGGGATGCTCGCCGCCGACGACTTCCGCGGGATGGCCGCCGTCGGGCTCTCCACCTGGCTCAGCTGGATCGTCAACCTGCTCATCGCCGAGTGGTGGTTGGAACGCACCGACTTCACCCAACGGAACCGTGCGCGCCGCCGGGCGCGTACCGCCGACTGAGAGGACCGACTGTGAACATCCTGATCTCCGGTGCCAGCATCGCCGGCCCTGCCCTCGCCTACTGGCTGCGCCGGTACGGCTACCGAGCCACCGTCGTGGAACGAGCCCCCGAACTGCGCGACGGCGGCTACAAGGTCGACCTGCGCGGCGCGTCGATCGAGGTGGCGAAGCGGATGGGCATCCTCGACGACATCCGCCGGCTGAGCACCGACATCCACCGCGGTACGTTCGTCGGCGGCTCCGGCAAGCCCCTGGCCACGCTCGGCGCCGACTTCTTCGCCGGCCGGGTGGACGGCGACGACGAGGTGATGCGCGGCGACCTGGCCCGACTGCTGTACGAGCGCACCCGCTCCGACGTCGAGTACCTCTTCGACGACTCGATCACGACCCTGACCCAGCACCCCGACCGGGTCGACGTCACGTTCGAGAAGGCGCCGCCGCGCAGCTTCGACCTGGTGATCGGCGCCGACGGACTCCACTCGAACACCCGGTCGCTCGCCTTCGGCGAGCTTGCGAGCCGAAGCGACAAGCAGGGCGGCGGCGAGCAGCGGTACGCCCGCCACCTCGGCACGTACATCTCGATCTTCAGCGCGCCCAACCACCTGGGGCTCGACCACGAAGAGCGGTTCTGCCACCTGCCCGGCCGGATGGTGAACATCTACAGCGCGCGGGACAACACCGAGGCGCGCAACCTGTTCATCTTCCGGGCGCCGCTGCTCGACTACGACCGTCGCGACGTCGCGGCGCAGAAGCGGATCGTGGCCGACGCCTTCGCCGACGCCGGCTGGGAGGTGCCGCGGATGCTCGAGCACATGTGGCGGGCCGACGACTTCTACTTCGACTCGTGCAGCCTGATCGAAATGGGCAGCTGGTCCACCGGCCGGGTCGCTCTGGCGGGGGACGCCGCGTACTGCGCGACGCCGCTGTCGGGCCAGGGCACCGGCATCGCCCTGGTCGGGGCGTACGTGCTCGCCGGCGAGTTGGCCGGCGCGGGTGGTGATCACGTCACCGCGTTTGCCGGCTACGAGTCCGCGATGCGGGAGTACGTCACCAGGAACCAGACATTCGCCGAGGACTTCGGTGGCCAGTTGCCCGGCACGCCGCGCGGGGTGTGGTTCATCCGGCTGATGCTCCGGATGCTGCCGTACCTGCCGTGGAAGGGGCTCATCGCGCGCAAGATCACCGACGAGATCCAGGCCGCCGCCAACGGGATCACGCTGCGGGACTACGCAACGGTGTCGGATGGCACGCCGGGCGGCGGAATGTCAGGCGGCGGAGTGGCAAGGTCCACAGCGGCGTAGCCCCGCGTCTGGCAGGCGAGACGGGCCGCCAGCGGTCAAGATATGGACATGGAGATCGCGTACACGCGAGCCGGGTTCGGCGTACCGCTGGTGCTGTTGCACGCTTTCCCGCTCTCGTCGGTGATGTGGGACGCGCAGCGCGGCGGACTGAGCCGGGAGTGCGAGGTGATCACCGTCGACCAGCGCGGCTTCGGCGAGTCCGCCGCGCCCGACGCGTTCGACGGTCTCGCGCCCGACCTGACCGTCGCCGCCGACGACCTCGCCGCGCTGCTGGACCAGTGGGGGGTCGGGGAGTTCGTACTCGGTGGCCTGTCCATGGGTGGGTACGTCGCGATGAACTTCCTGCGCCGCCACGCCGACCGGGTACGCGGTCTGCTGCTCGCCAACACCAAGGCGAGCGCGGATCCGCCAGAGGCGGCGGAGAACCGGCGGCGGATAGCGGACGCCGTGGAACAGGCCGGGACCAGCGACCTGCTGCTCACCGAGGTCGCCCCGAAACTGCTCTCCGACACCGCAGACCCCGATGTGGTACGCCACGTCGACGATCTGGTACGCGCCGCTGCGCCCAACGCCGTCGCCTGGGCACAGCGGGCGATGTCCGTACGGCGGGCCTCGTTCGACGTACTGACCGCGTTGTCGGTTCCGGTGCTGGTGATCGCCGGTGACGCCGACGTGCTGACGCCGGTCACCGAGGCCGAGGCGATGGCCACCGCGGCGGCCGACTGCGAGCTGGTCGTCCTCCCGGGGGTCGGCCACCTCAGCAACATGCAGGCGCCCCGGGAGTTCAACGCCGCGGTCAGTGGCCTGCTGAAACGTGTCTAGTTGGCGTTCTGCCGGGGGAAGATGACCTCGCGGACGATCAGCTGGATCGCCGCGGTGGCCGGGATCGCGATCAGTACCCCGACCACGCCGAGCAGCGTCGCCCCGACCAGCACGCCCAGGATCGCCGCCAGGTCGGAGACCTCTGTGGTACGCCGCATCACCCGCGGATAGATCACCCAGTTCTCCAGCTGCTGGTACAGGATGAAGAAGACCAACGCAGCGATCGCCACCGGGATCGACACCGTCAGGCCCACCAGGGTGAGCACCAGTGCTCCCAGCGTCGCCCCGATCTGCGGGATGATGTCCAAGATCGCCACCACCACGGCGAGCGCCAGGGCGTACGGGATCCCGGTGATCAGCATGAACACCAACGACGTCAGCCCGGCGAGGGCCGCGATGGTCAGCGAACCCACCATGTAGCCGCCGACCTTGGTCAGGATCTCGTCGCCGAGCAACTGGGCACGTTCCCTGCGGGACGCCGGTACGAACCGGTACGCGCCTTCCTTGAGCCGCTCGAACGCGCCCAGGAAGTACAGCGTGAGCACCCCGACGGTCAGGATGTTGAACAGTTGGCCGAACACGATGCCGGCACCGGTGAGCACGCCGCCGAGCGCGATCGTGAGGTTGTCGGCGGTGAGTGCGTCCTGCAGACGGCTCAGCACGTCGTACCGCTCGTTGAAGTCTTCGATCCAGCCGGCGTTGCGCAACGACTCGATGTATCCCGGTACGGCGTCGATGAATCCGAGCGTCTCCCGGATCATCGGTGGCACCAGCGCGAACAGACCGCCGCATCCCACCAGCAGTCCACCCAGGGCGACCACGGTCACGGCGAGGCCGCGGGACAGGCCGAGCCGCTCCAGCCGTACGACCGCGGGGTTGAGCCCGATGGCGAGGAACCCGGACACGATGATCAGCACCAGTACGGACCAGGCGCTCCGGATGGACTGGTAGGCGAGGTACGCCAGCACCAGGCCGAGCCCAGCGGTGAGGCCGACCAGGAAGGGAGAGCGGGTCAGCGGCTTGCCGGGCGCTCCGAACGGCCCGGCAGCCTCGGCGGCTGCTGCCTGCTCGGCGAGGAGTTCGGCGGGCGGCGTGTCGTCGAGCGAGGGCGCCTCGTCCGAGGACGTGTCGGCCGAACGTTCTGTGCCGTCCGAGTCACCGCTCATAGGTCACCTCGGAACCGTCGGTCGTCAGTCGCGGCTGGGCCGGCCGGCCGCTGCCTCACGCTCGTCACTCGACCGGTCCGTGTTCCGGCCCGACCCGTTGCTGCCGGTGGGCGCCGCCTGACCCGCATCGTCCTCACTGGACCCGCGTTCCCTGCCGCGCGGGGACGACGTGCCCCGATCGCCGGCCGAGCGGCGGGGTGCCGGCCGTCCGGCCCTGCCGCCGGCGCTCTGGCCCTTGGTCTCCCGCACGGGCTCCTTCGCGGTTTCCGCTGCGGCCTCGGCAGCCGTTTCCGTCTCGACACCGGCCCGCGGCACGGCATCGGAGCCGGCCGCGGCACCCGCCTCGGGCGCGGTACTGGCGGGCTCGGCGCTGGTGGGCTCGGCACCGGCCTCGGGCTCGGCACCGGCCTCGGGCTCGGCACCGGCCTCGGGCTGGGCGGCGGGAGCCTCGGCAGTGTCCACCGTGGGCTTCGCGGATGCCGCCGCATCCGCTGGCTCTTCGTCGTACCTGGGATCGTCGTCGTCGCCGAGCAGCGCCGACGAGCTGCCGGCCAGCCGCGCGACGGTCTCCCGCAGTTGTCGCAGGTCACGCCGGATCTGGCGGCGCTGTTCCTCCAGCTCGGTCACCTTGCGCCGCGCCTCGTCCACCAGCCGCTCGGCCTGGCCCCGCGCAGCGGTGAGGATGCTGTCCGCCTCCTTGCGGGCGGTCTCCTCGGCCTGCCGGGCACGTTCCGCGGCCTGTGCCGTGATCTGGGCGGTCTGGTGCTCGATCTGCAGCCGGATCTCACCCGCGTGGGACTCGGCTTCGTCCCTTACCCGCTGGGACTCCTGCTCGGCGTCCGTACGGAGGGTCTGGGCGTGGGCTTCTGCCTCGGTACGCAGCCGGTCCGTCTCCTGGGCGACCGTGGAGCGCCGGCTGGCGAGCTCGGCCTCGGACTCCTCACGGAGCTGGTTGATCTCGTACTCCGTGGCGGTACGCAGCTCGGCGACCTGCTGCTGGGTGCTCTGGGTCAGCGTCGTGGCGTGCTTCTCGGCGTCGGACCGCAGCTGCTGGGCGTACGCCGTGGCTTCGTCGCGGTGCCGCTTCGCCTCTTCCTTGGCGGACCGTAGCAGCTGCTCGGCCTGGGACTGCGCCTCGTTACGGAGCTTCTCGCCGTGTTGCGCGGCCTCCTCGTGGGCGCGCTCGGCGTCGCGGTGCAGCCGCTGGATCTCGGCGGTCTTCTCGGCGACGTACGCGTCGACCTTGGCACGCCGGTCGGCGTCGGCCCGCTCCTCGTCGGCCCGGCGGGCGGCGAGTGCGGTCTCGAAGTCCTTGCGGGCCTTGTCCGCCTCGAGCTTGGTCTCGCCGAGAATCTTCGACGCCGCCTCCCGCTGCTGGGTGGTCTCGTTGGCCGCCCGCTGCTTGAGGAAATCGGCCTCCTCCTCGGCCAGCGAGAGAATCTGCTCTACCCGCGCGCCGAGATGACGGTACGAGGCCCGGTCGCCGCTGACGCTGCGCCGTCGTACCTCGGCCATCTCGGTCTGCAGCTGCTGCACCTGTACGGCGAGCGTCTGCGCCTGGTTGAACATCTCGTCCCGCTCGGCGAGCAGGGCGGCGTTCTCGGTGACGAGTCGGTCCACGTAGCGGTCGACCTGTTTGCGGTCGTAACCCCGCAGTGCCAGCTCGAAGCCGGGCTCGCCACCGGTGCCGATCGTGTTGAACAAGCCGTGGTCAGCGCTGTGCGACATGGACTCATCCTCACACGAGACGTCCCGCCACACTCAAGAGGCTCGGCGTGGCGGGACGTATCTCGCTCTCGTACGTGATTGACAGTCATCCCATCGAGCGGCTGGGACCGCTCTGGTTACTTGGAGCCGTTGACTCCGATCTTGTCCGAAGCGTCGTCCGACTTGTCGTCGGACTTGGCCTTGGATCCGTTGTCGCTCGCGGCCGGCGCGGCGATGGCCGGCGTGCCACCCGGCATGATGCCGCCGAGCATCTCGCGGAGCTGGCCGAGCTGGGCCGTGATGGCGTCCCGCTGGCGACCGAGGTCCTCGACCTCGCGACGTGCGGTCTGCGTGGTGTCCTCGGCCTCGGAACGAGCCTCGGAGAGCAGCCGCTGAGACTCGGCGCGGGCGTCGGCGACCGTCTTGTCGGCGTGCGCCTTCGACTTGTTGATCGTCTCGGTGGCGTGCTGCTCGGCCTCCGAACGGCGGGCCTCGGCGCGTGCCTCGATCTCCTTGGCGCGGTCATCGGCGGCGCGAGCGCGCTGCTCGGCCTCGCTGACCAGCTTCTGAGTGGCGGATACCGCTGCGGCGTGCCGCTCGGACTCTTCCCGCTCGGAGGTCTCGCGGCGCTCCGCGAGCTCGAGCGCGAGCGTCTGGAGCTCCTTGTCGCGCTTCTCCTTGGCGTCGTTGTAGAGCTTCGCCGCCTCGGCGCGCTTCTCCTCGGCCTCACGCATCGCCTTGGCGCGCAGCTGGGTGATCTCCCGCTCCGCGGTGGCCCGCAGCGTCGCGACCTCGCGCTCGGCGGTCGCCTTCTGCTCGGCTACCTCGTGTGCGGTGGCGCTACGCAGCTGCTTGGTTTCGCGGTCGGCGTCGCTGCGGAGGGTCTCCGCCTCGCGGCGAGCGGCGACACGTACCTCCGCCGCTTCCCGTTCGGCGGCGGTACGGGTGCTTCCGGCCTCGCGTTCGGCGGCCGCCTTCAGGGCGGCGGCCTCGGCGCGGGCCTTGTCGGTGATCTCGCGGGCCTCGAGCCGAGCGGCGGACAGGATGCCTTCGGCTTCCCGCTTCGCCTCGGCGCGGTGCTCGTTGGCCTGCTCCTCGGCGAGTCGCAGGATGTGCTCGACCTTGGTGCCGAGGCCGGAGAGCGTGGGCCGGCTGTTCTCCTCGAGCTGCTTGGACTGCTCACCGATCTTCGATTCCAGACTGGTGGCACGCTGCTCGGTTTGCCGGAGTCGGCGCTGGGCGTCGGTCATCCGGCGCTCGGCCTCGCCGCGCTCGGCTTCCTTCTGGTTGATCAGCGCGTTGAGTCGCTCGAGGTGGCCGTCCACCTGCGCACGGTCGTAGCCGCGGAGGACGACGGTGAAGTCAGGTTGGGTGTTGGCGTTCTCGAAGAATGACAGGGAGGGCTGCTGGGGCATTGGGACATACTCGCAGACGGCAGGGGTCCTTATGCAAGACCGAACGGAACATGTTGCTGCGGAAGACTAGTCGTAATCCGGGGAGTCGATTCCCCCCGCAGCTATATTGGCGCTTATTTACCATATGTACGTTCTGGGTGCAATCCCGCTGTAAAGATCGGTTCGCACCGTACCAACTCCGAATTTCCGGCGGCCCGCCGGGGCCCTCGCTCGCGAGCCGCTACCGGTCGCGGAACCGGTTGATCTCCGCCAGATGACGCTGGCGTAGCTCCTCATCGCGGACACCGAGGCCTTCCTCCGGGGCAAGGCACAGCACACCGACCTTGCCCTGGTGCAGGTTGCGGTGCACCTCGTACGCGGCCTGGCCGGTCTGCTCCAACGGATAAACGCGGGATAGCGTCGGATGGATACGGCCCTTGGCGATCAACCGGTTCGCCTCCCAGGCTTCGCGGTAGTTGGCGAAGTGCGAACCGATGATCCGTTTCAGGTTCATCCAGAGGTAGCGGTTGTCGTACTGGTGCATGAAACCCGAGGTGGATGCGCAGGTCACGATGGTGCCGCCGCGCTTGGCGACGTACACGCTGGCGCCGAACGTCTCCCGGCCGGGGTGTTCGAAGACGATGTCCGGGTCGTCGCCGCCGGTGAGCTCCCGGACCTTCGCGCCGAGCCGCTGCCACTCCTTCGGGTCCTGGGTGTTCTCGTCCTTCCAGAACCGGTAGTCCTCGGCGGTGCGGTCGATGATCAGCTCCGCACCCATGCTGCGGCAGATGTCCGCCTTCTCGGGACTGGAGACCACGCACACCGGGATCGCGCCGCCGTTGAGCGCGAACTGGGTGGCGTACGACCCCAGGCCGCCCGAGGCGCCCCAGACCAGTACGACGTCCCCCTGCTTCATCGCCGCGCCGTTGTGCGACACCAGCTGCCGGTACGCCGTCGAGTTCACCAGCCCCGGGCAGGCGGCCTCCTCCCAGCTCAGGTGCGCCGGCTTCGGCATCAGCTGGTTCGCCTTCACCAGGCTCAGCTCGGCCAGCCCGCCGAAGTTGGTCTCGAAGCCCCAGATCCGCTGCTGCGGGTCCATCATCGTGTCGTCGTGGCCCTGCGGGTCCTCGAGTTCGACCGACAGGCAGTGCGCGACGACCTCGTCGCCGGCCTTCCACCTGGTCACCCCGGGGCCCACCCGCAGCACCACGCCGGCGAGGTCCGATCCGACCACGTGGTAGGGCAGGTCGTGCCGCTTGGCGAGCTCAGAGACCTTGCCGTACCGCTGGAGGAACTTGAAGGTCGGGATCGGCTCGAAGATCGAGGTCCAGACGGTGTTGTAGTTGACCGCGCTGGCCATCACGGCGACGACCGCCTCGCCCGGCCCCAGCTCCGGGGTGGGGATCTCGTCGAGGTGCAGCGCCTCGCGGGGGTCCTTCTCCCGGGAGTCGAGCCCGTCGAACATCTTGGCTTCGTCCGCGCGTACCACCACGCCGCGGTAGGACTTGGGGACCGGAAGCTCCGCCACGCTCTCAGGCTGACCGGCGCGGATCGCGTCGAGGATCTCTTTCATTCCGGCTGCCTCTCTGGGTTGCGGTGTGGCGGTTGGGCGCGAATGTTACCGACGGGTAAGGGTGCCCGTAACGGCGTTGTGACAAACCGCACCGATGCGGTACGTCAGTGGGTCGCCGCCGGCTCCACCAGCTCGACCAGCACCCCGCCGGCGTCCTTCGGATGCACGAAGTTGATCCGCGAGTTCGCGGTGCCGCGCTTCGGGTTGTCGTAGAGCAGTCGTACGCCCCGCTCGCGCAGCGCTGCGCAGGCGGCATCGACATCCGCCACCGTGTAGGCGACCTGCTGGATGCCGGGGCCCTTCTTGTCCAGGAACTTCGCGATCGTGGAGTCTGGAGTCAGCGGCGCGAGCAGCTGGACGCAGCCGCCCGCCGGGTCGGGGCCCACGGCGAGCATCGCTTCGCGTACCCCCTGTTCTTGATTGGTTTCGGTGTGTACGCAACGCATCCCGAACGTGCGCTCGTAGAACTCGATCCCCGCGTCGAGATCCGGTATGGCAATTCCCACGTGATCGATACGTAACAGCCCGATGCCTGCAGAATCCATGCTCGGTAGTGTGGCGCTTGAACGACGGTTCAGGTTCGAAACGCCCGAATGACATCGGTCACGCAGGAGGAGCTATGGGTTCGGTCATCGTTGGCGGCGCGCGTACCCCGATGGGACGACTGCTCGGCTCGCTGAAGGACTTCTCCGGCGCCGACCTGGGTGGCTTCGCGATCAAGGGCGCGCTGGAGCGCAGCGGCGTGGCCGCCGACCAGGTGCAGTACGTGATCATGGGCCAGGTGCTGCAGGCCGGCGCCGGTCAGATCACCGCCCGGCAGGCGGCGAACAAGGCCGGCATCGCGATGGACGTACCGGCGCTGACGATCAACAAGGTGTGTCTGTCCGGGCTGGACGCGATCGCCCTGGCGGACCAGCTGATCCGGGCCGGCGAGTTCGAGATCATCGTGGCCGGCGGCATGGAGTCGATGACCAACGCCCCGCACCTGCTCAAGGGCTCCCGCACCGGCGTCAAGTACGGCGACACCACACTGATCGACTCGATGCAGTACGACGGTCTCTGGGACGCCTTCACAGACGCCGCCATGGGCGAACTGACCGAGAAGAAGAACGCCACCCTCGGCATCACTCGCGAGGCGCAGGACGAGTTCTCCGCCCGGTCGCACCAGCGGGCCGCCGCCGCGGCGAAGAACGGCGTCTTCGACGACGAGATCGTGCCCGTGGAGATCCCGCAGCGCAAGGGCGACCCGATCGTCTTCTCCGTGGATGAGGGCGTACGCGGCGACACCACCGCCGAGGGTTTGGCGAAGCTGCGTCCCGCGTTCAGCAAGGACGGCACCATCACCGCCGGCTCCGCCTCCCAGATCTCCGACGGCGGCGCCGCCGTCGTGGTGATGAGCGCGTCGAAGGCCGCGGAGCTGGGGTTGACACCGCTCGCGGAGATCGGCGCGCACGGGGTGGTGGCCGGCCCCGACTCGACGCTGCAGTCGCAGCCGTCGAACGCCATCAACGCGGCGCTGGCCAAGGAGGGCGTCTCGGTCGGCGAGCTGGACCTGATCGAGATCAACGAGGCGTTCGCCAGCGTCGGAATCCAGTCCATGAAGGAGCTCGGGGTCGACGAGGAGAAGGTCAACGTCAACGGCGGCGCGATCGCGCTGGGGCACCCGATCGGGATGTCCGGAGCGCGGCTCGTACTGCACCTGGCGCTGGAGCTGAAGCGGCGCGGCGGCGGCGTCGGCGCGGCCGCGCTGTGCGGCGGCGGCGGCCAGGGCGACGCACTGATCGTGAAGGTGCCGAGCGCCTGATGGCGGAGGCGTCCGAGACTCGCGCCGGGTCGGCGTCGCCGGACCCCGGCGCGAGCGGCGACGGTTCCGGTCCGTCCGGTCCGGCGGGTCCGGCCGGGTCCGCGAAGGCCGGGCGGTCGTTGCGGCGGTCGGTGGATGTGTCCGACCTGCTGGAACGGGCGCGGGACGGGGACGCCCGCGCCGTGGCTCGGCTGATCTCGCTGGTCGAGGACGAGCATCCGGTGCTGCGCGAGGTGATGGCTGCGCTCGCGCCGTACACCGGGAACGCGCAGGTGATCGGGCTGACCGGGTCGCCCGGGGTGGGCAAGTCCACCTCCACGAACGCGGTGGTGCGGGCGTACCGGGCGGAGGGGTTGCGGGTCGGGGTGCTCGCCGTCGACCCGTCCTCGCCGTTCACCGGCGGCGCGATCCTGGGTGACCGGGTACGGATGCAGGACCACGCCACCGACAGCGGCGTCTACATCCGCTCGATGTCCTCCCGCGGCCACCTGGGCGGTCTCGCCGCCGCCACCCCCCAGGCGGTACGCGTCCTGGAAGCCGCCGGCTGCGACATCGTCATCGTGGAGACGGTCGGCGTCGGCCAGGCCGAGGTGGAGGTGGCTTCGCTGGCCGACACCACGCTGGTGCTGCTGGCGCCCGGGATGGGCGACGCGATCCAGGCCGTCAAGGCGGGGATCCTCGAGATCGCGGACATCTTCGTGGTCAACAAGGCCGACCGGGACGGCGCGGACCAGACCGTACGGGACATCCGCGGGATGATCGCGCTCGGCGAACGGGAACCGGGGGACTGGCGCCCGGTGATCGTGAAGACCGTCGCCTCCCGGGAAGAGGGCATCGACGAGGTCATCGCGGCGACCGCCAAGCACCGCGAATGGCTCACCGAGCACGGCGAGCTGGAGCGGCGGCGCCGCGCCCGGGCGGCCGCCGAGATCGAGGCGGTCACGCTCGCCGCCGTACGGCAGCGGATCGGTGAACACCACGACGGGGCCCTGCTCGACGCGCTCTCCGCCAAGGTCGCCGCCGGGGACCTGGACGCGTACGCGGCGGCCGACGACCTGATGCGCGGCCTCGACATCTGACGGGGCACCGGCTGCCCTGGTGGCACTGATCGATGCCGTGGCGATGCCGTCCGTCGGTGACTGGCGGTGGGTTCTGACGGACTCCGGAAAGACGTTGCCGGGAGCCCGTCAGTGCGTCACCCGCGGGATGCCTGAACCTTGTACGCTCGCCGTCAACCCACCCACTCTCGACGCCTGGGAGTCAACCATGTCCAAGTACGCGCGCACGTTCCAGTTCAATTCCGCGGACCGATCGGAGCGACCGTCCCCGCGGCCGGGGGACAGCGCGCCGGACACCGAGAGCTCCGTGGCCGTGGCGGACGAGCAGGCGTCGGACGCCACGACCGAGCCGCCCGAGGTGTCCGCCGGGGCCACCGCCGACGCCCCGGCGGAGGCAGCCGACACCGCCACCGAGCCGGTCGACCACAGTGGTGCCCAGGCGCCTGGCCGGGCCGCGTCGCCCGCTGACACCGCGTCGCCCGCTGACACCGCGTCGCCCGCTGACGCCGGGTCGCCGGTTGACGCCGATTCCAGCGCCGACGCCGAGTCGACTGGGTCGCCGGCTGGCGCCGAGTCGGCCGTGGATGCCGGCCCGGCCGTTGACTCGGAGCCGGTCGTTGCGACTGCGCCGGTCGTTGCCACTGCTCGGGTTGCCGAGGGCCTCCCGGTTGATGAGGCTGCGCCGGTCGAGCCTGCGGCTGACGCCGTGCCTGGCGACACGATCTCGGAAATCGCAGGCGTGGCACCCGCCGGGACCGCGCCTGTCGAGGCGTCGGCCGTGCCCGTGGTGCGCAAGGGCGAGACCACGGTCGCGGACGAGGTGGTCGAGAAGGTGGCCGGCATCGCGGCCCGCAAGGTCGACGGCGTACACGACCTGGGCGGCGACGCGTCGCGGCTGTTCAACACCGTACGGGAGCGGATCGGGTTCGGGGAGAGCAGCGACGGCCGGGGCATCTCGGTGAAGCTCACCGGGCGCGCCGCCCGGATCGCCGTCACCCTGGTCGTGGCGTACGGGCACCCGGTGTACGGGGTCGCCGACCAGGTACGGAAGGACGTCGGCGACGCGGTGGAGAACATGCTCGGCATCGAGGTGACCGAGGTGAACATCATCGTCGACGACGTGCACGTACCCGACGCGTAGCAGGGAGCGGACGCGAGCCGCTCGTGGCGTACGGCCGCGAGCGGCTACCGTGCGGGTGTGGGAAAGTCGCTCAACCTGCCGTTCGACCCGATCGAACGGGCCGGCGAGCACTGGGAAGAGGCGTTCGGACCCAGTGCGGCGATGCAGGTCGCCACGTCCATCATGCGGGTGCAGCAGTTGCTGCTGGCCCGCTACGACGAACTCCTGCGCCGGTACGAGCTGACCTTCGCCCGGTACGAGGCGCTCGTCCTGCTCGCCTTCAGCCGGCGGGGGGAGCTGCCGATGCGAGTGATCGGCGAGCGGCTGATGGTGCACCCGACGAGCGCCACCAACATCGTGGACCGGCTGGCGCGGCAGGGATATGTGCGTCGGCGCCGCAACCCGAGCGACGGCCGGGGAGTGCTGACCGCGATCACCGCCGAGGGTCGCTCGGTGGTGGACCTGGCCACAAAGGACCTGATGGCGGCCGGCTTCGGGCTCGACGCGCTGGACCCCGCCGACCGGGACCAGGTCTTCGACGCCCTCCGGAAGCTACGCCTCGCCGCCGGCGACTTCACCGAAGCGGACCAGCCACCCGGCGAATCCCAGCCCGGCTGAGGCGGTTGAGGACGCGACACCCGCTCGGCTACGCGGTGGCGGGCTCGGGCTCGACGGCGTCCTCGGGCTCGGGAACCAGGGGCCGGGTGGCGGTGGCGGTCTGTGCCACGAATGCCCCGGCCAGGACCACGAGACCACCGACGATCTGGACGGTGTCCAGCGCCTCGCCGAGCGCGAACCACGCGAGCGCCGCGGCGACCACGACCTCCAGGCAGGCCACCGCGCCGGCGACCTGGGCGGAGAGCCGGCGTACCGCGGAGATCCCGGTCAGGTACGCGATCACGGTGCTGACCAGCACCACCCAGCCCAGCAGCAACCCGGCCGGGGCGGTCCAGCCACCGACCGGCAGCGACTGGCCGAGCACCGCCCAGTCGATCCGCCAGGGCTGGCCGATCACGGTCAACGCCACCGCCCCGAACAGCAGCCCGTACGAGATCATGGCCCGCGGGTCGATCGGGTCCTCGTCCTCCCGGTCGCCCAGGACGAAGTAGAACGCCTGGCAGCAGGCCGCTGCGAAGCCGAGCAGCAGCCCGATCGTGTCGAACTGCACGCCGGACCAGACCTCGACCACCATGGCGAGCCCGGAGACGGCCAGCACCACCCCGACGGCGGCGCGCCGCGACACGTGCCGGCGGGCGCCGAACTTCAGCCACAGCAGGACGATCACCGGCCCCATGAACTCCATCAGGATCGCCACTCCGACCGGGATCCGCGACACGGCCGCGAAGTAGAACCCCTGGCACCCGGCGATCGCCATCAGGCCGTACGTGATCAGGATCCGGGGGTGCCGCAGCGCCACCGCGCGGTGCCGGATCAGCAGCGGGAGCAGCACCAGGGCGGCGCCCGCGACCCGCAGCCAGGTCATCTGCACGGGGCTGATACCGGCTTCGATCAGCGGCTTGGCGAACGCCCCGGATCCGCCGAAGGCGAACGACGAGGTGAGCGCGAGAGTGAGCCCGAGGCCACGGTGCCGGTAAGGAGTGGTCACGCCTCCAGATGTTACGGGTACGGTCCGACGAAACCATAGCGACGTGTGTCGTGCGACACTGCGCCGGCACAAAATAGTTGGACGTCCTACTATTTTGGTAGAGGCACCCGCCGAGCAGGAGGACTCCTGATGAACGCCGACCAGATCTCCGACGGACGCGAGCGCTGGCAGCAGCGGTACGACGCCGCCCACAAGCGTGACGCCGACTTCACCACGCTCTCCGGCGTAGAGGTCGACCCGGTGTACGGACCGGAGCCCGGTGATGAGCCATCCGATTTCGAGCGGATCGGGTGGCCGGGGGAGTTCCCGTACACCCGAGGGCTTTATCCCACCGGCTACCGGGGACGGACGTGGACGATCCGGCAGTTCGCCGGGTTCGGCAACGCCCAGCAGACCAACGAGCGGTACAAGCTGATCCTCGCCGCGGGCGGCGGCGGGTTGTCCGTGGCGTTCGACATGCCGACGCTGATGGGGCGGGACTCCGACGACCCGAAGAGCCTCGGCGAGGTCGGCCACTGCGGCGTGGCCATCGACTCCGCCGCCGACATGGACGTGCTGTTCGCCGACATCCCGCTCGGCGACGTCACCACCTCGATGACGATCTCCGGCCCGGCGGTGCCGATCTTCGTGATGTACCTGGTCGCCGCCGAGCGGCAGGGCGCCGACCTGGGCAAGCTGGACGGCACGCTGCAGACCGACATCTTCAAGGAGTACATCGCGCAGAAGGAGTGGCTGTTCGCGCCGGAGCCGCACCTGCGGCTGATCGGCGACCTGATGGAGTACTGCGCGCACGAGATCCCGCGGTACAAGCCGCTGTCGGTCTCCGGCTACCACATCCGGGAGGCCGGCTCGACCGCCGCGCAGGAACTCGCGTACACCCTCGCCGACGGGTTCGGGTACGTGGAGCTCGGCCTTTCCCGCGGGCTGGACGTCAACCGGTTCGCGCCCGGGCTGAGCTTCTTCTTCGACTCGCACGTGGACTTCTTCGAGGAGATCGCGAAGTTCCGCGCCGCGCGGCGGATCTGGGCCCGATGGCTGCGCGACGTGTACGGCGCCACCAGCGAGAAGGCGCTGTGGCTGCGGTTCCACACCCAGACCGCGGGCGTGTCGCTGACCGCGCAGCAGCCGTACAACAACGTGGTCCGTACGGCGGTGGAGGCGCTCGCGGCGGTGCTCGGCGGCACCAACTCGCTGCACACCAACGCGCTGGACGAGACGCTCGCGCTGCCCAGCGACGAGTCGGCGGAGATCGCGCTGCGTACCCAGCAGGTGATCATGGAGGAGACCGGGGTGACCAACGTCGCCGACCCGCTCGGCGGCTCCTGGTACGTCGAGGCGCTCACCGACAAGATCGAGGCTGAAGCGGAAGCGATCTTCGCCCGGATCAAGGAGATGGGCGGCGGCGACCAGGCGAACCACACGATCGGGCCGATGACCTCCGGCATCCTGCGCGGCATCGAGGACGGCTGGTTCATGTCCGAGATCGCCGACGCGGCGTTCATCTACCAGCAGGCGCTGGAGAAGGGCGACAAGAAGATCGTCGGCGTCAACTGCCACACCAAGACCGTGGAGAAGCCGCTGGAGATCCTGCGGGTCTCGCACGAGGTCGAGGTGGAGCAGAAGCGGCTGCTGGGCGCCCGCCGGGCCGAGCGGGACGAGAGCGCCGTGGACGCCGCGCTGCAGCGGCTCGTGGCCGCCGCCCGTACGGGCGAGAACATGATCCCGGCGATGCTGGACGCGGCGCGGGTCGAGGCGACGCTCGGCGAGATCTGCGACGCGCTGCGCGCCGAGTGGGGCGAGTACCGCGAGCCGGCCCGCTTCTGACGTGGGGGCTGCCGGGGGTCGGCAGGGTATCCGGCGTGCCTGGTCAGCCACGTTTCGGGACGGGGTGCAAGACTTGTGGCCATGAGCGATCCTCGGCTGGCAGCGCCGTCCTTCGCCCGTGGCGCGGTTGACCTCTCAGGGCTGAAATCTCGTACCCCCGCAAAGGCGGCACCGGCTGCCGATCCGCAGGCCGCCGACGGCGCGCCACCGCAGCCGGCCGGCGGCGGCAACGGCGGTGGCGGGGTGACGATCATCGACGTCACCGAGGCGACCTTCCAGAGCGAGGTGCTGGAGCGGTCGCTGCACACCCCGGTCGTGATCGACTTCTGGGCCGACTGGTGCGGGCCGTGCAAGCAGCTCTCGCCGATTCTGGAGAAGCTCGCCGTCGAGGGCGCCGGCCGGTGGGTGCTGGCGAAGATCGACGTCGACGCCAACCAGCGGATCGCGCAGGCGTTCCGGGTGCAGGGCATCCCGATGGTGTACGCGGTGATCGGCGGCCAGCCCGTCGACGCCTTCACCGGCGTACTGCCGGAGTCGCAGTTGCGGCAGTGGCTGGACGCGCTGCTGCAGGCGGCCGAGAAGGCCGGGGTGGCGGGGGACGGCGCCGCAGACGAGCCGGCGCCGGAGCCGACCGACGAGCGAGCCGACGCCGCCGAGGACGCGGTGGCCAGCGGCGACTTCGACGGCGCCGAGCAGATCTACCAGCGGATCCTGGCCGAGTCGCCCGGCGACTCCGCCGCCGAGGCCGGCCTGGCACAGGTGCGGCTGCTGCGGCGTACCGAGGGGCTCGACCCGGATCAGGTGATCCGCGAGGCGGCGAGTGCCCCGGACGACGTGGAGCTGCAGGCCAGGGCCGCGGACGTCGAGGTGCTGTCGGGGCTCGCCGAGGCCGCGTACGCCCGCCTGGTCGACCGGGTACGCCGGACCAGCGGTCCCGAGCGGGAGGCCGCCCGTACCCACCTGGTCTCGTTGTTCGCGATCGCCGCGCCGGACGACCCGGCGGTAGCGAAAGCACGGCGCGACCTCGCGAACGCGCTGTTCTAGCCGATGCGCCGGATCGCCGTCCTCGACGCCCCGTCCAACCTCGGCCTGCGCCCGCCCGGACCCGGTACGGTGCCCGGCTGCGCCAAGGCCCCGGGTGCGTTGCGTGACCACGGTCTGGTGGCCCGGCTGCACGCGGTCGAGGGCGGCTGTGTGGTACCGCCGCGGTACGACCCGGAGGGCTGGCGACCGGGCGACGGCGTGTGCCAGGCGGACGAGATCGCCGACTTCACCGAGCGGCTGGCCGACCGGATCGCCAGGCACCTCGACCGGGGCGAGTTTCCGCTGGTGGTGGGCGGCGACTGCTCGATCCTGCTCGGCGCCGGGCTGGCGATGCGGCGCCGCCGCCAGGACGCCGGCCGGCACGGGCTGATCTTCATCGACGGCCACTCCGACTTCCGGCACGCCGGCAACTCCGAGTACGTCGGCGCCGCCGCCGGGGAGGACCTGGCGCTGGTCACCGGTCGGGGCCAGGGCGACCTGACCAACATCGACGGGCTGCGGCCGTACTTCCGGGAAGAGGACGTGGTGGTGCTCGGGATCCGGGACGTCGACGAGTACCGGATGGACCTCAAGGCGGCCGGTATCCAGTTCCGTACGGTGCCGCAGATCCGGGCCGAGGGGCCTGGTCGCAGCGCCGCGTGGGCGTACCAGGAGCTCGGCGAGGTGGACGGCTTCTGGGTGCACGTGGACGTGGACGTACTCGACCCGGCGGCGATGCCGGCGGTGGACGCGCCCGACCCGGGCGGGATCGCGTTCGTCGAGCTGGAGCAGATGATCGCCAACCTGGTCGAGCGACCCACCTGCCTGGGCGTGGAGGTCACGGTCTTCGACCCCGACTACGACCCCGACGGCCGGTACGCCGCCCAGGTCGTCGACACCGTTGTGGGCGGCCTGCGGCCCGTCTGGCAGCTCAGCCAGCAGGAACTCGGCTCGGACGACGAGGCTGAGAGCTGATGCCGTACCCCCAGGTTTGGTGACTAATTGGTCACCGGGGGGTACGCGCTGGCCCTCGCGGGGGCCGACCGGGACCACTCGCTCTAGGCTGAGTGGTAGATACCCACGACGGTGTGGGCGAGGGGAGTTGAGCGCCCGATGACACGGCGTCGGACAACGAACGGGCCGTCCGGCAAGAAGGTCTCTGCCGTTGCGGAACCCAGGACCCCGGACGGCGTTGTCGAGAAGCCGCCGACACCGGATACCACCGCCGACGAGCCGGCCTCGGAGCTGGCCGCCGAGTACCGGGCGGCGGAGGCAGCGGAGGCGACCGCGGAGCCACCGGGGTCCGGACGGCGTGCCGAGCTGGATCTCGCCACCGAGAGCGATTCGCTGCTCGACGACGTGCCGAGCCGGGAGCGGCTGGTCGCCGAGGCGATGCACCTGGCGGCAGGCGACGACGGCATGCCCGAGCTGATCGAGCGGTACTGGCGGCTGGTGCCCGACGAGGAGCTGTTCGGCCGTACCGGCCAGGACCTGTACGCCGCCACCGTCGCCCACCGCGAGCTCGCCGACCAGCGGATGCCCGGCGAGGTACGGATCTCGGTGACCACGCCCGAGGAGAAGCCCGGGGTTCCGGTGCACACCGTGATCAAGATCGTCACGGACGACATGCCGTTCCTGGTCGACTCGGTGACCGCCGCGCTGACCAGCCGCGGCCTGGACGTGCACCTGCTGGTGCACCCCCAACTGGTGGTACGCCGGGAGTTCCTCGGCCAGCTGACCGAGGTGCGCACCGAGGCGGAGCTCGACGACGCCGGCGACGGCGAGCTGGTCGAGAGCTGGATGCTGCTGGAGGTCGACCGGCAGCGTGACCAGGCACAACTGGACACGCTGCGGGACACCATCACCAGCGTGCTGGTCGACGTACGCGAGGTGGTGGAGGACTGGCAGAAGATGCGCCACCGGGCGCTGGAGATCGCCGACGAGCTGGCAGGCCCGGAGGCGGCGACCCTGCCGGTGCCGGCGAAGGACATCACCGACACGGTCGACCTGCTGCGGTGGCTCGCCGCCGACAACTTCACCTTCCTCGGCTACCGCGAGTACAAGCTGGTCGACGGCGAGGTGCTGGAGGCGACGCTGGGCAGCGGGCTGGGGGTGCTGCGTACGGACCAGATGCGGCCCCGGGTGCTCTCCTCGATGGCCCCGGAGGCGTACGCGAAGGCGCTGGAGAAGCGGCTGCTGATCATCACCAAGGCCAACGCCCGGGCGACCGTCTACCGGCCGGCGTACCTCGACTACATCGGGATCAAGACGTTCGACGCCGAGGGCAACGTGACCGGGGAGAAGCGGTTCCTCGGACTGCTGGCGTCCTCGGCGTACCTGCACTCGGTCAAAGAGCTGCCGGTGGTCAGGCGGAAGGTCGCCGAGGTGATGCAGCGCTCCGGGCTGTCCGCCCGCAGCCACGCCGGCCGGCACCTGATCGAGATCCTGGAGACCTACCCCCGCGACGAGCTGTTCCAGACCACCACCAACGAGCTGTTCGCCAACGTGATGGGCGTACTGCGGCTGGCGGGGCGGCGGCAGCTGCGGCTGTTCCTGCGCAAGGACGCGTACGGCCGGTTCATGTCGTGCCTGGTCTACCTGCCGCGGGACCGGTTCACCACCCCGAACCGGCTCAAGATCCAGGACATCCTGCTGCACGAGCTGAACGGCGTCGGGGTCGACTACACCACGCGGGTGAGCGAGAGCCCGCTCGCCCGGGTGCACTTCATCGTGCGTACCGACCCGGCGAACCCGCCGCAGGACTACGACGTGGAGGCGATCCAGCAGCGGCTGATCGACGCCACCCGGCACTGGGACGACGACTTCGACCTGGCCCTGGACCGCAAGCTCGGCGAGGAGCAGGCGAAAGAGCTCTACCAGCGGTACGTCAACGCGTACCCGCAGACCTACAAGGACGAGCACACCCCGTACGAGGCGATCCGGGACATCGCCAAGCTGGAGTTGCTCGACGAGCCGGGCCAGCTCGCGATGCACCTCTACCGCAAGCCGGACGAGCACGGCGTCGAGCAGGTGCGGTTCAAGGTCTTCCGGTACGAGCAGCCGATGATGCTCTCGGCCGTGCTGCCGGTGCTGCACTCGCTGGGCGTACGGGTCTCCGACGAGCGGCCTTACCAGATCCGCCGCGCCGACGGCGTGATCTACCTGTACGACTTCGGCCTGCAGCCGCCGGAGAACTGCCTGGACATGGCGGAGATCCAGTCGAAGGTGGAGAACGCGTTCTCGGCGGCGTGGCGGGGCGAGTCCGAGGTCGACGGGTTCAACGAGCTGGTGCTGCGTGCCGGGCTGACCTGGCGGCAGGTCGTGATCCTGCGCTCGTACGCGAAGTACCTGCGGCAGGCGGGGACGCCGTACAGCCAGGACTACATGCAGACCACGTTCGGGGCGTACCCGGGGGTGGCGGCGCTGCTGGTGGCGCTGTTCGAGACCCGGTTCAGCCCCGCGTTGGCGGTCGACATCGGCACCCGCGGCAAGTACACCGACGAGCTGGTGTCCGCGATCCGGGGCGAGCTGGACCAGGTGACCAGCCTGGACCAGGACCGGATCCTGCGCAGCTTCCTCAACCTGATGCTGGCGACGCTGCGTACCAACTTCTTCCAGCGCGGCGGCAGCCGGCCCAAGCCGTACGTGTCGTACAAGCTGGAGCCGCAGAAGATCCCGGAGTTGCCGCTGCCCCGGCCACGGTTCGAGATCTTCGTGTACTCGCCCCGGTTCGAGGGCGTGCACCTGCGGTTCGGCGCCGTGGCCCGCGGTGGACTGCGTTGGTCGGACCGGCGGGAGGACTTCCGTACCGAGATCCTGGGTCTGGTCAAGGCGCAGATGGTGAAGAACGCGGTGATCGTGCCGGTGGGTGCGAAGGGCGGGTTCGTCCTCAAGCAGGCGCCGCCCGCCTCCGACCGCGACGCGTTTCTGGCCGAGGGCAAGACCTGCTACAAGATGTTCATCTCCGCGCTGCTGGACGTCACCGACAACCTCGACCCGGCCTCCGGCAAGGTGCTGCCACCGCCCCAGGTGGTACGCCACGACGGCGACGACACCTACCTGGTGGTCGCCGCGGACAAGGGCACCGCGACGTTCAGCGACATCGCCAACGCGATCGCCGTGGAGTACGGCTTCTGGCTCGGCGACGCGTTCGCCTCCGGCGGCTCCGTCGGGTACGACCACAAGAAGATGGGCATCACCGCCCGGGGCGCCTGGGAGTCGGTGAAGCAGCACTTCCGAGAGATGGACCTCGACACCCAGTCGCAGGAGTTCACCGTGGTCGGCGTCGGTGACATGTCCGGCGACGTGTTCGGCAACGGCATGCTGTGCTCCGAGCACATCCGGCTGGTGGCGGCGTTCGACCACCGGCACGTGTTCCTCGACCCGTCGCCCGACGCGACCACCGGCTTCGCCGAGCGGAGGCGGCTGTTCGAGCTGCCGCGTTCCAGCTGGGACGACTACGACCGGTCTCTGATCAGCCCCGGCGGCGGGGTGTGGCCGCGTGCCGCCAAGTCGGTGCCGATCTCGCCCGAGGCACGGCTGGCGCTGGGCATCACCGACGACACGATCACCGAACTACCCCCGCCCGAGCTGATCAAGGCGATCCTGCGCTCGCCGGTCGACCTGCTCTGGAACGGCGGCATCGGCACGTACGTCAAGGCCTCGTACGAGACCCACGGCGACGTCGGTGACAAGGCCAACGACCCGGTGCGCGTCGACGGCCGGGACCTGCGCTGCAAGGTGGTCGGCGAAGGCGGCAACCTGGGGCTGACGCAGCGCGGCCGGATCGAGTACGCGTTGAAAGGCGCCCGTGACGATGCTGCCGGGGCCGGGGGCCGGATCGACACCGACTTCATCGACAACTCCGCCGGCGTGGACTGCTCCGACCACGAGGTCAACATCAAGATCCTGCTGAACCGGGCGATCGCCGAAGGCGCGCTGCCGGCGGCCGAGCGTAATGCGCTGCTCGCCGAGATGACCGACGAGGTCGCCGCCCTGGTGCTGGCGCACAACTACGACCAGGCGGTGGCGCTCGGCAACGCCCGGCGGCAGGCGTCCCCGCTGCTGTCCGTACACCGGCGGCTGATCAGCGACCTGGAGCGCAGCGGCCGGCTGGACCGCAACCTCGAGGCGATGCCGTCGGAGGAGGAGCTCGAATCGAGGGCGGCCGCCGGCCGGGGGCTCACCTCGCCGGAGTTCGCCGTGCTCCTCTCGTACGTCAAGATCGGCCTGGAGGACGACATCCTCGCCTCCGAGCTGCCCGACGAGGAGTGGACCCGCGACCTGCTGGTCGACTACTTCCCGACCCCGCTGCGGGAGCGCTTCGCCGAGCTCACCGGCGACCACCCGCTGCGCCGGGAGATCGTCACCACGGTGCTGGTCAACGAGCTGGTGAACCGGGGCGGCACCACCTTCGTCTACCGCGCCGCGGAGGAGACCGGCGGCAGCGTCGCGGACATCCTCCGGGCGTACGTGGTGGTCCGCGAGGTGTTCGGGCTGACCGCGCTGTGGCGCTCCGTGGAGGAGTTGGACAACGTGGTGCCGGTGGAGGCCCAGACCCGGGTGCTGCTGGAGAGCCGGCGGCTGCTGGACCGCGCCGTACGGTGGCTGGTGCAGATCCGTACCCCGGTCGACGTACCGACCGAGATCGCCCGGCTGGCGCCCGGGGTCGGCCAGTTGCTGCCGCAGATCGGTTCGCTGTTCTGCGGTACCGAGCAGCAGGCGCTGCGGGACTGGGCGGCGGAGCTGGTCCAGGTCGGCGTACCCCCGGAGTTGGCCGACTGGTCCACCCGCCTGATGTACGGGTTCGGCCTGCTCGACGTGGTGGAGGTCTCCCGTACCACCGGCCGGGACGTGTCGGACGTCGCGAAGGTCTACTACGCGCTGTCCGAGCGGTTCCGGATCGACGCGCTGCTGGACCGGGTGTCCGCGCTGTCCCGCGAGGACCGGTGGCAGACCCTGGCCCGGATGGCCCTGCGGTACGACCTGTACGCCGCCCTCGCCGCCCTCACCACCGAGGTCCTGCACGCGACCCCCGACGACCTGCCGGCCGAGGCCCGGATCGACGCCTGGGAGGAGGCCAACGCCTCGAACATCGCCCGGGCCCGCAACGCGATCGGCGAGTTCGGCGAGTCCCGGGCGGACCTGGCCGCGCTGTCGGTGGTGCTGCGGCAGGTCCGTACCCTGGTGCGGTCCTCGTCGCTGGTCCACGCCACGGGCGCCTGACGGCGGGCGCCCGGGCGCGGGGCGTGGACGGTCAGCGGTCGTTGGTGAACAGCAGCCGGTTCGGGGTGCCGGCCAGGTCGCGGGAGACCACGCCGCCGGGGGCGTTGCCGGTCAGCCAGGCCTCGATGGTTGCCGCGTCGGCGTCGCCGTGGCTTGCCTTGTGCAGCGCCGCGACGCCGGTGACGTGCGGCGTCGCCATCGACGTACCGCTGTAGCTGCCAGTGGTGTCGCCGGGCAGCGTGGAGACGACCGCCGGCACTGTGGAAGGCAAGATCGCTGTTCCGGGTACGAATCTGCCGCCATACCGCAGTCCTGTCTCCCAAACCGCGATCTTGGTTTTCCAGGGGAGCCGTAGGCCTGTGGACAAGGGTGCACATGGGACAGTCGCGTTGCGGCAGGCTCTCGGCCGTGGATCCTTCGGCGTTGCGGCAGATCGCCGCTGACAACCACGGCGTGTTCACGCGTGCACACGCGCGTGAGTGCGGTTTCTCGGACGGCCAGATTCGTCACCGGGTACGGCGTGGCGAGTGGCGCCGCGTACTCGGGCCGGTGTTCGCGCCAGCGGGCGTACGAGTGACCGCCTCCGTGCGGGACGTGGCGGCGCAGCTGGCGATCCCGGGCGCGGTGCTGTCCGGCCCGTCCGCCGCCCGCAGGTACGGGTTCGACCTGTCCGACGCGCGGACCTGCGTCACCGCCGGGCCCGCCTACCGCACCCGGCTGCCGGCGATCGTGCTGCTCCGCGACCGGCTCGACCCCTGCGACGTACGGCTGACCGACGGCCTTCTGATGACGTCACGGGAGCGGGCGGTCTTCGACTGCCTGCGACTGCTGCCCGACGGCCCGGCGCAGGCTTTGCTGGATCGCGCGCTGCTGCTCGACTGGACCACAGTGGGCGACCTCGTCGTACGGGTGCGCGGTCATGTCGGCCGCCGCGGCGCACCGCGTCTGGTAAGGCTGTTGCGTCAAGTCTCGGACGGCTCGCGGTCCGCCGCCGAGCGAGTGTTCCTACCGCTGCTGCGTCGTGCCGGCGTGACCGGATGGCACGCCAACTACCGGGTCGTCGACCGGGGCGAGGTGATCGGCATCGTGGACGCGGCCTTTCCGGCGCATCACCTGGCCGTGGAGATCGACGGGTGGGCGTACCACCACATGCCGGAACGGTTTCAGGGTGACCGGCGACGGCAGAACCGGCTGGTGGCGGCCGGCTGGACGGTGCTTCGCTTCACCTGGCGCGACCTCACCGAACGACCCGACGAGGTGGTCCGCACGGTGGTCAGCCTCTTGGCCGAGCGCGTCAGCTGAGCGCCGTCGTGGGCACCGCGACCTGCAAGATCACTATTCTGGGTACGAATCTGCCGTCAGACCGTACTTCTGTTCCCGGAACGGCGATCTTCACTCCCAGGATCAGGGGGCAGGGCGCAGCCAGATGACGCTCAGCGTGGGGAGGTGCAGCGAGGCCGAGGCGGGTTGGTGGTGCAGCGGTTCGGCCACCGCGTCGACGCCGCCGAGGTTGCCGGCCCCGGAGCCGCCGTACTCGGCCGCGTCGGAGTTGAGCACCTCGATCCAGCGTCCCTCGTACGGCAGCCCCACCCGGTAGTCGTGCGGGCGGCCGGAGAAGTTGGCGACGCAGGCGAGCGGGACGCCGTCGTTGTCGTACCGCAGAAACGAGTAGACGTTGGACATGGCGTCGTCGGGCTCGATCCAGCCGAAGCCGCCCGGTTCGGTGTCCCGCGACCACAGCGCCGGCTGGTCCCGGTACGCCTGGTTGAGCGCGGCGACGAAGCGCTGCACCCCGGCGTGGCCGGCATCGTCCAACATGGACCAGGCCAGGCCGTTCTCCTCGCTCCACTCCGACGGTTGGGCGTACTCGCAGCCGGCGAACAGCAACTGCTTGCCCGGGTGCGCCCACATGTAGCCGAGCAGGGCCCGTACGTTGGCCAGCTTCTGCCACGGGTCGCCGGGCATCTTGCCGTACAGCGATCCCTTGCCGTGGACCACCTCGTCGTGGCTGATCGGCAGCACGAAGTTCTCGCTCCAGGCGTACGTCAACGCGAACGTCAACTGGTTGTGGTGGTACTGCCGGAACAGCGGATCGGTGGCGACGTAGCTCAGGGTGTCGTGCATCCAGCCCATGTTCCACTTGAAGCCGAAGCCGAGCCCCCCTGCCGCGGTGGGGCGGGTCACCCCGGGCCAGGCGGTCGACTCCTCGGCGATCACCATCGCGCCCGGGTGTTCCCGGTAGACCGTCGCGTTGGTCTCCTGCAGGAACTGCACCGCCTCCAGGTTCTCCCGTCCGCCGTAGACGTTCGGCGTCCACTCGCCGGGGGCGCGGGAGTAGTCGAGGTAGAGCATCGAGGCGACGGCGTCGACCCGCAACCCGTCGACGTGGAACTCCTCGAGCCAGTAGAGCGCGTTGGCGACCAGGAAGTTGCGTACCTCCGGCCGGCCGAAGTTGAACACGTACGTGCCCCAGTCGGGCTGCTCGCCGCGGCTGGGGTCGGGGTGCTCGTACAGCGGGGTGCCGTCGAACCGGGCCAGCGCCCACTCGTCGCGCGGGAAGTGCGCGGGCACCCAGTCCACGATCACCCCGATGTCGGCCTGGTGCAGCGCGTCGACCAGGTACCGGAAGTCGTCCGGGCTGCCGAACCGCGCCGTCGGGGCGTAGTACGACGTGACCTGATACCCCCACGACCCGCCGTACGGGTGTTCCGCGACGGGCATCAGCTCGACGTGGGTGAAGCCGAGGTCGGTGACGTACTTGACCAACTCGTCCGCCAACTGCCGGTACGACAACCCGGGCCGCCAGGAGCCGAGGTGCACCTCGTAGATCGACATCGGGCGGGTGTGCCACTGGGTCTGCGCCCGGCGGGCGAGCCACGCCTCGTCGCCCCAGGTGTACTGCGACCGGTAGATCACCGAGGCGTTCTTCGGTGGCTTCTCGGCGGCGACAGCGAGCGGGTCGGACTTGTCCTGCCAGTTGCCGTCCGGGCCCTGCAGCCGGAACCGGTAGTGCTGCCCCGGTCCCGCACCCGATACGAAGACGTGCCACACGCCGGCGTCCAGTCGCCGCATCGGCACCCCGTCGTACGGGCCCCAGCCGGCGAAGTCGCCGATCACGTGGACGGCCCTGGCGTGCGGCGCCCAGACGGCGAAACTGGTGCCGCCGTCACCGGGGTGCGCGCCGAGTACGGTCCACAGCCGTTCGTGTCTGCCTTCGGCGATCAGGTGCAGGTCGACCTCGCCCAGATGTTCCTCCTGGTGCGGATCTGGTTCGGTCACGGCCGGTGCCTTGTCTGCTCCTGATGGGGTCACGCCCCCGATCGCACCACATGGGGCGGAACGCCGCACGCTCGACCTGCGGGTGGAGCCGCAGACGTGTCCCATTACCTGGTGAGTCTGGCGAGCAGCGCGTCGAGTCCCGCCCGGATGCGTACGAAGTCGATGTCGTGGTCGAGCAGGGTCCGGTTGAGGTCGGCGGCCAGGGGGGCGAGCAGGGCATGCGCCGTGTACGCCGCGTCGAGCGTGCCGTCGAGCTCGCTGACCAGCAAGGACACGTGCTGGTGCCAGAACCGGTAGGCGCCGACGTCGTACCGGGCTCCGGGGTGGGAGGTCTCGGAGAGGCGTACCAGATCGAGGTTCTGTTCCAGATGCCGCAGGTACGCGTCGAAGAAGGCCCGCAGTCTGGCCGCGGCCGCCGCGCCGGGGCCGAGCGGCGGGGGACCGGAGAGCATCGCCTGCTGCAGGTCGCGTTCCCGCTCGTCGAGCAGCGCCACCGCGAGCCCCGCCTTGCTGCCGAACCGCCGGAACAGGGTGCCCTTGCCGACCCCGGCCTCGGCCGCGATCGCGTCCATGGAGACCCGGTCGATGCCGTGCCTGGCGAAGAGGTCGCCGGCGGCACCGAGGATCCGTGCCCGGTTGCGGGCAGCGTCCGCCCGCTCGGCCGGTGCCGACTTTTCCAGCGGTACGGACTCGCGCATGCGCCGAGTGTAAGGCGCCTCACTGGGCAACCGGACCGTGGTCCGCTAATGTCGTACCAGCGGATAAGCGGACTGCGGTCCGCAAGGTGCCCGACAAGGAGGTTCCCCGGTGGTTTCCCTGATTTCCCGCGACGACCTGAAGGTGCAGCTCGATGCCGGCTCGGTGACGGTCGTGGACGCGCTCGGCGGCGAGTACTACGAGCGGCAGCACCTGCCCGGAGCGTTGCCGCTGGTCGAGGCGGACGTCGTGGCACAGGCACCGAGACTGTTGCCCGACAAGGCCGCGGCGATCGTCACGTACTGCTCCAATCCCGCCTGCCCGAACAGCGGGCAGGTCGCGAACCGGCTGATCGGCCTCGGCTACGAGAACGTCCGCAAGTACCGCGAGGGCATCGAGGACTGGGTCGGGGCCGGACTCCCCGTCGAGTCCGGCGCCCTGGTCGCGCGCTCGTAACTACGGAGATCAACTACGGGTGGCACCGGAACACGCCCGGCGTGTTCCGGTGCCACCCGTAGTCGATCACGGGGCGGCTGGAGGCGCACATACCGGCGCAAAGGTGGGGCACGAGTTGTGATCACCTCACTACAGGCGAAGCATCGAGCTAGTCATCACGCCTGCCGATGAGCAACGCGGCTCAACGGAGAAGGAGGACCCGCCGATGACAAGACTCCGTACCTGGTTACCCGTACTCTCGCTCGCCACCGTCGGACTACTCGCCGGTGGCACCCCGGCCGTGGCGAGCCCAGGCGCCGCCACGCCGCCCTTGGCCGTATCCGGCGCCAGCCCGTTCGCCGGTTGCACCGCCGACGATGTGGCCGGCCAGCCCGGCACCAACTATCCGGACACCGAGGTCGAGCCGTGGATCGAGTCCAGCGCCGCCGACCGCAACGGTGACGGCGCGCCGGACATGATCGCCGGCTACCAGCAGGACCGCTGGTCCAACGGCGCGGCTCGCGGCATCTACTCCAGCGTCTTCGTCAACGGCGCCTGGCAGCAGGTGGAGATCCCCGGTACGTCGGCGTGCGCCGGCAACCCCAAGTACGCCCGCGCCACCGACCCGTGGGTGGCGATCTCGCCGAACGGTGTCGCGTACTACATGACGCTGTCCACCGACGCCTTCAACGTCTCGGCGATGCTGGTCAACCGCTCCACCGACGGTGGACTCACCTGGTCCGCGCCGACGACCCTGATCGACGAGGACGACCCGGACAACTTCAACGACAAGAACTCCATGACCGCGGACCCGTTCGACTCGAACTACGTGTACGCGATCTGGGACCGCAGCCGGTTCCCCAGCGACGTGCGCTACTCCCACTCGCTCGCTGGATTCCCGCGGTCGTTCCGCAGTGACGCGTACTTCACGCGCACCACTGACGGTGGCGCCACCTGGGAGCCCGCGCACGCGATCTTCGCGCCGCTGGCCAACCAGTTCGGCATCGGTCACCAGATCGAGGTGGTCCTCGCTGGTCCCCACGCGGGGCGGCTGGTGGACGTGTTCACGCTGTTCCACGGTTCCGGGGCGAACAAGAAGGGCCAGGAGATCGCGGTGATGTACAGCGACGACCGCGGCGAGAGCTGGTCCAGCCCGATCCGGGTCAGCAAGTTCATCCCGGGCTTCGTCAGCGACCCGGACGACGGCACGCCGCTGCGTACCGGCGACATCATCCCCGAGATCGCGGCCGGCCCGGACGGTGAGCTGTACGTGGTCTGGCAGGACGGGACCATGACGCCGTCCGGCTCAGCGATCGCACTGTCGAAGTCGACCAACGGCGGCACCAGCTGGTCGGCGCCGACCCGGGTGAACACCCACCCGGAGACCCAGGCGTTCACCCCGTCGGTGGAGGTGCTCGCCGACGGCACGGTCGGCGTCACCCACTACGATCTGCGGTTCAACACCCCCGACCCGGAGACGCTGCCGACCGACTACTGGTTCCTGCACTCGCATGACGGCGGCGCGACCTGGACCGAGACCCGGGTGACTCCGGAGTCGTTCGACCACAAGTTGGCGCCGTTCGCCCGCGGCCTGTTCCTGGGCGACTACGCGGGCCTCGCCGTACGCGGCCCCAGCTTCGTCACCGCGTTCGGCGCAACCACCCCGACCGACAGCGCGAGCATCTACGTCTCCGCACTGACCGGCTGAGTCGCAGCGATCTTGGAGAGTTACCGGGCAATGTTCCCGGTAACCCTCCAAGGTCTGCAGAACAACCGGGTTACGCGGTGAGGCGGGCGATGGACTGGACCGGGATCGGCAGCCACTGGGGGCGGTTGCGGGTTTCGTACACGGTCTCGTAGACGGCCTTGTCGAGCTCGTACGCGCGGAGCAGGACCGCCTCGTCGCGCGGGTCGGCGCCGGCCACGGACGCGTACCCGGTGCAGAACGCGTCGCGGTTGCGGCCGATCCACTCCTCGGTACGGAACCGCAACTGCGCGTCGTGGTCCTCGGCCAACCCGAGCGGGGCCTCCCGCTCCTCGGCGAGCAGCAGGTGCGCCGCCGCGTAGTCGAAGGACCGCAGCATGCCCGCCACGTCGCGCAGCACCGAGTCCTGCCGTACCCGCTCGGCGAGCGGCTTGATCGGCTCGCCTTCGAAGTCGATCAGCAGCCACGCCGTCGGGGTACGCAGCACCTGCCCCAGATGCAGGTCGCCGTGGATCCGCTGGATCGGCACCGGAGTGGTGACCGAGGTGAGCGCCTGGAACGCCTCCTGCAGGGCGGCCTCGTACGGCTCCAGGTCCGGCACCACACCGATCGCGGAGGCGAGCCGCGTCTCCATCCGGCGGGCCATGGTGGCCAGCGCGTCGGCGTCCAGGTGGCCGGCGCCGAGCGCCCGCGCCAGGTCGGCGTGCACCGCGGCGACCGCCTCGCCGAGCCGGTGCGACTCGGCCGCGAAGTCGCCGCCCACCTCGTCGGCCCGCAGGTCCTGCTCGGCCATCAGATCCCGTACGCTCGCCGTCGCCATCGCCCAGCCGTCGGCGGAGTTCACGGCGTACTCGGTGAGCATGGCGTAGCTGACCGTCTCGGTGCCGAGCTGCCCGGTGACCGACCCCAGCAACTCCGGTACGTGGGCGCAGCCCACCCGGCGCAGCGCCCGGGCGAGCTCCAGATCCGGGTTCTGACCGGACACGATGCGGCGGAACACCTTGAGAATGGCGGCCTCGTCGTACACCACGCTGGAGTTGCTCTGTTCGGCGTCGACCACCCGGGCGGGTACGTCGGTGGGGATCGTGGCGCCGGGCTCGGCCGCGAACCGCAGGTCCCCCCGTTGCTCACCCGCCCCGATCAGCCGCAGCATCGCGGTCGCCAGGTCGGTGTCCCACAGCCCGTCGTACGCCACCCACCAGTCGCCGTCCGGACGCAGCTCCCCGATCCGTACGTGTTCCAGCTTCTCCGGCAGGTGCCGCCGGTAGCCGATCAGCACCTGGTACCGCTCCGCCGGAGAGTCGTCCAGGTAGGACACCTCCAGCACCACGTGGTCCAGCCGCACCGGATCGGAGCCACCAGGACCGCCGTCCGGACCTTCGCCCTCGGCGTCCCCGGGTGGGCCGCCGTTGTCGGCGGTGTACAGCATGGTGGCCACGACGGGGGTGACCGACGCGATGCCACGGCCTTTCGCGGCGTACCACCGCTGGTTCGGAAGCCAGTCGGTCAACTGGCCCGACAGATGCGTGACCGCCGCGGCTGGGTCCTCCAGGGCGCTCATCACACAGCTTCCTCTCGGGGAGTGAGCTGGAACCAGTAGAAGGTGTGGCCCGGCAGGGTCAGCAGGTACGGCAGCTCGCCGATCGCCGGGAACGGCACCCGCCCGGTCAACTCCACCGGTACGTGTCCCTGCCACTGGTGCAGGTTCAGCTCGATCGCCTGCGGGAACCGGGACAGGTTGTTCACGCACAGCACGATGTCCGGCGTCGGCTGGTCCGGGTCGTGGTATTCGCGGACGTAGGACAGCACTCCCGGGTTGGAGCCGCCCAGGTCGTGGAAGCTGCCGAGCGCGAAGGCGGGGTGGCGTTTGCGTACCTCCACCATCCGGCGGGTCCAGTGCAGCAGCGACGTCGACGAGTTGAGCTGCGCCTCGATGTTGACCGCCTGGTAGCCGTAGATCGGGTCCATGATCACGGGCAGGTACAGCCGGCCCGGGTTGGCCGCAGAGAAGCCGGCGTTGCGGTCCGGCGTCCACTGCATCGGGGTCCGTACGCCGTCCCGGTCGCCCAGCCAGATGTTGTCGCCCATCCCGATCTCGTCGCCGTAGTACAGCAGCGGCGAACCGGGCAGCGACAACAGCATCGCGGTGAACAGTTCCAGCTGGTTGCGGTCGTTCTCCAGCAGCGGGGCGAGCCGCCGCCGGATCCCGATGTTCGCCCGCATCCGGGGATCCTGGGCGTACTCGGTGTACATGTAGTCGCGCTCGTCGTCGGTGACCATCTCGAGGGTCAGCTCGTCGTGGTTGCGCAGGAAGATGCCCCACTGGCAGCCGGACGGGATCTGCGGCGTCTGCGCCAGGATCTCCGACACCGGGAACCGCGACTCGCGGCGTACCGCCATGAACAGGCGGGGCATCAGCGGGAAGTGGAACGCCATGTGGCACTCGTCGCCGCCGGTCTCCTCGTCGCCGAAGTACGCCACCACGTCACTGGGCCACTGGTTCGCCTCGGCTAACAGCACCCGGCCCGGATACTCGTCGTCGACCACCTTGCGGACCCGCCTGAGGAAGCCGTGGGTCTCGGCGAGGTTCTCGCAGTTGGTCTCGTCCCGCTCGAACAGGTACGGCACCGCGTCCAGCCGGAACCCGTCGATGCCCAGGTCCAGCCAGAACCGCAGCACCGTGAGCATGTCCTCCTGCACCGCCGGGTTGTCGTAGTTGAGGTCCGGCTGGTGGGAGAAGAACCGGTGCCAGTAGAACTGCCGGCGTACCGGGTCGAAGGTCCAGTTGGACTCCTCGGTGTCGACGAAGATGATCCGCGCCTCGGGCCACCGGCTGTCCGTGTCGCTCCACACGTAGTAGTCGCCGTACGGGCCCTCGGGGTCGCGGCGGGACTCCTGGAACCACGGATGCTGGTCGGAGGTGTGGTTCATCACCAGGTCGGTGATCACCCGGATGCCGCGCTTGTGCGCCTCGTCCAGCAGCAGTACGAAGTCCGACACCGTGCCGTAGTCGCTGAGCACCTTGTAGAAGTCGCGGATGTCGTACCCGCCGTCGCGCAGCGGGGAGTCGTAGAACGGCGGCAGCCACAGGCAGTCCACGCCGAGCCAGGCGATGTAGTCCAGCTTCTCGACCAGGCCGCGCAGGTCGCCGGTGCCGTCGGCGTTGGAGTCGTGGAAGGCGCGTACCAGGACCTCGTAGAACACCGCGCGTTTGAACCAGTGCGGCTCGACCGGCAACACCCGGGCGGTACGGAAATCCTCGGCGGTCGGGTGCACCACCTGGCCGTCGGTGACGTGACTTCCCTGGCTGGCGCTGTCGGCCCGGCCGGCGACGGTTCGGGCGTCGCCGGTACGTGGCGCGCGGGTTGACTGGACCACGGCCGCCCCTCTACGGGTATCGGTGGACGGTGAAGACGTGAGCCGGCTCGTGGTGCGGGTCGAGCCGGATCGGATTGTGCTCTCCCCAGTCGTACGTGGCCCCGGTGATCTCGTCCCGCACGCTGAACCGCTCGTGCCAGTCGAAGCCCAGCGCGGGCATCGTGAGCTGGGTGTTCGCCCAGTGCATGTGGTACGAGTCCAGCGTGCAGACCACCAGGACCACGTTGTCGTCGTGCCGCTTGGACCAGCACAGCACCGCGTCGTTGTCGGTGTGGTGGAAGGTCAGGTTGCGCATCCAGTGCAGCGCCGGGTTGGCGCGGCGGATCCGGTTCAGCTTCGTCAGGTAGGGGGCGAGGCTGCGGCCCTCCCGCTCGGCGGCCGCCCAGTCCCGGGGGCGCAGCTGGTACTTCTCGTTGTCGAGGTACTCCTCCGAGCCGGGCCGTGGCAGGTGCTCGTACAGCTCGTAGCCGGAGTAGAGGCCCCAGCTCGGGGCGAGCAGGCTGGCCAGCACCGCGCGGATCTTGAACATCGGCGGCCCGCCATGCTGCAGGGTGGCGTGCAGGATGTCCGGGGTGTTCACCCAGAAGTTCGGCCGCATGTGGTGAAGAGCGGCCTTCAGCTCCTCGCAGTAGTCGATCAGCTCCTGCTTCGAGGTGCGCCAGGTGAAGTAGGTGTACGACTGGGTGAACCCGATCTTGCCCAGTCCGTGCATCATCGCCGGCCGGGTGAACGCCTCCGCCAGGAAGATCACGTCCGGGTGGTCCTGCTTGACCTCCGCGATCAGCCAATACCAGAACTCGACCGGCTTGGTGTGCGGGTTGTCCACCCGGAAGATCTTCACCCCGTGGTCGATCCAGTGGCGTACCACCCGCAGTACCTCGGCGTAGATCCCCTCGGGGTCGTTGTCGAAGTTGACCGGGTAGATGTCCTGGTACTTCTTGGGCGGATTCTCCGCGTACGCGATCGTGCCGTCCGGGAGCGTGGTGAACCATTCCGGGTGCGTAGTGACCCAGGGATGGTCCGGGGCGCACTGCAGCGCCAGGTCCAGCGCCACCTCCAGGCCGTTGCGCCGCGCCTCGGCCACGAAGTCCCGGAAGTCCCGGGCGGTGCCCAGCTTCGGGTGGATCGCGTCGTGGCCGCCCTCGTCGGAGCCGATCGCCCACGGCGAGCCGACGTCGTCGGGCTCGGCGACCAGGGCATTGTTCCTGCCCTTGCGGTTCACCTTGCCGATCGGATGGATCGGCGGCAGGTAGACGATGTCGAACCCCATCGCGGCGATGCCGGGCAGTCTCCGCGCCGCCGTGGAGAACGTGCCGTGACTGGCGGGGCCGACGGCGTCGCCTTCCGGGATCACCGCGCCTTCGGAGCGGGGGAAGAACTCGTACCAGGCGCCGTACAGGGCGAGCGGCCGGTCCACCCAGATCCGGTACGTCTCCGAACGGCTGACCAGCTCGCGTACCGGGTTGCGCCACATCACCTCGGCGACGGCGAGCGCCGCCGAGACCCGGTGGGCGAGGTCCTCGTGCTCGTTGCCGATCGCCTCGGCCGCGGCCGCGAGTGCCGCCCGGTCGTCCGCCCGCCCGGCCTGCTTCGACGCCTCGGCCAGCAGCCGCTGCCCGGTGGCCAGCTCGTTGAACAGGTCTTCGGTGCCCTGACCCGCGTCGATCTTCTTCTCGACCGCGTTCTTCCAGGTCAGGTACGGGTCCGACCACGCCTCGATCGCGAACTGCCACCGGCCCTGGGCGTCCGGAACGATCTCGCCGTGCCACCGGTCCGTACCCTTCTCGCCGGGGCTCAGCCGGGTGAACGGGCGCGGCTCGTCGTCGTCCGGCCCGCGCCACACCACGTCGCAGCCGACCGCGTCGTGGCCCTCCCGGTACACCGTCGCCGCGATCGGCAGCCGCTCGCCGACCACCGCCTTGGCCGGATACCGGCCACAGGCCACAACGGGAAACACATCCTCGATCGGGATGCGTCCGGGCCCGCCCGTGATCTGCGTCATTGCCGCCTACGTTAGTGACATCGACGCCGGTTCGCAGGATGGTCGCGGCCCTTGATCACATCCCGAGGCGGTGCGGGCCGGAGCAGAAGACGTACTGGTGGCTGGCGGTGCCGGTGTCGTGGCCGTACGTCGGGTGCCAGGGATCGGCTTCGTCCCGGGGGTGGACCGTGCCGGCGATGGCCACGCCGATTCACAGGTCGACGTATCGGACCGTTTCGGGAGGTTCGAGGTCCCCGTACCCGAGGACGTCCTGGTACGGGCGCCGGAGAGCCAGCGACCGGTGGACCGTGATCCGCTCCCAGGTACGCCCGCCCGCGCCGCTCGGGACCACGTAGAACGCGCGCGGATCCGGCTCCCGCGCTTCGTGCTCTCCGACGGCGGTACGCCGTTGAACACCACGATCGGCACGTCGCCGTGGTTGACGACCTCGTACTCGATGGTCAGCTTGTCGCCGGCGGCGGTGACCGACGCGGTGAAGCCGACCCCGGCCGGTGGCTTCGACAGCGGTCGCAAGCTCAGTACCTGGGTCGCTGCGGCCACCGCATCTCGTCGCGCAGACCGTTCTCGGTGAGCGCGTACGGATGGTCCTCGAAGTCGTGGGGGTCGTCGTAGTCGCCGTCGCCGTCGCGGTCGACGGGCAGGCCGACCGCCTCCCGCTCGCCGTTCGGTACGCCGGGGTTGTCCGACCCGTTGTACGTCCCGTCCACCCAGCTGTCGTTCGCGAAGTCGTACGTGTGCGCCATCTCGTGGTAGAGCACGGCCGCGGGCGGGCCGTTGTTGAACGACGGGTTGTACTGGATGTGGCGGCCGTCGCCGTCGGCCGACGCGTAGCCGTTGGCGTCGGTGGTCTCGGTGATGGTCAGGCTGCTGCCGCCGAGGCCGAGGAACCCGCCGTCGATGAAGTCGTCCTGCGCGCGCAGCATCTGCTGGCCGCTGGGCGAGGAGCGCATCATCTCCAGGTCGGCCTGCACCCGCGCCACGAACTCGGGCGAGCCCTTCACCGTGATCCCGGTGCCGAGATTCGGGTCGTACGCCACCTTCACCACGTCCTCGACGCCGTCGACCTTGTCGGAGTGGTCGCCGTCGGTCTGGGCGTACGCCTTGTCGTCGCCGTCGCCGCCGTACACGGTGTCGTGGCCGTGTCCGGTGTAGACGGTGTCGTCGCCGGCGTCACCGTAGATCGTGTCGGTGTCGCGGCCACCCGAGATCGTGTCGTTGCCGTCGCCGCCGTGGATGGTGTCGTCGCCGGCGGAACCTTCCAGGTAGTCGCGGCCCGCGCCGCCGTCGATGTCGTCCTTGCCGTCGCCGCCGTACACCACGTCGTCGCCGTCGCCGCCGCGCAGCGTGTCGTCACCGGTGGCGCCGTCGAGGTAGTCGTCGCCGTCGCCGCCGTCGGCGATGTCGTTGCCCTCGCCGGCGTAGATCTTGTCGTCGCCGGCCGAGCCGGACAGCCGGTCGTCACCGGCGTCGCCGCGGATGGTGTCGTCGCCCTCCCCGCCGTCGATGGTGTCGTCGCCGTCTCCGCCGGAGATCGTGTCGTTGCCGCCGCCGCCGTCGGCGATGTCGTCACCTGCTCCGCCCTTGACGGTGTCGTCGCCGTCTCCGCCGGTCATCACGTCGTTGCCGTCGCCGCCGTCGATGGTGTCGTTGCCGGTGCCGCCGTGTACCACGTCGTTGCCGTCGCCCGCCTCGATCCGGTCGTTGCCGGCGCTGGGCTGGACCACGTCGTCGCCCTCGCCGCCGTGGATCACGTCGTCGCCGTCGCCACCGTTGATGGTGTCGTCGCCCTCGCCTCCGGCGTCGAAGCCGATGAACTCGTTGACGTGGTCGTTGCCGCCGCCGGTGTTGATGGTGTCGTCGCCCTCGCCGCCGAACGCGTAGTCGTCCCCGGCCCCGGTGTCGAGCACGTCGTGGCCGGCTCCGCCCTGGACGAAGTCGTCGCCGGAACCGGTGTTGACGGCGTCGTTGCCGTCCCCGGCGTCGACGATGTCGTGCCCGTCGCCGGTCGAGATCGCGTCGTCGCCGCCGTCGCCGGAGACGGCGTCGTTGCCCGCACCGGTGTCGACGGCGTCGTTGCCGTCACCGCCGTGCACCTCGTCGGTGCCGTCGTCGGTACGGATCCGGTCCTGCCCGGAGCCGCCGCGTACCACGTCGTTGCCGGTACCCGCGACCACCACGTCGTTGCCGTCGCCGGCGTCGACGGTGTCGTTGCCGGCGCCTGAGTAGACCCGGTCGTTGCCCGCGCCGGTGCCGATGGTGTCGTGGCCGTTGCCGCCGAGCACCGTCTGGTTGCCGTCGCCGGCGTCGACCGTGTCGTTGCCGTCGCTGCCCAGGATGGTCAGGTCGACCTTGGTGCCCTTCGGTACGGAGATCGAGTCCTGGCCGGCCCCGGTGCGGATGGTGAGCTGGGTGCCGGGCGGTACGACGTACTGCTCCCCGTTGACGGTGAGGATCCGTTGCCCGGTGGCCGGGTCGATGGTGACGGTGACCTCGTCGTTGCCGTTGCCGGTGTTCACGATGATCTTGTCGCCGTCGCGGATCACCTCGGGCGCGCCGTCGGGGAGCATGCTGTCCGGCGGCAACTCGAACGTCGGCCTGCCGTTGGCGGCGGCCGCCCACGCGTTGCTGATCTCGGTGAAGTGGGTCAACAGCGTGCCGAACTTGTTCAACGACTCGGACAGGTGGGTGTCGAGATCCGACCGGGCCGATTCGGCATCACTGATCGCGGTGTCGATCGAGCTGACATCGGCGTCACTGGTCGGGTAGAAGGTGACGGTCGTACCGTCCACCGTGTACGAGCAGGTCACCTCGAGGAGCGCCTTGTCGAGCGCGGTCTGCACGGTCTCGAGGGAGCTGGCGACACCGTCGAGGGTGGTCGCCGCCTCGCCGGCCAGCTTCGCCGCGCCGTCCAGATCGCCGGTGATCTTCCCGCGCTGCGTACGGTAGGAGTCGGAGGCGTCCCCGGTCCAGTACGTGATCTTGCCGGCCGCCGTGGTGATGTCGTCGGCGGCGCCACCGCTGCCGCTCTTCAGCGAACGCCAACTCTCCGCGGCGGTACGGATCAGGTCCGGCCTGGCCTGCAGGTCCCAGATGTTCCACCGGGTGGCCGGCGGATATTCATCGGTGCTGGTGTCACCGCTGCCCGCGGTGCTCGACCCGGTCTCGATGGTCGCTCTGGACATCCCCAGGCCCCCGCGTCAGTTGATGTGGTTGAGCTTGTTGGCGTTCGCCTGGTCGTTGTTCTGGATCGCGAACGCCGTCTGGTAGAGACCGTCGACGTCATTGGTCAGTACGGTCTGCAACCGTGAGACGGTGCCGGTGCACCCGTCGACGGCGTCCTGGTACTTGTCACTGATCCCCGAGGCGCCTTCGCTGTTGCCGAAGGCGCTCGCCGAGAGGGTCATTCCCCGCTGTGCGGTGTCCAGCGAGTCGGTGATGGCGGTGGCGCTGTGCAGCACCTCGCCCGCGAAATGCGCGACTTCCTGTGGATTCCCCGCGATCTCATACGCCATGAAGGTGACGATAGCCACATTGAGCCAACTTTGAGGTCCGTCGATGTGACGCGCTCACTCCACGGTGAGCATCGCCCGGCGATAGGTCGATCTTGTCATTGCCGGCTGAGGGGTTGTTAGTATGGATGTGCGGGATGGTTTCGTACCTCCTGCACAGCCTCAGGGCCCGCGTGAGCGGGCCCTTTGTGCGTTACCGAACGTCCTGTCCCCACAGGTGCAGTTGCCCCGCGTCGGGGGAGGGAAACCAGCACAGTTCGTGGTGGACCCGCGGTTCGAGCCGCTTCCACATGGAGACTTTCGTCTTGCGCGAGCGTTCGTCCGTCTCCCGGTGGGTGAACACCCGCCTGTAGAGAAAGGCGATAACGTCTGCGGCTTGTACCAGGCGGCTTGCATGGCTCGGGGCGAAGTGGAGAGTGTCCACGATCCGGGTGAGCCTGCGACGTCGGTAGCCGGTCGTTCCGACGTCTCGGTAGCTGGACAGGTCGGTGCGATGCTTGGCCTGCCCGTCCTGCTCGTCCGCTATGACCAGGGCGTACTCGCCGAGCGTGGTCACACATTCGTCCACTCGTTCGAGCAGATGCTGCAGTACCACCGAATGCGGTGGTTCGGGAAAGCGGTACCGCGCGTTCTGACCCACCACGTCCATCGACCGCGCGATCACGTGGATGTCCTGTGCCGTCGGCGTGGAATGTCTCGTGTCCGTGCAGCTCCACGCCATGAGACAGTCCGTACGCTTTCGAGGCGGCCACCGCGACGCGGTCCAACTCGTCCGACAGCGCCACCGCCGCTGGCCCGTCAACCAGCAAGGCAGACATGGCGAACCAGCCTTCGGTGTATGACTCGTCCACATAGGTCAGCAGCACCGGGGAAGTCTACTGATCCCCAGGACACCCACTCTGGACGTGGTGGCGCGGCGCTCACTCCACGGTGAACAGTGCGGCGGCGGCGGCGCGCGAGCTGGCCTGGCTGGCGCCGTATGTGGCGAGGTACGCCTTCAGCCCCGCCGGTCGCCACGCCGCCGGCCAGCCCATCTCGACCAGCACCACCTCGGGGTGCGCGGCGGCGAGCTGTTCGACCAGGCGACGGGCGTACGGGTGCCGGTGGGTGTCGCGGCTGACCACCAGGATCGGCCGGTCGGCGGCGGTCGCCACCAGGTCCTGTGCCGTGGCGACCAGGTGGGCCGGGTCGGCGTCGGCGGTCGGGGCCACCCGTACCAGCTCGGCGCCGGCGGCACCGCCCGAGCCCGCGCCGTCGAGCAGGTACGACGCGAGCCCCCACGGCAGTTCGCCGGCCGCGATCGTCGCGGGCGAGTCGATCTGCACCAGCAGCGGCTTGCGCAGTCGGGGGAGCGTGCCCTCGACCCGTAGTGCCCGTCGCGCCGCCAGCACCCCCAGCCCGTTGGCGCTGGCCTCAAAAGCCCTGGCAGCCCCAACAGCCCCGCCGGTCGTGGCCGGGGGTGGCAGCTGCGCCAGGGCTGCGGCCTGAGCTGCCGCCTGCTCCAGCCGTGCGACGGGCAGTCGGCCGTCGCGTACCGCCTCGACGACGGCGTCGGCGGTGGCGTTCACCAGCGCGGCGTCGACCCGGGCGCCGATGCACAGTACGTCGGCGCCGGCTGCCAGCGCGCGTACCGCCGAGCCGGGGATGCCGATCTCGCTGCTGGCGCCACGCATCTCCAGCGCGTCGGTGAGGATCGCGCCGGTGAAGCCGAGCTGGTTGCGCAGCAGGCTCAGCGCGGAGGGCGACAGGGTCGCCGGGTCCTTTCCGGTGAGGGACGGCACCCGGATGTGCGCGGTCATCACGGCCGGTACGCCGGCGGCGATCGCGGCGGCGAACGGCACCAGCTCCCGTTCCCGCAGCAACTCCAGCGGCGCGTCCACGGTGGGCAGTTCGGTGTGGGAGTCCTCGATCGTGGCGCCGTGGCCGGGGAAGTGCTTGGCGCAGGCGGCCACTCCGGCGTCACGTAGTCCGGTCACCGCCGCGGCGGCGTGCCGGGCCACCAGCTCCGGGGAGACCCCGAAGGAGCGGGTGCCGATGATCGGGTTGTCGTCGCTGGTGTTCACGTCGACGGTGGGCGCCAGGTTGAGCCCGATCCCGAGGCCGTGCAGCTCGGCGCCGATCGCCTGGTAGATCCGGCGGGTGAGGTCGGTGTCGTCGACGGCGCCGAGTGCGGCGTTGCCCGGATACCGGCTGCCTTCGGCGTGTGCCAGCCGGGTGACGTCGCCGCCCTCCTCGTCGATCCCGACGATCGCGTCGGCGCGCACCTCGTGCAGCCGCGCCACCAGGTCGTGCAACTGGGACGGTGAACCGACGTTGTATCCGAACAGGACGTATCCGGCCAGTCCGTCATCGAGCAGCCGGCAGGCCCAGTCGGGCACTGTCGTACCCGGAAAAGAAGCCAACAGGGTACGGAGCGCGAGCCTGCGCAGTGCCGCGTCTGGCATGCCGGTTATCCCTTCACCGCGCCGGCCACCAGGCCGGACACTATCTGCCGTTGGACGATGACGAAGAAAACGATTACGGGGATGGACATCAGTGTCGCACCGGCCATCAGTGCGCCAAAGTCCACGCCGCGCGCCGTCACGAACGAGACCAGCCACACCGGCAGCGTCTCCTTGGCCTGGTCGGAGAGCAGCACGTACGCCATGACGTACTCGTTCCAGGCCTGGATCAGCGCGTAGATCGAGGTGGCTATCAGTCCGGGGAACACCAGGGGCAGGACGATCCGGTAGAAAGCCTGGAACCGGGTGCAGCCGTCCATCATGGCCGCCTCCTCCAACTCCCTCGGTACGTTCGCCACGAACCCCCGCAGCGTCCACACCGTGAACGGCAGCACGAACGACAGGTACGTGATCACCACGCCGGACAGCCGGTTGACCTGGTCCACCTCGTTGAGCAGCAGGTAGATCGGGATGATCATCGCGTTCAGCGGCACCATCTGGACCACGAGGATCGAGAAGATGAAGGCCCGCCGGCCGTAGAACCGGAACCGGGCGATCGCCACCGCGGCGAGGAACGCCACCGCGACCGCGATCAGCGTCACGGTGCCCGCGACGATCAGGCTGTTGCGCACGGCGTCGCCGAAATGGGGCGCGGCGATCGCGCGTCGGAAGCTGTCCAGGCTGACCGACGACGGGATGAACCGCGGCGTGTAGGTGAGGATCTCCGAGCTCGGCTTCACCGCGGTCAGCAGCATCCAGTAGACCGGGAACAGCATCACCAGGCTGATCACCACACCGGCGGTGTTGGCGAGGATCCGGCGCCTGCGGCGCTTTGCGGGCTGCGGCCGGGGCTCCGCGGCCGCTGTCGCCGCCTTGCGGTGGCTGCCGGCCTCGCCTTTCTGGCTGTGGTACGTCAAGGTCATTCGAAGTCTCCGTACCGCAGGCTCTGGCGTACGTAGAACACGGTGAACAGCAGCAGCATCAGCACCGTGAGCACGGCGATCGACGCGCCGAGGCTGTATTCGCGTACCCCGAAGGACTTGGTGAACGAGTAGATGCCGAGCGTCCAGTAGCCGGGCTCCGGGGCCGAGCCCCGCATCACCCAGATCTGGTTGAACACCTGGAAGTCCCAGATCACCGACAGCGTGGTGGTGATCGTGTAGATCGGCCGCAGCACCGGGTACGTCACGTTGCGGAACACCTGCCACGGATTCGCCCCGTCGACGGTGGCCGCCTCTTCGAGCTCTCGCGGCACCTGGGTCAGGCCGGCGTACAACATGATGGCCACGAACGGGATCGCGCCCCAGACCACGACCGCGGTGATCACGGCGAAGCCCTGCAGCGGGTCGACGAACCAGTTGTGCTGGCTGAAGTCGACCCCTGGCAGCAGGCTGAGCAGCCAGTTCAGGACGCCGAACTCCGGGTCGACCATCCAGCGGAACACCATCGTGGAGACGATCTGCGGCATCGCCCAGACGCACACCAGGGCGACGAAGACCAGGGTGCGGCACCAGGACGACACCCGGCGCATCAGCAGCGCCACCCCGGTCGACAGCAGCATGGTCAGCCCCACGGCGGCCACCGTGAACAGCACCGTACGCAGCACCACCTGCCAGAAGAACGAGTCGCCGAGCACGGTGGCGTAGTTGGCCAGGCCGGCCCAGGCGGCCGGCTCGCCGGTGAACAGGGTGCGCTGCGTGAAGTCCTGCAGCGAGAGCGTCACCAGCTTCCCCAGCGGGTACGCCTGCACCGCGAGCAGCACCGCCAGCGTCGGCAGTATCAGCAGGTACGGCGAGTACCTGAGTCGAGCACGCATCGGTCTCCTGGGATCGGGCCGGCCGTGGCGCGGCGGGTCTTCGGGTGGGGCCCGGGGCATCGGGCGGGCGGTTGGCGGGCGGCGACCGGCGCCCGATGCCCCGGGATCTCGGGAGGGGCAGGTGGTCAGGTGCCGTTGAGCGTCTTCTCGACTCCGTCGTTCATCTTCTGAGCCCCTTGTTCGACGCTGCTTCGGCCGGTGGCGATCTCCGACAAGGTGTTCTGGATGACCAGGCTCTTCTCCACCTTGGACCAGTTCTCGGCCACCGGTACGAACCAGCTGTTCTCCGACGAGGCGGCGAACGGCGCCAGCGCCGGATCGTTACGTGCCTGATCCAGCAGCTTGGTGTTGTTGGGTACGTTCTTCGCGGCCATCAGGCCCTGCTGCGCCTTCAGCCCGGCGAGCTCCCGGGTCCAGGCGACCGCCCAGCCCTTGTGCTTGCTCTTGGCCGGTACGGCGAGGTCCGATCCGCCGGTGAAGGACTGCATCACACCGTCACCCGAGGGGCTGGGCATCGGGAAGACGCCGATCTTGCCCTCCAGCTTCGGGTTGCCGCCGCCTTCCTTGGCGGCCGCCGAGCCGGCTTCCCAGCCGAGGCCGTACATCATGGCGGCCTTGCCCTGGGCGAAGATCGTGTACTGCTGCGGGTCGGCTTCGTCGGCGGTCTTGTCGGCGCGGGAGTACTTGTGCAGCAGCTCGTTCCACCGCTGCAGGCCCTGTACCGACTGGGAGCTGCCGAGCTGGCCCTTCCAGGAGCCTTCCTTGCCCTTGGCGATGTCGCCGCCCGCGTCGTGCACGTACGTCATGGCGGCGAGCCAGTACTTGCCGGGCATGTAGAACGCGGAGTAGTGCTTGTCACTGCCGTACTTGGCCATCAGCTTGTCGGCGACGGCGGTCAGCTCGGCGTACGTCTTGGGCGGCTCGGTGGCGCCGACCTTGGCGAACATGTCCTTGCGGTAGATCACCACCCGGCTGCCCGCGTAGTACGGCGCGCAGTAGAGCTTGCCGCCGGCGGTGCAGGACGCCTCGAGGCCCGGGTTCCAGGTGTCGGAGTCCTCGAACTTCGACTTGTAGTCGGACAGGTCGGCGAACGCTCCGTTGACGATGTACGACGTGGTCTCGGTGTTGCCCATCTCGACCACGTCCGGGGGCTGGCTGCCGCCGAGCGCGGCGTCCAGCTTCGTGAGGTGGTCCGACCACTGCTGGTAGTCGATCTTCACCTTCACCTTGGGGAACTTCTTGTTGAACCGGTCCGTGGCCGCGGTGACGACCTTCTCCCAGCCGGTCTGCGCGTCCACCTGCAGCCAGACCCGCAGGGTTCCTTTGGCGTTCGGATCGCCGTCGATGTTGCCGACCTTGTCGGTGCCGCCGGTGCCCCCGCCGCACGCACCGGCTCCCATCACGATCGCGGCAAGTCCCGCCGCGATCGCCACTCGCTGTTTCACGCTCTCCTCCGAGATGTCCTTTGGTACGGCGGCGGTATGCCGTCGCGGCCGGGGTGGCGCTCTACGCTGGCCGTAAGGCCCCGCGTAACGCGCAGCCCCCGTGCGATGAGAATCTAATAGGAAAGTTTCTTAATTACTAGAGACCGAGTGGGTATGACTCAACAGCGCCAACCCGGCACGCCGACTTTGTTACGTGCCCTGAACGACCGCGCCGCCTTGGAACTGCTGCTCAGCCAGGGCCCGCTGACGCGTACCAAGCTCGGCGAATTGACCGGCTTGTCCAAGGTGACCGCCTCGCAACTCGTGGAGCGGCTCGAAGCCCGGGGCCTGGTCACCTCGGTGGGGGTCCAGGGCGGCGGCCGCGGCCCCAACGCCCTGCTGTACGCCGCTGTACCGGCCAGCGGGTACGGCGTCGGCGTCGAGATCGGTCCGCGCACCGTGCTCGCCGCCGCCGCCGACATCACCGGCACGGCCGGGGAGCGGATCGAGGTGGCGGCCGACGACGATCCGGTGCGTACGGTGCACGACGCCGTGGTCCGGGCGGCGAGCGCGGTCGGCGCGCCGCTGGAGAAGCTGCGGCAGGTCGTTATCGGCAGCCCCGGCGTGGTCGACCCGGCGACCGGCGACGTCGCCTTCGCCTTCGACCTGCCGCACTGGCACCGCGGCCTGCTCGCCGAGCTGCGGCGCGACCTGCCCTGCCCCGTACGCATCGAAAACGACGCCAACCTGGCGGCGATCGCGGAGGCCGCCGACGGCGCCGCCAGTGGCGTGGACGACTACGCGCTGTTCTGGGTCAGCCGGGGACTCGGCCTGGCGATCGTGCTCGAGGGCAAGCTCTACCGGGGCGCCAGCGGCGGCGCGGGCGAGATCGGCTACCTGCCGGTGGCCGGCAGCGAGGTGCCGCACGAGGTGTCACGGCGGCAGAAGCCGTCGTTCAGCCGGCTCGCCACCTCCGACGCGATCGTCGAGCTCGCCCGAGGCCAGGGCTTTGCGGCGGCCACCGGCGCCGAGGTGGTGGCGGCCGCCGTCGCCGCCGGCCCGGACGGCGCCGACCTGCTCGACCAGATCGCCGAGCGGCTCGCGTACGGCGTCGCCGCGGTCTGCGTGGTGCTCGACCCCGCGCTGGTGGTGCTGGCCGGCGACATCGGGCGGGCCGGCGGGGCCGAACTGGGCAGCCGGGTGGAGCGCGAGGTCGCCACCATCGCACCGGTCCACCCGAAGGTGGTCGCCACCGAAGTCGACGCCGACCCGGTGCTGCGGGGCGCCCTGCTCACCGCCGTCGAGGCCGCCCGCGAGCAGGTCCTCGAACTCGCCGCGACCCCGCTCCCGCCCGCCCCGGACGCCAAGACACCTTGAGATCGCGTTCGGGGCGGCGCGGGTCATTCGTCAGCCGCACGAAGCAGATAGCGAAGCAGCACCACGTCGCCGATCTGTCGGGACTCAGCCAATTCCATCCGGTTGCCCGGCCCGTGAGGGAACGTTCCGTGGCTGACGAAACGGGGCGCCTCGGGGTCGCCGATGAAGACCGGAGCGATCACCAGGTGGACCTCGTCGGCGAGACCAGCGGTGAGGAACTGAGTGTGGACTTTTCCGCCGCCTTCGACCATCAGCCTGCCCACACCGCGGGATGCCAGATCTGCCAAAACGGTGGCCAGGTTGAGTGGTTCACCGGCGTCGACCACTGTGGCTGCTGTTCCGAGACGGTCGCGGGTCTTCTCCGCCGCGGGGCTCGCGGCGTAAACGATCTTCTCGAGGTCGCCGGCAGTGAAGAAGCTTGCCGTCGGATCGAGCTCACCGCCAGCAGTCAGCGTGACCTTCAGCGGTGTTTCGGACAGCCCGCGGTCAACGCGTTCAGCGCGGCGGGCTGCCGAGCGGACGAGTAAGCGCGGGTTGTCGCGGCGGATCGTGTTGGCGCCGACGAGGATCGCGTCCGCGGTGGCACGTACCGCATCGACTCGGTCGAAGTCGGCATCGTTGGACAGCAGTAGCCGGTTGTCCGTGGTGTCGTCGATGTAGCCGTCGACGGAAGCGGCTGCCGATAGCAGCACGTAGGGACGCTCAGGCACTCGATCCTCCCGGGTCGTCGGTGGTCAGGTCTTCGACCATTCGAACAAACTGCTCGCCAGCCCTGTCGGATCCTTCGGCCTCGCCGGCGAGGCTTTCGAGGTTTGCAGAGGCGTCAAGCAGAGCGAATTCCTCGTCGCTCAACCATGCCCGCAGTCGAGGGTCGCGGCTTGCTCGGCGATGAAAGCGAAGGGCGGTGCCGCCGCTGGCGGGTAGGGCGATGATTCTCTTGCCCATGGATACTGCGAGGTCGATCTCGTCCTGGGTGCCTGCTGCGCCGCCGATCACGAGCACGTAGTGGGCGTCGCGGACGACGTTCGGGCGCCCGAATAACCCGACCGCAACGGTGAAGTCGGGTGGCCGATAGTGGTCGGCGATGTAGGTCATGACCTCGATGCCGACCCCCACAGGGCCGTGACTGATCTGGAACCGATGCGTGAGGATCAGGCGCGCGAGAGACCGAACGGCGGCGTCGATTACCTGGTTGTCAGTGTCCGCGCCGCGGCTGCCGCAGATCGCTAGGCGTGTCGGTCGGGTATCGGCGTTGTCGAAGTCGAAACCGCCGACAGACTTCACGGCGCTCGCCGTCGGTGACGGCATGGGCATGGGCTTCGGGTCGCGGATCGTGGCCATGAGGGTGTCGGCCGGGGCAAGGCCGAGCAGCACGCGCGCCTCGTCGGGCATCTGTAGACCGTCGGCAATCCGGGTCAGCACCTCGATGTCGCTGACCCGTCCTTGTCGGACTCCGCGCACCCAGTTGGAGATGTCGGAGCGGTCGTGTTCGGTCAACAGCGCGAGCTGGGTCTGTGTGCACCCGGGCATCTCCTGCAGGTAAGTCTGGAATAGACGGCCGACCTCGCGCCGGGCAAGGGCTAGTTGCACGTCGTCGCGGCGCCAGAACGTTGCCGGAACAACGGTCGGGTCGAACACCTTGCGTCGAGTCACGTCGCGTTATCCCCGCTGTGAAATCCGGTGTCCCTGAGGGTAACGGCGTGATGCCTTGGCGCAACGCCCTGGATCATGGTGAGTTTCCGTGGACTCGTCCCACGCTCCCGTTCCACGGATTGAGCCGATTTCGAAACCTGCGGCCCTTTCCGACACTGACGGACGTCAAGGTGCCTCAGGAGTCCAACCTGCGGCAATTCCGATCCGTCGGGAGGCCGAGATGAACACAAGTCGATCCGAGGTCGGCGTGGACCCGGAGCTGGGGACTCCGGTGTACCTGGGGATTGACCGGACGCTGCGGGTGAAGGTCATCGACGCGTGCGGGATGACGTGCACGTTCTGCCACAACGAAGGGACTCCGGTTGTCGCTGACAACCTCGGGCTCGGCAGGCTTACCGATGCTGGGCGTTCGGGGCGGGTGTCGATCTACCTGTCCAGCAACAGTGCCAGGTTCCTGCCCGCCACCGTCATGCCGGACGAAGAGTTCGCCGTGGCGTTGACCCAGCTTCGCGGTGCTCTGGGTGCAGACGAGCTTCATCTCACTGGCGGAGAACCGACTCTGCACCCAAGGCTGCCAGAGATCATCCGCGCCGCGCGGCTGCTCGGATACGGGGTCTGTGCGACCTCCAACGGGGAGAACGGTGCCCGCATCCTGCCGGCATGTGCCCGGGCTGGGTTGGAACGGGTGAACTTCTCGATCTTCGGCACCACTGCGGATGAGCTCGCACAGGTGCAGCACCCCAAGTTTGCAGATCAGAGACGCGCCGACCGCAAGATTCGCGCGTTGCGTGAATCGATCCGCGTCGCACGCGAGTACGGCGTCAGAGCCCGTGCCAACATCGTGGTCCCTGGCACCAGTCACGCCACGAGGGTGCGACGCTTGCTCGCCGAGCACACCCCGGACCTGTCAGTCCGGCTGCTCAATTCCCTGGACGACGGACAAGGGTCGATTGACGCGATCCATGCCATCCTCGGCGACCTCGACGCAGTGCCTGTCAGCCGACACATCACTGCAGGCGCCTCGGGTCACCGGACGGCGTACCGGCTGCCTTCCGGTCGGATCGTGTATTTCAAGCAGATCCGGCCAGTCCGGTTGCCCGCCACGTGCGCCAGATGTCGGTTCAACAACGACACCGACTGTCAGGAGGGTTACTACGGCGTGCGGCTCTACAGAGACCGGGCGGGCGGCTACCAAGTCGGGGTGTGCATCCAACGCATGGACCTGTGCGTGCCGGTGCAGGAGTTCATCGACAGTGACCTCTGTCGAGAGATCATCACGTTGCGTGACGCTGAGTACCGTCAACTGTCCACCATGTATCACGCCACGCAGCCGCGCACCGTCTGACCCGCGACAAGGAGAGAACGTGCCCACCGAGTACGAGGCGAGAGTTCTGCAGATCGATCCCATCGCAGTTAGCGACCTGATCATCGCCAGAGGAGGGAAACGGGTTGGGGAGGCGTTCATTCGCCGTTATGTCTATGACATCGCCCCAGGGGACGCGTCCAGATGGATCCGGCTGCGCGACGCGGGTGGCGAGGTCACTCTGACGGTGAAAGAGATCGCGCACGACGGCATCGACGGCACCCATGAGACCGAGATTGTCGTGGATGACTTCGACGTGGCGAGCGAGCTCCTGGGCCGACTGGGCTTCTCTCCGAAGTCGTACCAGGAAAATCGTCGAACGAGTTTTGTCTTTCGTGGTGCCCGTCTGGAGATCGACGCCTGGCCGCTCATCCCGCCGTACCTGGAGATCGAAGGCGACTCCAGCGACCACGTCATCGAAACGGCGGCGCTGCTCGACTTCGAAGAAACGCAGCTCGCTGGGGAGAACACCATCAAGATCTATGCGCGGTACGGCATCGACCTCAACACCACTCCGGAACTTCGCTTCCCAGAGTCAACCTGACTGCCATCGTGGCGATCTGTAATCAGTGAAGGGGCATCACCATGGACCGGCAATCTTCGAATTCGAGGCAGGATGCTCCAGGAGCGTTGTACGCGGCCGGACAGCGCGTTCAGGCCCTCGCGCTGACGATGTTGAAACATCAGATAGCTCCTGGTCTCGGGGTATGCAAGTCATGTGGCAGGCTCCCGGCTCGGGAGCTCCCGACGTTCGGTCCGCGGTGTGAGATCGCCGTCGAGGAGTGGGATGTCGCCCAAGCCGTCCTGCAGCACCTGGTGATTGGCCTGTCCGAGCAGCAAGCCGCAAATCGTGTTGTCCGGAATGACATGACCAGGGTGATCGGCCGTGCCTCCGTACCCAGGAAAAAGATCTTGGTGGGGAAGGGGTGAGTCGCGGCACAGAGCGGTGGGGGCATGTGCAGGCGCGGGGTCCGGTAGGGTGGGCTCCCCGTGAGAGCGCTACGCCGATTCACCGTACGAGCCGCCCTGCCCGAGCCGCTGGCCCCGCTGGGTGAGCTGGTCTCCAACCTGCGGTGGTCCTGGCATCCCCAGACCATGGATCTGTTCGCCAGCGTCGACCCGAAACTGTGGCAACGCGTGGCCGGAGATCCGGTACGCCTGCTCGGCGAGGTCTCCGCCGCCCGGCTCGACGAGCTGGCCCGCGACGAGGGGTTCCTGACCGCGATGCGGGCGGCTCACGACGACCTCACCGGCTACCTGTCCGATCCGCGGTGGTACCAGTCGCTGGGCGAGGACGCGCCGGCGTCGATCGCGTACTTCTCGCCGGAGTTCGGGATCAGCGAGGTGCTGCCGCAGTACTCCGGCGGGCTCGGGATCCTCGCCGGGGACCACCTCAAGACCGCGAGCGATCTCGCCGTACCGGTCGTCGGGGTGGGGCTGCTGTACGGGTCGGGCTACTTCAGTCAGAGCCTGACCCCGGACGGCTGGCAGCAGGAGCAGTACCCGTCGCTGGACCCGCACGGGTTGCCGCTGAGCCTGCTGCACGACACCGACGGCGGTTCGGTGCACGTGATCGTGGACCTGCCCGAGGGCCGTACGCTGCGGGCCCAGGTCTGGGTGGCCCAGGTGGGCCGGGTGACGTTGCTGCTGCTCGACAGCGACATCGAGGCGAACGCCGCCACCGAGCGCGCCGTCACCGACCGGCTGTACGGCGGTGGCGCCGAGCACCGGCTGATGCAGGAGATGCTGCTCGGCATCGGCGGCGTACGCGCACTCCGCGCCTGGGCCGCCACCACGGGGGCCCCCGCGCCGGAGGTCTACCACACCAACGAGGGTCATGCCGGGTTCCTCGGACTGGAGCGCATCGCCGAGCTGATGGCGGGCGACAAGCTGGACTTCGACGCCGCCCACCAGGCCGTACGAGCCGGTACGGTGTTCACCACCCACACGCCGGTGCCGGCCGGGATCGACCGGTTCCCGCGGGACATGGTGGCGTACTTCCTCGCCGCGGCGTGTCCGACGCTGCCGCCCGAGCGGGTGCTGCGGCTCGGTGCCGAGGCCGACCCCAACGTGTTCAACATGGCGCACATGGGGCTGCGGCTGGCCCAGCGGTGCAACGGGGTGTCGAAGCTGCATGGCGAGGTCAGCCGGGAGATGTTCGCTTCGCTGTGGCCCGGCTTCGACACCGACGAGGTGCCGATCACGTCGGTGACGAACGGCGTACACGCCCAGACCTGGTTGGGGCGGCCGGCGTACGACTTCGCGATTTCCCAAGGGATCGACCTGCTGGCGGCGCCCACCGCGGAGGCGTTCCGCGCGGTCGACCAGCTCGACGACGCCGCGATCTGGAAGCTGCGGCGGCAGCTGCGGGAAGGGCTGGTCACCGAGGCACGGCGCCGGCTCCGGGCGTCGTACCAGAATCGGGGTGCCACCGACGCGGAGCTGGGCTGGGTCGACGAGGCGCTCGACCCGGACGTGCTCACCATCGGCTTCGCCCGCCGGGTGCCCAGCTACAAGCGCCTGACTCTGATGCTCGCCGACGCGGAGCGGCTGAAGCGGCTGCTGCTCGACGCCGACCGGCCGGTGCAGGTGGTGATCGCCGGCAAGGCGCACCCGGCCGACGACGGCGGCAAGAAGCTGATCCAGGAGATGGTGTGGTTCGCCGACGACCCGGCGGTACGCCACCGGATCGTGTTCCTGCCGGACTACGACATCGCGCTCGCCAGGCACCTGGTGGCCGGCTGCGACGTGTGGCTGAACAACCCGCTGCGCCCCCTGGAGGCGTGCGGTACGTCGGGCATGAAGGCCGCGCTGAACGGCTGCCTCAACCTGTCGATCCGGGACGGCTGGTGGGACGAGCTGTACGACGGCCGCAACGGCTGGTCGATCCCGACCGCCGGGGGCGTGCTGGACCCGGCGCGCCGCGACGACCTCGAGGCGGCGGCGCTGTACGAGCTGATCGAGTCGTCCGTGGCGCCGCAGTTCTACGACCGGGACGCCTCGGGCGTACCGGGGCGGTGGGTCGGCAAGATCCGCTGGGCGCTGGCGTCGCTGGGGCCGCAGGTGCTGTCCTCGCGGATGCTGCGCGACTACGTCCAGCAGCTGTACCGGCCGGCCGCCGCGGCGAGCGCCGTGATGCGCCGGGACGGGTACGCCGGCGCCCGGGCGCTCGCCGACTGGCGGGTACGCCTGGTCAAGCGCTGGGACGCCGTACGGGTGGCGCACGTGGAGTCCACCGGAGTCGGGGACACCCCGCAGCTGGGCAACCGGCTGCAGCTGCGCGCCGAGCTGGACCTCGGTGAGCTGTCGCCCGACGACGTGACCGTGCAGGCCTGCGCCGGCCGCCCCACGAACGGGGAGGCCGGGGCGCTGGACGACGTACTCACGAATGTGACCACGTACCCGATGACGTACGTGGGCAACGGCGAAGGCACGCACCGCTTCACCGTCGACGTGCCGCTGGACCGGGCGGGTGCGTTCGGCTACACGGTGCGGGTGCTGCCGCACCACGAGCTGCTGGACAACCCGGTGGAGTTGGGGCTGGTCACGTACCCGTGACGCGGCCGGCACGCAGCCGGGCGGCGCCGAGCCACACCATCAGGACCAGGAACGACAGCGGCGCGACGATGTCGAGCGCCGTGAAGCCGAAGGCGCCGCCGATCCCGCGTACCGCGCACAGCACCGCGACGACCGCGCACCCGATCCGCAGGGCCGTGCGCGGCGCCACGGTCGACAGCACCGCGGCGAACAAGCCGATGACCGCGAACAGGATGTCGTCGGTACGGTCCGTCCAGCGGGCGAGCGACGTGGTCGCGGACCCGTCGAGGTCGGCACCGTACGCCAGCCACAGCACCGGGACCGCCGCGGCGACGCTGGCCAGCGCGACCAGCGAACCGGTCACCACGAGCGGCCAGCCGCCGCCCAGCCAGCGGAGCAGGGCGCGGAGCACCACGAGCAGTACGCCGGCCGCGACCAGCCCGGCGACCTGCGTGACCGTGACCGCCGTACGGTGCGCCTGGTAGAACGCCTGGACGGTGTCGGGCGGCCGGTCCGAATCGGGGAGCGACACCACCGCCGACCCGACGAACACCAGCCCGACGAAGGCGATGAACCACCACCCGTCGTACGCATAGCTGCGGGTATGTGCGGACATGAGTGCGGCTCCGGTCGGACTCGTGCGACGACCGTACCCACTTGTCGGCCCCGCGCGGCGTCGATCAGCCGATCGCACGGGCCCGTTAGGGCCATTGCGTCGTCAAGGGGACAGACGTTGTCTGGTGGTGAGGGGGCGGTGACCATGGGTGAACCCACTGTCAGCAATGAGTACAGCGGGATTCGGGCGTTCACCGTGCACCGGCCGCTCACCATGTTCCTCATCCTCACCTTCGGCATCGGCTGGGCGATCCTGACCTTCCCGGTGCTGGCGCACTACGGCGTGATTCCCGGCAAGGACGTGCCGATCGAGGTCTACGCCCTCGGCACCACGCTGCTCGTGCTGCTCCCGTCGGCGCTCTGGGTGACCTGGGTTCTCGAAGGCCGCGCCGGTGTCCGGGCGCTGCTCGCCCGGACACTCCGTTGGCGCGTCTCGCCCGTCTGGTACGCCGTCGTCCTGCTCGGGCTGCCGACGCTCACGGTCCTGGCCGGCGTGATCGCCGGCGGGTCGTTCAACTCGTCGAAGCTGGGCTCGTCGCTGCTCAACCAGGGGATCCAGATCCTGCTGGCCGCCCTCGTGATCAACATCTGGGAGGAGACGGCGTGGGCGGGGTTCTTCCAGACCCGACTCGAGCAGCGGCACAACCTCTTCGTGGCGGCGGCGCTCACCGCCATCCCGTTCGCGGGCGTACACGCTCCGTTGTTGCTGGTCGACGACAAGAACGTGCTGACCGGTTACGGGAGCCTGCTGCTGCTCGGCGTGCTCGTCCGGCTGATGATGGGTGTGACGCTTCGCGCCGTGGGCGACAGCGTGCTGCTGGTCGGCCTGCTGCACTCGGTGTTCAACCAGAGCAACAACTCGACCGGGATCGTCGCGGACCTGCTCACCACCGACATCGACCGGCAGATCTTCGCCACCGTCGCCGCCGCGGTGCTCACCGGGATCCTCGCGTGGGTCGCCCGCGACCGGCTCGGCCGCCGCCATCGGCAGACGGAGCTGGTACGGCCGGCCGCCTGAGGCACTAGGCCACGATCCGCAGCAGCACCACCGAACGGCCGGTCAACCGCAGGCTCGCGCCGCCGGCCAGACTCGGAGATCCGGTGGGGAAGCCGGCCTCGTCGGCGGTGTCGATCACCAGCTGATACCGGTCCGCCCACGGCGGGCCGGGGAGCTTCGCGTCCACATCGGACGGACCCGAGTGCAGCCACATCAGGTACGAGTGGTCGCTCACCGGTTCGCCCATCGGGTCCGGGTAGCGGCCCTCGCCGTTGAGGTACATGCCGAGTGTCCCGACGCGGTCCCAGTCCGGGTCGGCCATCTCGCGGCCGTCCGGGTGGAACCAGGCGAGGTCCTTGACCCGCCCCGCCGGGGCGCCGAGCAGGAAGGACCGTTGCCGGAAGACGGGGGACTCACGGCGTACCCGGAGAAGGTTTTGGACGAACCGGTAGAGGGCAGCCGCCTCGGGGTCGGGTGACCAGTCCAGCCACGAGATCTCGTTGTCCTGGCAGTACGCGTTGTTGTTGCCGCGCTGGGTGCGGCACCGCTCGTCGCCGGCGAGCAGCATCGGCACCCCGGTGGACAGCAGCAGCGTGACGAGCAGATTGCGCACCTGCCGCCGCCGCGCCGCGGTGATGTCCGGGTCGTCGGTCGGTCCCTCCACCCCGAAGTGGTACGACCGGTTGTCGTCGCTGCCGTCCTGGTTGTCCTCGCCGTTGGCCTCGTTGTGTTTGTGCTGGTAGGAGACCAGGTCGCGCATCGTGAAGCCGTCGTGCGCGGTGATGAAGTTGATCGAGGCGAACGGTTTGCGGCCGTCGTCGGCGTACAGGTCGGCCGAGCCGGACATCCGGGACGTGAACTCCGGCAGGTACGGCGTCCCCCGCCAGAAGTCCCGTACGGCGTCCCGGAACCGGCCGTTCCACTCGGTCCACAGCGGCGGGAACGCGCCGACCTGGTAGCCGCCCTCGCCGAGGTCCCACGGCTCCGCGATCAGCTTCACCTGACTCACGACCGGGTCCTGGTGCACCACCGCCATGAAGCTCGACAGCTGGTCCACGTCGTGCAGCGACCGGGCCAGCGCGCTCGCCAGGTCGAACCGGAAGCCGTCGACGCCCATCTCGGTGACCCAGTAGCGCAGCGAATCCATCACCATCTGCAGCGCGTGGAACTGCCGCAGGTCGAGCGTGTTACCGCAGCCCGTGTAGTCCCGGTAGCGGCCCCGCTCGTCCGGCTCCACCCGGTAGTACGCCGTGTTGTCGATCCCCTTGAACGACAGCATCGGCCCGTCGGGGCTGCCTTCCGCGGTGTGGTTGTAGACCACGTCGAGGATCACCTCGATGCCCGCCTGGTGCAGCGCCCGTACCATCTCGCGGAACTCGGTGACCTGCTGCCCGGCGTCGCCGGACGAGCTGTAGCGGGCGTCCGGCGCGAAGTAGCCCAGCGTGTTGTAGCCCCAGTAGTTGGTCAGCCCGCGGGCGGCCACCGCGGGCTCGGTGACGCTGTGGTGGATCGGCAGCAGCTCCACCGCGGTGACGCCGAGGTTCACCAGGTGGTCGATCGCGGCGGGATGGGCCATTCCCGCGTACGTGCCGCGCAGCTCGTCGGGGATGTCCGGGTGCCGTTCGGTGAACCCCCGTACGTGCGCCTCGTAGATCACGGTGTCGGCCCACGGGGTCTTCGGTCCCGGGGGCAGCGGCTGGCCGGCCGGCGCGACCACGATCGACCGGGGCACGTACGGTGCGGAGTCCCGGTTGTCGGGTCCGCCGTCGTGGCCGGCGGCGTAGATCGCATCGTCGTAGTGCAGCGGTCCGGCGTAGGCGCGCGCGTACGGGTCGGCCAGCAGCTTCGCCGGGTTGAAGCGTTGCCCCTGGTCGGGCCGCCACGGGCCGTGCACCCGGTATCCGTACCGCTGGCCGGGTTTCACCCCCGGTACGAAGCCGTGCCAGACGTGGTACGTCTGCTCCCGAAGCAGCAGGATCTCCTGTCGGCCGTGCCCGTCGCCCGGCGGATCGTCGGGCGAGCCGCTCCGTGAATTGTCGGCGGAGCCGCTCCGTGAATTGTCGGCAGAGCCGCTCCGTGAATTGTCGGCGGAGCCGAACAGGCACAGTTCGACCGCCTCGGCGCCGGCGCTCCACAGCGCGAAGTTGACGCCCTCGTCGGTCACGGTGGCGCCCAACGGGTACGGGTTGCCGGGGCGCAGCGCGCGTCCAGTCACGTGACCTCCCGTCGCATGAGGGGGAAGCCTATGCCCACGGCTGCCGCGACCCGTGACGAGGCCGTGGCTAGGTGACTTCCCGCCGGCGGAACGACACCGTGGCGACGAGGACCGCGACCAGCGCGACCGCACCGAGCACCGCCAGGCCCCAGGCCCAGTCGATGGACCGCATGCAGTCCGTGTCGGTGTAGCAGTCGCCGCCGATCCAGTACTCGTACCGCTTGTCGAGGAACGCGATCGCGTACGACGAGAGCATGTACAGGTCGGGCTGCACCCGTAGCGCCTGCATCACGATCCGGGCGCCCACCTCCCAGACCACCAGATAGCCGATCATCAGCCCCAGCGCCGCCGCGGTACGCCGTCCCAACGACGCGATCGCGGCTCCCGCGAGGCTGGTCAGCAGCGCGAGGCCGAGACCGCGGGCGCCGTCGAGACCCAACGAGATCCAGAACCCCTGGCTGAGATTGCCCGGGTCGCCCCGGAACCGGGCGATCGTCCACACCGCGGCCACCCAGGCGGCGCCGATCAGCACCCCGGAAACGGCGAGACCGAGCAGCAGCGCGGTGAGCTTGCCGAACAGCACGTTGGTGCGCTGTGGTCGCCACAGCAGCAGGTTCGCCAGCCCGCCCGACGACGCTTCGACCCCGACGAACGACGCGCCGACGATGTACCCGAGCAGCGCCAGCAGGCCGGCGTACACCACCAGCAGCACCGGCATCTGGTCCCGGAAATCCAGCGTGTACGGCAGGTAGTCGTCCGTCGAGATCTGGTCGCAGAAGTTCGCCTCGCTGGATTCCTGCTTGCAGGTCGCGCGCTCCTGCGCCGCCGTGGCACGGGCTTCCCGTACGTCCGCCGCGGTCAGCTTGTGGGTGTCGGCCGCCGCCACCGCGCCGATCACGCACAGCGAGAGCACCAGGGCGAGCAGCATGACCTTGGTGAACCGGCGGGCGAACAGCCGGGACAGCTCAGCGCGCAGCAGCCTCATCGCGACCCCTCCTGGTCCACCGTGGTCCCGGCCTCTTCCTCGAGTACGCCTCCGCCGCCGTCACCCGCGGCCGGTTCCCCGCCGCTGGCGGCCGCCGCCGTCTCGGGCTCGACCGTCGCCGACGGCTCGGGCGCCTGGGACCGCGCTGGCTCGTCCGCCGCGAATTCCGTGTGCGCGAACTCTGTAGACGCGAATTCGGTGGGCGCGAATTCGGTGGGCGCGGATTCCGTGGGCGCGGATTCCGTGGGTGGCGGTGGTGGTTCTGTAGGGGGTTCGGCGACCGGTTCGGCGGCGGGCTCGGCGGCCGGCTCGGGGGCGGCCTCCTCTGGCGCGGCGTCCTCTGGCGCGGCGTCCTCGGGCCCGGCCGCTTCGGGTACGGCTGGCGCGGCAGCCGACGGGGCCGGCGCGTCGTGCTCCGGCTCCGGGCCCGGCGTGGGCTCCGCGTCGAGCGCGGGTTGCGGCTCGTGGACCGGCTGCGGGGGCGGCGCGAGCGCCGGCTCCATGATGTGCAGCCCGTTCGGATGCGGCGGCCGGTACGCGTCGTCGACCTGCCGGTTGACGCCCGCCTCGGGCATGGTGCCGGTCAGGTCGAGGAACACGTTCTCCAGGTCGGGGACCAGCGGGGTCAGCTCGGACACGTACATCCGGCGTTTGGCGAGGGTCTCGCTGATCCACGCCGGGTCGGCCAGGTCCGACACGATCAGGTGGTCGCCGTACACCTGGACCGGGAGGCCGGCGTCGCCGATCACCTTGGCGGCGGCGTCCAGGTCGGCGACCCGTACCCGTACGTCTCCCTTGTCGAACTGGGAGAGCACCTCGGAGACCGGGCCGGTGATCACCCGGCGGCCCATCGAGATGATCGAGACGGTGTCGCAGACCTGCTGCACCTCGGAGAGGATGTGGCTCGACAGCAGGACGGTGACGCCGCTCTGCCCGACCGCACGCAGCAGGTCGCGCATCTCCCGGATCCCGGCCGGGTCCAGGCCGTTGGCGGGCTCGTCGAGGATCAGCAGGTGTGGCGACTTGAGCAGCGCCATCGCCACCGCGAGCCGCTGCTTCATGCCGAGCGAGTACGTCTTGACCCGCTCCTTCGCGCGGTCCCGCAGCCCGACGGTCTCCAGCACCTGGTCGACCCGCTTGCGCTTCACCCCGCCGGTCGTGGCCAGCAGCCGCAGCGTACGCCGAGCCGTGAAGTTGCCGAAGAACTGCGGACTCTCGACCACGGCGCCGACCGTACCGATCATCTGGGGGAGGGCCTCGGGTACGGAGTGGCCGAACAGCCGCATCGTGCCGCCGTCGGCGGGGACCAGGCCGAGCAGGGCCCGCAACGTGGTGGTCTTCCCGGAGCCGTTGGGTCCGAGGAAGCCGTGGATCTGGCCGCTTTCGACGTGCAGGTCGAGTCCGTCGAGTGCCATCCGGGCCTTCCGGCGACTGCGGTAAATCTTGCGTAGGCCCTCGATTTCGATCACTGGGCCGGCAGCTAGGCTCACTGATTCTCCTCGGCGTGGGGTGGACGCGCCCGCGCTCACCCTACGTTCGGGCGACCGTTTTGTGGGGGCTGCCGCGCCGGGCGCCACCGCAGTCATCGCCATGATTGGATAGTCGCGTGCCACACGTCGGACGTCATCGGTCGAGGTCAGAGCTGCATCCCGACGTGGTGATCTCGCTGAACGAGGTCACCGTCACCAGAAGCGGTAACGACCTGCTGAATCGGGTCTCCTGGCAGGTCGAGCTGGACGAGCGCTGGGTGGTGCTCGGTCCGAACGGCGCCGGGAAGACCACGCTGCTCAATCTCGCCGCCGCCAGGATGCACCCCACCAAGGGGAAGGCGTTCCTGCTGGGGGAGAAACTGGGGCGTACCGCCCTCGCCGAGCTGCGCCCCCGGATCGGCATGTCGAGCATGGCGGTGGCCGACCGGATCCCGCCGGGGGAGACCGTGCAGGACGTGGTCGTCACCTCGGCGTGGGACGTGGTCGGCCGGTTCAAGGAGAAGTACGAAGCCGTCGACGAGGTACGTGCCCGGGTGCTGCTGGAACAGCTCAACGTGGTGCACCTCGCCGACCGGGAATACGGCACCCTGTCCGAGGGCGAGCGCAAGCGGGTGCAGATCGCCCGCGCGCTGATGGCCGACCCCGAGCTGCTGCTGCTCGACGAGCCGGCCGCCGGCCTCGACCTGGGTGGTCGCGAAGCGCTGATGCAGCGGCTCACCGAGTTGGCGTACGACCCGGACTCTCCGGCGTTGGTGCTGGTCGTACACCACGTGGAGGAGATTCCGCCGGGCTTCTCGCACGCCCTGCTGTTGCGGGAGGGCACCGTCGTGGCGCAGGGGCTCGCCCACGAGACGATCACCAGCGAGAACCTGTCGAAGACGTTCGGCGTACCGCTGGCGCTGGAGCGCACCGGCGAGCGGTATTTCGCCCGCGCCGTCTAGCGGCCTCTCCCAGCCGGCGGGTTCAGCGGCCGACACTCGGGTTTGGGGTGTTGACCCCATGGTGTGATTTCTGTAACTTGCCAATAGTTAAGAAAGTTCTCTATTAATTCACGGGGCATGTCGAATCCTGGGGAGGCCGACACATGAGAGCCCGTACGAAGATGCTGGTGGCCGCGGCGGTGTTGTTACCGCTCGCGGCCATCGGCCTGGCGAACGTCGCGTACGGCGCCGTGACGACGCCGGTGCGAGTCAACGCGAACGGCACCGGGGTCACCGACGCCAGCGGCGTCGCCTGGTCGGCTGACCGGGCGTACAGCTCGGGCAGCTGGGGCTACGACACCCGCTACGGCAGCGGGTCGACCGGCAGCGCGATCGCCGGCACCACCGACGACACGCTCTACCAGAGCTACAACCTGTTCAACAACGGGAGCGGCTACAAGTTCGACGTCGCCGACGGCAGCTACCAGGTGACCCTGAAGATGGTCGAGGACTGGGCCAACGCCGCCGGACAGCGCAAGTTCGACGTACGGATCGAGGGCACCACCGTACTGACCGGGTTCGACATTTTCGCCAGCTGCGGCGGGTTCACCGCGTGCGACCGTACGTTCAACGCCACGGTCAGCGACGGACAGCTCAACATCGGCTTCACCATGAACGGCGGCGCCAACTACGCCACCGTCTCGGCGATCCAGGTGACCGGCGGCAGCGGCGGCGGCGACACCACTCCGCCGAGCGCGCCGAGCAACCTGCAGTCCACCGGCAAGACCGCCACCAGCGTCTCGCTGTCGTGGACCGCGTCGACGGACAACGTCGGGGTCACCGGGTACGACGTCTACCGCGGTTCCACCAAGGTCGGCTCGCCCACCGGCACCAGCTTCACCGACACCGGCCTCACGGCGAGCACCAGCTACTCGTACACGGTGAAGGCTCATGATGCCGCGGGGAACAGCTCGGCGGCGAGCAACGCGATCACCGTGACCACCGACTCCGGTGGCGGCGGCGACACCACTCCGCCGAGCGCGCCGAGCAGCCTGCACTCGACCGGCAAGACGTCGAACAGCGTGTCGCTGGCGTGGACCGCGTCGACGGACAACGTCGGGGTCACCGGGTACGACGTGTACCGCGGCTCCACCAAGGTCGGCACCCCGACGGGCACCAGCTACACCGACGGCGGACTCTCGGCGAACACCTCCTACACGTACACCGTGAAGGCTCGTGACGCGGCCGGGAACGTCTCGGCGGCGAGCAACGCGGTGACCGTGACCACCGACACCGGCGGTGGCGGCGGAGGCGGCGACAAGGTGCTCGGCTACTACACCGAATGGGGCGTCTACCAGCGCAATTACCACGTCAAGAACGTCGAGACCAGCGGCTCGGCAGCGAAGCTGACGCACATCAACTACGCGTTCGGCAACGTGCAGAACGGGCAGTGCGCCATCGGGGACTCGTACGCGGACTACGACAAGTTCTACGACGCGGCGTCCAGCGTGGACGGTCAGGCCGACACGTGGGACGCGGGTGCGCTGCGGGGCAACTTCAACCAGCTGCGGAAGCTGAAGAAGCTGCACCCCGGGCTCAAGGTGATCTGGTCGTTCGGCGGCTGGACCTGGTCCGGCGGCTTCGGTCAGGCGGCGGCCAACCCGGCCGCGTTCGCGGACAGCTGCTACAAGCTGGTCGAGGACCCGCGCTGGGCCGACGTGTTCGACGGCATCGACATCGACTGGGAGTACCCGAACGCGTGCGGCCTGTCATGTGACACCAGCGGGTTCTCGTCCTTCAAGACCCTGATGTCGGCGCTGCGGTCGCGGTTCGGCACCGGCAACCTGGTGACCGCGGCGATCACCGCCGACGCCACCAGCGGCGGCAAGATCGACGCGGCCGACTACGGCGGCGCCTCGCAGTACGTCGACTGGTACAACGTCATGACGTACGACTTCTTCGGGGCCTGGGACGCGGACGGACCGACCGCGCCGCACTCCCCGCTGAGCTGCTACTCCGGCATCCCGATCCAGGACTTCTGCTCCGAGGCGGCGATCTCGAAGCTGAAGGGCAAGGGGATCTCGTCGTCGAAGCTGCTGCTCGGCATCGGCTTCTACGGCCGCGGCTGGACCGGCGTCTCGTCCAGCGCACCGGGCGGTACGGCGACCGGGCCGGCTCCGGGGACGTACGAGCAGGGCATCGAGGACTACAAGGTGCTCAAGGGCAGGTGCCCGGCCACCGGCACCGTCGGCGGTACGGCGTACGCGTACTGCGGCGGACAGTGGTGGAGCTACGACACCCCGAGCACGATCGGCGGCAAGATGTCGTACGCCAACAACCAGGGTCTGGGCGGCGCCTTCTTCTGGGAGCTGTCCGGCGACACCAGCAACGGTGAGTTGATCACCGCGATGAGCAACGGACTCGGATAGCCGTCAGCACCGCCCGGGGTCCCGTGGCCCCGGGCGGCAGCCGGACCGGGGTCGTTCGCGGCCCCGGTCCGGCACATCCGGCCGAGGTCATGGCCGTGACCGCGCGGTGCCTCGGCGACAAGCACAAGGTGTACTCGCCGCCGTACTCGCGGAACTGGTCGATCGGGTGCCGCGGCACCTCCCACGAAGGCAGCGGCGAGTACGACAACTGGGGCGGCCCGGTCGGTCCCTGGAGCCTCTACCTGCAACAACTCCGCGACCGCCTCGGCGACGCCGCCCTGCGCCACATCGGCTACTGAGGACTATCGGCTACTGAGGACTTACGACGCGCGGAACGTCTTGCGGTAGGCGAGCGGTGCGACCCCCAGGTGGGTACGCATCTGCTGCCGCAGTGTGGTCGCGGTGCCCAGCCCGGCCTGCGCCGCGATCCGCTCGACCGGCAGGTCCGTGGTCTCCAGAAGTTGCCGCGCGTAGTCCAGCCGCTGCTGGGTGAGCCACCGCGCCGGGGTCATCCCGGTCTCCGCGGTGAACCGCCGGGCGAACGTACGGGTGCTCATCCGGGCGTGGCGGGCCAGGCTGGCCACGTCGAGCGGCCGGTCGAGCCGGGTGAGCGCCCACGCCCGGGCGGCGGCGGTGCCGTCGTCGCCGGGCTCCGGCAGGTGCCGCTCGATGAACTGCGCCTGGCCGCCTTCCCGTAGCGGCGGTACGACGCAGCGGCGGGCGGCCCGGTTGGCTATCTCGCTGCCGCAGTCGCCCCGCACCACGTACAGGCAGAGGTCGAGGCCGGCGGCGACTCCGGCGGAGGTGAGGATGTCGCCCTCGTCGATGAACAGCGCCTCCGGGTCCAGGTCGACCCGGGGGTAGAGCCGGCGGAACCGGTCGGCGTGCGCCCAGTGGGTGGTGGCGCGGCGGCCGTCGAGCATGCCGGCCGCCGCCAGCACGAAGGCGCCGGTGCAGATCGAGATCACCCGGGTGCCCGGTCGGATCGTGCCGAGCGCGGCTGCCAGGTCGTCGGGAAGCTCGCCCTGGAACACCGGGCCGTCGACGTACGTGCCGGGGATGACGACGGTGTCGGCGTCGGCGAGCACCTCGGGGCCGTACGCGGGGACGATCGCGTACCCGTGGCTGGCGGCGACCGGCGCGGTGGTCAGGCCGCATACCTGCACCTGGTAGAGCGGCTCGCCCTCGGCGTCCCAGGAGGTGCCGAAGATCATCGGCGCGATGGACATGTCGAACCCGACGACCGGCTCCAGGGCGAGCACGGCCACGCGGTGGGGTGTAGCAGTCATGGCAGAATTCTTTCACATGTTGGCGATTCTGCCACTCGTCGCCGACGAGGGTGATCGCCAAAGCTTGGTCCCGTGACTCAGACACCCCTCGCAGACCGGCCGGCCGCGACTCGTACCAGCGGATTTCACTGGGCCTGGGTGGTCGCCGCCGTCTCCTTCGTCGCCCTGATCGGCGCGGCGGGGTTCCGCTCCGTGCCGAGCGTGCTGATCGACCCGCTGCACGACGAGTACGGCTGGCCCCGCGCCACGATCGGCGCCGCGGTGTCGATCAACCTGGTGCTGTTCGGGCTGATCTCGCCGTTCGCCGCGGCGCTGATGGAGCGGCTCGGAATGCGGAAGGTGGTCGCCGGCGCGCTCGTACTGGTGGCCGCGGGCAGCGGCCTGACCGTGTTCATGACCGCCAGTTGGCAGCTGATCCTGTGCTGGGGCGTGCTGGTCGGCGTCGGCACCGGCTCGATCTCGATGGTCTTCGTCGCCACCGTGGTCAGCCGGTGGTTCGTGAAGCGCCAGGGGCTGGTCAGTGGCGTACTGACGGCGGCGGGGGCGACCGGGCAGCTGGTGTTCCTGCCGTTGGTGGCGCACCTGGCCGAGTCGTACGGCTGGCGGTTGGCGTCGCTGGTGGTGGCGGGGGCGGCGCTGGCTGTCGTACCACTGGTGCTGGTTTTTCTGCGGGATCATCCGCGGGACGTGGGCGCGATGGCGTACGGGGCGACGGAGCAGCTCCCGGAAGCCACGGTGACCGGCGGGCTCGCCGCTCGAGCGGTACGGGCGCTGGCCGACGCCGCGCGGAGCCGGACGTTCTGGCTGCTCGCGGGCGGGTTCGCGATCTGCGGCATCTCGACCAACGGGCTGGTCGGCACCCACTTCGTCAGCGCCGCGCACGACCACGGGATGCCGCACACCACGGCCGCGGGGCTGCTCGCCCTGGTCGGCGTCTTCGACGTCGCCGGTACGGTCTTCTCCGGCTGGCTCACCGACCGGGTGCGGCCGCAACTGCTGCTCGGCGCGTACTACGTCCTGCGAGGGCTGTCGCTACTGCTCCTGCCACACCTGTTCGCGCCGCACGTGGAGCCGAGCATGTGGGTGTTCATCCTGTTCTACGGGCTGGACTGGATCGCCACCGTGCCGCCGACCGTGGCGCTGTGCCGGGAGCACTTCGGGCTGAGCGGGCCGGTGGTGTTCGGCTGGGTGTTCGCATCGCACCAGGTCGGCGCGGCGGTCGCGGCGGTGGGGGCCGGCGCGATCCGGGACCATTTCGGCGCGTACCAGCTCGCGTGGTACATCGCGGGTGCGCTGTGCGTGGTCGCCGCCGCGATGTCGGTGTCGATTCGGCGCCGGCCGGTGCCCGTCGCGGTCTGAGGGTGTGGCAGATTTGGCCGGATGCGGTTGCTGCTCAACATCATCTGGCTGGTCTTCGGCGGCTTTTTCCTGGCTCTCGGGTACGCGTTGGCCGGGCTGATCTGCTTTCTGTTGGTCGTCACCATCCCGTTCGGCGTGGCGTCGTTCCGGATCGCCAGTTTCACCCTGTGGCCGTTCGGCCGGGAACTGGTACGCAAACCGTCCGCCGGCGTGGGATCGGCGTTGGGCAACCTGGTCTGGATCGTGTTCGCCGGATGGTGGCTGGCACTGGGTCACCTGGTGACGGCGCTGGTCCAGTTCCTGTCGGTCGTCGGCATCCCGTTGGGGCTGGCCAACCTGAAGCTGATCCCGGTGTCGCTGACTCCGCTCGGCCGCGAGATCGTCCCGTCCGACCAGGTCCGCCGGATCGTGGTCAGCAACGCGTCCTGACGGTGGCGTCGTCGCCGGGGTCAGACCTCGCGTGGCACCTTGCCGGTACGGGTGAGCCAGAACCGCAGCAGCTTGTGTCCGGGGTCGGCGGCGGGGTCGAACATGCACGGGCAACCGCCGTCGATCACGGTGATCCCGTGGTCGCGGCCGTACTGGGCGGCGATCTCGGAGACGCTTCCGGGCCCGGGGCCCTGGTGCATCCAGACGTGCTTGATCCCGAGGTCGATGCACTCCCGTACGGTCTGGTGCGCCCGCTCCGGCCGGGTGCCGATCACCACGGCGTCCACGCCACCGGGGATCGAGGTCAGGTTCGGGTAGACCGGCTGGTCGTCGATGTCGTGCAGGTTCGGGTTGACGGCGACCACGTCGTAGCCGCGGCTGCGGAGCCGCTGGTAGACGACGTTGCTGCCGTGCCCGTTGGGGTGCGAGGAGACGCCGGTGACCGCGATCCGGCGCTGGCTCAGGAACTCAGAAGCGGCGGTCTTGATCGTTTGCATCGTGACCCTCCGACTGCGTGTGATTCTCTTATTCACGTTCCAGTGGTGGAGCACGGATAAACAGAGGGCGGCGACCCGATCACCCAGGGACTTTCTGCCCGGGATCTGCGGGTCGGTTTCCAAGCTCGACGGCTATCGCCATTGTGCCGTCGTGATGGACAGAAATGCGCTGATTGCGCACACCGGGACGATAGCAATCAGCTGGCCGCGGGTAGATCGGCCGTTCGTACGGATGTGGCTGGGATGTACCGGAAGATGCCAGGCCGGCGGATCGTGCGGCTGCCGCTCCGGGTACCGATAGGCTGCGGCGAGCAGGCCCCGGATCTGGAGGTACGCAGGTGGGAGAGTTCGTCCGCTTCGAAGCTGACCCGCACGGCACGACCGGGGTCGGCGTGATCCGGCTGGAACGGCCGCCGATGAACGCGCTCAACCGGCAGGTCCAGGAAGAGCTGCGTGCCGTGTCCGCCGAGGCGACCGCGAGCGACGTACGCGCCGTCGTGGTGTACGGCGGCGAGAAGGTCTTCGCCGCCGGCGCCGACATCAAAGAGATGGCCGACATGAGCTATGCCGACATGGTGGCGCGCGCCGGAGACCTCTCCGGCGCGTTCGACGCCGTCGCCCGGATCCCCAAGCCCGTGATCGCCGCGATCACCGGGTACGCGCTCGGCGGTGGCTGCGAGCTGGCGCTCGCCTGCGACCTGCGGATCGTCGCGGACGACGCCAAGCTGGGCCAGCCCGAGATCAAGCTCGGCATCATCCCCGGCGCCGGCGGTACGCAGCGGCTGTCCCGGCTGGTCGGGCCCGCGAAGGCGAAGGACATCATCTTCACCGGCCGGTTCGTCGACGCGCACGAGGCGCTGCGGATCGGCCTGGCCGACAAGGTCGTACCGCCCGCCGAGGTCTACTCCGCCGCCCTGGAGTACGCGGGCCAGTTCGCCGAGGGTCCCGCGCAGGCGCTGCGGGCGGCGAAGACGGCAATCGACGGCGGCCTGTCCGTCGACCTGGCGAGCGGCCTGGCGATCGAGTCCCACTCGTTCGCGGCGCTGTTCGCCACCGAGGACAAGCAGATCGGCATGGCGGCGTTCGTCGCCAAGCAGCCGCCGAAGTTCACCGGAAGGTAGACCGATGGCCGAAGCGAACCCGAAGATCGGTTGGGCCGAGGTCGAGGCCGCCCGGGACGACCCGAAGCAGGCGAACATCCTCTACCACGACTGGGAAGCCGACACGTACGACGAGAAGTGGTCGATCTCGTACGACGAGCGGTGCATCGAGTACGCCCGGGACCGGTTCAAGTACATCGCGGGGGAGGACGGCTGGCCGTACCCGACCGCGCTGGAGCTGGGCTGCGGCACCGGCTTCTTCATGATCAACCTGATGCAGGCCGGCGTGATCAAGGAAGGCTTCGTCACCGACATCTCACCGAAGATGGTCGAGGTCGCGCAGCGCAACGCGTCGAACCTCGGACTGAGCCTGGAGGGCCGGGCGGCGGACGCGGAGCGGATCCCGTACGACGACAACTCTTTTGATCTTGTGGTGGGCCACGCGGTGCTGCACCACATCCCGGACGTGGCAGCCGCGATGCGTGAGGTGCTGCGGGTGCTCAAGCCCGGTGGCCGGTTCGTCTTCGCCGGTGACCCGACCCGGATCGGCGACTGGTACGCCCGCCGCCTCGGCCGGCTGACCTGGTGGGCCACCACGAACCTGACCAGGCTGCCCGGCCTGACCGGCTGGCGCAAGCCGCAGGAACAGCTGGACGAGGCGAGCGCGGCGGCCGCGCTGGAGGCCGTGGTCGACCTGCACACGTTCGTACCGGGCGAGCTGCGCGACACGGCGCGCCGGGCCGGCGCCGATCGCGTGGAGGTCAGGACCGAGGAGCTGACCGCGGCGGTGTTCGGCTGGCCGGTGCGTACGTTCGAGGCGGCGGTGCCCGATGGCAGGCTCGGCTGGAACTGGGGGATGTTCGCGTACCGCACCTGGCAGGCCCTCTCGGCGGTGGACAGTGGAGTGCTGCGTCACGTACTCCCGAGAGATCTTTTCTACAACGTGCTGGTCACGGGCGTGAAACCCTGACTCCACGGGGTTCGGCGGCGCCCGTCGCGCAATCCGGGTGAAACAAGTCCGGGGCAGGGTTAGGGCGGCACGGGGGTCGCGGGAAGGGGTGGACGATGCTGCATCAGATTCGGGTACGACTCGCCGACCGGCCCGGCTCGCTGGGCCGGGTGACCTGGCTGCTCGGCGCCCTCGGCGTGGACATCCAGCAGGTGGTGGTGCTGGGCCGGGAGAGCGGCCGGGCGGTGGACGAGTTCACGGTCGAGCTCCCTGGTTCGGTGACCCGGGAGCGGCTGATCGCCACGCTGGAGGACGTACCCGGGGTGGTGGTCGACGGGGTGTGGCCGGCGGCGTCGGTGCCGGGTGCGGCGTCGGATGTCGCGGTGCTCGGGCAGATCGCCGCCGACCCGGACCGGGGTCTCGCCATCCTGGTGGACGCGGCTCCGCGGCTGTTCGGTGCCGACTGGGCGGCGCTGCTGGGCCCGGACGGCTCCGTGGCGTACGGGAGCGTGGCCGCGCCGTCGCAGGTCGACCTGCCGGAGCCGCTGCGCGCCCGCGCGTACGAGTCGGAGGAGATGCGGTGCGCCATGGCGCCGCTGGGGACCGACGGCGTGGTGCTGGTGCTGGCGCGTACCGACGCTCCCGCGTTCCATGTCGCCGAGCTCGACCGGCTGATCCAGCTCGTTGACGCCGTGGCCGTCGTCCTTGCCGGCCGCCCCGTCACGGCCTGAATCCCCACCGGCTCCGCCTGGTCGACTGACGGAGCACGAAGGTCGCCAAGGACAAGCTGCTCGAGGCCTCGGCGTACCGGTACTGGGACGGCACGACCTGGGGGACGAGCCGGGCGAATGCGAAGACGATCGTGCCGGCGCCGGTCGGCGAGCTGTCGGTGCAGTACAACAGCTACTACCGCACCTGGTTGATGACGTACCTCAACGACGAGACCGACGCGGTGGTGCTGCGTACGGCGCCGGAGTTGACCGGCCCGTGGAGCGACGAGCAGACGGTCGTCACCGCCCAGGAGGCGCCCGCGCTGTATGCGCCCTTCATGCCCCCGCGCTGGAACAACGGCCCCGACATCTACTTCGCGCTGTCGCAGTTCGGGCCGTACAACGTGTTCTGGTGGCACACCTCGCTGAAGGTGACCAAGAGCTAGCGACCACCGGCGGCCAGGCGTGTACGTTGACGCCCATGCACACCCGCCCCCGATGGTTCACGCCGGCGTCACTCCGCTGGGTGCTGCGGCACCGTGCGTACACCCCTTGGTATCTGGTGCGCTACTGGCGGTTGCTGAAGCTGCGACTGACCCAGCCCGGGGTGATCTGCGAGGGCATGGTCTTCCTGGACCGGCACACCGACATCAAGGTCCGGCGGGGGTACGGCAGGCTGGTCATCGGTCGCTGGACCCACATCGGCAGGGGCACCGCGATCCGGGCGCACGAGGGCACGCTGCGGATCGGGGACAAGTGCGTGATCGGCCAGCACGACACGATCAACTGCTACCTGGACCTGGAGATCGGTGACGTCAGCCTGATCGCCGACCATGTCTACATCTCCGACTTCGACCACAAGACCGACGACCTGGCCGTCCCGATCAAGGACCAGGGCATCCTGAAGACCCCGGTCCGGATCGGTCGCGACGTCTGGATCGGCACCAAGGCCACCATCACCCGGGGCGTACGCATCGGAGAAGGCAGCATCGTCGGCGCCAACGCCGTGGTGACCCGCGACGTCGACCCGTACACGGTGGTGGGCGGCGTGCCGGCGCGGGTGCTACGCAAGCGCGAACCGGCGAAGCAGGCGCGCAACGCCCGGGCCGCGCCGAACGGCGCCGCGACCAACGGCCGGGCTGCGGCAGGCGGGGTCGCGGCCAACGGCCGGGCCGGGCCGGCGTTGCTGTCGTTGTGGAGCCGGCGGTGACGGCTCCGGTCTCGGGTCACGGTGGTGACCTGGCCCTCGCCGCCCTGCGTGGGTACGGCATCACCGAGCTGTTCACCCTCTCCGGCGGCCACGTCTTCCCGTTCTACGACGCGGCACACCGTACCGGCGTACGGCTGGTCGACGTACGGCACGAGCAGACCGCGGTGTTCGCGGCCGAGGCGGTGGCGAAGCTGCGGCAGCGGCCCGGGCTCGCCGTACTGACCGCCGGGCCGGGGGTCACCAACGGCGTGTCGGCGATCACGAGTGCGTACTTCAACGGCTCCCCGGTGGTGGTGCTGGCCGGCCGGGCGCCGCAGTGGCGCTGGGGATCGGGCAGCCTGCAGGAGATCGACCACGTACCGATCGTCGCATCCATCACCAGGCACGCCGCGACCGTGACCGCCACCGACCAGGTGCCGGCGCAGGTCCAGGCGGCGGTGGCCACCGCGCTCACCCCGCACCGGGGGCCGGTGTTCCTCGACTTCCCGCTCGACGTGATCTTCTCGCCGGCGGAGGTCGAGATCGCCGAGCCGATCCCGCCGGCGGTCGTCGAACCGGACCTCGAGGAGGTCGCGAAGGCGGCGGCGCTGATCGGTCGCGCCGAGCGACCGGTGATCATCGCGGGCAGCGACGTCTACACCGGCGGCGCCGTCGCCGCGCTGCGGGAGGCTGCCGAGTCACTCCGGATTCCGGTGTACGCCAACGGCATGGGCAGGGGCTGCCTGCCGCCGGGCCACGAGCTGGCGTTCTCCCGGAGCCGCCGTGCCGCCATCAAGGGCGCCGACGTGGTGGTCGTGATCGGCACGCCGCTGGATTTCCGGCTCAACTTCGGCGACTTCGGCGAGGCCCAGGTGGTGCACGTCGTCGACGCGCCGTCGCAACTGGCCCGGCACGTCAAGCCCGCCGCGTCCCCGGCCGGCGACCTGCGCGCGATCCTCGAAGCCCTGGCCGAATACACCGGGCTGCGCGCCGACCACGCCGAATGGGTGGCTGACCTGCGTACCGCCGAGGATGCCGCACGGGGACTCGAGCGCGACCACTTGCAGGCCGACACCGACCCGATCAAACCCGCCCGGGTGTACGGCGAGCTGCGCCGGATCCTCGACCCCGACGCGGTGATCATCGGCGACGGCGGGGACTTCGTCTCGTACGCGGGGAAGTACCTGGAGCCGGGGGCGCCGGGCTGCTGGCTGGACCCGGGGCCGTACGGCTGTCTCGGCACCGGCCTCGGCTACGCGATGGGGGCGCGGGTGACGTATCCGGACCGGCAGATCTGTCTGCTGCTCGGCGACGGCGCCGCCGGCTTCTCGCTGATGGACGCCGAATCGCTGGTACGCCAGCACCTCCCCGTCGTCATCGTGGTCGGCAACAACGGGATCTGGGGCCTGGAAAAGCACCCCATGAAGGCCCTGTACGGCTACGACGTCGCCGCCGACCTGCAGCCCGGCCTGCGCTACGACACCGTGGTACGCGCCCTCGGCGGCGCCGGCGAAATGGTCTCGAAGCCGGCCGACCTGGGCCCCGCTCTGAAGCGGGCCTTCGACTCGGGGGTGCCGTACCTGGTCAACGTGCTGACGGACCCGGCGGACGCCTACCCCCGCTCCTCCAACCTCGCCTGAACACCCAGCCGCCCGCTCCTTGCGCGAGTCATCGACAACTCGTTGAAAGCGGGGTTATGTGGGGTCGGGGAGGTCGGCGGCGGTGGCGAGGGGGTGGCCGGCGATCTGGATCATCTTGGCGATCGAGGTGCCGGCGATGACGGCTGGTAGGTACTTGCCGCCTACGACAAGGTGGGTGAGGTCGCCGGCGGCCTTGCCGTCGAGGAGGCGTACGGGGGAGCCGGAGTCGCCGGGGGACGCGGCGCCGTCCCAGGCGAACGCGTCGCTGCCGCCGGTCGCGCCGGCGCCGCGGTAGACGACCACGCCGGCGCGCGGGGTGCCTCCCGTACCGATCACCAGGCCGTGGCCGGCGTGTTCGCACACGTCGTTCACCTGCGGCGAGCCGGACCCCGTCGGACCGCCGAAGTACGCCATCGACGGGTTCACGTACTGCTGCATCGAGGCGTACACCTGCACCAGCGCGAAGTCGTTGCCGATGTCGCCGTTGACGCTCTTCACGGTCTTGCCGATGTCCATCAGGATGCCGGGCGCGGCGATGATCGTGACCACGTCGCCGACCGAGGCGCAGTGCCCGGCGGTGCCGATGTAGTAGCTGCCCTTGCTGCCGAAGACGAAGTTCATGGTGCAGCCGGCCGGCGAGAGCATCCAGGCGCCGGGCCGGATCCCGGTGAACAGCAGCGCGCTCTGCGGCACGTCGGCGCCCTCCGGGATCGGGACCCCCTCGCCCTTGGCGGCGGCCGCCGCGGTCCTGGTGGCGAGGTCGTCGGTGAACCAGGACGGCGTCGGCGTGGACAACGTCGTGACGGTAGCGCCGGCGAACGGCCCGGTGAGCTCGGTGGTCGTGGCGCCGGCCGCACCGGCCGACACGAGTACGGTCGCCACGGCGACCAGGGTCAACACGGTGCGTCTGAGCTTCATCGGCTGCTCCAAGGGGTGGTGGGCGGCGGCCGCCGGACGGCATGATCGGAAGACGGCTGATTCCTACCATTTACTCGCGATCTAGTGCAATGTCCGTTACGCCCTGGACCAACCAGATCTAGGCTTCCCCGGTCAGCAGGTTCCCTGTCGGGACCACGATCTCGGGCTGTGGCGCGCCGCCGGCGGCGACCCGGGTCGACAGGGTCCGCTCGTCGTTCACGGCCCTGCGGTACGCGGCGACCGTACGGCGGGTGATCGCGGCCCAGTCGTACTCCCGGAGGACGAGGGAGCGGGCACGGCGCGCGACGCGCCTGGCGAACACCTCGTCGCACAGCAGCGCGTCGACCGCGTCGGCGAGTGCGGCCGGATCGGCTGCCGGGAAGGTCACGCCGGTGGTGCCGGGGTCGACGAACTCGGCCAGCCCGCCGGTCGAGGCGGCCGCCACGGGGGTGCCCGCGGCGGCGGCTTCCAGGGCGATCATGCCGAAGGGCTCGTACCGGCTCGGTGCGACCAGGCAGTCGGCGGCGGACAGCAGCGCGGGGAGTTGCCGGCCGTCGAGGAACCCCGTGAAGCTCACCACCCGGCGGATCCGCCGCCGTCTCGCGAGGTCCTCCAACTCTTCCCGGTACGGCCCGTCGCCGGCGATCACCACCCGCAGCCCGGGGTGCCGTTCCCGTAGCCGCGGTACCGCCTTGAGCAGGTCCTGGACGCCCTTCTCGTAGACCAGCCGGCCGACGTACGCCACCAGTGGGTCGCCGGCGTGCTGTATGCGGGCCGCGGTGACGGCCCGGCTCGAAGGCTGCCAGGCGTCGGCGACCACCCCGTTCGGGATCACCTCGACCTTGCCCCGGGGCAGCTCGAACAGCCGGCTCACCTCCCACCGCATGTACGCCGAGCACACCAGCACCCGCCGCGCCTCGTACGTCAGCCACCACTCCACCGAGTGGACGCACCGGTTGGACTCGGACGGCAGCCAGCCGGAGTGCCGCCCCGCCTCGGTGGCGTGCACCGTGGCCACCAGCGGTACGCCGAGCGCGTGCTTGAGGGTGACCGCCGCGTGGGTGACCAGCCAGTCGTGGGCGTGCACCACGTCGAACGGCCCGCCCGCGGCCAGCGCGGCCCGGGTCAGCGCGTGGTTGAACGCCATCGTCCACGACAGCATCGTGGCGTTGGTGAGCGGGAACAGCGGCGGGTCCTCGGGGGCGCGGATCACCCGTACCCCTTCGAGGTCTTCTTCCAGGGGCGCGTCGAAGCCGTGGCGGGTGACCACCGTGACCTGGTGACCAGCGGCGGCGAGCGAGGTCGCCAGCGCGTGCACGTGGCGACCGAGCCCGCCGACCATCACCGGCGGGTACTCCCACGACACCATCAACACGCGCATCGGGCGCGATTCTGTCAGATCCCTACTCCGCAGTAGGGTCCCGGGCTACACGGTGCCGTTGTTGCGCTCGTCCGGGTCCTTCGGCTGCCGCCGGTCCAGGTCCCGGAGAAAGTCCGGGTCGTCGTCCGGCGCCGGCCCGCGCGGCAGGTCGGTACGCGGCTGCGGCAGCTGCCACGGCAGCTGCAGCTTGCGACCCGGCCGGCCGTACGTGAACCACGCGATCGGCCCGCCCAGGAACCCGAAGATCGCCAGCAACGTCCACACCGTACGGGAGAGTCGTTCGGGTTTCTGTTCGCCACCGAGGCAGTCCACGATCGCCGCGAACGCCAACCCGAGGTGGAGCAGAAACAGCAGGAACAGCAGCCGGCCCATACACGAATGATGCCTCGTGGAACGCGCGATCCCTAATGCGGCTCCATGAAGAATGCCTGCGCGGCGGCGACCAGCGCCGCATTGTCCGGAGTCGGGTTGCCGTCGGGCAGTTCCAGGGTGTCCTCCAGCCCGATCCGGGAGTCGACACTGCGGTCCAGCGCCCACTCCAGGACCGGCCAGGCGGCGTCCTCGCGACCGTGCGCCATTCGGGGCAGCTCGCCCGCGAGCGGCTCGAGCGCGGCGAGCAGCGTGTCGGCCGTACGGACCGCGGCGTCGGGGTCGGTCGACTGCGGTTCGACGATCAGCCGGGTCAGCCGCGGCGCGAGCCCGCTGCCGGCCAGCCGGGCCGGGTCCTCCGGCTCCCAGATCCCTGCCTCCACGCCGATCCCGGCGTCGAGCAGGGTGGTGGCGACCTGTTCCCAGCCGGCCTCGGAGACGTTGACCGAGGCGAAGTCGGGCCGGTGCGGCAGGTCCGCCCACGACCCGACCGCGGTGAGTCGCTGCGACAGGTCCGGCAGGATCCACGCCCCCGTGGTGACCCCGACGGGCAGGTCCGGGCAGCGCCGGCGTACCGCCGCGACCGCCGCGGCCACGTCCTCGCCCGCCAGCGACTCCCGGCCGTCGGCACTTCTCGGATGCAGGTGTACGGCGCCCGCGCCGAACTCGTAGCAGGCGTCGGCGTCGGCGGCGAGCTGGGCCGGCGTGATCGGCAGCCGGGGGTGGTCGCCCGGATTGCGTGCCCCGTTCAGACAGGCTTTGATCAACATGGTCCGCCGCCTCTCGTCGACCGCTGATCGCACCGTAGCGTGCGTCGGCTGATCGGACGACGACGCGCGGCTGGCGGGACGGCGACACGCGGTGGTTGCGGACCGCGGCGTCAGCTGCGGCGGGCGTGGATCATCAGGTCCAGTGAGGCGTCGACGTCGTGCGGGGAGACGGCGAAGTCCTCGCCCCGTACGCCGGCCACAGCGCGGCGCAACCAGTCCGGCCACTGCGTCGGCGGCGACGCCAGCTGGGCGCCGACCAGGTCGTTGCCGTAGTTGGCAGCGCACCGGCGGTCGAGGTCGCGCAGCCGGGGTCCGGCAGACAGCCCGTACCGGGTGATTTCGGCGAAGTGTGGCGCGAGCAACTCCGCGAGTTCGCCGTCGCTGAACTCCCGGCTGTGGAACGGATTGGTCGGTACGCCGGTGGCGGGGTCGTACCCGGGGGAGAAGGTGAGCCGGTTCGGCGTGGAGATCACCAGGACGCCGCCCGGCCGCAGCACCCGGGCGCATTCGGCGACGTACCGGGGCTGGTCCCAGAGGTGCTCGACCACCTGCATGCTGACCACCGCGTCGTACGCCCGGTCCGGGAACGGGAGCGCGACGACATTGCCCCGCACCACGTTGACCTGCGGATATGCCTGGCTGGCGTGGGCTGCGGCGGCCGCGTCGTAGTCGAGCCCGACGACGGTGTTGCCGGCCAAGGCGAGCAGCGCGGCGCCGTACCCCTCGCCCATGCCGGCCTCCAGGACCCGGCCCGCGCGGCGCAACCGGCCGGCCGCCCACACGTACGCCGCCTCGTGCCGGCGGAACCAGTAGTTCTCCGCGTCGAGGCCGGGCAGCGTACGTTCCCCGGTGAGGATCAGCTCCGAGCCGCCGATGAGGACCTCCGAGTGTCTCGGCGGGGTGACAGGTTTCACGGTACGTGCTAGCTACTGGCAAGTAAGGTAGCGGCTTGAGCAGAATCGACCCCATGGGTCCCCGGTGTGGGGCTCCAGTGGCGGCAGTGACAAGCTGCCGATAGTGCGCTCGGGCGCACTTGGTGCACGCCGTTCAAGCAGGAGGTCCTCGACAGCGATGAAGATCGTCGTACTCGTCAAGCAGGTGCCTGACTCCGGTGAGGAGCGCACGCTGCGTGCCGACGACAAGACCGTCGACCGGGATGCGTCGACGAAGCGTATGAACGAGCTGGACGAACACGCCATCGAAGCGGCCCTCAAGCTGACTGAGGAGCACGGCGGAGAGGTCACGCTGCTGACCGTGGGGCCCGCCGACGCGACCGACACCATCCGCAAGGCGCTGTCGATGGGTCCGGACGCCGCGGTGCACGTCTCCGACGACGCGATCCACGGCTCGTGCGCCGTGGCCACCTCGAAGGTGCTGGCCGCCGCGCTGGGCAAGGTGGAGTGGGACCTGGTGCTCTGCGGCGCCGAGGCGACCGACGGCGGCGTACAGGCGATGCCGCACATGCTCGCCGAGCGCCTCGGGGTCGGGGCGGTCACCGGAGCGCGCAAGGTCACCGTGGAAGGTGCCACGGTCACCGTCGAGCGCCAGACCGACGAGGGGTACGAAGTCGTCCAGGCCGACAGTCCGGCGATCGTCTCGGTGTGGGACACCATCAACGAGCCCCGGTACCCGTCGTTCAAGCTGATCATGGCCGCCAAGAAGAAGCCGGTCGAGAGCTACGCGCTGGCGGACCTCGGGGTTCCCGCTGACGAGGTGGGGCTGGCGAACGCCACCAGCCAGGTGCTGGAGTTCGCGCCGAAGCCGCCGAAGCAGGCCGGCGTCAAGGTGACCGACGAGGGTGAGGGCGGCGTGAAGCTGGTCGAGTTCCTCGCCTCCGAGAAGTTCGTATAGCGAGAGGGTGACGAAGTCCCATGGCTGAAGTTCTGGTCGTCGTCGAGGCTGCCCCCGGTGCGGATGGCGCCCCGACCGTCAAGAAGGTCACCTTCGAGATGCTCACCCTGGCCCGGAGCCTCGGCGAGCCGTCGGCCGTCGTACTCGGTGCTCCCGGTGGTGCCGCCGCGATCGCGGACAAGCTGGCCGAGTACGGCGCCGCCAAGGTGTACGTCGCCGAGTCCGACGACATCGCCGGCCACCTGGTGGCACCGAAGGCCGAGGCGCTGGCTTCGTTGGTGCAGCAGGCCAGCCCGGCGGCGGTGCTGCTGGCGGGCTCGCAGGAGGGCAAGGAGATCGCCGGCCGGGTCGCGGTGAAGCTGGACAACGGCGTACTCACCGACATCACCGAGCTGACCACCGAGGGTGTCGCCACCCAGGTGATCTTCGCGGGCAGCACGATCGTGAAGTCGAAGGTGAGCAAGGGCATCCCGCTCGCCACGGTCAAGCCGAACTCGGTCACCCCCGAGCCGGCGCAGGGTGCCGCCGAGCAGGTTCCGGTCGAGGTGTCCGTCTCCGACGTCGCGAAGAAGGTGAAGGTGCTGGAGCGGGTGGTCGAGCAGAAGGGCTCCCGTCCGGAGCTGACCGAGGCCTCGATCGTGGTCTCCGGTGGCCGCGGCGTCGGCAGCGCGGAGAACTTCAAGCTGATCGAGGAGCTCGCCGACAGCCTCGGCGCCGCGGTCGGTGCATCTCGTGCCGCCACCGACTCCGGTTTCTACCCGCACCAGTTCCAGGTGGGCCAGACCGGCAAGTCGGTCTCGCCGCAGCTCTACATCGCCACCGGCATCTCGGGTGCGATCCAGCACCGCGCCGGGATGCAGACCTCCAAGACGATCGTCGCGATCAACAAGGACGAAGAAGCGCCGATCTTCGAGCTCGCCGACTTCGGCGTCGTAGGCGACCTCTTCAAGATCGTCCCCCAAGCCGTCGAAGAAATCCGCAAGCGCAAGTAAAGCCCCTCGGTTTTGCCAGATCTTGAAGCCCCAGGTAGCGGATTCGCCGCCCGGGGCTTCAAGATCTTTGTGAGGTGGGTCGTGCTGGAGCTTGGTGCGTGGGATGCGTGGCGTCCGGAGCGGGTTGCCGAGCGGCTCGCGGGTGTGGACGTGCCGTGGTACGTCGCCGCTGGCTGGGCGGTCGACCTGTTCCTGCGGGAGCAGGGGCCCGGTCCGCAGAGCCGGCCGCATGACGATCTCGAGATCGGTGTGGGCCATCCGTGGATCGACCGGGTGCTGGCTGGCTAACCGGCTCGGCGGGATCCCGGGACGGGGACGAGCAGGAGCGGGCGGTTGCTGCGTACCCAGAAGAATTCGAGGACGTTGAGACCGACCGTGAGGGCCGTGACCGCCGCCGCGGTCGCGACCAGGGGCAGCAGCGGGGCGGCCAGCGCGATCATCACGCACAGCAGTGACGCGGCGGTGCGGAACAGAGTCGGGGCGCCGAACATCCGCCACCGGGAGTAGCCGAAACCGGCCAGGTAGAGCGCGGCGCCAGGGGCGAGCATCAGCTCCGGCACCGAGTGGGGAATCGCCTCCGGGTGCGCCAGCACCTGTTTCAGGCCGACCGCGACGCAGATGATCCCGGTGACGTACGCCAGGTGGGCGTAGCTGAAGACGTCCCGCACGATCCCTCCCTGGACCGTGGTGGTACGCAGCGCGTGCCGCATCGCCGACGACCCGAAATGGAAGTACGTCCACCACAACCCGCAGATCAGTACGAAGCTCAACGCGAGCGTGCCCAGCACCGCGAGGTCGACGTGGTGGTGCCCGGCCGCCTGGGTGCCCATCGCGACCACGGTCTCGCCGATCGCGATGATGATGAACAGCCCGAACCGCTCCGGCAGGTGCGCGGTCTCGAACCGCAGCGTCGACACCGACCGCCGCAGTACGCGAGGCGCCAGCACCTCGGTCGCGGCGGCCAACACCCACACGGCCAGCCGCCAGTCGGCCGGCAGCAGCGCGCCGACCAGGTAGAGCGGAGCGGAGACGAACAGCATCACCCCGAACGGATTCACCCGTACGCCGTCGTAGAACGGCAGCCGGCGCATCGCCAGCCACAGCACGAGTCGCAGGACGGCGTACGAGCCGGCGAACAGCAGGCCCCGGTCGGCGTACGCGTGCGGCACCGCGACCGCGATCCCGAGCCCGCAGCCGGCCACCGCGAAGAGCACCAGCCGCCCGGTCGCGTGCTCGAGCCGGGCGCCGGCCGCGTTGCCGAACACCGTGGTGCCGACCCAGCTCCACCACAGCGGGACCAGCAACAACAGGGAGCGGCCGACGTCGCCCAGCCCGTGGCCGTGCGCGAGCGCGGCGGCGATCTGGGTCACCCCGAACACCCAGACCAGGTCGACGAACAACTCCGACCAGGTCACCTTCTGCTCGGCGGCCGCATCCGCCGCCCTGGGTTCCGTCACGGGCGCAAATGTACTGGCGGATCCTGCGCCGGCGACGGCATCGGGCGCTGGCCAGGAAGAATCGCGCCCGGGAATGCCGCCCTGCGTCCGATGCCCGGCCGCGGCAGCGCCCCGGCGGGTCCGTCGCGAGGGCGTCACCCGGCTCGGCCGGCGCGGGCGTCCACGGCGGCAGATACGCTTGCGGGCGATGGTTTATCTCGATCACGCCGCTACCACCCCGATGCACCCCGAGGCGCTGGACGCGTACGTCTCGGCTGCGCGCGAGGTGGGCAACGCATCCTCGCTGCACGCCTCGGGCCGGCGCGCGCGCCGGATGGTCGAGGAGTCGCGGGAGCAGATCGCGGCCGCGCTCGGCGCCCGGCCAAGCGAAGTCGTCTTCACCGCCGGCGGCACCGAGAGCGACAACCTCGCCGTCAAGGGCCTCTACTGGTCGCGCTGCGGCATCGAGCCGGTCCGCCGCCGGGTGCTGGCGAGCGCCGTCGAGCACCACGCGGTGTTCGACTCGGTCGCCTGGCTGGAGCAGCACGAAGCCGCCGCGGTCACCTGGCTGGACGTCGACTCGCGGGGGCGGGTCTGCGTGGACCAGCTGACCAAGGAGCTGGAGGCGCACGGCGACGAGATCGCGCTGGTCACCGCGATGTGGGCGAACAACGAGGTCGGCACGCTCCAGCCGGTCACCGAGATCGCCGCGGCCTGCGCCGAGCGGGACATCCCGTACCACTCGGACGCGATCCAGGCGGTGGGTCAGGTGCCGGTCGACTTCGGCGCGAGCGGGGTGTGGGCGCTGTCCGTCACCGGCCACAAGCTGGGCGGTCCCAACGGTGTCGGCGCGCTGCTGCTGAAGCGGGAGGCGCAGGCCGTACCGCTGCTGCACGGTGGCGGGCAGGAGCGGGACGTGCGCTCCGGCACCCTCGGCGTGGCCGGGATCGTGGCGTTCGCCGTGGCGGTGGAAGCCGCGGTGAAGCGGCAGGCCGAGGCTGCGGCGGCGCTCACCGCCCTGCGCGACGACCTGATTTCCCGGGTACGCGACGCGGTCCCCGACGCGGTCCTGAACGGCGAGCCGGTGGATCGGCTGCCCGGCAACGCCCACTTCGTGTTTCCCGGTTGCGAAGGCGACGCGCTGCTGATGCTGCTCGACGCGCAGGGGATCGAGTGCTCGACCGGCTCGGCCTGCTCGGCGGGGGTGGCGCAGCCGAGTCACGTACTGCTGGCGATGGGTGTGGCGCCCGAGCTGGCGCGGGCCTCGCTGCGGTTCTCGCTCGGCCACACCTCCACCCGCGAAGACGTCGACGCGCTGGTCGCCGCGTTGCCCGGCGCGGTGGAGCGGGCCCGGCGGGCCGGCCAGGTGGGGGGCCGGCGGTGAGGGTGCTCGCGGCGATGTCCGGCGGGGTGGACTCGGCGGTCGCGGCCGCCCGGGCGGTCGACGCCGGGTACGACGTGACCGGGGTGCACCTGGCGTTGGCGCGCAACCCGCAGACGTACCGGTCGGGGGCCCGGGGGTGCTGCACTCTCGAGGATTCGCGAGACGCCCGGCGGGCCGCCGACGTGATCGGCATCCCGTTCTACGTCTGGGACATGGCCGAGCAGTTCCACGACGACGTGGTGGACGACTTCGTCGCCGAGTACGCCGCGGGCCGTACCCCAAATCCGTGCCTGCGGTGCAACGAGAAGATCAAGTTCGCGGCGGTACTGGACCGGGCGGTCGCGCTCGGCTTCGACGCCGTGGTCACCGGGCACCACGCCCGGCTCGGCGCCGACGGCCTGCTGCGGCGCAGCGTGGACCCCGGCAAGGACCAGTCGTACGTGCTGGCCGTCCTGCGGCGGGACCAGTTGGACCGGGCGGTGTTCCCGCTCGGCGACTCCACCAAAGCCCGGGTCCGCGAGGAGGCCGCCGAGCGCGGACTCGCCGTCGCGGACAAGCCGGACAGCCACGACATCTGCTTCATCGCCGACGGCGACACCCGGGGCTTCCTGGCGAAGCAGCTGGGGGAGCGGCCCGGCGAGATCGTGGACGCCGTGACGGGCGAGGTGCTGGGCGAGCACGGCGGCGCGTACGCGTACACCGTGGGGCAGCGCAAGGGGCTGCACATCGGACGGCCGGCACCGGACGGCAAGCCCCGGTACGTCCTGTCGATCACCCCGGTGGACAACCGGGTCACGGTCGGCCCAGCCGAGTTGCTCGATGCCGACGAGGTGTCAGCGGCGCGTCCGATCTGGTCCGGCATGGAGCTGCCCGCCGGGCCGCTCGACTGCGAGGTGCAGCTGCGGGCGCACGGCGAGACCGTACCCGCCACGGTGAGCGTCGACGGCGACCAGGTGGTGGCCCGCTTGCACCGGCCGGTACGCGGCGTCGCCGCAGGTCAGGCACTGGTGCTCTACCGCCCCGACGATGCCGGCGACATCGTGCTCGGCTCCGCGACGATCACAGGCTCGGCGACAACGACCCGCGCCGGCGTCCGATGAGTGGGTGGCCGGCCGGGGCGGCGACCGGGGTCGGCTCGATGCCCGGCACCGACATCGCCGAGGCGCTGCGGATCGTGTTCGGCGAACTGCCGGACCTGCCGCACCTGCCCGAACTGCCCGCGCGCGGCCCCGGCGCCGACCTGATCGGCCGTACCGGCGCGCTGCTGGTCGAGCTTCCGATCGAGTTGTACGCCGCCCAGTGGCGCCTCGCCGCACGGGCCGGGATCGACCTGCGCCGTGCCCATGACCTGCGGAAACGCGACCTCGACGCGCTCACCGAACAAGCCGACGGGTACGCCGGCCCGCTGAAGCTGCAGGCCGCCGGACCGTGGACCCTGGCGGCGGGTCTCGACCTGCCGATCGGCGGCCGGACCCTCCGCGACGCCGGCGCCGTACGGGATCTGGTCGACTCGCTCGCGGAGGGCCTCGCCGGGCACGTCGCCGAGGTCGCCGCCCGGGTGCCCGGTGCGTCGCTGATCCTGCAGCTCGACGAGCCGTCCCTGCCGGCGGTGCTGGCCGGCGCCATCCCGACGGAGAGCGGCCTGCACCGGTACCGCCCGGTCGAGAACTCGGTCGCCGTACCGGCGTTGCGACGGGTGGTGGAACGGGTCGGCGTACCGGTGGTGGTGCACTGCTGTGCGGCTGCCGTACCGGTCGGGCTGGTGCGGTCGGCCGGAGCGGCGGCGGTGTCGCTCGACCTGGACCTGCTCGACCTGGACCACGCGAAGTCGCTGGATCCGCTGGGGGAGGCGCTCGACAGCGGCTTCGGATTGTTCGCCGGTGTGGTGCCCACGTCGCCACCGGCGCCACAGTCCGCCGACGCCGCCGACCGGCTGCGGGGGTTGTGGCGGCGGTTCGGCTTCAAGCCGGGTCAGCTGCCCGAGCAGGTCGTGGTCACGCCGGCCTGTGGGCTGGCGGGCGCTGATCCGGCGTACTCCCGGGAGGTCTTGACGGTCTGCCGGGAAACGGCGCGCAGGCTCGCCGACGACCCCGACCGCTGACATACGACCTACGTTGGGCTGGGGCCTTCGGATGCTTGGTCGCCGGCCGAGCCCGCCCCATCCGTCCCGTTTGATGATGCCGACGCGCCTGGTGCTGGCGTACTGGCCGGGGCGGAACCGCTGCTCAGGTTGACTCTGAGGGTGACGGTCTGGGATTTCGCGTCGATTACCGCGATCCCGGTCGCTGTGGCCACGTAGACGACGCGGCGGTCCTTACCGATCGTGATTCCCGATGCGTAGTCGCCAATTGCGATCGTGGTGACCGCCATGGGGCTGCTCGTCGTGTCGATCGCCAGCAGGTCGGTCCCGCTCGACTGGGTCACGTAGAGCCGGTCGCCGTCCGGACTCACCGCCAGACCGGCCGGCCCGCCGGAAACGCTGGTCGGGTCGCCGATGACCTCCCGCGCGTCGGTGTCGATCGCGGAGACGGCGTACCCGGTGGCGCTCGTGACGTACAGGCGATGTCCGTCTGGGCTCGCCGCAATGGCGGTCGGCGCGCCGCCGAGGGTCAGCCAGGCTCCGACAGAGTGGGACACGGTCTTGGTGTCGAATATGGACACGGTTTTCGAGCCCGAGTTCGCGACGTAGACGAAGCGTCCATCCGGGCTGGTCGCCGCGCTTGTCGGCCCGGTGCCGACGTTGGTGAACGGGTCACCGATGGTGGCGCGTGCCTGCGTGTCGATCACGGAGACGGACGACGAGCCGTAGTTGGTGACGTACAAGCGACGCCCGTCCGGGCTGAGCGCCATACCGCTTGGTGCGCTGCCCACCGCGATTGGCTCCCCCACGGTGGTACGAGTATCCGTGTCGATCACCGAGACACTGTTCGAGCTCTGATTCGTCACGTAGACCCATCGACCCGTGGGACTCACCACGATCCCCGACGGCTTGCTTCCGACCGGGATCGGGTCGCTGATCGCGGCGTTGTGCTTCAGGTCCACCACCACGACGTTGTTCTCGTACACGTTCGCGACGTACAGCTCGGCGCCGTCCGGACTGATCGCCAGATACCGAACAGGCCGGGGGATCGCCGCGCCGCTGTCGCTGGATCCGCTGTCGGACGAATCCCTGGTCAAGGCCCAGGTCGTACCGATCGCGGCCAACAGCAGTACGACGGCCGCCCCGACCAGTACCTTGCGGCGGCGCCAGAACGTCATCGTCAATACGACCGGCTTCGGTGCGACCGGCGGTTCGGGTGGGGGCGCGATCAGCGGCGGCACCTTGGGCGCCGCCACGATCCCTCGTTCACGTGGTGTCTCGGATTCCAGCTTGGGTGCCGTAAGGGCCCTGGCCTCGGGCTCGGGCGAGGCCGTGGGCTCGGGCGCCGGCGCGGGCTTGACCGCCGCGGGGACCGCTGGCTCGGGCGGCGACGCCACTGCCGCAGGTGGTCCATGAGGGGCGGCCGGCTCTGGAAGGGCAGCCACGTCGGGCGGCGCGGGAGAAGCCGCCGGTGCCGGTGCCGATGCTGGAATCGGGGTCGGGGTCGGCGCGGCAGGCTGCGGCGTGGGACGGGCGACTTCGGCGGGCGGTGGCGGAGCCGGGGGCGGGGGCCGGATCGAGCGGAGCTTGGCTTCGGCGGCGGCGGAGACCAGCTTGCTGTCGTCGTCGGCCAGGCGCTCGATCTCTTCCCCCGCGCGGGCGCGTACGACCTGGTTGCCGATCCGGTAGAGGTGGTTGAGGCCGTCGAGCGCGCTGAGCCGGTCGGCCGCGATCGGGCTGGCCAGTGCGTTGGTGAGGTACGCCGGCAGCGACCAGTTGACGTTGCGCGCGATGACGATGCGGCCCTCGACGTTGTCCTGCTTCTTGGGTCGTTGCTGCGGCATCGCCTCGACCACGCGGTCGTACGCGTAGCTGTAGAGCTCGTCGAGCGTGATGTCGCCGTCGCCGTCGAGGTCGGCGCTGCCGTCCCGGAGCCCGGCGACCAGGTAGCGCGTGAACACCGACTGGGCGGCCTCACCGGTCACCTGGTCGCCCTCGAAGGCGTACTGGGTGGCGTCGGAGGCCGTGAGGACCGTACGGCCGCGGCCGTGGAAGTTCTCCAAGGTGTTCACCTCGGCGTCCGCCTTCGCGGCCCAACCCGCGGGGAAGGCTCCGCTGTAGCAGCAGTCGAGCACCAGCACCTTCTGGCGCGACATGCACCCGGACATCGCCTGGTCGATCTGCGCGGCGGGCAGTGAGGTGAACAGCAGGGTCTCACGACGGGTGTTGGCCATCGCGAGGTAGAGCTGGCCGTTGTCGTCCTTGAGGCCGTGACCGGTGAAGTAGAGCAGGGCGAGGTCGTCGCGCCGGCGGTCGCGGTAGAAGTCGCCGATCGCCTCGCCGACCCGGTAGTGCGGCTCGTTGATCAAAGTGGTGACCTCGAACCCGGCGACGTCCGGGTTCCGCAGGACGTCGGCGAGCGACTCGGCGTCGTGTGCCGGTGCGGTCAGCCGCCGCAGTCCCTCGTCCTGGTAGTCGTACGTGGCGATCAACAACGCCAGCCGTCGTCCCATGGCTCACCCCGCCGAATGTCGTCTGACGTACGCGTCGACGAGTGCCTGTTGCTGCTCGTCGGAGGCCTGTACCAGCTCGATGGTGTCGCCGTCGATGGTGAGCGTGACGCGGTGCTTGCCGGTCTGCCGGCCGAGCCAGTCACGTACGGTGCCGATCAGCCCGGGGAACACGCCGCCGGACGCGCTGAACGCGACCAGGAGAGCTCCGAGAGTCAGCGGATCGGCGCCCTTCGCCCCGTCCGGCGTGGTCCCGGCGGTAACCGGATCCACCGACTCGACGTCGAGCTCGGTGAGTTCGGCGCGCAGTTGACGGGTCAGTCGGTCGGCGGCGTCCGGATCCGAGTCCCGATCGGGCACGAGGGAGATCAGCAGGCTCGTCGTACGAGCGTGAGCGGGGTCGCGATTCATCGCCTCGGCTTCCGTCCGACCACATGGCAACGCCAGTGTGATCGCGCCAGGTAATGGCAGCAATACATTTCGGGACAGCCTGGCAGGACGGCCCTGGAGAAGCTGTCACATGTCCGACTCGTGCCGCACCCAAGTGGTGATCAACTGCGCGGAATGCCGAAACACGCCGGGCGTGTTTCGGCATAGCACGTAGTTGATCACGGTGTCCGCTCAGAAACCGGGCGGTGGCGAGAAGCCGGGGAGGATGCCGGCGGCTTCGAGGGCAGCGGCGACCTCGATCAGCCGGATCTCCGACCACCGCGGCCCGACGATCTGCACCCCCACGGGCAACCCGTCGGCGTCGAACCCGGCCGGCACGGTCAACGCGGGCAGCCCCGCCAGGTTGGCGAAGATCATCGAGTGTCCCTGCGAGCCGAGGTCGGCGGTGTCGTGACGGAACGCGGTCGTGGCCGCCGGCGGCAGGATCAGTGCGTCGTACCCGGTGAAGAACCGTTCCCAGGCACCGGCGAAAGTGTCGCGCCGGTGCAGGTGCTCGACGTACCAGGCCAGGGTCCGCGGTTCGGTATCGGGGGCGAAGACGCTGGTCACGGCCTCCATCAGCGCGCCGAAGACCGCCTGCTCGCCCCAGTCCACGTCGGGCAGCCGCGATTCGACCGCCGCACCCGCGTCGGAGGCGGCCGCGGCCACGCGCTCCACCTGGCCCCGCAGGCTCTCGGCCACGGTGGCGCCCGGCAGGGCCGGCGCCACCGCGAGCCGTAGCTCGGACAGTGGCCGGTGGCGTCGGCGAGGCAGCGGCACCGGGGGCACGTCCGGGTCGGTCGGGTCGGGCCCCGAGATGATCCGCAGGACGAGTTCGAGGTCGGCCAGGTCGCGGGCCAGCGGGCCGAGCGAGCCGAGGATGCGCACCGACGGCGGCAACCCGTCCGGCGGCCGGAAGAACCCCGTGGTCGGGATCCGGTTCTCGGTGGCTTTCAGGCCGTACACGCCGCAGAAATGGGGTGGGAGGCGCAACGAGCCGGCGAGGTCCGAACCGACCTCGACCGGGGTCAACCCCGCCGCCAGGGCCGCCGTCGCCCCTCCGCTGGAACCGCCCGGCGTGCGCTCCGCGTCCCATGGATTGGTGGTACGCCCGAAGATCGGATTCTCACTGCGATAGTCCGCCAGAAACGGCGGTACGTTGCTGTGGCCCACGATGATCGCGCCGGCCGCCCGGAGCCGGGCCGCCACCGTACCGTCGGTGGACGGCACCCGGTCGAACACCTCGGTGCCGATCGTGGTCCGCAGCCCGGCCACGTCGTGCGCGTCTTTGAGCGTCATCGGTACGCCGTGCAGCGCTCCCGTGGGCGCGGCCGTCGCATCGGCGGCTCGGGCGGCGTCGAATGCCCGGTCGGCGTTCAGCGAGACCACCGCGTTGAGTGCCGGATTGTGCTTCGCGATGCGGTCCAGGTAGGTCTGCAGCGCCTCGGTCGCGGTCAGGTCACGGCGCTTGATCCGATCGGCCAGCCGGCGCGCCGGGAGGTAGCTGAGGTCCGTCATCGTCAGGCCCTCGCAATCGGTTCCTGCAACTCGGTCACCCAGGCGTCCGGATCGCCGTCGGGGGTGGCGAGGTAGAACTCGCGAGCCGGCCCGGCCGAGGAGTATCCGTTGGCCTCAATCCAATGCGCCAGGGCGTCATAAGTTCCCAGCACGTTGTCCATCGGTCCCCGGTGCACCACCGTCGCCGCCTCGACGCGGGGCAGGTCCACGATCGCGAAGTCGTATCCGTCGCTCGGGTCGGCGACGACGGTCACCGCGGCGTGTACGGTCACCCCCCCGTCCACCGCGTCCTGGTAGTACGCGATCCCGTGCCCCGTGATCGGCACCCCGGCGCGGGCCAGCCGGCCTATCAGGTCGCCGTACAGCGGCTGGATCACCGGCGTGATGTGCTCCGGGCTGTAGCCGGCGGCGGTGGCGGTCAGCTCGGCCACCCGTACCGCGGGCAGGGTTTTGATCTGTACGTCGGCGGAAGGCATCCGTCCCTCGCTCTCGATCGCGGAGAGCCTCGCCTCGACCTGGCGCAGCCGTGCCGTGTCGGCCTCGATCTGGGCCGCCAGCTCGGCGTGCCGCAGTCGCAGCATGCCGCGCAGCTCGGGCCCGGTGACCTGCTTGTCGAGCATCGACCCGACCTGCTCCAGCGTGAATCCCAGGTCCTTCAGCGCCACGATCCGGTTCAACCGGGCGAGCTGGTCGGCCTGATACGACCGGTAGCCGGTCGCGGGATCGACCCGGGCCGGCCGCAGCAGGCCGATCGCGTCGTAGTGCCGCAGCATGCGCACCGACACCCGGCCGTGTCTGGCGAAGTCTCCGATACTGAACATGACCCTTCCCGGTGTAGAGCCTGACACGGTGTGAGGGTCAAACGGTGTGAGAGTCAAACGGAGTGAGAGTCAAACGGTGTCCGGGTCGAACGGCCGTGCTCGCGCGGGTGTCGTACCCGATGGTTAAGTTCTTCGTGTGACGTCCGACGAAGAGATCCCCGACCAGCCGGCGGCGCAGCAGGCCGAGCCGACCCCGGAGGCCCGGGAGCGGCACCGGGAGCTGGCCGAGGAGGTCAACGACCACCAGTACCGCTATTACGTGCTGGACCAGCCGACGGTCTCCGACGCCGACTACGACCGGATGCTGCGCGAGCTGGAGGCGCTCGAGGAGCAGTATCCGGCGTTGCGTACGCCGGACTCGCCGACCCAGCGGGTGGGCGGCACGTACTCCACGCTGTTCACCGCGGTGGAGCATGCCGAGCGGATGTTCTCGCTGGACAACGCGTTCAGCGACGAGGAGCTTGACGCCTGGGCCGCCCGGGTGGAGCGCGAGGTCGGCGACGGCGTCGAATACCTCTGCGAGCTGAAGGTCGACGGACTCGCGATCAACCTGACGTACCAGAACGGCCGGTTGGTACGCGGCGCGACCCGCGGCGACGGGCGTACCGGCGAGGACGTGACGCCTAACGTCCGGACCATCGAGGAGGTGCCGCACCGGCTGACGGCCGGCGACGGGTTCGAGGTGCCGGAGCTGGTGGAGATCCGGGGCGAGATCTTCTTCCCGGTGGCGAAGTTCGGCGAGCTGAACGAGCAGCTCGTGGCGCAGGGGCACAAGCCGTTCGCCAATCCGCGCAACGCGGCGGCGGGCAGCCTGCGGCAGAAGGATCCCCGGGTCACCGCGTCCCGGCCGTTGCGGCTGGTGGTGCACGGTCTCGGCGCCCGGCGCGGCTTCGAACCGGCTCGCCAGTCCGAGGCGTACGAAGCTCTGCGGGCCTGGGGGCTGCCGATCAGCAAGAGCTGGAAGGTGGTTCAGACCCTCGACGAGGTACGCGAGCTCATCGCCTACTACGCCGAGCACCGGCACGCCGTGGAGCACGAGATCGACGGTGTGGTGGTCAAGGTCGACAAGGTGTCGCAGCAGCGGCAGCTGGGCTCGACCAGTCGGGCACCACGCTGGGCGATCGCGTACAAGTACCCGCCGGAGGAGGTCAACACCAAGCTGCTCGACATCAAGGTCAACGTGGGCCGCACCGGCCGGGTGACCCCGTACGCGGTGCTGGAGCCGGTGCTGGTGGCCGGCTCCACGGTCGGGTTCGCGACGCTGCACAACGCCGAAGAGGTGAAACGCAAGGGCGTACTGATCGGGGACACGATCGTGCTGCGCAAGGCGGGCGACGTGATCCCCGAGGTGGTCAGCCCGGTGGTCGACCTGCGCGAATCAGCGGAAGCGGGAGTGCTGCGCCCCTTTGAAATGCCGACCCACTGCCCGGAGTGCGGCACGGAGCTGCGCCGGGAGAAGGAGTCCGACGTCGACATCCGCTGCCCGAACAGCCGGTCCTGTCCGGCGCAGCTGCGGGAGCGGCTGTTCCACCTCGCCGGGCGGGGCGGCTTCGACATCGAGGTGCTCGGCTACAAGTCCGGTACGGCGCTGCTGCAGTCCGGCGTGATCGGCGACGAGGGCGACCTGTTCTCGCTCGACGCCGAGAAACTGGCGAAGTGCCCGTTCTTCGTGAACAAGGACGGATCGCTGGGCAGCAACGCCGAGAAACTGCTGGCCAACCTGGAGGAGGCGAAGCAGCGTCCACTGTGGCGGGTGCTGGTGGCGCTGTCGATCCGGCACGTCGGTCCCACCGCGGCCCAGGCGCTGGCGATGCAGTTCGGCTCGATCCACCGGATCGCGGAAGCCGGCCAGGAGGAGCTCGCGGCGGCGGAGGGCGTCGGCCCGACGATCGCGGAGTCGGTGGTGGACTGGTTCAGCGTGGACTGGCACCGCGAGGTGGTGGAGAAGTGGCGGGCCGCGGGCGTACGGATGGCCGAGGAACTCGCCGATGAGCCGAAGCCGCTCGCCGGGGTGACGGTGGTGATCACCGGGTCGCTGGAGAGCTTCTCGCGGGACGAGGCGAAGGAAGAGGTGCAGCGGCGCGGCGCGAAGGTGTCGAGTTCGGTGTCGAAGAAGACCGACTTCGTGGTGGTCGGCGACTCGCCCGGGTCCAAGTACGACAAAGCCGTGCAACTCAAGGTGCCGGTGCTGGACGAAGCCGGGTTCCGCGTGCTGCTGGAGGACGGGGCCGAAGCCGCACGCGGCGTGGCGCGCATCGGGGAGTGACCGGTGGTGGGTGTGGAGTGCGGCGCGGCGGCTGGCTGTGGCTTCGTCGCGGAGGTTGAATCGTTGACTTACCGATAGTCACGGCGGATCACGGATAGAACACACATCCCGTTCGTGGGTCGCCAACCCCCGAACACGGTCCGCGATACTGCCTGTCAGCACCGTCACCGCCCCCATCCGAGGTCGTTGCTCACGGCGTAGGCCCGGGGGTCCTGCGGGTACGTACCAGCGTTCCCGTGGGAAGGCCAGTGACGCCACTCGCCACTTCGGGGGTCGGGGGCGGTGAACGCGGCTCGTCGCGCCGGTCAGCCGGGGCACGGTGGCGGGAGGGTGGATTGCAGCCGACTGCGCTGAGAAACTCCGCGCCTGCGGAGCGTACCGGGCGCTTCTACGGATACCTGGCTGCGGTGATCACGGCCGGGCTCGCCGTGACGGTGCCGTTCCTGCCGGGGCTGGTTCCGACCGTGCGGCACGCCCCGTTGGCGTTCTGGTTGATGGCCGTCCTGGCGCTGGTCGCGGACACCCGGCCGTTCGTCACGCCGGGTCGCCGGCAGTCCGCCGCGGTCTACCCGTCCGTGTGCTTCGGCTTCGCGATCATGCTGACCTGGGGACTCGGCGTGGCCATCGTGGTGCAGGCCGCCGCGTTGCTGCCGCACGCCTGGTACCACCGCCACGCACTGTCCCGTACGGCGTTCAACATCGGCCAGTACGCGGTCTCGTACGGCGCCGCGTACGGGGTGCTGGCCGGTCTCGGCGGGCTGCCGTTCCTGCCCGTCGGACACCACCAGGTGGTGATCGTGGGTATCGCCTCGGTGGCCTGGTTCCTGACCAGCCACCTGCTGGTGTCCACCGCCATCTGGCTGCGGTTCGGCGGCGGCTGGGGCCGGATCGTACGGCGGTCCGCGGCGTACGAGGCGGTGTCCTGGATCGGGTTGTTGCTGCTCGCCGCCGTACTGGCCGGGGCCGCGCGGGAGAGCGCCTGGCTGGTGCCGGTCGTGATCATCCCGCTGTACGCGGTCTACCGCACCGCGCGGCTCTCCCAGGAGCAGGAGCAGCTCGCGTAGCAGGCCACCGCCGACCCGCACACCACCGACCCGCACACCACCGACCCGCACACCACCGACCCGCACACCACCGACCCGCACACCACCGACCCGCACACCACCGACCCGCACACCACCAGCCAGCACACCGCCCGCCCGGACACCGCTGGCCGGGGCGCCGACTCGGTGGCCGCGGCGGATGCGGCTGATGCCGCGGACGGCTCACCGGGGTCGCCGCCGCGACGGCTGGCGTTGCTGTTGCTGGACCTGGACCGGTTCAAGGAGGTCAACGACACCCTCGGCCACGGCGTGGGCGACCGGCTGCTGGTGGAGGTCGGGCACCGGCTCGCCCGGGCGGTACGCGGCGACCAGATGGTGGCCCGGCTCGGCGGCGACGAGTTCGCGATTCTGGCGCCGGACCTGGGTCGTACCGACGCCCTGGACCTGGGTCGCCGGATCGGGCGGCTGCTGTCGGAGCCGGTGCAGCTCGACGGGATGCCGTTGGACGTACACAGCTCGATCGGGGTGGTGACCTACCCGGACCAGGGCGGCGACTACGCGACCCTGATGCGGCACGCCGACGTCGCGATGTACCAGGCGAAGTCCCGCGGCGACACGGTCGCGGCGTACGCCCCCGAGGCCGACGACCATTCGGCGGCGCGGCTCGGGCTGCTGGGCGAGCTGCGCAAGGCGCTGGAGACGCCGAAGCAGTCCGGCATCGAGTTGTACTACCAGCCCCAGGTCGCGATCGCGTCCGGCGAGGTGGTGGCCGTCGAGGCCCTGCTCCGCTGGCGCCACCCCGAGCGGGGGTACGTCGACCCCGAGGAACTGATCCGGGTGGCCGAGCACAGCGCCGTGATGCGGCTGCTGACCTTCCACGTGCTCGGCGACGTGACCCGGCAGCTCGCCCGGTGGACCGAGGACGGGCTGGCCATCCGCGCCGCCGTCAACGTGAGCGTGCGCGACCTGCACGCCCCCGACTTCGCCGACCACATCGCCGGCCTGCTCACCCGGTACGGCGTACGCGCCGCCCAGCTGCAGCTGGAGATCACCGAGGGCGCCCTGATGGCGGACCCGCGCCGGGTGCTCGCCACGCTCCGCGCGTTGGACCAGCTCGGGGTGGCGCTCAGCCTGGACGACTTCGGGACCGGCTACTCGTCGATGCTGCACCTGCGGCGGCTGCCGCTGGCGGAGGTGAAGATCGACCGGTCGTTCGTCGGCGGGATGGCCAGCGACGACGACGACGCGTCGATCGTACGGTCGATCATCGAGCTGGCCGGCGCGCTCGGACTGCGGGTGGTGGCCGAGGGCGTGGAGGACGAGCGTACGTGGCGGCGGCTCGCCGCCCAGGGGTGTCACGTGGCGCAGGGCTGGTTCTACGCCCGCCCGATGCCGGCGGACGAGTTGCCTGCCTGGCTGTCGCGCTACCGCCCGCCCCGCCTGCTGCGCTCCGTACCCCGCGAGCGCGCCGCCACCTGAGACGACCGCGTGGTCAGGCGCCGACGGTGCCGTCGATGCCTTCGCGGAGGAAGTCGGCGTGGCCGTTGTGCCGGGCGTACTCGTGGATCAGGTGCAGCATCACCAGGCGCAGTGACACGTCCTCGCCCCACCGGGCCTGGTGGCCGGTGACGTCCAGCGACTCCGCCTCGCGCTCGATCCGGCGCGAGTGCTCGACCTCGGCCCGCCACGCGTCGAACGCCTCGGACCGGGTGGCCCCGCTCGCGTCGTACGCCACCTGGAAGTCGCCGTCGTCCGACCACACGAGCGGGATGTCTTCGCCGTTGATCACCCGCCGGAACCACGTACGTTCCACCTCGGCCATGTGGCGTACCAGACCGAGCAGGGAGAGTGTCGACGGCGGCATGGACCGGCAGCGCAGGTCCTCGTCGGTGAGGTCGTCGCACTTCATGGCGAGTGTGGCGCGGTGGAAGTCGAGGAAGCCGCGCAGCATCTCGCGCTCACCGGCGATCAGCGGCGGGGGGATTCGTACGGTCGTCACCGCGGCCACGCTACCGTCGCCGACTCGATCGACGGCGGGAAGGCTGGCAGCATCGGGATCGTGCAGATCCTTTCAGTCACCTCGACCGATCTCTTCGTCGGCACGGAGCAGAACCCCCGCCAGGTGGTGCGGGTGACCCTGGCCCGTGCCGCGCCCCCCGCACCGTCGACCGTCCAGGTCTCCGGTCCGGGAGTACGAGGAGCCGCGCCCGTGCCCGTGGGCGAGGACGCCGACGAGGTCGTGGTCGAAGTCCCGCTGGACATCGAGGCACCGGTCGGCGCCGAGCTGCCGGTGACGGTGCGGGTCGGCGGCGGTTCGGCCCCCGGCGGCGGTTCGGCCTCCGGCAACGGGTCGGCTCCGGGCGATGCCGAGGCCCAGGGCACGGTCACGGTGGCCGAGCCGGGGTGGCGGATGTTCCTGGTGTCGCACTTCCACTACGACCCGGTGTGGTGGAACACGCAGGCGGCGTACACCCAGACCTGGGAGTTGCAGGGCAACGACGGCACCACCCGCCCGGTGTGGCAGCACAACGGCTTCAACCTGGTTCGCGCCCACCTCGACCTGGCGCGGTCCGACCCGGACTACACGTTCGTGTTGGCCGAGGTCGACTACCTCAAGCCGTTCTGGGACGTCCATCCCGAGTACCGGGCGGAGCTGCGGGAGCTGATCGCCACCGGCCGGGTCGAGATCATGGGCGGTACGTACAACGAGCCGAACACCAACCTGACCGGCTCGGAGATCACCATCCGCAACCTGGTGTACGGGCTCGGGTACCAGCGCTCGATCATCGACGCGGATCCGCGTACCGCCTGGTTGTTGGATGTCTTCGGGCACGACCCGCAGTTTCCCGGGCTCGCCGCCGAGGCGGGGCTGACCAGCAGTTCGTGGGCGCGCGGTCCGTTCCACCAGTGGGGGCCGATGCTCACCACGTTCCGTGAGGCGGGCGGGGACGTGCGGAACATGCAGTTCCCCGCCGAGTTCGAGTGGCTCTCGCCGTCCGGCCGCGGGGTGGTCACCCACTACATGCCCAACCACTACTCGGCCGGCTGGTGGATGGACTCCTCCGCGTCGCTGGAAGAGGCCGAGCAGAAGGTGTACGACCTGTTCCAGGGCCTGAAACCGGCGGCCGCCACCCGCAACACCCTGCTGCCGGTCGGCACCGACTACACCCCGCCGAACAAGTGGGTCACCCAGGTCCACCGCTCCTGGGCGCGGAAGTACGTGTGGCCGAAGTTCGTGTGCGGGAACCCGCGGGACTTCTTCGCGGCGGTGCGCGCGGAGCTGGCCGAGCGGGGAGTCGCGCCGAGCCCGCAGAGCCGCGACATGAACCCGGTCTACACCGGCAAGGACGTGTCGTACATCGACACCAAGCAGGCGCAGCGGGCCGCCGAGGTCGCTGCCACCGACGCCGAGAAGCTCGCCACGTTCGCCGGGCTGCTCGGGCTCGGCCGGTACCCGGAGGCGGCGCTGGACAAGGTGTGGCGCCAGCTCGCGTACGGCGCTCACCACGACGGGATCACCGGCTCGGAATCAGACCAGGTGTACGTCGACCTGGTCACCGGCTGGCGGGAGGCTCATGACCTGGCGGCCGACGTACGCGACCGGTCGTTGGCCGCGATTCTCGGGCGGGTCGACACCAGCGGCGACGGTCTGGCGGTCACCGTGGTGAACACGTTGGCGTTCGCGCGTACCGATCTCGTCCGGGTGTCCGTACCGGCCGCCGGCGGGGTGCGACTGGTGGACGACACCGGCGCCGAGGTGCCCTGCGTGGTCGAGGCGGCCGGCGATGGCGACGTGTCGGTGGCGTTCGTCGCGCGGGACGTACCGGGGATGGGTTGGCGGACCTGGCGGCTGCTGCCCGGGGCGTGGACCAGCGACGCCGGACCTGCGGAAGGCGTGGCGGGGGCGTGGGGCTGGCGGCCGGTCGACGGGGCGGCGATCCGCAACGAGTTCTTCGAGGTGGCTGCCGATGCCGGGCGGGGTGGCGGGCTGAGCCGCATCCGCGAGATCGGGTCCGGGCGCGAGTTGCTGCGCGACGGCCAGGTCGGCAACGAACTGCGGGTCTACGACGAGTACCCACAGCACCCGGAGTTCGGCGAAGGACCGTGGCACCTGGTCCCGAACGGCACCGTCGCCAGCTCGGCCGGGACCGTCGCCGCGGTACGCGCCGAGCACAGCCCCGCAGGCCAGCGCCTCGTCGTCACCGGCACCGTGGGCGAGGTCTCGTACGAACAGCGGATCACGCTCTGGTACGGCATCGACCGGCTCGAGCTGCGTACCCGGGTGCTCGACTTCACCGGCGAGGACAAGCTGCTGCGGGTGAAGTTCCCGGTCGACGTACCGGGGGCGCGGCCGGTCAGCGAGGTGGCGGGTGCGGTGATCGCGCGGGGCTTCGGGTTCCCGGACTCCGACGTGGCGAGGGCGCCGTGGACCCTCGACAACCCCGCGAACACGTTCTTCGGCCTCAGCAGCACCGCGCGGCTGTCGCTGCGGCGCCCGGCCGGCGAGGAGTGGGGCGACGCGGCGATCGCCGTCGCCGAAGTCGTGGTGCCGCGGCCCGAGGACGCCGCCCCGTACGCCCGTGACCTGGTGATCGCGCTCGCCCGGGTCGGCGTCACGGCGACCACCTCCACCGCCGCCGGCTCCCGGTACGGCTGGCTGCACGTCGACTCCAACCTGCCGGACGTACGGATCGTGCTCGGTGGGCCCGAGTCCAACGAGGTGGCGGCCGAGATCGTGGAGCGGGCCGGGCAGGCGTACCACGACGAGGTGAAGCGGCAGTTGTCGGAGCGGGGGGCAGCGCGGGTGTTCGTACCCGCGGAGACGTCGGTGGAGGAGGCCTGGCGGCCCAACGCGGACCTTCGGGACGTACGGGCGCTTCCGGCGCTGATCGTCGCGGGGGCCGACCCCGACGCACTGGCGACCGAGATCGCCGCGCTGGCCTCGGAGTTCGCGTCGTCGACCGCCGCGGCGGCGACCGTCGTGGATCCCGGTGACACCACCAGGCTGGACGGGCACACCGTCGGGCTGCTCAGCTACGGCATTCCCGGCTTCGTGGTCGATCCGAGTGGCGCGCTGCACCTGTCGCTGCTGCGCTCGTGCACCGGCTGGCCGTCCGGAATCTGGCTGGACCCGCCGGTGCGGCGTACCCCCGACGGGTCTGCTTTTCAGCTGCAGCACTGGACCCACGACTTCGAGTACGCCCTGGTCAGCGGCGCGGGGGACTGGCGTACGGCCGACCTGGTGGCACGGGGCCAGGGCTTCTCCGCGCCGCTGCACGCGCGGGTGGCGCAGCCGCACGATGGTGACCTGCCGGCGCGGCACGCGCTGCTCACAGTGACTCCGCAGCGGCGGGTGCAGGTGCAGACGGTCAAGCCCGCCGGCAACCCGTCCGCGGTCGGCTCGCAGGCTGCCGCCGACCCGCTGGCCGGCGTGACCGTACGCCTGGTGGAGACCACCGGTCAGCCGGTCGCCGCCACGGTCGAATCGGCGTTCGGCTGGACCTCCGGTCACCGCGCTGACCTGCTGGAACATCCGAACCAGGGCGACGCCTTCGACAGCGGGAAGCTCGCGACCCGGCTGGACGGCTCCCAGATCGCGACCCTGGTCGGCGTCCCGGCGGGCGCCGGGACCGGCGACGCGACCACGACGGCCGCGGGCGAAGCCCTGGGCGCAACGGCGGAGGGCGGGGTCCTGGGCGCGACGGCCGAGACGGCGCAGCCGGTCTACTCGCGGTACTGGCTGCACAACCGCGGCCCGGCGCCGCTCGGCTTCTTCCCGGTCAGCGTCACCGCGAACCCCACGGTCTTCACCGCCCGCGAACCCCGCACCACGCAGCCGACCGGGACCACGGAGCCGACCGGGACCACGCAGCCGACCGGGACCACGGAGCCGATCAGGACCACGGTGACCGTCGCCAGCCAGTACGCCGAGGCCGAGTTCATCTCGACGCTGCGGGTCGATGCGCCGGCCGGCTGGACCGTGGAGCCGGCGGGCCGCCCGGTCGCGCTGCGAGCCGGCGGCCACACGTCCTTCCCGCTGACCATCAGCCCGTCGTCCGGGGCGGCGCCGGGCCTGTACTTCGTACGGGTTCAGCTTCCGGTCGGCGACGACGTTGTCGAGGACGTGGTGACGGTGGTCGTACCGGGGGCGGAGACGGACGCGATCCTGCCGCCGCCGGGTGACGAGATCGCGCACCACGAGCAGAACAAGGGCACCACGTCGGATACCGCGAGGCCGCTCGGGCTGCGGATCACCGGGATGGACGAGCGGGTCGCGGTCGCGCCCGGCAGTCGGGCGACGCTCACGCTGCGGCTGGACAACCAGGCGTCGGGCCGGATCGACGGCGAGGCGATGGCGGTCAGCCCGTGGGGCACCTGGGATTTCGTCGGCCCGTACGCCCGGGGCTTCAGTGTCGAGCCGCACGCCACCGGCGAGGTCGGGTTCGACATCGACGTGCCGGTCGACGCGCAGCCCGGTCACTGGTGGGTGATGGTCAAACTCATGTGGTACGGCCGGGTCCAGTACAGCCCGGCGGTGCCTCTGGTGGTCACGCACCCGTGAACGACAGTCATCACCAGCTGGGCGGCCGGGCGGCGGCCGCGGTGGCGCAGCGGGACGCGGCCGTGATCGGCTGGGTCGACGGCGTACCGGTCGGGCGGGAGGTGCTCGATGCGCGGCTGGCCGTCCTGCGGGCAGGGCCGAGGGCGGGCGCGCTGCCGGCGCCCGGGAGCAGCGAGGACCGGCAGTTCGTACGGTGGACCGCGCAGGTGCTGCTCACCGAGGAACTCTGCCGCCGCGACGCCAGCCGGCTCGGCCTTGCCGCCTCGGCGTCCGCGCCGCTGGATCCCGTCGCCGCGGCACAGCTCGGTTCGATCAACACGGCTGCGTGGCAGTCCAGCTCTCACGTGGCTGCGGTGTTCGCGCACGTCGTACCCCCAAGGGAAATGGCAGGGCCGCAAGGGGCGCGACGGTGGTGGCGGGTCAGTCACGCTGTCGCCGAAGACCCGGAGCAGGCCGCGACGGCCGCGCTGACGTCGATCGGGTGGACGACGCTCGACGATCTGCCCGCGCCGCTCGCCGAGGGGCTGCGACAGGCCGCGCCCGGCGAGCGGGTCGGCCCGGTGCGGTCACCGCTCGGCTGGCACGTCGCCGCGGTCGACGAGACCGCCGAGCTCCCGGTCGAGCCCGCCACCACCGACCTCGGAGCCCGACTCCGGGAGTACGCCCGCTGGCTCGACCGCCGCCGCGCCGAGTCCGTACGCCTCGCCGAAGGCTTCGAACACCCGGGTGACCCGGCGCAGCCCGACAACACCCACCGCCACTGACGAACCGGGCAGTAGGGGGAATTGGCTGCGGGGCGGATCGCGGCGCGGCTTAGACTCGTCCGGTCGTGCGTACAACCTGAGGAGTCAGACGATGCCTGCCATCTCCCGCGAGGAGGTCGCGCACCTCGCGCGCCTCGCGCGGCTCGCCGTCACGGAGTCGGAGCTCGACACCTTCGCCGGCCAGCTCGACGTGATCCTGCAGTCCGTCGCCCGGGTCGGGGAGGTCGCCGCCGATGACATTCCGCCCACGTCGCACTCCGTACCGCTGACGAATGTGTTCCGGGACGACGAGCCGGTGCCGAGCCTGCCGCAGCAGGCAGTGCTGGCGGGCGCTCCTGACGCGGAGGACGGCCGGTTCCGGGTGCCGAGGATCCTGGACGAGGAGGCGTGAAAATGTCAGACCTCACCAGGCTCACCGCCGCGGAGCTGTCGGAGTCGCTGACCAGCGGCGCGACCAGCGCGGTCGAGGTGACCCAGGCGCACCTGGACCGGATCGGCGCGGTCGACACCACGTTGCACGCGTTCCTGCACGTGGACGCCGCCGGAGCGTTGGAAGCTGCCCGGTCGGTTGACCGGGCGCGCGCGGCGGGGGAGCGGTTGGGGCCGCTGGCCGGCGTGCCGATCGCGGTGAAGGACGTCCTGACCACGAAGGGTCTGCCGACCACGTGCGCGTCGAAGATCCTCGAGGGCTGGATCCCGCCGTACGACGCGACGCTGGTGGAGCGGCTTCGTGCGGCCGGTATGCCGATCCTGGGCAAGACGAACATGGACGAGTTCGCGATGGGGTCGTCCACCGAATACTCCGCCTTCGGGCCGACGTACAACCCGTGGGACCAGGCGCGGATCCCGGGCGGCTCCGGCGGCGGCTCGGCGGCGGCGGTCGGCGGCTACGAGGCGCCGCTCGGCATCGGCACCGACACCGGCGGGTCGATCCGGCAGCCCGGCGCGGTCACCGGAACCGTCGGCGCCAAGCCCACGTACGGCGGCACCTCCCGGTACGGCCTGATCGCCTTCTCCTCGTCGCTGGACACCCCGGGGCCGGTCTCGCGGACCGTGCTCGACGCGGCGCTGCTGCACGAGGTGATCGCCGGCCACGACCCGCGCGACTCGACCAGCATCCCGCAGCCGGTCCCGCCGGTGGTCGCCGCCGCCCGGCAGGGGGCGACCGGCGACCTGCACGGCGTCAAGATCGGTCTGGTACGCGAGTTCGCCGGCGAAGGCGCCGAGCCCGGTGTGTCGGCGGCGTTCCGGGACGGCGTGGCGCGGCTGACCAAGCTCGGCGCCGAAGTGGTCGAGGTGTCGTGCCCGCACTTCGAGTACGCGCTGCCCGCGTACTACCTGATCGCGCCGAGCGAGTGCTCCTCCAACCTGGCCCGCTTCGACGGCGTACGGTACGGCCTGCGGGTCGGCGACGACGGCGGGCACAGCCTCGAAGAAGTCATGTCGTCGACCCGCGAAGCCGGCTTCGGCCCCGAGGTCAAGCGCCGCATCATGCTGGGGACCTACGCGCTGTCGGCGGGCTACTACGACGCGTACTACGGCCAGGCGCAGAAGGTCCGTACGCTCATCACCCGCGACTTCACCGCGGCGTTCGAGCAGGTGGACGTCCTGGTCTCGCCGACCACCCCGTTCGTGGCCTTCGAGCTGGGCGCGCGGACCGCGGACCCGTACCAGATGTACCTCGCCGACCTCTACACCATCCCGTCCAACCTGTACGGCGGCCCCGCCATCTCCGTCCCCTGTGGACTCTCCGAGGGGCTCCCGGTCGGGCTGCAGATCATGGCGCCGACCATGGCCGACGACCGGATGTACCGGGTCGCCGCCGCCCTGGAGTCGACCGCCAGCCCGCTGACCCCGCCGGAGCTGTCGTGAGCGACGGACCCCGGTTCGACCGCCGCGAGCAGTACGAGCAGGTCGTCTCCGGTCTGCTGCAGGGCGAGCAGGTGATCGCGGTGTACGACGCGGTGGGGGTCGGCACCGGCTTCATCGGGCTCACCGACCGCCGGGTGGTGCTCCAGGACAAGTCCTTCGTCGGGAAGCGGGTGGCGATCACCTCGATCCCGTACTCGAAGGTGACCGCGGTGTCCGTGGTGAGCAACAAGTCGTGGGTGGGCAGCTTCTTCAGCACCGGGAACATCGCGATCCACGTGGGCCAGCACACGTACGAGGTGGAACTGCGCGGGGTGGACAAGACCCACCACGTACACAATGTG
>WNGA01000120.1_pt1 | contig 155439 bp, 132 predicted proteins | sample 5400061 | NCBI WGS metagenome assembly WNGA01 (sample SAMN13153366, study PRJNA577476) | soil metagenome | isolation source: 100 cm soil or saprolite under grassland replicate 2 | place: USA:California | collected 2016-06-15 | reverse complement strand
CGGCTCGCTCCTGCTCGTCGCGCGGACGAAGCTCGATCCGCTCTGGCACACGGCGCTCCTGCCGCTCCTGTTCCTCCTCACCGCGCTCGCGATGGGGTACGCCGTCGTCTACTTCGAGTCGATCTTCTCCTCGGCCGCGTTCCGCCGGCCGCTCGAGACGAAGCTCCTCTCGCGCCTCGGGGCCTTCGTCGGGGCGACGATCGTCGCCTTCGTCGTCGTCCGCTTCGGCGGCCTCATGGCGGCCGGCCGCCTCGGGCTCACGCTCCGCTCCGGGATGCACTCCTTCTTCTTCTGGGGAGAGACGCTGCTCCTCCTCGGCGCGGCGTTCCTCTTCCGACAGCAGTCGGTCCGCGCGAGCGCCGCCGGCCAGCTCCAGGCCGCGCTCCTCGCGCTCGGGGGCGCGTCGCTCTACCGCATCGACGCGTTCCTCACCGGCTTCAACCCGGGCCAGAACTGGGTCTACTTCCCGTCATTGCCCGAGCTGCTCGTGACGTTCGGGATGATCGCGACGGAGACCCTGGCCTACGTCTGGCTCGTCCGGAAGTACCCGATCCTCGCCGGCGTCACCGTCCCGGCGAGCCGCACCGCGCCTGCAGGCGCGCTCCAGGAAGGGGTGGTGTCATGAGCAAGCGCGTCACGATCGACCCGATCACCCGGATCGAGGGGCACCTCCGCATCGACCTCGAGGTGGAGGGCGGCGCGGTGAAGAAGGCGTGGTCCACCGGCACGATGTGGCGCGGGTTCGAGACGATCCTGAAGGGCCGCGACCCGCGCGACGCCTGGGTGTTCACCCAGCGCATCTGCGGGGTATGCACGACCGTGCACGCGATCACCTCGGTCCGCGCGGTCGAGAACGCGATCGGCCTCGAGATCCCGCTGAACGCGCAGCTCATCCGCAACATCCTCGTGATGGCGCACGGGCTGCACGATCACATCGTCCACTTCTACCACCTGTCCGCGCTCGACTGGGTCGACGTGACGAAGGCGCTCGCCGCCGATCCGGCGAAGGCCTCGCAGCTCGCCGAGAGCCTCTCGAGCTGGCCGGGCAACTCGCGCCACGCGCTCGCGGCCGTGAAGGAGAAGCTCAAGGGGTTCGTCGAGGCCGGGCAGCTCGGCATCTTCCAGAACGGGTACTGGGGACATCCGGCGATGAAGCTGCCGCCGGAGGTGAACCTGCTCGCGGTCGCCCACTACCTCCAGGCGCTCGAGATCCAGCGCAAGGCGAACCAGGCGGTGGCGATCCTCGGCGGGAAGACGCCGAACATCCAGAACCTCGCCGTGGGCGGGGTCGCGAACGCCATCAACCTCGACAGCCCCGCCGCCCTCAACATGGAGAAGCTGTACGCGGTGAAGACGCTCCTCGACGAGGTGGCGACCTTCGTCCACCAGGTCTACATCCCCGACGTCTGCGCCATCGGCGCGATGTACGCCGACTGGTTCAAGTACGGCGCGGGCGTGACGAACTACCTCGCCGTCCCCGACCTGCCCGTCGACGCGAAGGGAACGAAGTTCTCGCTGCCGGGCGGGACGATCATGAACGGCGACATCGGCTCGGTGAGGCCGATCGCGTCCTTCCAGGACCCCTACTTCAAGGAGAACGTCACCGAGTCGATCGCGCACTCCTGGTACAAGGGCGACTGGCAGAAGCACCCCTTCGCCGAGGAGACGGAGCCGGCCTACTCGGCCTGGGACGAGAACGGGAAGTACTCCTGGGTGAAGGCGCCGCGCTTCGAGGGGAAGCCGATGCAGGTGGGCCCGCTCGCGCAGATGCTCGTCGCGTACGCGCAGGGGCACGAGCGGGTGAAGTTCTGGGTGGACAAGGTGCTCGCCACGGCCGGCAGCATCGCCAAGGCGAAGCTCTCGCCGGCGGTCCTCCACTCCACCCTCGGCCGCCACGCGGCGCGGGCGGTCCGCTGCGCCGTGTTCGCGGACGAGGTCCAGAAGCACTGGAAGCTCCTCGTCGAGAACATCGGGAAGGGCGACACGAGCGTCTGCAACCTCCCCACGTTCCCGAAGGGCGAGGTGCGCGGCTTCGGCTTCCACGAGGCGCCGCGCGGCACGCTCTCGCACTGGGCCGTGATCCGCGACGGCAAGATCGAGAACTACCAGGCGGTCGTGCCGTCCACCTGGAACGCCGGACCGCGCGACGGCAAGGGGCAGCCCGGGCCGTACGAGGCGTCCCTCGTCGGGAACCCCATCGCCGACCCGGAGCGGCCGCTCGAGGCGCTCCGCACCATCCACTCCTTCGATCCGTGCCTCGCCTGCGCCATCCACACGGTGGACGCGGACGGGAAGGAGATCGCGCGGGTGAAGGTGCTGTGACGGGGGCCCAGTTGGCTTGAGCCCCGAGCCCGAGTCCGAGCCCGGCTATTTCGGGCGCGGGCTCGGGCTCGGGCGCGTTTACGGGATCACCAAGAACGGATGCGTTATCAGTTCTGCTGATGGCCCTCGTGCCCGAGCGGAATCGCTTGCTATGCTCGCCGCATGGGCAAGCTCGATCCACGCAAGCTGGAGACGTTCCGCGTCGTCGCGCAGGCGCGCAAGATCTCGAGCGCGGCGAAGCTGCTCCACCTGTCGCAGCCCGCGGTGACCGCCCAGATCCGCGCCCTCGAGGAGGAGTGCGGGCGCGCGCTGCTGCTGCGGTCCTCGAGGGGCGTGACGCCCACCGACTGGGGGCTGCGCCTGCTCGAGGTGGCGAAGCACTTCCACGAGATCCTCGGCGAGGTCGAGTCGTCGCTCGGGGACGAGCCCGCCGTCGGCGAGGAGATCGTGCTCGGCGCGTCCATGACCACCGCCGCGTACGTCGTCCCGCCGATCGTGGCGGGGTACCGTGCGATGCACGGTCGCGTCCCGTTCCGCGTGCAGGTGAGCAACACCGCGCACGTGCTGGAGTGGGTCGCGGACGGGCGCGTGCCGCTCGGGATCGTGGAGGGGCGCCTTCGCTCGCCGCGCGTCCACCTCGAGCGCTTCCTCGAGGACGAGCTCGTCGCGGTCGCGGCGAGCTCGGCGCGCGACCTCTGCCGCATCTCGCGGGGCCAGGATCTCGCGCAGGTTCCGCTGCTCATGCGCGAGCCGGGCTCGAACACGCGCGCCGTCGTCGAGGAGGCGCTCGCGGGCGCGCTCGGGGCGAGGGCGGTCCGGCGCTCGGAGCTGCTCTTCGGCTCCAACCAGTCGATCAAGATGGCCGCGGTCGCCGGGCTGGGGGTCGCGTTCGTCTCGCGCTGGTCGGTGCAGCTCGAGGTCGCGGCCGGGATGCTCCGCGTCCTGCCGCTCCGCGACGTGCGGATCGCCCGGGCGTTCTCGTGGGCCACCCCGTCGCGGCAGCTCCACGGCGCCGCCGGGCGGTTCCAGGCGTGGGCGCGGCGGAACCCGCCCTCGCGGCCGTGACGACGACGCGAGGACGGCGACGGGTTATATGGACCGCATGCGCCGCCGCCGGCACGCGCTCTCCTCCCGCCGGGCCGCGGCGCTCCGGCCGCTGCTCGAAGGCCTCGACGCCCGCCTCGACCGCTCCACCCGACTCGCGGCGGACCCCGTGGAGCTGCCGCGCGGCTACGCGGACCCGCTGGATCAGGAGATCGCCGGCCTCTTCTCCGCCTGCCTCGCCTACGGACGCGCCGACGTCTTCAAGCCGCTGCTCGCGCGGATCCTCGTGGCGATGGGGTCGTCGCCCGCCGCGTTCGTCCGGTCGTTCGCGCGGGACCCCGACCCGGACGCCTTCGCGTTCGCCGTCTACCGCTTCAACCGACCCCGCGACGTCGCCGCGCTCGCCGCCGCCGCCGGCGAGGTCGCGCTCCGCCACGGCTCGCTGGGCGCTCGCTTTGCCGCGCTGTTCCGCGACGGCGGGAGCGACCCGGGCGCGCTGCGGCCGGCGCTCGCCCGCTTCGCGCGCGAGCTGCGCGAGGCGCCCGCCGTGGCGGCGCTCCTGCGCGGGCGCGGCCCGCGGGGTCTCCTCCACCTCCTCCCCGACGCGGCCGGCCCCGGCGCGTCGAAGCGCTGGAACCTCTACCTGCGCTGGATGGTGCGGGGGCCGGACGAGGTCGACCTCGGCGCGTGGCGCGGGCTCGTCCCGCCGTCGGCCCTCGTCGTGCCGCTCGACACGCACGTCCACCGGGTGGCCCGCTGCCTGGGTCTCACCCGCCGTCCCGACGCGAGCTGGCGCACGGCGGAGGAGATCACCGCGGCGCTGCGCGAGATCGATCCGGCCGACCCGGTGCGCCACGACTTCGTCCTCTGCCACCTCGGCATGAGCGGCGCGTGTCCCGCGCGGCGCGACCCGGCCCGCTGCGCGGAGTGCCCGCTCCGGGAGGCGTGCGGGGCAGGCCGCTCGGCGGACCGACCGACGCGTGCTAGACGCGCCGCAGCTTCTGGCGCAGCTCGAGCGCGATCTGGCCTTCCTTGAAGACGCGGACCGAGCCCGTCGTCTGGGAGACCGTGATCGCGACGCACTTCGACTCGGCGCTGATCGAGGCGGCGGCGCTGTGGCGCGCGCCGAGCCCCATGGGGACCTTCACGTCGCGTGACATGGTGAGGAGGTAGCGCCCGGCGGAGAGGACGACGCCGTCCTCGCGGATGATGAACGCGCCGTCGAGGGCGGAGAACGTCTTCACCGCGTCGCGGATCGGCGGATCGAGCGCATTGCGCTCCGCCTCGCTGATCCCCTGGAACGGGTTCAGGGTGAGCTGGCGGCTCTTCTCCATCACCGCGGTGGAGTCGCCGATGACGATGATGGTGCCGACCGGATGGCCCTCATAGCCCTCCGCCCCGATCTCCATCGCCGTGTGGATGAGGCTCTCCACGACCTGCGAGGAGAACTCGGGCGGGAGCCCGAGCGTGTCCACCCTGATCTTCTCCTCGGGATCCTCCGAGCCGATGTCCACCTTGACGAGCGTGTCCATCACCCGGTCCTCGCCCGGTCCGGTGAGCGCGAGGATGGTGTCGCCGTTGCGCACGAGGCCGGCGGCCTGGACGGCGACCACCGCCACCTTGATCTTCTCGATGCGGGTGTACTCGTACGGCGGGATGAGGACCGCGAGGTACTTCTTCGCCTTGAGCTGGTTCGCGATCCCTTCGCTCGTCACCGCGTAGACGAGCTTCTTCTTGATCGGCCGGCCGCGGACCTCCGCGGGCGAGAGCGGGTGGTCGGATACGAGCAGGAGCCGATCGACCTCCGAGCGGCCCGTGAGGACGAGCGCCCCCCGCAGGAATTCCCTGTCGAACTTTCCCTCGGGCATGGCCCGAGTTTGCTGCGGCGCCCTGTGCGAGTAAAGCTTTCGATGTCGGTGGGTTACGCCGGGTGGCGCCATGGGCGGGTCTCCTTGACAACCGCTCCGCGCGCAGACTAGGTTCTCGGCTCTTTTGCGCCCGCCCCCCGCGGGACAGCCGAGGTGATCGCTTGAACAAGAAGGAAGTGAAGCGGTTCAAGACGATGCTCGAGGAGTCGAAGCGGCAGCTTCTCCTGCAGGCGAAGAAGACGCTGACGGAGGAGTCGAGCTTCGACACCGACGATCTTCCCGACGAGATCGACCTCGCGTCGAGCGAGTACACGCAGTCGATGATCTTCAGGCTGCGCGACCGCGAGAAGTTCCTCATCGCCAAGATCGACAAGGCGCTCGCCCGCATCGAGGGCGACACCTTCGGGATCTGCGAGAAGTGCGAGGAGGAGATCTCGATGAAGCGCCTGGAAGCCCGCCCGGTGACGACCCTCTGCATCCGCTGCAAGGAAGAGCAGGAGCAGAAGGAGAAGAGTTTCGGCTGACGCCGACGCCTCGCGCCTTGACGCCGACGGCTCGCGCCGTCGGGCGCGAGCCGGAGCGGGGAACGTTCGCGGTTCCGAGGCGACGTTGGATCGACGGAGGCGCGTTCCCCGCCCGCCGTCTCGGTAGTTCTCGGCGGCGCCGCCCGGCCTTATTCGACCCGCAGGAGCTGCGCGCCCACGAGGACCTGGTCTCCCGCGGCGAGCTCCGTCGTCCCGGCGATCTTCACGTAGGTGCCGTTCGAGCTGCCCGCGTCGGAGAGCGTCACCTCGGCGCCCGCCACCGTGATGCGCGCGTGGCGCGCCGACACGTAGCGGTCGGAGGGGAACGTCACCTCGCCCGCCTCGCGCCCGACGAGGTTCTCGCCCTCGCGGAGCGGGAAGATCTCCCCCAGCCCTCCTCCCTCGAGGAGCTGGGAGAGGCGGAAGCGGCAGCCTGCGTCCTTCGTCCCCCACGGGCGGACGCCGTGGTTCTCGGCGTGCGCCCGGCGCGGCAGCGGCTCGAGCCGGAGGAGCTGGCGCCCGACGCGCAGCTCCTCGCCCACCGAGATGCGCCGCGCATCGCGCAGCCGCAGGAACGTTCCGTTCACGCTGCCGAGGTCCTCGACCCGCAGCACCCCGCCGCCCAGCGTGAAGCGGGCGTGGCGCGGCGAGACGGTGGGGTCCTCCGCGAGCTTCACGTCGCCTTCGGTCCGCCCGCAGATCGCCTCGTCCTTCTCGACTGAGAACGTGGGGCCGGGCTGGCCGTCGTTCCGCAGCAGCGCGAGACGGATGCGGGCCGCGGGGGGCGGCGGGGTGGCCCGGACCCGGGCGCCGGTGCCCGCGCCGCCCGAGGCCGGGGCGGGGGCGCCGTGGCGCGGGGTCGGCGCGGAGGCGTCCACGGGCTTGCCGCAGACGCCGCAGAAGCGGAACCCCGGCTGCAGCGGCGCGCCGCACGAGGCGCAGGGCGACGTTTCCATGCAGGCATTCCGCCATGTGGCGAGCCCGGGGTCAACGCGGCCGGCGGCATAGTAAGATGCGAGGCCATGCGCGAGTGCCCCGAGTGCCGCAACGCCATCGAGGACGCCGCACGCTTCTGCCCGTACTGCGGGGCCGCCTGCGCCGCCGCGCCGCCGGAGAGCGTGGACCCGTGGATCGGCCAGGTGGTGAACGGGAAGTTCCGCGTCGAGGCCCTCGTCGGCCAAGGGGGGATGGGCCGGGTCTACCGCGCGAAGCACCTCACGCTCGATCGCCCGGTCGTGCTGAAGATGCTGCACAAGGACGTCTCGACCGATCCCCAGGTCGTGCAGCGCTTCCAGCGCGAGGCGCGCGCCGCCTCGCGGCTCAACCACCCGAACTCGATCGCCGTCCTCGACTTTGGAGAGTCCGAGGACGGGACGCTCTTCATGGCGATGGAGTTCCTCGCGGGGCGCGACCTCGCGAGCATCGTCTCGGGGGAGTTCCCGCTCGGCGAGGGGCGCATCGTCCGGATCGGCGCGCAGATCCTGTCGGCGCTGGCGGAGGCCCACGCGCAGGGGATCGTCCACCGCGATCTCAAGCCCGAGAACGTGATGGTCGAGCCGCGCCGCGGCGAGCCCGACTTCGTGAAGGTGCTCGACTTCGGCATCGCGAAGATCACCTCGCCGGGCGCGAACGAGCCGAAGCTCACGCAGGCGGGGCTCGTGTGCGGCACCCCCGAGTACATGAGCCCGGAGCAGGCGCGCGGCGCGGAGATCGACTTCCGCAGCGACCTCTACTCGATGGGCGTCATCCTCTACCAGCTCGCGACGGGCGAGCTGCCGTTCCAGTCCGACACGCCCGTGGGCTTCCTGACGAAGCACATCGCGGAGGTGCCGGTGCCCGCGCGCCAGCGCTGGGGGGACGTCTCGGAGGCGCTCGAGGCCGTCGTCTCGAAGGCGATGGAGAAGGATCCGGCGAAGCGCTTCCAGACCGCCGACGAGATGCGCGAGGCGCTCCTCGCCGTCGATCCCGCCGCCGCGAGCGCGCCGGCGCAGGCGTCGTCCCGGCCCGCCGTCCCCGCCGCGGCCAGCGTTTCCGCTCACCCTGAGCGTAGCGCCTCCGACGAGGCGGCGCGGAGTCGAAGGGCGCGCGCCACCGCCCGCGTCGCGCCGCCGGCCGCACCCGCGGCTCCGCCGCAGAGGTCGCGCCGCCTGTTCTGGGTGTTCGCCGGGGCCGTCGTGCTCGCGGTGGCCGGGGGGGGCGCCGTCGCGTTCTTGGGGCGGCAGAGTGTGGCCGAGCGCAAGGGCCACCCGGACACGGTGTCGCCTGCGCAGGCGCAAGCGGCGGTCCAGCTCCCGGCGCCGGCGACGGCGACGGCCGCGATTCCGGCGGTGACTGCGCTGACGGCGTCTGCCACGATCCCGGCCGCAGCGACCGCGACCGCGACCGCGACGTCCGATCACCCTGAGCGTAGCGCCGCCGACGGCGGCGCGGAGTCGAAGGGGACCACGTCCACGACCACGACCACGACCACGACCACGGACGCGACCCCGATCGAGACCGCGACCCCGGCGCCCACGAAGCGCGCCAAGGTCGCGAGCGCGAAGAAGGCCCCCGCCGCGGCGGCGAAGCGCGATCCCGCGAAGGCGCTCGTGCTCTACAAGAAGGCCGAGACGCGCCGCGCGGACCAGGACATCGACGGCGCCATCAAGCTCTACCTCGCCGCCGAGGCGTCCGACGCGGACCTCGCGGAGGTGCAGAAGCGGCTCGCGGTCTGCTACCAGCTCAAGGGAGACACCCGCCGCGCCGCGGACCGCTACAAGCGCTACCTCGCGACGCGCCCGCCGGACGCGGAGCGGGTCCGGGCGATCCTGTCCACGCTCGAGTGAGGGGAGCTGAAGGTGCGCTCACTCCGCGACCGCGACGCGCAGGACCTCGTGCCCCATCCGCACGAAGTCGCCGTCGCGCAGCTCGCGCTCGGCGTGCGGCGGGATCTTGACGTAGGTCCCGTTCGACGAGCCGAGGTCGCGCAGCCGTGCCGTCCCGTCCTGCTCGACCACGATCTCCGCGTGGGACTGCGAGAGGTGGGGATCGTCGCCGAGGTTCACCGCGCAGCCGCCGCGCCCGATGGTGACGGCCGGGCCTGAGCGCACGAAGACGCGCCCGCCGGCGCCTCCCTCGAGCCACTCCTCGAGGACGACCGCGGGCGGGGCCGGGCGCGGCGCGCCGAGGCGCCGGGTGCCGTCCGGAGGCCCTGCGGGAGGCGACGGGAGCTGCCCGGCATAGCGCACCAGCCGCTCGCCGACGACGAAGTGGTCGCCCGCCTTGAGCGGCACCGAGAGCCCACGCAGGCGGAGGTACACGCCGCCCGCGCCCCCCTCGTCGCGCACGTGGAGGGCGCCGCCCCGGTAGAAGAAGGTGGCGTGGTGCGGCGCGAGGCACGGGTCGTCCGGGAACAGGATCGCCCCCTTTGACCGCCCCGCCTCGACCGACTCGGCGTTGAGCCGGAAGGTGGCGCCCTCGAAGGCGTCGCCGCCCTCGAGCACGAGCTTCGCCCGGCCAGACGCGAGCGCGCCGAAGACCTGCGTCGCGGTCCGCCCGGGCGCGGCCGGCTTCATCATCACCTGGGTGCCCTTCGCCCCGAGCGCCTGGCCGCACTGCGCGCAGAAGCGTCCCTTGCCCGCCTCCGCGCCGCAGCGCGGGCAGGCGACGACGAGCGGGATGGGGGTTCCGGCGGCCGCCGCGGGCACCGGAGGCGGCGCCGCGGCGGCGGACGGGCGCAGCACCGACGGGACGAAGCGCGTCGCCGCCCCGCCGGCGGGCTTCTGGAAGGAGCGGACCACCGCCCTTCGACTACGCGCCGCCTCATCGGCGGCGCTACGCTCAGGGTGAACGGACGTGCCGGCGACCGTGTCCGCGGCCGGAGCGGGCGGGGGCGCGGCGGGGGCCTCGGCGGCGCCGCCGAGCGGCTTCCCGCAGGCGACGCACGTCTTCGCCCGGGGCTCGTTGTAGGCGTCGCAGCCGCGGCAGACGACGCCGAGGATGCCGGTGAGGCGCCCGAGCTCCACCTGCGCCCCGCACGCGGGGCAGGCGGTCATCGTGAGATCGAGGTTCGTCCCGCAGCCCTTGCACTTCACGGCGCCCTCCCGACGGCGACCCTACCCGCCGCCGCCTCGGCGCTCAACTCTCGCACGCGCTCGGGATCTCCGAGCACGATGAGGGTCTCGCATCTTACCAGCGAACGCCCGCCCGGTCGGGTGCCCGGCACGAGGAGCGCCCGGGCCACCTCGGCCGGCCGCCCTGAGGAGGCGCTTTCTGGCGCCGGCTAGCGCATTGCGTTACGAATCGAAGCGGCGCGCTTGCCGCACGATGATTCGAACCGCTACGCTCGCACGATCGCCCTTGCTGCGACTGAACGACATTCTCGATCGGGTCACCTCCTACCATCCCGACCCCGACCTGGACCTCATCAAGAAGGCGTACGTCTACAGCGCCAAGGTCCACACGGGACAGCTCCGCAAGTCGGGGGAGCCGTACCTCGTGCACCCGCTCGAGGTCGCCGGCATCCTCGCGGAGCTGAAGCTCGACGAGTCCTCCGTCGTCACCGGCCTCCTCCACGACACGATCGAGGACACCCTCGCGACGAAGCAGGAGATCGCCGAGCTGTTCGGCGTCGAGATCGCCGAGCTCGTCGACGGCGTCACGAAGCTGTCCCAGTTCACGGCCGCGAACACCCAGGAGGAGAAGCAGGCCGAGAACTTCCGCAAGATGGTCGTCGCGATGGCGAAGGACATCCGCGTCCTGCTCGTCAAGCTCGCCGACCGCACCCACAACATGCGGACGCTCGACGCCATGAAGCCGGAGTCGCAGGAGCGGATCGCCCGCGAGACCCTCGACATCTACGCGCCGCTCGCGAACCGTCTCGGCATCCAGTGGATCAAGAGCGAGCTCGAGGACCTCTCGTTCAAGTACCTCCGGCCGCAGGAGTACGGCGATCTGTCGACGCGCCTCGCCGTGACCGCCCGCGAGAAGGAGCGCTTCGTCCAGGAGGTCGTGGCGATCATCGAGCAGCGGCTGCGCGAGTCGGGGGTGAAGGGCGCCGAGATCTCCGGCCGCGTGAAGCACGCCTACTCGATCTGGCGCAAGATGCGCGAGCTCGACGTGGACTTCGACCAGATCCAGGACGTGATCGGGTTCCGCGTCATCGTCGGCAGCGTGGCCGAGTGCTACGAGGCGCTCGGCATAGTGCACTCACAGTGGAAGCCGATCCCCGGGCGCTTCAAGGACTACATCGCGATCCCGAAGCCGAACCGCTACCAGTCCCTCCACACCACCGTGGTCGGACCGAAGGGCGAGCGGATCGAGGTGCAGATCCGCACCGGCGAGATGCACCAGATCGCGGAGGAGGGCGTCGCGGCGCACTGGGCGTACAAGGAGAAGGGCCGCGACGGGAAGGGCGGCGAGGCGCTCTCCAAGAAGGACGCCGAGTCGTTCGGCTGGCTCCGCCAGCTCGTGGAGTTCCAGAAGGAGGTCGTCGACCCCCGCGAGTTCCTCGAGACGGTGAAGGTGGACCTCTTCTCCGACGAGGTCTTCGTCTTCACGCCCAAGGGGGCAGTGAAGAGCCTGCCGCGCGGGGCGACCCCGGTGGACTTCGCGTACACCATCCACTCGGAGGTCGGCGAGCACACCGTCGGCGCGAAGGTGAACGGGAAGCTCGTCCCGCTCCGCTACAAGCTGAAGAACGGCGACACGGTCGAGATCCTCACCTCGCCGCACTCCCACCCGTCGAAGGACTGGCTCACCTTCGTCAAGACGAGCCGGGCGCAGGCGCGCATCCGGCAGTTCATCCGGCAGGCGGAGCACCGCCGCTCCGTCGAGATCGGGCGCGAGCTCGCCGAACGCGAGTTCCGGCGCTTCGGGGTCACGCTCAACAAGGCGTACAAGGACGGCACCCTCGAGAAGGCCGCCAACGCCCTGGGCTACCGGATCGCCGACGACCTGCTCGCCGGGATCGGCTACGGCAAGATCTCGCCCGGCGACGTGCTCAGGCAGATCATCCCGGCGGAGAAGCTCGCCGAGCCGTCGCCGCCCACCGACGCGGCCCCCACCTCGCGGATCACCGAGATGTTCCGCAAGCTCGGGCGGCGCCCCGCGGGCGGCGTCCGGATCAGCGGCATCGAGGACGTGCTCGTCCGCTACGGGCGCTGCTGCAACCCGGTGCCGGGCGACGCGATCATCGGGTTCATCACGCGCGGCCGCGGCGTCACGGTGCACACCACCGGCTGCGACAAGGCCCTCGGCATCGACCCCGAGCGGCGCGTCGAGGTGTCCTGGGACGTGAAGGGCGATCTCAAGCGGCCGGTGTCGCTGCGAGTCGTCACGACCGATCGCCCGGGCATCCTCGCGAAGATCTCGCAGAAGTTCAGCGAGGCGGGGGTGAACATCTCGCAGGCGAGCTGCCGCACCATGACGCCCGGCGAGCGCGCGGTGAACGACTTCGAGGTCACCATCGGCGACCTCACCCAGCTCAAGGCGGTGATGCGTTCGATCGAGCGGCTCGACGGCGTCACCTCCGTCGAGCGGGTGTAGGGGGAACTGCATGAGAGCTCCGATCTCGGCGGCCGGCGCCCCCAGGGCGATCGGCCCCTACAGCCAGGCCATCGAGGCGCGCGGGGCGCGGACGCTCTGGCTGTCCGGCCAGATCCCGCTCGACCCGGCGACGGGCGAGCTGGTGCCGGGCGACGTCGCCGCGCAGACCGAGCGGGTGATGGAGAGCCTCGGGGCGGTGCTCGCCGCGGCCGGCGCCGGCTTCCACCACGTCGTGCGGTGCACGATCTACCTCGCCGACCTCGGCGACTTCGCGAAGGTGAACGAGGTCTACGGCCGCCGCTTCCCGAAGGACCCGCCCGCGCGGGCGACGGTGCAGGTGGCGGCGCTGCCGCGGGGCGCGAAGGTCGAGATCGACGCGGTGGCCGTGCTCGACTGATCGCGCCCGGGGCGCCGCAGGGTCTATCCGTGTGCTCGCGCGCGGGAGGCGATGCGAGCGGCGGGGTGGCGCACGATCTCGCCTCGCCGGGTCCATGAACTATCGCTGGCGATAGTTCGTCGACTGGCGGCGTCGGGATTGGATCGAGCGCCAGGTTCACCGATGGCGTCTAAACTTTCAGTGCATGCCATCGTGGGTCGTGTGGCGAATTCCTTTGACACGAAACACGCGTTGCGCGGCTGCGGTCCGCGCGTGCGTGCGGGAGCGCGGCTGGCGCGAACGGGAACGGCGCCCTGAACGCGCGTGCAGCCTCCGCGATCTCCCGCCCGCGCCCGCTCGTGAAATCGCGGCTGCAGGGCAACCAGGGCCCTTCCCGGAGCGCTCGAAAACGCGTGCTACGACGGACGGAGCACTCACCGGAGGTGTCCGTCGTGAAAGCGCTTCTTCCCTCATCCCTCGACTCCGCCGCGCTGGCCCGTCGCCTCGGCGAGCTCGTCGGCGACGAACGAAACGTGCAGGTCGAGTTCTTGCTCCACCTCGACGAGTTCGACCGCCGTCGCGCGTACCTGGAGGCGGGCTTCGGCTCGCTTTGGGATTACTGCCTGCGTTCGCTCCACCTGCGCGAAGGCGCTGCGGGGCGGCGCATCGGTGCGATGCGCGTGCTGCGCCGGTTTCCGAAGCTGGAGGCTGCCCTGCGCGATGGACGGCTGTGCCTGTCCACCGCGTCGCTGGTGGGTCAGGTGTTGACCGACGAGAACCTCGAGGAGCTGATCGAGCGCGCGGCGTTCGGGACGAAGGCGGAGGTCGAGCATCTCGTCGCGTCGGTCCGGCCGCGCGAAGCCCCGATGCAGGGCATCCGGAAGGTGTCCGTGTCGTCGGCCGGCGCGAAGGACGATGGGGTCCACGCCGAGTCACCAAAGTCTCTGCTGCTGACGGCGCGCGCCGTCGCTGCGCCGGTAGAGGTCAGGGTGCCGGTCGATGCCGCGCCCTCGGCGCCCAAGCCCGTTCGGTCGCCGCCCGCCGAAGTCCGGCCCGTCGCGGAGGATTGCTGGAGCGTTCGCGTGACGCTCGACGCGACCGGGAAGGCGGAGCTGGAGGCGTTGAAGGCGCTGCTCAGCCACAAGATCCCGAACGGCGATCTCGGCGCCGTCGTGCGCGAGGCGATCCGTTGCGGGATCGAGAAATATCGCAAGGGCGCGCCAGCGCCCGCGCAGAAGAGAAGCCCGCGCACTCCCGCCGTCCAGCCGGACAAGCCCCACGGGGCATCCACACCGACCGCCCTCGCACCCGCACCGACCCGCCACATCCCCGCCGCGGTCCGCCGCGAAGTGTGGAAGCGCGACGGAGGATCCTGCGCGTGGATCGGGGGGAACGGCCGCCGTTGCGCCAGCAGATGGCAGCTCGAGCTCGATCACATCCACCCGGTGGCGCTCGGCGGAACGTCCACCGCGGACAACCTTCGGGTCGCCTGCCGTCCGCACAACATGCTGCACGCGGAGCATGTCTACGGCCGTGAGCACATGGACCGCTTCAGGAGAGGCGGTCTCGCAACGCTAAACACTTGAACCGACCGGAGCGGCCGCGGTGGGCGAACCATGCGGCGGAGTCCGCACGAGCGATGTGGTCCATCGCCCGGCGGATCGCGTCATCGAGAGCTTCTCACGTCCTGCTCAACGGGGAGCCGCTGGCGAACGAGGAATGGCGGTACTGAGGCCGGCACGAGACGGCGGGGAACGCGGCACCGATCGACGGACGTCGCCGTGGCCGAGGACGTCCCCCGCTCCGGCTCGCGCCCGAAGGCGCGAGCCGTCGGTATCAGGGCTCCTCGTACACGTACTGCTTCCCTGCGTAGTTCCGCAGGATCCAGCGCTTCCCCTCGCGCCGCACCACGTACTCGGGGTTCACCGGGATCTTCCCGCCGCCGTTCGGCGCGTCGATGACGAACTGCGGGACGGCGAGGCCGGAGGTGTGTCCGCGGAGCGCCTCGATGATCTCGATCCCCTTCTCCACCGGCGCCCGGAAGTGGCCGATGCCCTTCGCGAGATCGCACTGGTAGATGTAGTAGGGCCGGATCCGCATGAGGAGGAGCCGCTGGTTCAGCTCCTTCACGATCTTCGGGTCGTCGTTCACGCCCTTCAGCAGCACCATCTGGTTGCCGATGGGGCAGCCCGCGTCGGCGATTCGCCGGGCCGCCTCGAACGCCTCGGCGGTGCACTCCTTCGGATGGTTGAAGTGCGTGTTCACGTAGACCGGGTGGTGCTCCCGGAGCATCCGCACGAAGTCGTCGGTTACGCGCTGGGGGAGCGTGACGAGGTTGCGCGTCCCGAGGCGGAAGATCTCGACGTGCGGGATGGCCCGGAGCCGGCCGAGGATGTAGTCGAGCCGCTCGTCGGAGAGCGAGAGCGGATCTCCGCCGGAGATGACGATGTCGCGCACCTCCGTGTGCTTCTCGATGTACCCGAGCGAGTCCTCGATCTGCCTCTTCGCCGCGGCGCTCGTCGGGTCCGCCACCTTCCGCTTCCGCGTGCAGTGGCGGCAGTACACCGGGCAGTTGTGCGTCACGTAGAAGAGGACGCGGTCCGGGTAGCGGTGCGTGATCCCCGGCGTCGGCATGTCCCGCTCCTCGGCGAGCGGGTCCTCGAGGTCCACCGACGAGAAGACGGTCTCGTCCATCGTCGGCACGGACTGGAGCCGGATCGGGCAGGAGGGATCGTCCGGGTCCATCAGCGCCGCGTAGTACGGGGTGATCGCCATCTGGAACTCGGCCGCGGTCTCGATGACGGCCCGGCGCTCGTCCGCCGTCACGTTCAGGACCCGTTCGAGCTGCGCGAGGCCCGTGACGCGCTCGCGCTGCTGCCAGTGCCAGTCATTCCAGAGCGCTTCGGAAACGTCCGTCCAGATGCCGCGCGAACCCGGCTTGAACCTCGAGCGGACGTTCGGGCTGACCATGAGTTCTATCTAGCATGGCCGGTTTGACTTCGCCGGACCCGCCCCGCTAGCGTGCGCGCCGCGATGGGTACCCGGGCGGCACGCTTCGGCGCGAGCGAGGCGGAGTGGCGTGACTGGCGCTGGCAACACCGCCACGCGCTCACCACCGCCGAGGAGCTCGCGCGCCTCGTCCCGCTCACCGCGGACGAGCGGCGCGGTCTCGCCCTCGCCGACGGGCGGGCGCGCGTCGCCGTCACCCCCTATTACGCGTCGCTCGCCGATCCCGACCACCCCTCCTGCCCGATCCGCATCCAGGCGATCCCCACCGCCGCCGAGCTGGACCGCGCGCCGGGGGATCTGCGCGACCCCCTCGGTGAGGACGTGCGCCGCCCGGTGCGCGCCATCGTCCACCGCTATCCCGATCGCGCCCTCCTCCTCGCGACCGATCGCTGCGCCGTCTACTGCCGCCACTGCACGCGCCGGCGCGTCACGTTCGAGGGCGACGGCGCGCTCTCGCGTTCGGACCTCGGCGATGCCGTCGCCTACCTCCGCGCCCACCCGGGGATCCGCGACGTCATCGTCTCGGGAGGCGATCCCCTCGTGCTCGGCGACGACAGGATCGAGGAGCTGCTCGCCGCGGTGCGGTCCGTCCCGCACGTGAAGATCGTCCGCCTCGCGACGCGGGCGCCGGTCGTCTGCCCGATGCGGATCGACGCGGATCTCGCGCGCCTGCTCCGCCGCCACGCGCCGCTCTTCGTCGTCACCCACTTCAACCATCCGAAGGAGTGCACGGACGAGGCGCGCGTCGCCTGCGAGACGCTGGTGGACGCCGGCGTGCCGGTCGAGAACCAGACCGTGCTCCTGCGCGGCGTGAACTCGTCGGCGCGCATCCTGAAGGACCTCTTCGAGCGCCTGCTCGAGTGGCGCGTCCGCCCCTACTACCTCCACCAGGGCGATCTCGCGGAAGGGACCGGGCACCTGCGAACGCCGCTCGAGGCGGGCGTCGCGATCCTGGAGGCGCTCCGGGGCCGGACGAGCGGCCTCGCCATCCCGCACCTCGCCGTCGATCTCCCCGGCGGGGGAGGGAAGGTGACGCTCCAGCCGGAGTACCTGCTCGGCCCGGACGGCGCCGGAGCGGGAACGTGGCTGCGGAACTTCCGGGGAGAGCGCTACTTCTACCCGGAGCCGCCCTCGCGGGATTGCGCCTGCCCGTACGAGACGGTCTACTACGCCTCCCGCGAAGGCGCGGGCGTGATGAGAAAGGGGTCCGAGTGATCTCGAAGGTGATCGAGGCGCTGGCGGTCTTCACGACGGGCGTCATCTCCGCGATGGGCTACGGCGGCGTCGTCCTCCTCATGGCGATCGAGAGCGCGTGCATCCCGCTCCCCTCCGAGATCATCATGCCGTTCGCCGGATACCTCGTGCACCAGGGGCAGTTCACGCTCCAGGGCGCGGCGATCGCCGGCGCGATCGGCTGCGTGGTCGGCTCGATCCCCGCCTACTACCTCGGCATGGTCGGCGGCCGTCCCGTGATCGAGCGTTACGGCAAGTACGTGCTCCTCTCGCACAAGGAGCTCGACTTCGCCGACCGGCTCTTCCACCGCCACGGGCACTGGGTGGTGCTCGCGGCGCGGCTCCTGCCGGTCATCCGCACCTTCATCGCCTTCCCCGCCGGCGTCTCGCGCATGCCGATGGGGAAGTTCATCGCCTACACGCTCGTCGGCTCGTACCCGTGGTGCCTCGCCCTCGCCTGGGTGGGCGCGAAGCTCGGCGAGAAGTGGGACAGCGACCCGCGGCTCAAGACGGCCTTCCACCGCTTCGATCTCGTCATCGGCCTCGCGATCGCCGCGGCCGTGGCGTGGTTCGTCTGGCACAAGCTGCGGGAGGCGCGGCGCGGCCGGACGGAGAAGCTGTCCGCCGCGGCGCCCGACGAGACGTGATCGCGGGCGCCCGCGCCGCCGTCCTGCTCCTCGCGCTCTGCGCCGGCCCCGCGTCGGCGGAGGAGCGGATCCGCGTGCTCGTCAGGGCCGAGCCGCGCGAGATCGCCGAGCTGCGGCTCGAGGATTACGTCGCGGGCGTCGTCGCGGGCGAGATGCCGGCGAGCTTCCCGCTCGAGGCGCTGAAGGCGCAGGCGGTCGCGGCCCGAAGCTACGCGCTCACCCGCAAGATCGACGCGCAGGCGGCCGGGCGGGCGTGGGACATCGGGGCGAGCGTCCTCGCGCAGGTCTTCTCGCGCAACCCGGGGAAGGGAGCCCGCGCCGCCGCCGAGGCGACCGCGGGCGAGGTGCTCGCGCTCGGAATGGAGCCGGTCGAGGCCTACTTCCACGCGTCGTGCGGGGGCCGCACCGAGGCGGGCCTCGCCGCGCTCGGGCGAGATCTCCCCTATCTCGCCGCCGTCGAGTGCGGCCGCTGCGAGTCCGCGCCGCGCGTTCGCTGGACGGTCCACGCCGGCGCGCGCGAGCTGGCCTCCGCCGCCGGCCTGCCCGGCGACGCCACGGCGGCGCGGGTCGTCGCGCGGACGCGGAGCGGCCGCGCCGACAAGGTGGAGATCCAGGCGGGCGGACGGCGGGCGGCGGTCGCGGCCGCGGACCTCCGCCAGCGGCTCGGCTTCTCGCGGCTGCCGTCGCTCGCGTTCGACGTCCGGACGGAAGAGGGCGGCTTCGTCCTCGAGGGCCGCGGCCAGGGGCACGGCGCCGGACTCTGCCAGTGGGGAGCGGCGGGGCTCGCCCGCGAGGGGAAGGACTACAGGGCGATCCTGCTGCATTACTACCCGGGAACAGACGTGGTGAAGATGTACTGACAGCGGTGCCCAGTTGGCTTGAGCCCCGAGCCCGTGAACGAGCCCGAGTCCGAGCCCGGCTGTTCGGGCGCGGGCTCGGGCGCGGGCGCGTTTACGGGATCAGTCCAACCGAGCGCCGCTATGAGTCGAGGACCAGGACTTCGAGACCACGACCACGACCACGTTGAGAAGATGAACCTCTCCGACTTCGACTACGCGCTCCCGGAGGCGCTCATCGCGCAGGAGCCGGTCTCGCCGCGCGACGCCTCGCGCCTCCTCGTTCTCCCGACGGAGGGGCCGCCCGAGCACCGCCGCTTCGGCGAGCTCGACGCGCTCCTCGCGCCGGGCGACCTCCTCGTCTTCAACGACACGAAGGTCATCCCGGCGCGGCTCGTGGGGAGGAAGACGTCGGGAGGCAAGGTGGAGCTGCTCCTGTGCGAGCCGCTCGAGGGCGGCCTCGGGCGACGCTGGCGCGCCATGGGGCAGGCGTCGAAGCCGATCCGCGCCGGGGCGGTCGTCGAGCTCGACGGGCTCTCCGCGCGCGTCGAGGCGGTGGAAGGGGAGGGGTTCTACGCCGTCGTCCTCGACCGGGAGGGCGAGGCGCTCGAGGCGGCGCTCGCCCGGTCGGGGAAGGTTCCGCTGCCGCCCTACATCCGGCGGGAGCCCGGGCCCGAGGATCGCGAGAGGTACCAGACGATCTGGGCGCGCGAGCCGGGCAGCGCCGCGGCGCCGACCGCCGGCCTGCACTTCACGGAGCAGCTCCTCGCGCGCCTGGAGGCGCGCGGCCTCCGCCGCACCTCGGTCACGCTCCACGTGGGCCCGGGCACCTTCCTGCCCGTGCGCGGCGACTCGCTCGAGGGGCACCGGATGCACCCCGAGCGCTACGAGGTGCCCGAGGCGGCCGCGGCGGAGATCGCGTCCTGCCGCGCCCGCGGAGGGCGCGTCGTCGCGGTCGGCACCACGACGGTCCGCACGCTCGAGAGCGCGTTCGACGGCGAGCGGGTGGCGCCCGGGAGCGGGAGGACGAGCCTGTTCGTCCGGCCCGGGCACGCGTTCCGCACGGTGGACGTCCTCGTCACGAACTTCCACCTCCCCCGCTCGACGCTGCTCGTGCTCGTCTGCGCCTTCGGCGGAACGAGGAGGGTGCTCGCCGCCTATCGCGAGGCGGTGGAGCGCGGCTACCGCTTCTTCAGCTACGGCGACGCGATGCTGCTCCTCCGCGCGTCGCCGGGGCCCGGGTCGCCTGTGCTATAGGATCCGTGGGCGGGGGCTCCGTGCACAGCATCTCGGTCAATGTCGAGGGATCACAGTTCGTTGCCGGCTGGCGCGAGAAGGCGGGCACGCTGTTCCTGCCGACGCTCTCCGAGTGCCGCGTCGGCGACCTCGTCGCGATCCGCGTCGGCATCCTCGGCCACTCCATCCGCGCCACGCTCTTCGGCAAGGTCACCCTCGTCCGGAGGGTCGGGCGCCCGGCGCTGCTGCCCGGGATCGAGCTCCACCTCGACAGGAGCAGCCTGCCCGCAGCCGGGTTCCTCGCGGCCGCCGCGCGCGGCGAGCCGGTGTCGTTCCGCGAGCGCGAGCCGCGATGGGCGGTCGCGCGGCCGCTCCAGGTGGAGCACGGTGTGCGCGGCTTCGAGGTGACGACGGTGAACGTGTCGGAGAGCGGGTGCGCCGTCCGCTGGCCGGGGCAGCTCCCGCTCGTCGGCGACGAGATCTCCGTCCGGCAGGGGGAAGGGTTCTTCACGCGCTCCCTGCGCGCCGTCGTGTGCTGGAACCAGCCGGGCGGCGACGGCGAGGGGAGCGTCGGCCTGAAGATCATCGCGGACGGCCGGGCGGGGCGCTCCTGGCGCGCGCTCGTGGACGAGGTGAGCCGCTCGGGGGCGAGAGCGTCGTGACCTCGTGATCTCGTTCGAGGTCCTCGCACGCGACGGCGCGGCTCGGCGCGGCCGGCTGACCACCGCCCGCGGACCGGTGGAGACGCCCGTCTTCATGCCGGTGGGCACCGCCGCGACGGTGAAGACGCTCGACCCGCGCGATCTCGAGGCGCTCGGCGCGCGGATCCTCCTCGCGAACACCTATCACCTGTTCCTCCGGCCGGGGCACGAACGGATTCGCCGGCTCGGCGGGCTGCACCGCTTCATGGCGTGGCCCGGCGCGCTCCTCACCGACTCGGGCGGGTTCCAGGTGTTCAGCCTCGGCGAGCGCGCGGACGGACGCGAGCGCTCCGGCCCCGGGCTCGTCGAGATCGCGGAGGAGGGCGTCACCTTCCGATCGCACCTCGACGGCTCGCGCCACTTCCTCTCGCCGGAGCGGGCGATCGAGGTGCAGGAGGCGCTCGGCGCCGACGTGATCATGGCCTTCGACGAGTGCCCGCCCTCGCTCGCGGACCGCGCCTACCACGAGGTGTCGCTCGCGCGGACGCAGCGCTGGCTGGTGCGCTGCAGGGAGCATTGGAGGCGGGGGGGCGACGCGCGCCCGGCGCTCTTCGGGATCGCGCAGGGCGGGCTCTTCCCCGACCTGCGCGCCCGCGCGATCGAGGAGGCGGCGGCGCTCGAGCTTCCCGGCTACGCGCTCGGCGGCTACGCGGTGGGAGAGGCGCCCGACCGGATGTGGGAAGGGGTCGCGCGCGACGCGCCGCTGCTCCCGGAGGCAAAGCCGCGCTACCTCATGGGCGTCGGGACGCCAGAGGATCTCCTCGCCGGCGTCGCGGCGGGCGTCGACATGTTCGACTGCGTGCTCCCCACCCGCACCGCACGGAACGGGCTCCTGTTCACGAGCCGGGGCAAGGTGGTCATCCGGAACGCGCGCCACGCCGACGAGGAGGGGCCGGCCGACCCGGCGTGCTCCTGCTACACCTGCCGGACCTTCTCGCGCGCCTACCTCCGGCACCTCTTCAAGTCGGGCGAGATCCTGGGCCTGCGGCTCAACACCCTCCACAACCTGCACTTCTACCTGTCGCTCATGGCGGACGCGCGTCAGGCCGTCGACGAGGGGCGGTTCGAGCGGTTCCGGCGCGAGCGCGTCGACGCCTGGGGGGCGGGGGAGCCCGCGTAGTCCTTGCTGGACTCCCCCGCCGAATCGGGCTAGAAAACAGCGCTTTTCCGCTTTTCCCCCGGACCAGGAGCACACAGAATGTCCCCCGTCCTCCATGCGTTCTTCGCCCAGACGGCGGCCGATGCGCAGTCGAGCCCCTTCGGCGCGCTCGGCGGCTTCATGCCGATCGTCCTCATCGGGCTCGTCTTCTACTTCCTGATGATCCGGCCCCAGTCGAAGCAGGCGAAGCAGCACCAGGCGTTCATCGGCGCGCTGAAGAAGGGCGACGAGGTGGTGACGCAGGGCGGGATCATCGGGACGATCGTGGCGGTCGAGGACCGCACCGTCACGGTGGACGCAGGCGGCGGGACGAAGCTCCGGATCCTGAAGAACCAGGTCACCGGGCAGTGGAAGGCGGTCGAGACCGTGGAGGCGAAGAAGTAGATGGAACGTCCCTGGTACTGGCGCGTCGGGCTCATCGTAGCCGTCGCGATCCTCTCGCTCTACCAGCTCGTTCCGAGCTGGTTCTACTTCAAGCTCCCGCCCGACCAGCGGAACGGCGAGGCGTACGACAAGTCGGTGCCGCGCTGGGCCCCCGACGCGCGGCAGCACCTGAACCTCGGCCTCGACCTGCAGGGTGGCATCCACCTCGCGATGGGCGTCGACGTCGAGCGCGCGGTGAAGGCGAAGGTAGCGCGGCGCGCCGACGAGATCGCCGATTACCTGCGCTCGAAGGACGTGCCGTTCACCGAGGCGCGCACCGTCGACGCCGGCCGCCGCATCGTGGTGAAGGGGCCGGCGCTCGACCCGATCCGCAAGACGGTGCTCGACGCCTACGAGCACGAGATGTTCTCGCCGGGCGGCGCCCCGGACGGCGCGCTCCTCTTCGCCTTCAAGGACCAGGTGCTCCGCGAGTTCCAGGGGAAGGCGGTCGAGCAGGCGGAGAAGGCGATCCGCAACCGCGTCGACAAGTGGGGTGTCTCGGAGCCGGACATCAAGCGGAAGGCCAACGCGCAGATCCAGATCCAGCTCCCCGGCTTCAAGGATCCCGAGAAGGCGAAGGAGCTGCTCGGCCGCACCGCCCAGCTCGAGTTCAAGATCACCGACGACGAGAGCGCCGTGCTCGAACCCTTGCGGGCGGCCGCGCCGCAGTGCCCCGGCTCCCGCGCCGGGATGCAGTTCCCGCTCCCCGCGGGCGGCTGCTGGACGATCGAGACGATCGAGCTCCCGAGCGGCGGCAGCCACCCCGTGACCTTCCTCGCCGCGAACACCCGGACCGAGCTGGACAAGCTCGTCCAGGACAAGGCGGCGCCGGTCCTCGACGCGACGAAGAACGCGATCGGCATCGGGGAGGCGACGGTCCACGGAGAGCAGGGCGGGTTCCAGGGCCGCTACTACCGGAGCTATCTCCTCCGCGCCAAGACCGAGCTGACCGGCGACTACATCGCCGACGCCGGCGTGGGCGTCGACAACTCCGATCCGCTCCAGCAGGGCCGCCCGGTCGTCACCTTCAAGATGACGCCCCAGGGCGCGGGGCTCATGGAGAAGCTCACCACGGACAACCTGGGCCGCCGGATGGCGACGGTCCTCGACGACAAGGTCGAGACGGCGCCCTACATCAAGGGGCGCATCTCCTCGAACGGGCAGATCACCCTCGGCTCCGGCACGAACCGCCAGAAGCAGTTCGAGGAGGCGAACGACATCGCCCTCGTGCTCAAGGCCGGCGCGCTGCCGGCGCCGGTGACGATCTCCGAGGAGCGGACGGTCGGCGCGACGCTCGGGCCCGAGCTCGTGAAGAAGGGGACGGTGGCCGCCCTGTGGGGCCTCCTCGCCGTCCTCGCCTTCATGGTGCTCTACTACCGCGCGTCCGGGCTCATCGCCGACGTGGCGCTCGTGCTGAACGGGCTCCTCGTGCTCGCCATCATGTCCATGATCGGCTCGACGCTCACCCTGCCCGGCATCGCGGGCTTCGTGCTCACGCTCGGCATGGCGGTGGACGCGAACGTCCTCATCAACGAGCGGATCCGCGAGGAGCTGCGGGCAGGGCGGACGGTGCGACAGGCGGTGCAGCAGGGCTACGACCGCGTGTTCTGGACCATCGTCGACGCGCACGTGACGACGCTCGTCGCGGGCGTCGTCCTCATGCAGTACGGCTCCGGCCCGGTGCGCGGCTTCGCCGTCACCCTCATCGTCGGCCTCGTCGCCTCCATGTTCACCTCCATCGTCGTCACCCGCGCGATCATGGAGTACTTCACGCGCCACGACACTGCGCGGCTGAGCGTCTGATGCAATTCAAGACCTTCGACATCATCCCCCACGGCACGAAGATCGACTTCGTCGGGAAGCGCCACATCGCGGTGGTGCTCTCGATCCTCGTGAACCTCGCGGTGATCGCCTGGTCGCTCCCCTTGGTCCACGGCCTCAACTTCGGCGTGGACTTCGCCGGCGGCACCGAGATGGAGGTCCGCTTCGGCAAGTCCGTCGACGCGGGCACCATCCGCAAGGCGGTCGAGGAGCTCGGGTTCAAGGACGCGTCCGTCCAGACCTACGGGCCCGAGGCGGAGCACAGCTACCTCGTCCGCGTCGGCCGCATCGCGCTCATGAGCCCCGAGGATGTGAAGCGGGTCGAGGAGGCGGTGCGGGCGCGCTTCCCCGTCGAGAACATGAGCTTCAACGCGGAGAGCGGCGACAAGATCGACTTCCAGTTCAAGACGCCGCCGACCACCGAGGCCTTGCGGGGCGTGGTGGAGGGCGCCGGCGTGAAGGTGCGCGACGTGCGCGAGGAGGCGGGGCTCACCGCAGGCACCAAGTCCTTCGCCGTCATCACCCAGGGCATCCAGGACAAGATCGAGCGCGACCTCGCCGCGCGGTTCGCCGACGCGAAGCCGGAGGTGCGCCGGGTCGAGTACGTCGGGCCCGCCGTCGGCCGTGAGCTCCGCAACCAGGGCTTCAAGGCCATCCTCTACGCGATGGCCCTCATCGTCGTGTACGTCGGCCTTCGCTTCGACTTCAAGTTCAGCCCGGGCGTCATCATCGCCCTCGTCCACGATGCGGTCGTGACTCTCGGCTTCTTCGCCTTCTCCGGCCGCGAGTTCAACCTCACCTCGATCGCGGTGATCCTCACGGTGGTCGGGTATTCGGTGAACGACACGGTCGTCGTCTACGACCGGATCCGCGAGGATCAGGCGAAGTACAAGGGCCGCTCGCTCGGGGAGATCGTGAACCTCGCGATCAACGAGGTCTTCGGCCGGACCCTGCTCACCTCGTTCGCGACGGCCCTCTCCCTCGTCGGCCTCCTCGTCTACGGGGTCGGGACGATCTTCGACTTCGCGTTCGCGATGCTCGTCGGCATCATCTCCGGCACCTACTCGACCTGGTTCATCGCCGCCCCGATGACCATCTGGCTCGAGGAGCGGGCCGCCCGGAAGAAGGCGGGCGCCGCTCCCGCCGCGGCGCAGGCGGCTGCGGCGCGCGCGTCGAAGTAATCGCGATTCGCGGGATCCGAAGCCCCGTCGCCCGTCCGGGTGGCGGGGCTTCCGTCATTCCGGCGAGGGTCACCCCTCTCCGGCGCGACCCTAACACGCGCTCCGCGCCCCACCGACGTCCCGGGTCGTCCACCTCGTCCACGCCTCGCGACCTCGTCGGGTGCACCGCTGGCTCGCGCGGGTGACCGCCGGAGTACCCCGGCGATGCCACGACTGCGAGCCCCTCCTCGCCTACACTGACGGTCCTCGCGGGCGCGGCGCCGCGACGACCACCGGAGGCTGCGCGTGAACGACTGGGAAGCGGTGCAGGGGAACCCGGTGCCGTGCGGCGCCAAGTACGTCACGGGGCAGCGCGCGTACAACTTCGCCTTGTACTCGCGCCACGCGAGCGCCGTGAGCCTGCTCCTCTACGGCGACGATCCGGCGGCGCCGATCGGGCGCGTCGACCTGCGGCCGCTCGTCAACAAGACCGGGCGGACGTGGCACTGCCGCGTCCCGGAGGCGCAGGTCGGCTCGGCCCTCACCTACGCGTATGTGCTCGAGGGCCCCAACGACGACACGCCCGGCCACCGCTTCGACCGGGACAAGATCCTCTTCGACCCCTACGCCCCCGCGCTGCACTTTCCGCCGCAGTTCGATCGCGGCGCGGCCTGCCGGCCTGGCTCGAATGCCGGTCAGGCGCCGCTCGGGGTGCTCCCCTCGCGCGACGCGCCGTTCGATTGGACCGGCGATCGGCGCCCGGTCCACCGGTCCGATGCCGTCCTGTACGAGCTGCACGTGAAGGCGTTCACGAGGACCGATCCGTCGGTGCCGCCCGCCCGGCGCGGGACGTTCGCGGGCGTCGTGGACAAGATCCCGTATCTGAAGGACCTCGGCGTCACCGCCGTCGAGCTCATGCCGGTGTTCCAGTGCGATCCGCAGGAGGGGAGCACCTGGGGCTACATGCCGCTCCATTTCTTCTCGCCGCACCACGCCTACGCGAGCGCGCGCGACCCGCACGGCCGCATGGACGAGCTCCGCGCCATGGTGAAGGCGCTGCACCAGGCCGACATCGAGGTGGTGCTCGACGTCGTGTTCAACCACACCACCGAGGGTGGCGACGGCGGACCGACCTATTCGTACCGCGGGATCGACAACAGCACGTATTACCTGCTCACCGCGGACATGACGGGATACCGAAATGACGCCGGGACCGGCAACGTCCTGCGCACCGGGCACTCCGTCGCGCGCAAGCTCGTGCTCGACTGCATGCGCTTCTGGGTGAAGGAGGCGCACGTCGACGGCTTCCGCTTCGACCTCGCCACCATCCTCACGCGCAACGAGGACGGCAGGGTCGACCTGGGGGACCCGGCCATCATCGACGACATCTCGAGCGACCCGCAGCTCTCCGGCGTCCGGCTCATCGCCGAGGCATGGGACCCGGAGGCATACGAGCTCGGACGCCTCTTCCCGGGGCGCACGTGGCTCCAGTGGAACGGGCGGTTCCGCGACGACGTGCGCGGGTTCGTGAAGGGCGACACCGGCATGGTCGCCTCCCTGATGCGGCGTCTGTACGGGAGCGACGACCTCTTTCCGGACGGTCCCGTCGACGTCTACCGGCCGTTCCAGAGCGTCAACTTCGTCTCCTGCCACGACGGGTTCTCCCTGTACGACCTCGTCGCCTACGACCGCAAGCACAACGAGCGGAACGGTCACGGGAACACCGACGGCACCGACGACAACCGGAGCTGGAACTGCGGCTGGGAGGGCGACCCCGCGCCGGCGGACGTGATGGCGCTCCGCAAGCGGCAGGCGAAGAACTTCGCCACGCTCCTCCTCCTCTCCAACGGCACGCCCATGTTCCGCGCCGGGGACGAGTTCCTGCAGACGCAGGGCGGAAACAACAATCCGTACAACCAGGACAACGAGGTGACCTGGCTCGACTGGTCGCGGCTCGACGAGCACCGCGACGTGCACCGCTTCTTCCGGGGGCTCATCGCGCTGCGCAAGTCACACCCGCTCGTCGGGCACGACCGGTTCTGGCGCGAGCGCGTGAGCTGGTACGGCGTGGGGGCGAGCCCGGACCTCTCGGACGGATCCCACTCGCTCGCCTTCTGTCTGCACGGCGACGTGCGGAGCGGCGATCCCACGCTGACCGCGCCCGAGCCTGACCTGTACGTCATGGTCAACGCCTGGTGGCAGGACCTCACGTTCCGGATCCAGGAGACGGGGACCGCCTGGCGTCGGGTGGTCGACACGGGGAGAGACGCCCCGGAGGACTACGTGGCGCCCGAGGCACGCCGGCCCGTCGGCGGGCCGGGCTGCGTGGTGAAGGCGAGATCGATCCTCGTGCTCGAGGCCGCGCCGGCGCCCTGAGAAACGGCGCTACCCGCCGCGCGACCCCGGCCCCGCGACGAGCCTGCCCGCGATGAGCTCCGCGACGTGCCTCGCCTGCACGATGTCGCCCGCCCGGTCGAGGCCGCCGCCGATCTGCATCATGCAGCCGGGGCAGTCCATCGCGACGACGGAGGCGCCGCTCTGGCGGACGTTGTCGAGCTTGCGCGCGAGCAGCGGGCGGCTGATCTCGGGGAACTTGAGCGAGTAGCTCCCGCCCATGCCGCAGCACGTGTCGCTCTCCGCCATCTCGCGGAGGTCGTGGCCCGAGGCGCGGAGGAGCCGCCGCGGAGGCTCGTGGGCGCCGAGCTTGCGCTTCAGGTGGCAGGAGTCGTGGTACGTGAGCGGGCCGGCGCCGGGCGAGCCGCCATCGGGCAGCGCCAGGGCGAGGCGCCCCTCGCGGACGAGCTCGTCGACGAGTGAGGAGAAGCCCCGGACCTTCGGCGCGAGCGCCTCCGCGCGCACCGCCCAGTCCTCGTGCCCCTGCGAGCGGAGCGTCGCCGCGAGGTCGTGCTTCAGCGCGACGGTGCAGGTCGGGCACGCCGAGACGATCCACCTGGCCTCGGCCTGCTCCAGGGCCGCCACGTTCTCCATCGCGTTCTTCGCGGCGACCTCGAACGCCCCGGCGTAGCGCGCCGGCGCGCCGCAGCAGGTCTGGCCCTCGGGGAACACGACCTCGATCCCGGCGGCCGAGAGAGCGCGCGCGACCGCCTCCCCGATGGCGGGGTAGGCGAAGTCCACGAGGCAGCCGGCGTAGAGCGCGGCGCGGTCGAGCACGCGCGCGGGCCGGGGGAAGCGCGCGACTCGGTCGCGGAGCGGCTCGTCGGCGATCGCCGGGAGCGATCGATCGCGGGTCATCCCGGAGAGGAAGAGCGGCAGGTGGCGGATCATGCCGCTCTTCGCGAACGGCTTCTGCACCTTCGACGCGGCGCGGAGCAGCCGATGGAAGAGGCGCCGGTCGTTCACGACGCCGAAGGCGGCCTTCTGGAGGAGCGGCTGGCCCTGCTCGCGCGCGAGGCGGCCGCGCAGCTCGACGATGAGGCCGGGGATGTCGATGCGGGTCGGGCACACCTCCGTGCAGGCGCCGCACTGGATGCAGAGCGACTGGATGTCCTTCGACGCGTCGAGCGCGTCGAACCAGGCGGCGAGGATCGCGCCGATGCCGCCCGTGTAGACGCCGCCGAAGACGTGGCCGCCGACGAGCTTGTAGACGGGGCAGACGTTCACGCAGGACGCGCAGCGGATGCAGCGCAGCGCCTGCGAGAAGGCGGGGTCCTTCGCCATCTCGCTCCGCCGGTTGTCCACCAGGATGACGTGGAGCTCCTTCGGCTCGCCGTCGACCCCCGGCGACGGGCCCGTGAAGATCGACACGTAGCTCGTGAGGAGCTGGCCCGTGGCGCTCCGCGGCAGCGCGCGGAGGATGGGCTCGACGTCCGAGAACCGCTCGACGAGCTTCTCGATGCCGACCACCGCGACGTGGATGCGCGGCAACGTGGAGACGAGGCGGGCGTTCCCCTCGTTCGTCACGACGACGAGCGTTCCGGTCTCCGCCACCGCGACGTTCGCGCCGGTGATTCCGAGGTCCGCCTGCAGGAACTCCTCCCGCAGCTCGCGGCGCGCGACCGCCACGAGGCCCGGGATCTCCGGCGCGAGCTTCTCCTTCACCTCCTCGGAGAAGACGTCCGCCACCTGCTCCTTCGTCAGGTGGATGGCGGGCATCACCATGTGCGAGGGGCGCTGCCCGGCGAGCTGCACGATCCACTCGCCGAGATCGGTCTCCTTGACGCGCAGGCCCTCCCGCTCGAGCCGGGCGTTCAGGTGGATCTCCTCCGTCGCCATCGACTTCGACTTCACGACGCGCCGGACCCCGCGCTCGCGGCAGAGCCGGACGACGTACTCCCGTACCGCTTCGGGGTCGGAGGTCCGAAACACCTTCGCGCCGGCCCGGGTGGCCTGCGCCTCGAACTCCTGCGCGAGCGCCTCCAGCTTCCCGGCGGCGCGCCCCTTCAGCGCGACGAGCCGGTCCCGCAGCCCCTCGAAGGAGATGCCCTCGTACGCGCGGGCGCGCGAGGCGACGTACGCCTCGCCGAACCGGCCGAGCGAGCCGGCCAGCTTGCCGTCCGCGAGCGCGCCGGCGAGACGCTCCCTCAGCCGCTGTTCCTTCATGACCGGCCTCCCGGCGCGGCGCCGACGACGATGATGACGAGCTGCCTCGGCCCGTGGACCCCGATGGTGAGGACGCGCTCGATGTCGGCGGTGCGGCTCGGGCCGGTGACGCAGGCGAGGTAGCGCGCGCGGCGCGGGTCCACCCGCGCGAGGAGGCACTCCATGTCCGGCAGGAGCGCGTCGCCCCGCACGAGGGCGACGTGCGTCTCGGTGAGCATGGAGACGAGCCGCAGCCGCGGGTCGGTCGCGTCCTGCGCGAGCGTGCCCGTCTCCGCGAGCGCCCAGTCGAACTCCGACACGCCGACGCGGCTCTCGGCGGCGCGCTCCCGTGTCACCTCGAACGACAGACCGGGGACACGCCGGACGAGCGCGCCGGGGTCGAGGTTTCCGCGGAGGTCCCGGAGGATCTCACCCTCGCACCACACGGCACGCGCGCCCGGCGCGTCTCCCACGCGCTCGCGCTCGAGCACGCACAGCACCGCTTCGATCGCAGCGGCGGGGGAGGGGACCCGCACGATCTCGGCGCTCACCGCCTTCGCCTTCGCCTCGAACAGGTCGAGCATGGTCCGCCTCCTCCGCGAGCTGCCTACTTTGGCACCATCCAGGTGAGCCAGTACGCCTGCGCGAACACCACGACGCCGACGAGGCACGCCAGGGCGAGCGAGTGCCAGAACACGTACTTGAGGATGCTCCCCTCGTGGCCGTCCTGGCCCGTGGCGACCGACGCGACGACGATGCTCTGCGCGTCGATCATCTTGCCCATCACGCCGCCCGAGCTGTTCGCGGCGGCCGCGAGGATCGGGCTCATCCCGATCTGCCGGGCGGAGACGACCTGCAGGTTGCCGAACAGCACGTTCGACGAGGTGTCCGAGCCGGTGAGGGCGACGCCGAGCCAGCCGAGGAGGGGCGAGAAGAAGGGGAAGAGGACGCCCGTCGAGGCGAAGGCGAGCCCCATGGTCGAGTCGGAGCCCGAGTAGCGCGTCGTGAAGCCGAGCGCGAGCATCGCCGCGATCGTGAGGAGCGAGTACCGCACCCGCTTCAGCGTGCCGAGGTAGGTCTTCAGCAGGGTGAGCGGCGAGAGCCGGAGCCAGAGGCCCGCGATGACGCCGGCGAGCAGGAGGCCGGTCCCGGTCGCGGAGAGGAGGTTCAGGCTGTACTTGGCCGCCTCGGGGTTGAGCTTCGCCGCGACCGGAGGCGCCTTCAAGACGAGGTTGTGGAGGAACGGCACCTCGAAGGTCGGGTTGAAGAGCCCGTTCATCCAGGTCTTCACGGCGGGCTGGCCCCACGCGAAGACGCACACCGAGAGGACGATCCAGGGCATCCACCCCATGAAGGCCTCGCCGAACGAGTGCTTGCGGAACACCGCCGCGCCGACCGACTGCCGGGCGATCCCGACCGCAGGAACTGCATCCGCCGCGCGCTCCTCCTTGAACCGCCAGACCTCCTTCGGCTGCCAGAGCTTCAGGAACAGGTAGGTGACGACGATGCAGGAGGCCGCCGCGATGATGTCGACGAGGTTCGGGCCGACGAAGTTCGAGACGAGGAACTGCGGGACCGCGAACGCGATTCCGGCGACGAGGCAGGCCGGCCACACGCCGAGCATGCCGCGGAAGCCGGCCATCGCCCAGACGAGCCAGAAGGGGACGATGAGCGAAAAGAGCGGGAGCTGCCGGCCCGCCATCGCGGAGAGCATCCCCTCGTTGAGGCCGGTCACCTTCGCGAGCGTGATGATCGGCGTCCCGAGCGCGCCGTAGGCCACCGGCGCGGTGTTGCCGATGAGCGCGAGACCGGCGGCGGGGAGCGGCTTGAAGCCGAGGCCGATGAGCATCGCCGCGCTGATCGCGACGGGCGTGCCGAAGCCGGCGGCGCCCTCGATGAACGCGCCGAACGCGAAGGCGATGAGGAGCACCTGGATGCGGCGATCGCCGGCGAGCCCGCCGATGGTGTCCTTCACCACCTCGAACTTCCCGGTCTTCACGGTGATGTCGTAGATGAAGATGGCGTTCAGGATGATCCAGCCGATGGGCAGCAGGCCGAACGCCGCCCCGTACGCGGCGGTGGCGCCCGCCATCGAGAGCGGCATCCCGTAGACGCCCACCGAGATCGCGAGGGCGAGGCAGAGGCCGAGCAGCGCCGCGACGTGCGCCTTCACGTGGAAGAACGCGAGGGCGCCGAGCAACACGATCACGGGGATGGCGGCGACGAGCGCCGAGAGGAACAGGCTGCCGAGGGGGTTGTAGACCTGGGTCCACGTCATGGGGGTCGTCCTCCGGTGAGACGTTCCGTCACGCCGCCCGACGGCGGCGCGTCTTGGCGGCGCGGCCGACCCGCGCCGCCGCCTGGTGGGAATCGGTGCCGGCACCGACGCGCGCGATCTCGCGCCCGCGGCCCTTCACCTTGCGCAGCAGGTCGCGGAGCGTCGCGCCGATGAGGTGCGGCCCCTCCGCGATGGCCACGCCCGCTGCGCGGAGCGCCGCGATCTTGGCCGCGGCGGTGCCGCTCGCGCCGGAGACGATCGCCCCCGCGTGGCCCATGCGCCGCCCGGGAGGCGCGGTGCGCCCCGCGATGAAGCCGACGACGGGCTTCGAGACGTGCTTCGCGATGAACTCGGCGCCCCACTCCTCCTCGGTGCCGCCGATCTCGCCGATGAGGACGATGGCCTCGGTCTCGGGGTCGGCCTCGAAGCGCGAGAGGCAGTCCACGAAATCGGTGCCGTGGACCGGATCGCCGCCGATGCCCACCGCGGTGGACTGGCCGAGCCCGAGGCTCGTGAGCTGGTCCACCGCCTCGTAGGTGAGCGTCCCGGAGCGCGACACGATCGCGACGTTGCCCGGGCGGTGGATGGCGCCGGGCATGATGCCGATCTTGCACTGCCCGGGCGTGATCACGCCCGGGCAGTTCGGGCCGATGAGCCGGACGCCGGGCTTGTCCTGCAGGTACCGCCGCACCTGCACCATGTCGAGGACCGGGATCCCCTCGGTGATGGCCACGATCAGGGTGACGCCCGCCTCGGCCGCCTCGATGATCGCGTCCGCCGCGAGCGGGGGCGGCACGAAGATCGCGCTCGCGTTCGCGCCGGTCTCCCGGACCGCGTCCTGGACGGTCTCGAACACCGGGACAGCCTGCTCGAACCGGGTCCCGCCGCGCCCCGGCGTGACGCCCGCGACGATCTGCGTGCCGTACGCGATCATCTGCTCGGCGTGGAAGCTGCCGGCGGAGCCGGTGATCCCCTGCACGACGACGCGGGTGTGACGGTCCACGAAGACGCTCATGACGCCCTCCGGGCGCGGATGCGGGCAGGGGTGGCGCGCGCGCCGCGGCGGCCCTGGGTGACGGCGGCGACGGCCTTGCCCGCCGCCTCGCCGAGGTCGCTCGCCGAGATGATCCGCAGGCCGCTCTGCTCGATGATCTCGCGTCCGAGCGCGTCGTTGGTGCCGCGGAGCCGCACGACGAGGGGCACCTCGATCCCGACCTGCTTCGCCGCCGCGACGATGCCGTTCGCGATGATGTCGCAGCGCATGATGCCGCCGAAGATGTTCACGAGGATCGCCTTCACCTGCGGGTCGGCGAGGATGATCTTGAACGCGTGCGTGACGCGGGCCTCGTCGGCGCCGCCGCCGACGTCGAGGAAGTTTGCCGGCCGTCCCCCCGCCGCCTGGATGACGTCCATCGTCGCCATGGCGAGGCCGGCGCCGTTCACGAGGCAGCCGATGTCGCCGTCGAGCGCGATGTAGGCGAGGTCGTGCTCGCGCGCCTCGCGCTCCCGCGGGTCCTCCTCGTCGGCGTCGCGCAGCGCGACGAGCGAGGCGTGGCGATGGAGCGCGCTGTCGTCGAAGGTGAGCTTCGCGTCGAGCGCGATCACGTCGCCGGCCACCGTGACGACGACGGGGTTCACCTCCGCCAGCGACGCGTCGTTCGCGACGAAGGCGCGGTAGAGCCCCGTCGCGAACTGCACGAACGCCTTCACCGTCGCGCCGCCGAGGCCGAGCCCAACCGCGAGCCGCCGCGCCTGGAAGGGGAGCAGGCCGGTGAGGGGATCGACGACGGCGCGCAGGATCAGCTCGGGGCGGCGCTGGGCGATCTCCTCGATCTCGACGCCGCCCTCCTTGCACGCCATCACCGTGACGCGCCCGGTCTCGCGGTCTAGGATCATCCCGAGGTACAGCTCGCGCGAGATCCGGCAGCCCTCCTCGATCCAGACCGCGCGGACGACCTGGCCCTCGGGGCCGGTCTGGGGCGTGACGAGCTTCGCCCCGAGGAGCTTCTCGGCATGCTCGCGGGCCTCCTCCGGCGAGCGCGCGAGCTTCACGCCTCCCGCCTTGCCGCGGCCGCCCGCGTGGATCTGGGCCTTCACCGCGCACACGCCGCCGCCGAGCTGGCGCGCGGCGGCCTCGGCCTCGAAGGGCGTCGTGGCGAGGACGCCGCGGGGGACGCCCACGCCGAACCCACGGAGCAGCTCCTTCGCCTGGTATTCGTGGATCTTCATGACCGGCGCAGTCTGCCCGCGGCGGAAGGCGGCGGGAGAACCGTCAGGGCGACCGGTCGGCGTCGCGGCGGGACCGGCCGACAGCCGGGTGCGACCGGGAGGCGCATCGCACCTCCGCGCGCGCCGCCGAGCGCCGCAGCTCGACGGCCCCGCCGCGCTCGCGCGCCGCGGTGCAGCCGTCCACGAGGTGGACGAGCGACTGGTACGGGATCCCGGCGTGCAGCGACAGCCCGATCTCGCACGTGCGGCTCGTGGAGTAGCCCCGCGCGCAGCCGGCGGGGAGGGCGGCGCGCAGTCCGGCGAGCGCCGCCGCGTTGAGCTCGGGGTGCGTGAAGCCGCGATCGCCGGCGAACCCGCAGCAGCCGATGCCGGCGGGGACGACGACGCGATCCGCGCACGCCTCCGCCACGGCGCGGAGCTCGGGCGCGAGCCCGAGCTTCGTCGCGCTGCACGGGACGTGGAGCGCGATCGTCGCCTCGCGGCGGACGACGCGCAGCCGCCCGAGGAGGAAATCGTGGATGAACTCGGCCGGCTCGAAGAGCCGGAGCCGCCGGTCGAGCGTCTTGAGCATCCGCGCCAGGCACGGGCTCGTGTCGCAGAGGACCGGGATCGCGCCGCCCTCCGTCCGCGCGAGGAGCTCCTCCTCGAGCTCGCGCGCCTTCACGTCCGCGAGCTCCCGGAACCCCTTGCTGTCGAGCGTCAGCCCGCAGCAGAGCCGGTCCAGGCCGGCGGGGAAGAGGACGCCGTACTCCGCCTTCTCGAGGAGCGAGAGGGTCGCCTCGAACACCGCGCGCGGGTCGGGATCGGCGGGGGCCGCGCCCATCGCGCGGACGACGCAGCTCGGGAAGTAGACCACCCGGTCCGGGCGCCCGGGCGACACGTCGGCGAACCGTGCCCGCGGCGCGGCGCGTGGCGCGGCCGCATTCCACACCGGCAGCCGCCCGCCCGAGAGGACGTGCAGCCCGCGCGAGACGGCGGCGAGCGCTGGCGCGCCGGCGAGGGCGCGCGCGGCGCCCGCCATCCGCAGGCCCGCGCGGACGGCGGCGGTCGCCCCGGCGTAGTGGTCCGCGACGGCGCGCGCCGCCCTCCGGCCGCCTTTGCTCCTCCCGTCGGCGCGGAGCCGCTTCGTGAGCTCGCCGGTATCGATGCCCACCGGGCACGCGGTGGCGCAGAGCCCGTCGGTGGCGCAGGTCTCCTCCCCGAGGAAGCGGTAGTCCTCCTCCATGCGCGCGAGCCGCGCGGGATCCGCGCCGGTCGAGGCGAGGCGGGCGATCTCGCGGCGCGTGGCGATCCGCTGTCTCGGCGAGAGGGTCAAGGTGCGGGACGGGCACTTCGGCTCGCAGAATCCGCACTCCGTGCAGCGATCGACGATCGGGTGCGCGGGGGGCAGCGCCTTCAGGTCCTCGAGGTGCGCCCGGGGATCGGCGTTCAGGAGGACCCCGGGGGCGAGGAGGCCCTTCGGATCGAGCGCCCGCTTCACCCGCTGCATGAGGCCGTACGCCTTCGGGCCCCACTCCCGCTCCACGAACGGGGCGACGTTCCGTCCCGTCCCGTGCTCGCCCTTGAGCGACCCGTCGTACTTGTCCGCAACGAGGAAGCACACCTCCTCCATGAAGCGCGCGTAGCGCTCGATCTCGGCGGGCGTCCCGAAGTCCTGCGTGAAGACGAAGTGCAGGTTCCCGTCCAGCGCGTGGCCGAAGATGATCCCCTCGTCGTACCCGTGGCGGCGCATGAGGCGCTGCAGCTCGAGCGTCGCGGGCGCGAGGTCCTCGCCCTGGAACGCGACGTCCTCGATGACGACCGTGGTCCCGACGCGGCGGGCGGCGCCCACCGCCGGGAACAGGCCGCGGCGCACGTCCCAGAGCCGCTCGACCTCCTCCCTGCGAGTGGTGAACTCCACCGGTCTGAGCGTGCGCACCTCGCGGATGACGCGCTCCGCCTCCGCGACACCCGACGCGAGCGCCGCCGCGTCGGCGGCGCGCACCTCGACGAGGAGCGCGCAGGCGTCCGCGTCGAGTGTCCGCAGCCAGGTCGGAAGCGCGTCGCGCAGCTCCACCGCGCGCAGCGAGGCCCGGTCCATCAGCTCGGCGGCCGAGACCGCGCTGCCGCGCAGGTGGGTCGCGGCGAGGGCGGCGCTCTCCACGTCGGGGAACGCCACGAGCGCGCTCGCCTTGTGCGGCAGCTCCGGGACGGTGCGATAGGTGATCTCGGAGATGAAGCCGAGCGTCCCCTCCGAGCCGATCATGAGGTGGAGGAGGATGTCGAGTGGATCGTCGAAGTCGACGAACGCGTTGAGGGAGTACCCGGTGGTGTTCTTCACCCGGTACTTGGCGCGGATCCGCTCGGTGAGCGCGGCGTCGGCGGCGATCTCGTCGCGGATCGCGCGGAGCTCGCGCAGGATCTCCGGGCGGTCGTCGGCGAAGCGCCGGCGCGACGCGGGGTCGCCCGTGTCGAGGAGCGTCCCGTCGGCGAGGATGATCCGCATGCTCTCGACCGTCTGGTAGCTGTTCTGGGCGGTGCCGCAGCACATGCCGGACGCGTTGTTCGCCGCGATGCCGCCGATCATGCAGGCGCCGATCGAGGCTGGGTCGGGGCCGATCTTCCGTCCGAGCGGGGCGAGCAAGACGTTCGCCTCGGCCCCGATGACGCCGGGCTCGAGCGTGATGCGCTCGCCCGCGCCGTGTACGCGCGTGCCGCGCCAGCCGCCGGCGAGCACCAGCAGGACCTCGTCCGTCACGGCCTGCCCTGAGAGGCTCGTCCCCGCGGCGCGGAAGGTGACCGGGACGGCCTCGCGCTCCGCCTCGCGCAGCACCGCCCCGACCTCCGCCTCGTCGCGCACGTGGATGACGAGCTTCGGCACCAGCCGGTAGAAGCTCGCGTCCGTCCCGTACGCGAACGTGCGGACGGGATCCGCATGGAGCCGCCCGCGCGGGATGATCCGCGCGAGCACGTCGTGGAGGCGCCGGTGGGGCGGCGGCAGTGCGCGGACATCGCGAGCGTCGGACATGGTCCGCGAGTGGACCACGGGCGCGGCGGAGGAAGCCGGCGTTTGGGGGCGACGGGCGCGAGGCGGCGGCGACCGGTCGCGGGGAGGGGGTGACCGGTCAGATGTCCAGGAGCTCGCGCAGCCGCGGCAGGAACCGGCGGCTCACCGGCACCTCCTTGCCCGAGCGGGTCCGGATGACGGCGCTCCCTTCCTCGATGCTGATCTGATCGACCTGGTCCATGTTGACGAGGAACTGCTTGTGGCAGCGCACGAAGCCGGCGCGCTCCTCGAGGACGCGCAGCGTGAGCTCGGTGAAGAGCTCGTGCGCCGCGGTGACGACGTACACCCCGGCCTCGCTCGAGCGCACGAACTCCACGTCCGTGACGTCCACGAGCTTGATGGCGCCGCGCGCCGCGAGGCAGGGCACGCGCCGGATCTCGCTGCGCGGATAATCTCGCTTCGCCCCGCCATCCCCGAGCTTGCCGAGCCGCTCGACGGTCTTCGCGAGCCGCTCCCGCGCGACCGGCTTCAGGAGGTAGTCGAGCGCGCTCTCCTCGAACGCGCGCAGCGCGTGCTCGTCGTGCGCGGTGACGAAGACCACCGTCGGCAGCTCGTCGTCGTCGATCATCGACAGGAGCTCGAACCCGGAGATGGCCGGCATCTGGATGTCGAGGAAGAGGACGTCGGGCCGCTCCGCGCGGATCGCCTGGATCGCCTCCACGGCGTTCGCACACTTGCCGATGACGGTGATTGCGCCCGTCTCGCCGAGGAGCGACTCGAGCTCGTCGCGCGCGTGCAGCTCGTCGTCCACGATGAGGGCGCGCATCATGCGGCGGCTCCTTCGATGGGAAGGCGGACGGTCACGCGCGTCAGCTCCTGCGGGACCGAGGTGACGGAGAGTCCATAGCTCTCGCCGTAGAGGTTCTTCACCCGTTTGTCCACGATCTGCATGCCGAGCCCCGTCCCCTGGGGCTCGGTCCAGGCGCCCGCGTTGTCCTCGATGTCGACGAGGACGGCCCCGTCCCGGCGGTACGCCCGGATCGTGGCGCGCCCCGCGCCCATGCGCGCGGAGAGGCCGTGCTTGAAGGCGTTCTCGACGAGGGGCTGGAGCGTGAACGCGGGCATCCGCAGAGACAGGAGCGCGGGGTCTATCTCGGTCTCGACGGTGAGGCGACCCTCGAAGCGGGCCTTCTCGATCTCGAGGTAGGCGCCGACGTGCTCGAGCTCCTCCGCGAGCGTGCTCACGTCGCTCGCGCGCTTGAGGTTCTTGCGGAAGAACTGGGACAGGTGGACGAGCAGCTCGCGCGCGCGGTCGCTGTCCCGGCGCAGGATCGCGATGATGGTGTTGAGCGCGTTGAAGAGGAAGTGCGGGTTCACCTGCGCCTGGGCGAGCTTCAGCTCGGACATGACGAGGAGGCTCTTCTGCTCCTGGTAGCGGGCGATGAGGAGCTGGCTCGAGAGGAGCGCGCCGAGCCCCTCTCCGAGCGACTTGTTCATGTTGAGGAATCGCCGGTCGCGCGGCTCGAAGAGCTGCACGGTCCCGACGACGACGCCGTCCACCTGGAGCGGCGCGATCACGACGGAGGCTAGCGCGCACGCGGACGAGACGGTGCAGTCGTACCTCTGGCGCACGCCGTCCGCGAACACCACCGCGTTCTCCGCGATCGACTGGCGGGTGTAGGGCGACGCGATGGGGTTCCCGGGGAGGTGGTGCTCGTGCCCCATCCCGGCCCAGCCGAGGACGCGCGCGGTGTCGGTGACGCCCACCGCGCCGACGCCGGTCTCCTCCTTGATGATCGCCGCGAGCTCGCCCGCGCTCTCGCGACCGATCCCGCGGGCGAGGAGGCGCAGCGTCCGATCCGCCACCTTCAGCGCGCGGGCGGAGGACATGGCCGCGACGCGGTCCTGCTCGCGTTGCCGCTCGAGCAGCACCATCATGAAGAGCGCGGCGCCGATCGGGTTCGCGACGACCATCGGACCCGCGATCGCCCGGACGATCTCCGCCGCCTGCTCCGGCGGGCCGGACATCGCGTAGACGATGCACATGTGGATCACCTCGCCCACGAACGTCGTCACGAGCGCGACCCACGGTCTCATGAGCCGCTCGAAGCGGCGCTTGAGGGCGAGGTGGACCAGGCCGGCGAGGAGTCCCTCCAGCGTCGTCGAGATGGCGCCGGGCAGCGCGGCGATCCCGCTCATCGCGGTCACGCGGTGCACGCCCGCGGTCGCGCCGACGAGCACGCCGAGGACGGGACCGCCGAGGAGCCCCGCGAGCGTCGATCCCACCGCGCGCGCGTTGACGATCGCCTGTCCGTGGGCGACGGGGATGCCGAGGTAGTTCCCGAGGATCGCGATCCCCGTGAAGACGAGGTAGAGCCGGATCTTCCCGCGCGGACGCGGCCAATCGGGCTTGAGGGGCCGGAACGCCGGCGACCTGCAGTACAGGTAGAAGACGACGAGGAAGACCGACAGCGCCTCGCTGAGCTGGAGCGCCACGCGCATCGAAGAACTCTCCAGCGCACACGCTCGGCCCCCGCGCGGCGTGGCGCTCGACAGCGGGGCATTATGCCGATTTCACGCCCCGACGCGTTACCTGCCGGCCCAGCGCTCGATGCGCGAGGGTCGGGACGGCCGAACCGTCTGCCGCGACCCGGGGCCGGAAGCACCCGGCGGTTTCCTGCGACATTCCGCCACGCGGAACGGCCAAGCCCTTGCAGTCACGTGAGGCGCTGCACCGCGCCCGGAGGGGAGCGTGCAGGCCGAGGAGTTCCATGGGCATCGAGAAGCGCAGGGACCGTCGGCACCCCTTCCGCGTGCAGGTGAGCCTGTCCTGGGCACGGCAGGACGGCCGGGGCGAGACCGCGGCCGGCACGCCGCCGTTCGGGTAGACGCCTGCTGCGACTCACCGGCGGTGTCCGATCATCTCGCGGACGAGGTCTCCCATCTCCGGATCGAGCGCCTCGATCATCGCCGCGAGACGGTCCCCACGCGCGCGATCTCCGAGCTGGGCGGAGAGGACCGCCTCGTAGTAGAGCGACCGGAGGTCCCTCGGGTTCATCCGCGCGGCGGCTGCGAATGCGTCGCGCGCCTCCTCCGGCCTGCGCTGCCACAGGAGGTTCGCCCCGAGGCCACGGTGCGCGGCGGCGAAGTCCGGGACGACCGACAGCGTTCGCCGGTATAGCGCCTCGGCCTCCACGTAGCGGCCGTCCTTCTCTTCGACCCTCGCGAGGTCGACCATCGCGACGGGGAAGCGCGGCTGGAGCGCGAGCGCTCTCTCGAGGGCGGCCTTCGCGCGCGCAAGCTCACCCCGCTCCTGGAGCGTGTCGGCGAGGAACACCCACAGCCGCGGGTTCTCCGGATAGGTGTCGAGCGCGTCCTCGAAGAAGTCGACCGGCCGCGTCCAGAGCTCGTTCCGCCGCCACGTGAGCAGAGCGAGCGGCAGCGCCACGACCGCGATGGTCACCACCTTCAGCTTCGATCCCAGCACGCGACGCAGCCCCTCGAGGCAGACGAGCACGATGCCGAGCATCGGAAGATAGAGCCGATGCTCGACGAGCGTGTCGAGCGGGATCACGCTCGATTCCACGGACAGTCCCAGGAGGAACAGCGCGATCCCGAACGACAGGAGGGGCAGCCGGCGTCGAGCGAGGATGGACGTCGCGACGAGCCCGATCACCCCCAGCGCGGCGATGGCGTTGCGGACGCAGAGGGTCCGGGCGACGAGCGGATATCCATTCTCGATGGACTGGCCCCACGGGACGACGAGCAGGCGGAGGTACGTCCAGAGGACGCTCAGCTCGGTGACGAAGTAGCGGAAGGGGGTGGGGTCGCGAAGCGGCTCGCCGGGGCCGCCGTAGCCGACGACGAACGGGTCGAGCGACGAGTCGATGAAGTGACCGCCCGTTCCGGCCGCGAGCCGCGGCAAGAGCTCTCGGAGCGCGAGCGCGATCGCCAGCATGAAGAACGGCGCCAGATACCGGAGACGCGCGCGCAATTCGTCGCCGCCGGGCCGACGAAGGATCGAGTCTCCGACGAGAAACACCGCGGGGAACACGATCGTGTTCTGCTTCGTGAGCACGGCGGCGGCGGCGAAGAGCAGCGACGATCCGTACGCCGCGAGGTGTCTCGCGGCTCGGAACGGAACGCCTGCGGCGCTGAGGTCGCGCGCGCGGAAGAACAGGAGCAGCGACACGAGGAAGAACGACGCGGAGAGCGTCGTCATCCGCTGCACGGCCAGCGTGACGGCCTGCGTCTGGAGCGGATGCACGCCGAACAGCAGAGATCCCGCGAGCGGCAGCAGCCGGGATCCGGGGAGCAGGTGCCGAAGGAGCGCGTACACCACCACGCAGTTCGCAAGGTGAATGGCGACGTTGACGGTGTGTGCGCCGGCGGCTCCTCCTCCGAGCAGCGCATGGTCGAGCGCGAAGCTGAGGGTGGCGATGCCGCGCGGCCCGAAGACCCCGTCGAGCGCAAGCCGCACCGAACGGCTCGCCGGATTCCAGACGATCGCGGCAAAGTCGTCCTGGTACCAGGGCACGCGGCGCACGCTCGCGTAGAGCGCCGCGACGATCACCAGAAGCGGCGCGAGGCATGCCGCTTCGCGGTGCCAGCCGGATCGTCGAGCCCCCGACCACAGGGTGCGTCCCGAGGACGTGCGGGGGCTCATCACGTTCAAGGCTAACCGATCGGCAGCGAGGCTAGAGCCGTTTCGCCTCACCGCAACTCGCGGCACACCGACCTGTCAGGCTACCGTGCTACCGCTGCGCCGCGTGGAGGGCGGCAGACCGAGCAGACGGTGGATCGAGGGCCAGGCGGACGCCGCCGGCGTCGCCCGGCTTGCGTCCGCGCTCGGGCTTCATCCGCTCGCCGCGCGCGTCCTCGCCGGACGCGGCCTCGCCGAGCCGGCCGACGCCGAGGCGTTCCTCGCGGCGCCTCTCGCCGACCTCCCCGATCCGCTCGCGATGCGGGGGATGGAGGCCGCGGTCGCCCGGATCGCGCGCGCCGTCGAGGACGGCGAGCGCATCGCGCTCTACGGCGACTACGACGTGGACGGCGTCACCTCGACCGCGCTCCTCGCGGGGTTCCTGCGGGCGTGCGGTGCGGACCCCGTGACCTACGTCCCGCACCGGCTCGTCGAGGGGTACGGCCTCAACGTCGCAGCGGTGGAGCGCCTCGCGGCGGAGGGGGCCCGGCTGCTCGTGACACTCGACTGCGGGATCACGGGCGCGCCCGAGGTGCGCGCGGCAGCGGCGCTCGGCGTCGACACGGTCGTCGTCGATCACCACACCGTCCCGGTGGAGCTCCCCGCCGCCGTCGCCATCCTGAATCCGCACCAGCCCGGCTGCGCCTATCCGACGAAGGACCTCGCCGCGGTGGGCGTGACCTTCGCGCTCGCGACGGCGCTCCGCAAGGCGCTTCGCGGACGCGGCCGGTTCGGGCCCGAGCGGCCGGAGCCGAACCTCAAGGACGCGCTCGACCTCGTCGCGCTCGGCACGGTCGCGGACGTCGTGCCGCTCGTCGGCGCGAACCGGATCCTGGTCCGCTGGGGGCTCGAGGTGCTGGGACGGAGCCGCCGTCCGGGGATCCGTGCGCTGAAGCGCGTCGCTGGGATCGCGGAAGGGACGGACGTCTCGGCGGGCCAGGTCGGGTTCCGCCTCGCGCCCCGCATCAACGCCGCGGGGCGGCTCGACGATGCCGGGCGCGGGGTGCGTCTCCTCCTCGAGGAGGACGCGGAGCGCGCGGACGCGCTCGCGCGCGAGCTCGATCGCGAGAACCAGGCGCGCCAGGAGATCGAGCGGACCATCCTCGACGAGGCGCTCCACGACGCCGCCGAGCACGTGCGCGAGGGAGCCCGCGGCCTCGTCCTCGCGCGCGACGGCTGGCACGCCGGCGTCGTCGGGATCGTCGCGTCCCGCATCGTGGAGCGGTTCCACCGTCCCGCCGTCCTCGTGGCGCTCGCCGAGGGGGAAGGGAAGGGGAGCGGGCGCTCGATCGAGGGCTTCCACCTGCACGAGGCGCTCGAGGCGTGCGCGGCTCACCTCGCGCGCTTCGGCGGGCACCGCCACGCCGCGGGCGTCACGATCGAGCGCGGCCGGCTCGGCGCCTTCCGCGCTGCGTTCGAGGCCCACGCCGCCGCGCGCCTGCGCGACGAGGATCTCGTGCCGCGCTGCCGGATCGAGGGCTGGGTCGAGGAGCGCGAGGTGGACGAGCGCGCCGCGCTCGACCTCGCCCGCCTCGCTCCCTACGGGGCTGGCCACCCCGAGCCGGTGTTCGCGCTGCGCGGCAGGACGGCGCGCGCTCGCACGGTAGGCGCGGGGGGAGCGCACCTCAAGCTCGCGCTCGGGCGCCTCGACGCGATCGGGTTCGGGATGGGAGAGCGCCTGCCGCTGTGCGAGGGACCGATCGAGGCGGCGTTCACCGTCGGGCTCGACGAGTGGGACGGGCGCCGGCGCGTGCAGCTCCGGCTGCGGGACGTGCGGCGCGGCGCGAGCTGAGCGCGCGCCCTGCCACCGTGCGGCACGCGCCCGTGGCGGCGCGCCCCGTCAGGCGAGGCCCCAGTGCGCCTTGCTCCCCCCGAAGAGCGTCCCTCTCCTCGCGAGCTCCGCCACCCGGATCCGCTCCGCCTGCCGCTCGAACCGGCCGCGGCAGCGCGGGGAGCAGAAGTAATACGTCCTCAGCTTGTACTCGAAGGAGTCCGCGTCCTCCTCGACGACGGGCTTGCCGCAGATCGGATCGATCGACACGCCGCCCTGGATCATCGCCCCCTCCCTGACCGAAGGATCGTCACGCCGTCTTCCCCGCGCCCGCCCCCGGACGTGGCGCGCGACGCGCGTGCCGGCGGCGCGCTCCGAAGCCTTGACGCCTGAGGTTCCGCGATGTTAGCTCCCCTCTCCCCGGATCCGGAGGATGCCTTTGCCCCGCTTCATCAGCGAGATCAAGCGCACGAACACGTGTGGTGAACTGACGAAGGCCGACCTCGGCAAGGAGGTCGTGCTCTTCGGCTGGGTGAACAACCGCCGCGATCACGGCGGCGCGGTGTTCATCGACCTGCGCGACCGGGAGGGGATCACCCAGGTGGTGTTCGAGCAGGACGTGCGGCCCGAGGTGCACGAGCTCGCCGGGCAGCTCCGGCTCGAGTACTGCGTCGGCCTGCGCGGCAAGGTCGTCTCGCGCGGCGGCAACGTGAACCCGAAGCTCCGCACCGGCGAGATCGAGGTCCACGCGAGCGAGCTCGAGATCTTCAACCGCTCCGAGCCGTCGCCGTTCCCCATCGAGGACCGGATCGACACGAGCGAGGAGAAGCGGCTGCAGTACCGCTACCTCGACCTGCGCCGCGCGCCGCTCCAAAAGACGCTCATGACGCGCGCCCGGGTGAACCACCTCACCCGCAACTACTTCACCGAGAACCGCTTCCTCGAGCTCGAGACGCCGTTCATGGGGAAGTACACGCCGGGCGGCGCGCGGAACTTCCTCGTCCCCTCCCGCCTCAACGCGGGCAAGTTCTACGCGCTCGCCGAGAGCCCCCAGCTCTACAAGCAGCTCTACATGGTGGCGGGGTTCGAGCGGTACTTCCAGATCGTCCGCTGCTTCCGCGACGAGGACCTCCGGCTCGACCGGCAGCCCGAGTTCACCCAGATCGACGTCGAGATGAGCTTCGTCGAGCAGAACGACATCTTCGACGTGATCGAGGGGCTCGTCGTGCGGCTCTGGAAGGAGGTGCTCGGGGTCGAGCTTCCGCCGTTCCTGCGGATGCCCTTCGACGAGTCGATGGCGAAGTACGGGAACGACAAGCCGGACCTCCGCTTCGACATGCCGCACGTCGTCCTCACGGATCTCGTTAGGAAGCACCAGGGCGGGGGCGTGCCGCTCCTCGACGAGGCCGTGAGGGGGAAGGGAATCGTGAAGGGGATGCGCGTCCCGGCCTCGGCCGGCTTCTCGCGCACCGAGATCGACAAGCTTGAGGAGTACGTCCGGGGCATGGGCGCGAAGGGGCTCGCGCGGGCCAAGATCGCCGAAGGTGGCGAGTGGACGCAGTCGCCGTTCGCGAAGTCGATCACCCCCGAGCTGCGCAAGGCGATCAACGAGGCGACGGGCGCGCAGCCGGGCGATCTGCTCCTCTTCCAGTTCGGGAAGGAGTCGGTCGTCCACACCGTGATGGCGAACCTCCGCGTCCACATCGCCAAGCGGATGGGGCTCATCCCGGAGTACGGCTCCGGCGGCCAGTGGCGGTTCCTGTGGGTCGTGGACCCGCCGCTCTTCGAGTACGACGAGGACAGCGGCCAGTGGGCGGCGGCGCACCACGCCTTCACCCGCCCGCGCGACCAGGACCTGCCGTACCTCGAGAGCGATCCGGGGCGCGTCTACTGCTGGCGCTACGACCTCGTCCTGAACGGCTTCGAGATCGGCGGCGGCTCCATCCGGCTCCACGATCCCGAGGTCCAGCGCCGCGTCTTCAAGGCGATGGGGATCCCGGACGAGGAGGCGCGCTCGAAGTTCGGGTTCCTGCTCGACGCGCTCAAGATGGGCGCGCCGCCCCACGGTGGGATCGCGCTCGGCATGGACCGGCTCGTCATGCTCCTCACCGGCGCCGAGTCGCTCCGCGACGTGGTCGCCTGGCCGAAGACGCAGAAGGGCACGGACCTCATGACCGCCGCCCCCGGCGACGTGGACCCGAAGCAGCTCCGCGAGCTGCACGTGAAGTCCACGTACGAGCCGAAGTAGGGGGACGCGGGCGAGTGAACGCAGCGTCGCGCCCGGGACTTCCCGGTGCCCTGCTTCAGCGCCGCGTCGATCCCGGCCAGCGCGTCGTCGCGCCAACCCTCTGCGGCAGGCCGACGCGGTCCACTTCCCGGAGGACGTGCTCCGCCTCCACCCGGGCGTGCCGGGGGCGGCCATGTGGGCAATCGCGCTCGACCGCGCGATGCTGACGTACTTCGAGCTGCAGCCGCATGCGCGGTTCGAGCGCCATCGCGTAGTTCTTCTGCGCCTCGACAAGCGATGGCCGGTTCGCGCCCCCGCCCATCAGCTCGCCCGGAGCCCTCGGGTCGTCCCGCCGTATCCGAAGGCGAGCGCCTCGTGCGCGCCGTCCTCGCGCGTGCACCCGGGTTCGCCGCCGCGCACGTCACCATTCCACACGGTGGCGGTGAAGACCGACGGGACGCTCTGGGCGTGGGGCGACAACACCCACGGCCAGCTCGGCAACGGGACCCCATTGGGGCTGCAGATCGGGAGCGCGCTCGCTTCGGTCGCCGCCGGCTCGAACCACACGGTGTCGTTGACGACCGACGGGACGCTCTGGGCGTGGGGCGACAACTCCTACGGCCAGCTCGGCGACGGGACGACCACGCAGCGCAACGCGCCGGTACAGATCGGGACCGAGTTCGCTTCGCTCGCCGCTGGTTACGATCACACGGTGGCGGTGAAGTCCGACGGGACGGTGTGGGCCTGGGGCTCCGACACGTGGGGCGAGCTCGGCGACGGCGGCGGGAACAAGTCGGTCCCGGTGCGGGTGCCGTGACGCGGCCGAGCAGGTGACGGACGCGCCTACGGGGACGGTCTTCGCGCGCTTGCGCGTGAGGCCGGTGCTCGAACAGCCGGGTCAGCTCCTCGGGCGCCGCCTTCGCGATGAGCTGCATCGTCTTCGTCGGCGCGGCGGGGGCGCCCTCGCCGCCAGGAAGCTGGAGCACGACCGAGCAGACGCCGCCGGGCGCGAGCCACTCCGAGATGCGGCGGACGAGGACCTCGGGGTGCAGGTACTCGAAGATGAGCGCCGAGTGGACGAGGTCGAACCTGCCCGGCGCCGCGCGGAACCTCTCCGCCTCGGAGCAGAAGTCCACGCACGAGCCGGCGACGTAGCCTGCCTGTTCCCCTCGTCCCCGGGCAGCGCCCGGGGGAGAGGGTCGGGGTGAGGGGCGCAGGCGTCTCACGATACTCGGCGGTCGCGGTACGGGCGCGTGTCCCACGCGCGCTCGGCATCCCGGCGAGTGCATACCCGCTGGACGCGAAGCACGTTGACGGGGGCGCGGACGGGCGCCGCACGGACGGCACATGGACTTCCGGAGCAAGCTGATCGCGCTCGCGGCGCTCGCGGCAGGAGTCGCGTGCGGCCCGGGCGATCCGCCCGCTCCGGCCGCTCCCCCGTGCACCCCCGAGACCTGCGCGTCGCTCTCCGCGCAGTGCGGGGACGTCCCCGACGGCTGCGACGGCATGCTCGCGTGCGGCACGTGCCCGAGCGGGCAGGCGTGCAGCGCGACCGCAGCGCACCAGTGCGGCGTCGTGGCGCCCGCATGCGTGCCGAAGACGTGCGAGGCGCTCGGCAAGAACTGCGGCCCGATCCTCGACGGCTGCGGCGGTATCCTCGATTGCGGCGCGTGCGCCGACGGAGAGACGTGCAGCGGCGGCGGCGTCGCGAACGTCTGCGGGAAGCCGCGCTGCCGCCCCACGACGTGCGAGGCGGCCGGCGCGGAGTGTGGCCCCATCGGCGACGGCTGCGGGAAGGCGCTCGAGTGCGGGGGCTGCCCGCAGGGAGAGACCTGCGGAGGTGGCGGCCTCGCGAACGTCTGCGGGGCGCCGCCGCCACCTCCATGCCAGCCAAAGACCTGCACCTCCGCGGGCGCGAGCTGCGGCTCGATGCCGGATGGCTGCGGCGGGACGCTTCAGTGCGGAGCGTGCCCGGCGGGTCAGACCTGCGGCGGCGCGACGGCGAACGTCTGCTGCCAGCCGAAGACGTGCGCGTCCCTGGGCGCAACGTGCGGCGCCGTGGTGGACGGCTGCGGGGAAACGCTGCAGTGCGGCACCTGCCCGCCCGGCCAGACGTGCGGCGCGAACCACGTGTGCGACGGCTCGTAGGCGGCGCGGCTGTTCCGTTCTCGAACGCACGGCGTTCGCGGCCGTCCGTCGGCGTTGGGGCCCGGCGAGCAGCCCGGTGTGCTCCATGCGGTCTCGACGGGAGGGACGGGAGGGGCGCGAGGAGGAAACGCGCCGCCTCGATCGGTGCCGTACTTCGACCTACGACTTAGCGTGACATCGAATCACCCAAAGGGAGGGAGATCATGAAGCGAATCGCAGTCGTCCTCACGTTGTTCGCCGTCACCGGCTCGGCTCGGGCGGCGGGCGAGGTCGCCCTGACGGACGCGCAGCTCGACCGGGTCGCCGGTGGGACCGAGTCGGTGGCGTTGCCCACGACGAACCTCAACCTGAACGTCAGCCCGATCATCGTCACCCAGACGGCGGTGGCGGTGACCACGCAGGCCCAGACCGCGACCCTGAGCGGCTTCCCGGGCAAGCGCCACGCCTACGGCCTCATGAAGCACGCGGGGGTTGCCGGCGCGTGGCAGACGCAGCAGACGCAGACCGGGGTCGCCGCCGCATCGAACTGGGTGAAGATCAACTACATCGTGAATCAGCACAACTAGGCGGGTCCGCTCGGGCCGGGACGGATCGCGACGCGGATACGCGATCCGTCCCGCTCACGGTCGTACATGGCACGCTGGGTCACACCCGTCGTCCTCGCCGTGGCGCTCGCCGCGCCCGCGCCGCTGTCCGCGGACGAGCGGAGATCCGTCCGCTCGATGCTCGAGCTCCGCCATGACGGCGTCGTCCCGCAGGGCTGGGACCTGAGCTGCGGCGCGGCCGCGCTCAGCACGCTCCTCACGTACGAGCACGGCGATCCGGTGAGCGAGGCGCAGGTGGTCGCGGGACTGCTCCAGCACGCGGACGCGAAGCGCATCAGGGACCAGGGCGGATTCACGCTGCTCGATCTGAAGCGGTACGCGGCGGCGCGCGGGTACTCGCCCGCGGGGTTCGGCAACGTGACCCTCGCCGCGCTCGCGAGGCTCGGGCCTGCGATCGTGCCGACGCTGGCGGGCGGCCAGCCGCACTTCATGGTGTTCCGGGGCCTCGCGAAGGGGAAGGTGATCCTCGCCGATCCCGCGTACGGCAACCGGATCATGCGGCCGGAGCAGTTCGAGGCGCTCTGGTCTCCGCGCGTCGCCTTCGTCGTGCGCGGGGATCCCCGCGGGACGGCGCGCCTCCGCGACGAGACGGCCTCCGCGCCGCTCGTGCCGGACGGCGTCATCCGCGGCACCGCGCGGTGGGCCCCGTGAGCCGCCGGCGGGGACGCGCGTTCGCTTCGGCGCTCCTCGTGGCGCTCGCCGGGGCTCGAGCGCTCGCGGAGGACTCGTCCCCCTCGCTCGCGCCGCCCGCGCCGGCCGCGGCGGCCCGCGATCCGGAGGCGGAACGCGCCGCACGCGCCGCCGCCGAGCGCGCCGATCGCGCGCTCGAGCGCGCGCTCGTGCAGAAGGGCGGCCTGCTGCTACGCCCGGGGCGCGTCGAGATCGTGCCCCAGGTCTCGTTCGCGCACTCCGATGGCGATGCGCCGTCCGCGGCGAGCCGCGACGGCGTCGCGTTCGGCGCGCGCACGGATCTCTTCTCCGGAAGGTTGACGCTGCGCATGGGGCTTCCGCTCGCCACCCAGGTCGAGGCGAGCGCGCCGCTCGTGTACGTTCGCATCACGCCGGGCTCCGACGACGCGCTGTCGCGGGCCGCGGAGGGCGGCGGCCTCGGCGACGTGCGGCTCGGCCTGACGTGGCACGCGATCCGCGGGCGCGCGCGGATCCCCGACGTCCTCCTCGGCGGGTTCTGGAAATCCCGCAGCGGCCGCACACCGCTCGACGATCCCGCCGTGCGGGTCCCGCTCGGGACCGGAGTCGAGCAGTTCGGCGGGACGATCGCGCTCGTGAAGGCCGTCGATCCCGTCGTCCTGCTCGCCACCGGCATGTATGCCGCGAGCGTGCCCCGCTGGATCCCCCTCGGCTGGTACAAGGCCGGGGACGAGTTCGCCGGATCCGCCGGCGCGGTGCTCGCGGTGAGCCCGGAGACGTCGCTCTCGTTCGCGTTCGAGGCGGCGTACGCGCTCCCCTTCCGGCTGTACGGGCAGAACGCCTACCGGAGCGATCGCACCTCGGGCGTGTTCCGCGTCGGGGTGGCGACGCTGGCCTCGCGGAGCGGATTCCTCCAGGTAAGCGTCGGCATGGGGCTGACGCGCGACGTGCCGCAGTTCGAGGTCGCCGTCGCCACGCCCTTCCAGTTCTGATCGCCCGGCACGGTCCCGGCCCGCGCGTCACCAGCCGATCCCGTCGTCGTCGCGCTCGCGTGTGCCTCCCGCCTCCCTGTCCCTCGGGCAGCGCCCCGGGGAGAGGTCGGGGTGAGCGGGCCAGCACGCGGGCTCTCTTCGACGTGGGTGGCGGCCCCGCGGCAAACGCCTCACCCACCGAACGGCGGCGACGCGTGCTTCAGCACACGCACGATGCTGCCCTCGGCGATCTCGTACCTGACCCAGCCGTCCACCGGCGGGGGCCGATCGCAGTGCACGCGCTCGACGTCGGTGACGATCCGGCCGCGCTCCGCGTAGGAGCGATCGAGCACCTCGAGGCGCGCTCGCGGGCAAGCGGCGAGGAAGCGGGCATGCGCGGCGCGAATTTCGTCCCGCCCGCGCAGCACGACCGTCGCCGTATCCGCGTCGATCACCTCCGCGTTCACGGCGTACGCTCCCGTTGCCCCGTCGAGATCGTGGGCGTTCAGCGCAGCGTCCCGGAGCTCCAGCACCTCGAACGCGAGGTAACGACGGTCTTCCTTCATCGGCGGGCTCGGCGCGACGTGCGGCCCGGAGCACGCGGCGAGCAGGGCGAGCGCGACGACGGTGGTGGCTCCGGTGCGGACGCGGGTCATCGGTGCAGCCCTCGGCGAGGCCTGCCGATGATAGAGGGCCCCGGAGGGCAGCGGTGACGGTGATTGGGGGATCACCGCTGGAAGTCGTACACGCTCCCGAGCCCCAGGATCCCGGTCAGCTCGTCCAGCGCGCGCATGCCCTCGCGCGCCAGGGCGGGATCCGCCAGGTCCTCCGGGACGAGCCGGTCGCGGTAATGACGGCCGACCCACGCGACGAGGCGGGAGTGGAGCTCCGGCGAGAAGAACACGTTCGCGCGCACCGACCGGACCTCCTCGTCCGTGAGCGCGACGCGCAGGCGCAGGCAGGCGGGGCCGCCGCCGTTCTTCATGGACTGGCGCACGTCGAGGTACTCGACGTGGGCGACCGGGTTCTCCTCCGCGACGACGCGCTCGAGGAAGGCGCGGGCGCGCGGGCTCTCGCGGCTCTCCTCGGGGGCGAGCAGGGCCAGCGCGCCGTCGGGCAGCTCGAGGAGCTGGGAGTTGAACGGGTACGCCGCGACCGCCTCGCGGGCGGGCAGCTCGTGCTCCGATGCGACGACCGCGTGGAGCTCGTCGCCGAGCACCTCGCGCGCCCGGGCGAGGAGGGCCTCGGGATTCTCGAACGCGAGCTCGTGGAGCATGAGGAAGGCCCCGTGGCCGACCGACAGGACGTCCGAGTGGAAGGCGCCCGCGTCGATCCCGCCCGGATGCTGTCGGGGAAACAGCGCCCGGTCCGGCGCGAGGAGGTGCAGGCGCGCCACGGCCTGGCTCGCCTCCAGCGCCTGCCGCGCCGGGAAGCGCGTCGGGCCGCCTTCCGGCCGCCCTGCGCTGCGTCCCCAGCCGAAGAGGTGAACGGCGCCGTGCGCCCCGAAGAGGCGCGTGTGGTTCGCGGCCCCTTCGTCGGAGAGGTGCACGCTCGCGGGCAGCGGCGGATGAACCGCGAAGCGCCGGGCGTCGGCGAAGATGGCGCGCAAGACCGCGTACGTCGTCTCTGCCTCGATGGCGCGGTGGAACATCGTCCCGAGGTTCGCGGCCGTGAGGTGCACCCGCCCGTCTGCGGTGTCGCAGGATGGGGCGACCGTCGCGGCGTTCGCCGCCCACATCGCGGACGCGCTCGAGCAGAGGCGCAGCAGGTCCTCGGACTCGCGCGCCGTCCGCGCGATCACCTCGTCGTCCGATCCCGCGAAGCCGAGCGCGCGCAGCGTGCGGAGGCTCGGCCGCGGCTGCGGCGGAAGCACCGCCTGCCCGGCGCCGAGCGCGTGGACGAGCCTCATCTTCTCGAGGCCCTGCAGCGCCGCGGCGCGCGGGTTCGACGCGGCGCCGCCGTGCGCCGTCGAGGCGACGTTCCCGGCGGAGAGGCCTCCGTAGTTGTGCGTCGGCCCGACGAGCCCGTCGAAGTTGTACTCGCGCATCGAGACGCTGGAATGTAATCCGCCCCCTCCTTTTCCGCCTGGCGGCCGCCGACCCGGGCTACGCTCGCGCCGTGGCGGCCGACTTCGACGTGATCGTCCTCGGCGGCGGCGCGAACGGCACCGGCGTCGCACGGGACTGTGCGATGCGGGGGCTGCGCGTCCTCCTCCTCGAGAAGGCCGACTTCGGCGTCGGCGCCTCCGGCAACAGCTCGGGGATGATCCACGGCGGCATCCGCTACATGCTGTCCGACCGCAAGGTGACGGCGCTCGCGTGCCGCGACTCCGGGTTCATCCAGCGGATCGCGCCGCACCTCCTCTTCCGCATCCCCTTCCTCATGCCGTTCGCGTCGAGGAAGGCCGGGGCGACGCTCGCCGAGCGCGCCGCGTGGTACGCGACCGAGGTCTACGTGGGGACGTACGACCTCTACCAGCCGCTGAAGCGCGGGAAGCCGTCGACGCGCCTCGGCCCCGAGGAGCTGTACGCGCTCGAGCCGGGGCTGCGCCCCGGGCTCGCCGGCGCGGTGACGCTCGACGAGTGGGGGATCGACGCCTTCCGCCTCTGCGTCCTGAACGCGCTCGACGCCGCTGCGCACGGCGCCGACGTGCGCACCTGGACGGAGGGCCGCGAGATCCTGCGCGACCTGGGTCGCGTGCGCGGGGTGCGGTTCCGCGACGTCCTCACGGGCGAGGAGGGCGAGGCGCGCGCGCCGGTCGTCTTCAACGCCGCCGGCGCGTGGTCCCCCGCCCTGGCGCGCCGGAACGGCGCGAGGGTGCCGATGCGGCCCGGGAAGGGCGTCCACCTCACGCTCGACCGTCGCTTCTCGAACTACGGGGTCATCTGCAGCGCGGTGGACGGTCGGCAGATGTTCCTCATGCCGCACGAGCGCGAGTCGATCGTCGGCACGACCGACGACGACTACTACGGCGACCCGGACGACCTCGAGGCCACGAACGACGAGGTGGAGTACCTGCTCGAGGGAGCGGCCTCGCTCGTGCCCGGCGTGCGCGACGCGCGGATCACGCGCGCCTGGTGCGGGCTGCGCACGACGCTCTACGCGTACGGGCCGAACGAGGACGCGCTCTCCCGCGAGCACCAGATCCAGGACGGCGCCGCCGAGGGGCTCGCCGGATTGCTCTCGTTCGTCGGCGGGAAGCTCGCGTCGTACCGCGCGCAGGCGGAGGAGGCGACCGACCGGATCCTGGAGCTGCTCGGTCGGCCGCGTGGCCAGTGCCGCACCCACCTCGAGCCGTTGCCGGGCGGCGACGAGGTGCCCGACCCGGCCGTGCTCGCGCGGGAGTGGCCCGTCGCGGCGCCGCTCGCCGCGCGCCTCGTCTACCGCCACGGGAGCCGCGCCCGCGAGATCCTGCGCCTCGTGAAGGACGAGCCGCGGCTCGGGCTCGTCCTCTGCCGCGACGAGGGGATCCTCGCGGCGGAGGTGGTCCACTGCGCGCGCCACGAGAAGGTCCGCCGCCTCCAGGATCTCCGCCGGCGCTGCCGCGTCGGCCTGGGAGGGTGCGGCGGCGTGGACTGCGCGCGGATCGCGGCGCAGCTCGCCGGGCGCGAGCTGGGCTGGGGCGCCGACCGGATCCGGGCCGAGCTCGCCGATCTGCTCGACCAGGGCTGGCGGGAGCGCCGCGCCATCCTCGACGGGGCGCAGCTCGCGCAGGAGGAGCTGGTACGCGGCTCGACCGGGCTCCTCGAGGTGCCCTGGTGACGCTCGAGGCGGAGGTGCTCGTCGTCGGTGGTGGGATGGCGGGCGCGGTGGCCGCGCTCGCCGCCCGCGCGGCGGGAGCGCGCGCGATCCTCGTGCGGCGGTCGCCCGGGGCGACGGCGCTGTCGTCCGGCGCGGTGTCCGTCGCGCCCGATCTCGGCGCGCTGCCGGGCGAGCCGCTCGTCTCGCGGCGCGGACCGCTCGAGGCGGCGCAGCGGCTCGCCGTCGCCTGGCCCGACCACCCGTACGCGATCGCGGGGGTGCAGCGGCTCGGCGAGGCGATCGCCTTCGCGGCGTCCGAGCTCGGGGCCGTGCTCGCCCCGCCCATCGAGCGGCGCCGCTTCCTCGCCACGCTGTACGGCAGCGCCGTCGGCGCCGGGCTCTGCCAGCGGTCGATGGCGGCGGGCGATCTCCTCGACGTGCAGGGGACGCTCGCGGTCGTCGGGTTCCGCGGTCACGCCGCGTTCGACGCGCCGCTCGTCGCGGCGGGGCTCGCCCGCTACCGGGCGCGCGGCGGGCCCGAGGTGCGCGCGATCGAGATCGAGCTTCCGCGGGTGGCGTCCGCCGCGGCGAGGCCTCACGAGATCGCGCGCGCGCTCGACGCGCCCGGCGGCGCCGAGGCGCTCGCCGACGCGCTGCGCGCGGCGCTGCCCGCCGGGGCCGAGGCGGTCCTCCTGCCGCCGGTGCTCGGCCTCGATGTGGCGGCGCGCGCGCCCGAGCGGATCGCGGCGCGGGTGGGCTTGCCCGTCGCGGAGACGCTCTCCGACGTCCCGAGCGTGCCCGGGCTGCGGCTGCAGCGCGCCATCGACGCCCGACTCGCCGCGGCAGGCGTCGAGGTCGTCGTCGCCGACCTCGCCGCCGCGCCCGAGCCCGGCACTGCGCTCGTGCTCGCCGGGCGGGAGGTGCGTGCGCCGGCGTGGGTGCTCGCCACGGGCCGTTTCGTCGGGGGCGGCATCGCCCGGCGCGGCGTGCTCGCCGAGCCCACCCTCCGGCTCGCGGTGCAGGCTGCGCAAGGGCGCGAGGCGGGGGTTCACCTCGCGGTCCGGCCCGCCGCGTCGCTGACGGTGCGCGATCGCCGGTGGCCCCAGCCGCTCCTTTCGGCCGGGCTGCGGGTGGACTCCGTGCTCCGCCCGCTCGACGCGGGGGGCCGCCCGATCGACCCGCGCCTGTTCGCGGCAGGAGCCGTCATAGGCGGCCACGAGCAGGCGACGGACGGGACCGGGCTCGGGGTCGCCATCCTGACCGGGTTCCTCGCAGGCCGCGCGGCGGCGGGGGCGGCCTAGTGCTCTAGTGGCCCGCCCCGCCGCCATCGCCTACCTCGGCTGGCGCGCGCTCGTCGCGCACCCGCTGAAGCGCCTCTTCCGCCAGCACGGGACGGGGCTCGAGCGATTCCGCGCCGCTTACGTCGCCGAGGGGCTCGTCCCGACTCGGCCCGAGGACCGCGCCGCCGGTGAGGCCGCCTCCGCCTGCATCGCCTGCGGACTGTGCGAAGTGGGCTGCGATCTCGCGGCCGCGACCCCGGAAGTGCGGGCGCTCGGGCTTCACGCCGCGTTCCGGCTCTACTCGCGGAGCTTCGCCGACCTTCCCCTCGCGGCCGAAGCGCTCGAGGCGTGCGCCGGCTGCGCGGGGTGCGACGCGCTCTGCCCGACGCGCGTCCCGATCTCGCGGGTCGTTGCGCACCTCCGCGCGGAAGCGGACCGCCTCGCTAAGATCTCCTCATGAAGCCGTACCTCATCGTGAATCCGTGGAGCGGGGCGGGCCGCACCGGCCGTCAGTTCGACCGTATCGCCCGCGCGGTCCGCGCCGCGATCGGCGAGTTCGAGTGCGCGTTCACCCGCTCGCCCGGCGACGGGGCGCGCCTGGCGCGCGACGCGGTCCAGGCGGGGGGCGGGCTCGTCGTCGCGGTCGGCGGCGACGGGACCGCGAGCGAGGTGATCGACGGGCTCGTCGCGTCGCGCCCGCGCGATCCCGCTCCGCTCTTCGGCTTCATCCCGCGCGGGACGGGTGGGGACCTGCGCCGGTCGCTCGGGCTCCCCCAGGATCTCGACGGCGCCGCACGCGCGCTCGCCGGGAGGGGCGAGCTCGTCTGCGATCTGGGGCGGATCGAGTTCGCGGGGCACGACGGCGCGGCCGTGCGCCACTTCGCGAACGTGGCGGGGTGCGGGATCGCCGGCGTCGTCTCGGGCGCCGTGAACCGCGGCCGGAAGCTCGTCGGCGGCCGGCTCTCCTTCATGCTCGCCTCGGCGAAGGCGCTGGCGCTCTGGTCCGACCAGCCGGTGCGCTGGCGCGCCGACGGCGGCCCCTGGACGGAGCAGCGGATCACGTCCCTCTCGGTCTGCAACGGCCGGTTCTTCGGGGGAGGGATGCAGATCGCCCCGGACGCGCGGCTCGACGACGGCATCTTCGACGTGGTCGTCTGGTCGGGATTCGGGATCGCGGACTTCGTGACGAAGCGCCGGATGCTCTACGACGGCACGCACGTGAGGCTCCCCAACACCCGCGTCGTGCGCGCCCGGACCGTCGAGGTCGAGGCGGCATCTGGCGCGCGCGTCCTCCTCGACGTGGACGGCGAGCAGCCCGGGACCCTCCCCGCAAGGTTCACGATGATCCCGGGCGCGCTTCGCGTCCGGGTGGGGTGATGGCAGCGCGCGCGGCCCGGGCGAGCGGTTCCGTGTTTAGAATTCGCCCATGACGTCCACCCTTGCCGCCCTGCTCCTCGCGGCCGTCCCCGCCGGGAAGCCCACCGCCCCGATCGTGAGCGCCGCCGCGCCCGCCCCGGATCGGCCTGCCGTCCGGCTCGCAACCGCCGAAGACCTGGCGCGCCTGTGCGCCGCGCTCCAACCCCCCGAGCGGCTGCGCGGCGGCGGCGACGCGGTGGAGCGCGGGGAGGCGGAGACGAAGCACGACGAGGCCCGCGACGCGGCACTCACCGAACGCTACGAGGTGATCGTCCCCGCGTCCGGTCTCGCCTTCGCGCCGTACGACGGTCCCGAGCGGCGCCTCGCCCTCTCCGAGCCCGTGCAGCTCGCGGTCGCCGACGGCACCGCGCGCCTCTGGCCGACCGAGGAGCGGGCGCTCCCCGTCGAGATCGAGGCGGCCGTCGCGCGCAAGATGCTCGAGGCGCAGCGGGCGGGGACGCTCTCGCTCGCGCTCACGTTCGACCTGCCCGACGACGCGACGTGCGGGAGCGGCGCGCGCGGCAAGAAGTTCACGCTGCCTGTCGAGCCCGTGTCGTGGCGCTGGAGCGACGGCGCGAGCGTGCTCGCGCGAGGCGGCGCCGCGACGGATCGGCCGCTCCTCACCGCCGCGCAGGGCGCGCGCCCGAAGGTGGACGTCGGCGAGCCCATCGCCGGCCCGGCGGAGGCGAAGAAGGCGGTGCTCGCGCGGTCGGCCGACCTCGAGGCCTGCTATGCCGAGGCGCTGAAGCGCGATCCCGGCATCGACGGCGTGCTCGTCGCCGACCTCGGCGGCCAGCGACCGGCGATCTCGGCCGACTCGGTGGGCGACGCGGACCTCGCGGCCTGCGTGCAGCGGGTGCTCGCGCCGCTCGCGCCCGCGAAGGGCGGCAAGGGAGCGGTCCCGATCCGGTTCGAGCTGGCGCCGCCTGGCGTCGCGAAGGAAACGAAGAAGCCCTGACGTCCGCGGCTGCTCGTACTAGGTACAGCGCCAGTACGCGGTCGCGACGAGCGTGCGCCGCTCCTTCGGCTCTCCGCGCTTCTTCAGCTCCGCGATGGCGCGGTCCTTCTCGGCGTAGCGCTGCGCCTCGGTCGCGCGCAGGCCGTCGAGCTTGCGCCGGACCTCGCGCTCCGCGCGCTCGAGCAGTGCGCGGCGGTCGCGGAGAGGGAGAGCCCCCTCGTCCTGGAGCGCGCCGCGCGCCCGCGCCCAGGCCGCCCGCGCCTCCTCCACGGCCTTGCGCGGCGCCGCGAGGGCGTCCTCGACGGAGCGATCCCATCGCTCGCGCGAGGCGTCGAAGGCGGCGTCGCTCCGCTCCTGGACCGAACCGAGGAGCGCGCCGTGGACCGCCGCCAGCGCCTCCTCCTGCGCGGCCCCGATCGAGATGGTGGCGCCGCGTGGGCCGGCCCGCGCCTCGTCCGCGGGGAGCGCCGCGAACGCGTCGGCCTCCTCCTGCGGCAGCGCCCGGAACCGCTCGCCGTCGAACCAGAGGACGAGGTGGACCACGCGCTCCTCCGAGACGAGCGCGTCGAACGCGAGCTTGTAGGCGAACCACCAGCCCTCGCGTCCCGCCAGCGCGCCGAGCGAGGCGGGGAGGTTCCGCGCGGGGACGTCGAGGAACGCGACCGCGTCGTGCGGGCGGGCCCGAACCTTTTCCGCGGCGGCGCGGACGAGCTTCGCGCGCTTCGTGCGTCCCCGGGAGGGCGCCTCGGGCGGCTCGGCCGCCTCGCCCTCGAACACCGCGGCGACGAGCGCGTCCTCGTCCGCCTCGCGCCGCGCCACCGCCTCCTTCGCGGTCTGCTCCGCGATCCGCAGCCGCGAGCGGACCTCGCCGTCGAAGCGCTCGAAGAGCAGCGTGCGGGCCGCGGCGAGCCGCGCGGTGATCCGCCCGTCGAGGTCGGCTCGCAGCGTCGCGAACGCCTGGTCGATCTCGTCGCCCGAGCGGCAGGACTGGTAGATGTCGAGTACCCGCTTCTCGAAGTCGATCCCGCTGCCGAGCGCGCCCAGGATCTCGTCCGACGAGCCGAACACCCCGTCGAACAGCGCGAGCTTCTGGGCGAGCAGCTCGTAGAGCCGCGCGTCGGCGGCGTTCTGTCGGTTGAGGAAGTTGAGCACGAGGACGTCGCGCTGCTGCCCGTAGCGGTGGCAGCGCCCGATCCTCTGCTCGACCCGCTGCGGGTTCCAGGGCAGGTCGTAGTTCACGACGAGGTTACAGAACTGGAGGTTCAGCCCCTCCGCCCCGGCCTCGGTCATGAGCAGGATCTGGCTCCGGCTCCGGAACTCCTCGACGAGGGCCTGCCGCTTGTCGGTCCCGGAGACGTCGCCGGAGAGGCAGGTGACCGAATAGCCCTTCTCCGCGAGCAGCCGCGCGAGGTAGTCCTGCGTGCGGCGGAACTCGGTGAAGACGACCGCCTTGTCCGGCCAGCCGCACGCCTTCGCGACCGTGAAGGCCCGGTCGAGGCCGCGGACGAGCGCGTCTCCCTTCGCGTTCGAGCGGATCGAGCGCGCCAGGCGCGCGCAGGCCCGCAGCTCCGCGAGCTCCGCCTTCATGGCGCGCACGGCCGGCGGCCCCTTCCCCCGACCCGGCGCGTCGTCGAACAGCTCGTCCGCCTCGTCGGCGAACCCGTCCATGTCTAGGAGCAGGTCGGCCTGGGCGGCGCACTCGGCCCCGGCGAGCTTCTGGTCGAGCGAGTCTGCGAGCCGCTCGAGCGTGCCGGCGAGCGCGAACGACGAGGAGGCGAGGATCTTCCGGTAGACGAGGACGAAGAGCGCGCGGCGCGCCGGCGGGATCGCCTGGGCGTCCTCGCGTCGCAGGTACTCGGAGACGCGGTCGTAGAGCGCCTGCTCGTCCGCGGTCGGGGCGAAGTCCTCGACCATCGAGCGGCGGGCGGTGAACTTGACGTACTCCCTCACCTGGCGCCGGAGCGTCCGGATCACGACCGGCGCGAGCCGCGCCTTGAGGTCCGCCGCCCGATCCTCGTCGAGCTCGCCCGAGGCGTACTGGAGCCGGAACGCCTCCTCGTTCCCGAGGAGCGCGTCGTCGATGAAGCTCGCGAGGCCGAGCAGCTCCATCACGTCGTTCTGGAGCGGGGTGGCGGTGAGGAGGAGCTTCGGGCAGCGGCGGAGCGCCTTGCGAAGGGCCTGGCCGGTGCGGTGGTCGCGCCGGTAGGCGTTGCGCATCCGGTGGGCCTCGTCGATGACCGCGACGTCCCAGGCGACGCGCTCCACCTCGGGGACCCGCATCGCCGCGAACGCGTGGGAGCAGATGACGAGCCCGCCGGTGTCGAACGGGTTCGTGCGGATCCCGTTCCGCTCCGCGGCGCGGACGCTGTCGCCGTCCACCACCTCGGCGTCGATGCCGAACTTCGACTGGAGCTCGTCGCGCCACTGGGCCCGGAGCGAGGCGGGGACGAGCACGATGGCGCGTCCCTTCCCGTCGGCGGCGAGCTGCGCGAGCACGAGCCCCGCCTCGATCGTCTTGCCGAGGCCGACCTCGTCCGCGAGGATCGCGCCGCCGGTGGGGAGCGAAGCGAGGGCGAACGCGGCCGCCTCGATCTGGTGCGGGTTGAGGTCGACGGCGGAGTGGGCGAGGGCCGGCACGAGGCGGGAGGTGCCGCCGCCGCCACGCGCGGTGAGGGCCTCCGCCGCGATGCGCTGGTGGAACCCGCTGAGTCGCGCCCGCTCGCCGCGCGCGCGAGACGCCGCCTGCATCACCACCCCGCCCATCCCACGCCTCCCGACCCGCCCGTCCACCGGCCGCCCACCCGGGCGCTCGCCCGGCCGCCCCCTCGGGGGCCCAGCCGGCAATCGCCCGATACCGCCGGAGACTGTACCAGCATCTCGATCCCGGGTGCAGTCCCGGGGTACCTTCGGGGACGGGTTCGCCCGGAAAGGGTCGAGCGCTGCGCCAGCAACCGCGGAGGAATTCGTGAAGTTCACGTGCGAGCGTTGCGGCAAGCGCTTCGCGAGCGTGGATGAGCCTGCAGCCGGGCGGGTCTACCGGATCCGCTGCCGCTGCGGGAACGTCATCCACATCAGCGCGCCGCACGCCGAGGCCGAGGGGAGCCGCGGTGCGGGCGCGCTGCCGCCGATCGATCGGCCGCGCATCACCGGTGCGACGCGCACCCCGGTCCCCGCCCGAGCGCCGACCACCGCGCACGCGGCGCCGCATGCGCAGGCGATCGGCGCCGGCGACGCGACCTCGCGCGTGCACGCGCCCGCGCCGAAGCCTGCCCGCGTCTCGGACCCGGCCGTCCCTCGCCGAACCGTGCCGGCCGCCGCGCCTCCGACGCCTCCGGTCTCCCACCCGCTCGCGACCCCCGTGTCGGCGCTCGGGTCGGAGGCGCCGCCGCCTTCCTGGTTCGAGCCCACGTACGAATCGCGGGTCGCGACGCCATCCCCCGTCGCGCTTCCCGCACGGCGATCGCCCCTGCCCGCTGCTTCCGACGTCACCGCCGACGTCCCTCTCTCGACCCGCAGCGCCTCTCCGGATCCGCGCCCGGAGCGGACGCCGCCGATCGGGACCGCGCGGACGCAGACGCGGGCCGTCGCCCCGGCGACGCCTGCCGCGGCGCCGCCGCCGTCATTCGACCCGTTCGCCCCCGCGGCGGCCTACGCGACGCGGGCCGCCGACCCGTTCGCGGCCGCCGCCGCCCACGCGGCGCGGGCCGCCGACCCGTTCGACGGGGTGACCCCGGCCGTCGCTCGCGCCCCCCTCCCGCCGGACCCCCCGGCTGTGCCCGCGCCGGAGCACGACGACGAGACCTCGGTCGAGCTCTCGGTTTCCGAGCAGTACGCGCTCCCGAAGCCGAAACGGCGGAAGAAGGTTTCCCTCGTCGCGATCGCGGGGACCGTCGTGGCGCTCGGGCTCGTCGGCGCGACGGGCGTCCTCGTCGTGAAGCTCCGCCGCGGAGCGAGCCCCGATCCTGCGGCGGTGGCGGTGCGCAGCCCCGCCCTGTCGCCCGTGGCGCCGACGCCCGCCGTGTCCGTCCCCCCCGCGCCCGCGCCCGCACCTGCGGCACCGCCCGCGCCCGTCGCGGCGGTGGCCCCGCCGCCCGCCGAGCCCGCGGCACCTCCGGTTTCCGCGCCGCCGTCGGCGCCGGTCCCCGCGCTCGCGTCCGTCGCCGCGCCCGCACCGGTAGCCCCGCCCGCACCGGTAGCCCCGCCCACACCGGTAGCCCCGCCCACACCGATCGCCGCGCCGCCGCCGCCCTCCGCCGTAGTTCCGTCGCCTCCCGCCATCGCGGCTCCGTCGCCGCGCGCCGTGCCTGCGCCACCGCCCGCGAAGCACGTGCCGCCGCCCGCCCGCGTCGCTGCCGCCTCCGCGAAGGCGGAGACCGCGTCCCGCGGGTCGCGGGCGCCGGAGCCTCCGCGCGCTGCGCGCGAGCCGGAGCGGAGGATCGCTGCCGCCCCCCCGGCGCGCGAGCCGGCGCGGAGCGAGCCCGCCCCCGTGCAGAAGCGCGAGCCGGAGCGCGCCGCCCCCGCTCCCGTGCCCGCCCCGCCGCCGCCGCCGAAGGCGGCGCCTCCTCCTCCGCCCGCGCCCGTCGCGGAGGCGCGCCGCCAGGAGCCGCCCGCGAAGAAGGCGGAGGCGGAGGGGCTCGACCCTGCGGTGCTTCAGTCGGTCATCGCGAGGAACCGCGGCGCGCTCGACCTCTGCGTCGAGAAGGCGCTGCAGGACCCTGTGACCTCGGCCTACGCGGGGCGGAAGGCGGCGCTCCTCATCCTCGTCGCGCCGAACGGCAAGGCCGAGGCGGCGCTGGAGGACGGCGAGCTCGACGCATCGCCGTTCGGAAACTGCCTGCGCCGCGCCGCCGCCAAGATGGCGTTCCCGCAGTTCCGCGGCGAGGAGGTCGGCGCGCGCATCGTGCTCGTCCTCGGGCGCGGGAACTGACCGTCACCGCGCGAACACCTCCTCGACCCTCGTGATCCGGACCGCGTCGGGCCGGATGCCGAGCTTCATCGCGCCGATCCGGCGGTCCTCCTCGAGCAGCTCGGGCGGCTTGTCCGCCTCGTAGATCACGGTCGACGGACCGTCCGCGACGAGCGCCTCGGCGAGCGCCTTTGCGTCGTTCGTCACCGCGACGACCGAGAGATCGGTCGCGGAGAGGTGGCGCTTCACCGCCGCGTTCACCTCGTCGCGGGTGAGCTTCCTGAGCCCCTCTCGCACGTACGCCGTGAGCTCGGGGGTCCCGTACCAGCGCGCGTCGAGCGCGGCCCCGACGCGGTCCTCCTGGCGGGCGGTCATGACGATGACGTTCTTCATGAGGTACGCGCGCGTCGCCTCGAAGTCGTCCTCGCCGATCCCTTCCTCGATGAGGCTGCGCAGCTCGTACAGCGCGATGCGCAGGGCCATCTGGGCGTTCCGGGGAAGCACGGGCCGGATCCAGATCTCGAAGAGCTGCGCACGGCGGCCGAGGTCCGGCGCCGGCACGAGCTCGAACATACCGCGCGGGAACGCCTCGACGTACGCGTAGTCGCCGTAGTTCATCCCGCGCACCTCGCGGATGCGCTGGTAGAGCCGCGCCGACGAGGAGCGGTGCTCGCCGAGCCACGAGCGGGCGAGCCAGAGCGCGACGAAGTCCGGGTGTCCCCGCACGACGTCGATCGGGTGGCCGAGCGAGATGGCGGTCCCGCGCGTGTCCTTCTCGACGATCTCCACCTCGATCCCGGCCCGCCGCCGCCCCGCGACCCGCGTCGCGGGCGCCGCCTCGCCGCGGGGGAGGGTGGCGAGCTCGCGCCGCAGGCGCGGGAGCAGCGCCGCGGGCGCGTCGCCGCCGAGCCCGACCACGAGGTCGGCGACGACGTACCGTAGGCGCACGAACTCCTTCACGTCCTCGAGCGTCACCGCCTGAATCCCGGCGACCGTGCCGAGCGCGGGATGTCCGTAGGGCGTTCCGGCGAAGACGTTGGCCTGGAGCCGCTCCTTCGCGAGCTCCTCGTCGTTCGACTCGCGCAGGTCCTGCACGAGCGCGGCGAGGTGCTCGTCCTTCACGCGCCGGAAGTCCTCCTCGCGGAAGCCGGGATCGGTGAGCTGGGACAGCGCGACGTCCGCGAAGCGGTCCCATCCCTCCTTCGGGAACGTGGCGGTGAGCGTCGCCATCTCCTTGTCCACCTGCGACGCGAACGTCGCGGCGAGCGGGTGGAGGGCCTCGCGGATCTCGTCGATCCGCATGCGGCGGGAGCCGGCGCCGACGAGCATGTCGGCGGCGAGCGCGGCGAGCCCCTCCTTCCCCTGGGGGTCGCGCGCGCTCCCCGCCTGGAAGAGGAGCTTCATCGTCACGACCGGGAGCGGAGAGTCCACCTTCACGATCGGCACGCCGGCGTCGGCCGCGGCGGGCGCGAGCGACGCGAGCGGCGGCGCCGTCTCGATGCCGGCGGGGAGGGGATCCCTGGAGACCGTCGTCACGACGAGCCGCGCGTCGGTGACCAGCGCCCGCGCGGCGGAGAGCACGTCCTCCGGCCGGATCGTCGCGAGCGTCGGGTAGAGCCGATTCAGGGTGCCATAGGAGCGGTCGAAGACGGCGTAGCGGGCGACCGCGGCCGCGATCGCCTCGGTCTCGTCGAGCGACCGGACGAACCCGTTCCGCCCCGCCGCGATCTCGTCCGCGAGCCGCTTCGGATCGGGCGGAGCGGCGCGGGCGAGCGCGAAGGTGCGCAGGATCTCGTCGCGGACGCGGAGCACGTCCTCGGGGCGCTTCACGCGCGCGGACACCGTGTGGAGCCCCGGGTCGAGGTCGGGGCCGTTGTCGGTCGAGAGCACGTCCACGATCTGCTCCTCGACGACGAGTCGCCGGTAGAGGTCGGAGGTCTCCCCGAAGAAGAGGTCGTAGAGGAGGCTCGTCGCCGCCCATTCCCTGGACGTGTCGGAGAAGGCGGGGCCGTGGAACGCGACGGTCACCCAGGGGAGCGTCGGCGTCTTCCACGGGACGTGCGCGTAGACCGGTCCGGCGGGCGGCGGCTCGGGCGGTATCTGGACCCGCTCGGCCCCCGGTTTCCATGGCCCGAACCGGCGCTCGACGAGCGGGAGCACCTTCGCCGGCGAGACGTCGCCGGCCACCACGAGCGTCGTCAGCTCGGGTCGGTACCAGCGCGCGTAGAAGAGGCGCGCGTACTCGTACTGGTTCGGCATGTCCTCGATGTCCGCGAGGAAGCCCATCGTCGTGTGCTTGTACGGATGGACCCGGAACGCCGCGTCGCGCTGGGCCTCCTCGAGCTTCATCAGCGGGTTCGACGCGTCCTTGTCGTACTCGCCGAGCACCGCGCGCGTCTCCGTCTTGAACTGATCGAGCGAGACCTCGAGGTTCATGAAGCGGTCCGCCTCGATCTCGAGCACCTCGTCGAGATCCTCCTTCGCGAACGTGATGTGGAAGCTCGTGAGGTCCTCGGAGGTGTACGCGTTCTGCCGCGCGCCCATCCGCGTGACGATCGCCTGGTACTTGTCGGCCGGATGCCTCCTCGTTCCGCGAAACATGAGGTGCTCGAGGAGGTGGGCGAACCCGGAGCGGCCCGGCTCGAGCTCGTTGCGCGAGCCGGTGCGCACCGAGAGCTGGACCGAGACCAGGCCCGGGAACCCGGTCGGGACGACGATGACCCGGAGCCCGTTCGCGAGCGTCCGCTCGACCGCGGGGAACGGCAGGACGTCTGGCGGTGGCTTCGCGGGCGCCGCCGCCGAGGACAGGAGGGCGAGGGAGAGGGCGGCCGCTGCGGGAGTCGGCATGCGGCGGGGACGTAATCACGCGTCAGCCAGCATCGCAACGGGCTGCGGCGCGCCTCGTCTCGCCGCAGCGCGGCCGCGCGCGAGAGCGTGTACCCGCCAGGTACGGCGCCGCGGCAGGGGCGGCCCGGAAGAGTGACCCGTCCGGGGCCCGCCATATCGAGCGGCGCAGGAGCTGCGCGCCTGCTACGGTTCGTTCTCGCTCGGTGCGTGCGCACCGTTGGTGAACCAGTCGCCGCCGGAGGTCCCCGTGTACCATCAGAACTACAATCCGTTCGGCAACGCGTTCCTCTCCACCATCGTCGCGGCCGTCCCGATCCTCGTCCTGCTCTACTTCATCGCGCTGCACCCGCATCGCGATCGCGAGGGCGTGCGCCACCTCGGCATCCCCGCTCCCTACGCCGCCTTCTTCGGGGTCATCGCCGCGTTCGTCGTCTCCTGCCTCGCGTTCGGGATGCCGGTTCCCTCCGCGGTGTCGGCCTTCGGGCTCGGCGTCTTCTCCGGCTTCCTCGGGATCATCTGGATCGTCCTCGCGGCGATGTTCCTCTACACGATGACCGTCACGACCGGGAAGTTCGAGATCGTGAAGGAGTCCATCATCCACATCTCGTTCGACCGGCGGCTCCAGGTGCTGCTCATCGCGTTCTCGTTCGGCGCGATCATCGAGGGCACCTCCGGCTTCGGCACGCCGGTCGCGATCGCCGGCGCGGTCATGGTGGGGCTCGGGTTCAGGCCCTTCCAGTCGGCCGTCCTGAACCTGCTCGCCAACACCGCCCCGGTCGCGTGGGGCGCGATCGGGACGCCCATCGTGACGCTCGCCGCGGTGAGCGGCCTCGATCAGGTGACGCTCTCGTCGATGGCCGGCCACCAGCTTCCCTTCGTGTCGATCCTCGTCCCGTTCTGGCTCGTCGCGACCTTCGTGAAGATGGAGGGCGGGACCTGGCGCGAGGCCTTCGAGGTGTGGCCCGCGGCGCTCGTCTCGGGCGGCTCCTTCGCGCTGATGCAGTGGCAGGCTTCGGGCTGGCCCCCGACCCACCTCATGACCGACGTCGTCTCCGGGGTGTTCTCCGTCATCTGCACCGCGGTCTTCCTGCGCTTCATCTGGCATCCGAGGACGCGGTTCCTGCTCAGGTCCGAACGCGTGGCAGCGGGCCAGACGACCCAGGTCCTCGACCAGTCCTCCTGGAAGTACCCGTACAGCGTCGGCGCGACGGTGTATGCGTGGCTGCCGTGGGCCATCCTCATCGCCTGCTGCGCGCTCTGGGGCGCGCCCGAGTTCAAGAAGTTCCTGAACGGCATCTTCTCCGGCGTGAAGCTCGACGCGTCGCTCCTCGGCTCGAAGCTCGGCGGCACGCTGTCCTTGCCGGCGTGGGACATGCCCGCGCTCCACAACCTCGTCCAGCGGATGCCGCCGGTCGCGCCCCCGAACGCGAAGCCGGAGGCGGCACGGTTCACCATCAACTGGCTCTCCGCGGCGGGGACGGGGGTGTTCGTCGCATCGCTCCTCACGGGGATCGTGCTGCGGATGAACGCGGCGCAGTGGCGCGAGGCGATCGCGCGGACGCTGCGGCGGATGAAGACGCCGGTGCTCGTCATCGGCCAGGTCCTCGGCCTCGGCTTCCTGACCCGCTACTCCGGCACCGACGCGGTCCTCGGGCTCGCGTTCACGCGGGCGGGCGCGGGCTACCCGTTCTTCGCCGCGTATCTCGGCTGGCTCGGGGTGTTCCTCACCGGCTCCGACACCGCCTCGAACGCGCTCTTCGGGAGCCTCCAGCGGATCACGGCCCAGCAGCTCAAGCTGAACGAGATCCTCATCGTGGCGACCAACTCCACCGGAGGCGTCATGGGCAAGATGATCGACGCGCAGTCGATCATGGTCGCCTGCGCGGCCTGCTACGACGATCCGAAGGAGCGCACGCACGCGCTCGGGCCGATCTTCCGCACGGTCTGGTGGCACTCGCTCGCGGGCGCCGCGGTGATCGGGATCATCGCGCTGCTGCAGGCCTACGTGTTCCCGGGGATGATCCCCGTGCCGCCGCTGAAGTGAGGTGGACTCACCCCAGGTTGTGAAACACCCGCTGGACGTCCTCGTCCTGCTCGAGCGCGTCCACGAGCGCGAGCACTTCCTTCGCCTGCTCCTCGGGCAGCTCGACCGGCGTCTGCGGCACGTACTCCGACTCCGCGGACAGGACCGGGAGCTTCCGCTCCTCGAGCGCCGCCTGGAGGTGGCCGAAGCTCTCGAACGCGCAGCGGATCACGAGCTGCTTCTCGCCCTTCTCGCCCGTCCCCTCGCCCATCTCCTCGAGCCCGGCGTCGATGAGCTCGAGCTCGAGCGCGTCCTGATCGATCCCCTCCGGCGCGAGGCGGAAGACCCCCATCTTCTTGAACTGGAACGAGACGCTCCCGGTCGTGCCGAGGTTGCCGCCGTGGTTCTTGAAGTGCAGCCGCACGTTCGCCACGGTGCGCACCACGTTGTCGGTCGCCGTCTCGACGATGAACGCGATCCCGTGCGGCCCGTACCCCTCGTAGAGGACGACCTCGTAGGCCTTCTGGTCCTGGCCGCTCGCGCGCTTGATCGCGGCCTCGACCTTGTCCTTCGGCATGTTGGCGCCGCGCGCGTTCTGGAGCGCACGCCGCAGCGCGGCGTTGCTTCCGGGGTCGGGTCCCCCCGCCTTCACCGCGATCGCGATGTCCTTCGCGACGCGCGTGAAGACCTTCGCCATGCGGTTCCAGCGGGCGAACATCGTCGCCTTGCGGGTCTCGAAGATACGTCCCATGGGTTTGCCCTCGGCGGCGGGGTGCCGGACACGGCCTCCCCGGGGGGCGCGGTTATCCCACCGATCCGGCTCCGCCGGCCAGTGCCTCGTGAAGCGGCCGCCGCCGTGCTCACCGCCGGTCGGCACACGGACCGCCGCCCGGCGGCGTCCGGGGCGCCGTCCAGGGAAGGGTCTCTCGCGGCGCGGCGTTCCGGCTACTTCGGCGGGCCTTCCGTCGGGGTGGCGGTGCCGCCGCCGGTCGTGTCGGTCTTGCCCTGATCGGTCGTCTTCTTGGCGCTCTTCTTCGCCTTCGCAGCCGCCTTGCGCCCCTTCTTCTTGGTCTTGGCGGCCTCCTCCTTGGACGTGTCGCCGGCGTCCTTCATCTTGTCGCTCGTCGTCTCGCCCCCGGGCTTCGCCTTGCGCGCGGTCTTCTTCGCTTTCGCCTTCTTCTCCGTCGCGGTGTCCTTCGCGTCACCGCTCGGGGACGTCGTCTGCGCCCACGTCGGGGCGGCGAGCCCGAGCGCCGTGAGCACCGCGATCTTCCTCATCAGCTTCCGAATGCACTCTCCCGATCCTGCGGCCGATGGCCGCTTCGACGAAAGGATGCGCACCGTCGCGCCGTGCGCTGCGGCGGTGCGGCGGGATGGGATGGGGTGAGCGGACGCTTGCTCGAGGAGCGGGCGGGCCCCGGTCAGCGCGACGAGCGGCATCGACCGTCGTCGAGACGCGCCGAGGCGATCTCCGCGTCGAGCGCCTTCGCGCGCGCGGGGCGGTCGTCGTACGGCAGGACGATCGCGACGAGGCGGAGCGGCTGGAGCGCCGCCGTCGGGGCCGCGCGACGCCGTGCCGTTTGACGGGCGCGGGCGGGCGTTGCTATGTCACCCCCCGCATGCAGGTGAGGCTCAACGGCGAGCTGCGCGACGTCCCCGACGACAGCACCGTCGCGGGCCTGCTCGTCCAGCTCGGCGTGAAGGCGCCGCGGGTCGCCGTCGAGGTGAACGAGACGGTCGTCACGAAGGATCGCTACGAGGCGCACCGGCTCGGCCCGGGAGACTCAATCGAGATCGTCGCCTTCGTGGGAGGAGGGTAGGTCCATGGCGGACGCGTGGAGCATCGGCAGGCACCAGTTCACGAGCCGGCTCCTCGTCGGGACCGGCAAGTACCCCGACTTCCCGACGATGCAGCGGGCGCTCGTCGCCTCGGGCGCGGAGGTGGTGACCGTCGCGGTGCGGCGGCTCGATCTCTCGAAGAAAGGGTCCGAGTCGCTCCTCGAGTGGATCCCGAAGGGGATGAGGCTTCTCCCGAACACCGCCGCCTGCTTCACCGCCGAGGAGGCGATCCGAACCGCGCGGCTCGGGCGCGAGCTGGAGATGGGGGACCTCGTGAAGCTCGAGGTCATCGGCGATCGGCGCACGCTCTTCCCGGACGTGGAGGGGCTCGTCGAGGCGTCGCGGGTCCTCGTGAAGGAGGGCTTCACCGTCCTCCCGTACACGAACGACGATCCGGTCACGGCGAAGAAGCTCGAGGACGCCGGGTGCGCGGCGGTGATGCCGCTCGGCGCGCCCATCGGCTCGGGCCTCGGCCTGCGGAACCCGTACAACCTCCGCATCATCATGGAGACCGTGAAGATCCCGGTCCTCGTCGACGCGGGCGTGGGGACGGCGAGCGACGCGGCGATCGCGATGGAGCTCGGCGCGGTGGCGGTCCTCATGAACACCGCCATCGCGGAGGCGAAGGACCCAGTGCTCATGGCCGAGGCGATGCGGGCCGCGATCGAGGCGGGGCGCAAGGCCCGTCTCGCCGGTCGGATCCCGATGAAGCTCCACGCCGCGGCGTCGTCGCCGATGAGCGGGCTCATCGGAACCTGAAGCAGGCGGATCGACCGGCCGACGAGATCGTCCCCCCCGCGATGGCGAGCTCGCGCCGCGCGGGCTCCGCGCGCCCGCTCACGTCGGCACCGGATCGGCGGGAGGCGCCTCGCCCATCTCGGGCGCGAGCTGCTCGAGGCTGCACGAGCGCGCGTCGCGGTCCGGTCGCCAGCGGACGAGGCGGGCGGTGTGCCGGAAGCGAAGCCGGTCGAGCTGGTCGTAGGCCACCTCCGCCACCCGCTCCGGCGCGATCGCGGTCCAGTCGAGCGACATCTCGGAGGGGTCCCAGCGCCCCGCCGAGCCGGCGAGCCGCCCGACGGGGCTCGCGCCGAGGTTGAAGCCGCGCTCCCAAGGGTGGCTCGCGAGCGGGACCGCGAGCGGCTCGAGGACGCGGAAGAGCGCGCGCCGCTCCGCCTCGGGGAAGCTCGAGGAGACGCCGACGTGAACCAGGGCGCCCGCGGCGTCCCACAGGCCGAGGAGGAGCGAGGCCACCACCGGCTCGCCGGCGAAGGTGCGGAACCCCGCGACGACGCAGTCGGCCGTCCGCTCGCGCTTCACCTTCAGCATCGTGCGCCGCCCTTCCGAGTAGGGCAGCTCGCGCCGCTTCGCGACGACGCCGTCGATCGCGCTCCCCGGCGGCGCGTCGAGCCACCCGCGCGCGACGTCCGGATCCGAGCTCGCCGGCGTGAGCTCGAGGGCGGCGGGCGCGCCGGCGAGCAGCGCGGCGAGGCGCCTGCGCCGCTCCACGAAAGGGCGCGATCGCAGATCCTCCGCGCCGTCGGCGAGCAGGTCGAAGGCGACGAGCGTCGCCGGCGCCTCGCGCGCGAGCCGAGCGACCCGCGTCGGCGACGGGTGAAGGCGCGCGAGGAGCGCCTCGAACCCGGCACCGCCTGCCCGCGCGATCACGATCTCGCCGTCGAGCACGGCAGGGCGGCGGAGGGCCCCGAGCGCGCTGACCAGCTCCGGGAAGTACCGCGCGAGCGGACGCTGGTGGCGGCTCCGCAGGTCCACCGCCCCGCCCGACGCGAAGGCGAGGCAGCGAAAGCCGTCCCACTTCGGCTCGTAGAGGAGGTCGCCGAGCGGGAGCTCGCGCGCGAGGCGGGCGAGCATGGGGGCGATCGGAGGTGACAGCGGGAGGGTGGCCACTGGTCGGAGGATGTACGGGCGGCCGATGGGCGCCGCCGGCTTCCCGACGCTGCCGCCGCGAAGGACATTTATCGGGAGGGAAACGAGATGCCGACCGGACGACCGGGTGAGGGGAACATCGATCCGACGCCGGGCCTCGCGGGAGGACCGGGTCCGGCCCCGCCCGGCGTGGAGGACGGAACGCCGGACCTCCGCCCCGCCGCGCCGGAGCCGGGGGGATCTGAGCACGGCGAGGCGCAGCGCGAGGCAGGCGAGGCGGCGGATCGGAGCGCGGGCGTGCGGCGCGCCGACGTGCCGGGCCTCGCCGGCGAGCGCGAGGGGCGCGCGCCCGGCAAGGCCGGCGCGCGGGGGCGCAGGAAGCGGCGCTAAACGGGCGAGCACGATTCGCGATCACCAGAAACCGTTCGTGCTGAGCGTAGCGCCCGCGTAGCGGGCGCGAAGTCGAAGCACGCGCCTTGGGACGCATGGCGCCCTTCGATTTCGCCTGCCCTGAGCGTAGGGGCGCGGAGCGCCCCGAAGTCGAAGGGCTCAGGGCGAACGGAATCTTTCCGGTGTTTCCGAATCGCGACCGGTCGTTTAGGAGCCGCTACGTTGCCGGCGCGATCCGCTCGAACGTCTCCGGGGCGAACCGGAACACGCGCGAGGGCTTGCCCCAGCTGCCCGCCTGGAACCCCTGGCAGATCCGCTCGTACGCCTCGGGGTGCTGGTGCGGGGCGAACTCCTCCACGGTGCCGTGGAGCGCCCAGCCGGAGAAGTCGTCGAGATCGAGCATGAGGCGCGTCTCGCTCCGGTTCAGCCGCACGTTCATGTACGTCTTGAGCGCGAGGCCGTCGCCGTGGAAGAGGAGGACCTTGCCGTCCTTCACCTCGTGGTGGAACACGAACCGCGGCGAGAGGTTCGCGGTCTCGCCGATCGCGACGAGCGCGTGGCGCAGCCCTCCGAGCGTCTCCTCGACGTCCTCGAACGGAACGCGCTCGAAGAACTGCAGCGTGTAAGGGCTGTGGTGGACGGTGTAGATCTGCGCGCCCTTCACGAGGAGGCCGTCCGGACCGACCTCGACGAGGTCGGTTTCGGCCGCGCCGGCGGCGAGGGCGCGGGTCTTCACCTGATAGCCCTGGTACCGCTCGACCCGCGTCATGTGGACCGCGACGCACTCGCCGCGGGCGGGCGCGCGGGGCAGGGCGCCGGCGAGGGTGACCCGCAGCTCGCCGGGCGAGGGACCCCGCTCGATACGGCGCAGCGCGTGGACCGAGCAGGTGGCGAACGTTCCGGGGCGGCTCGTCGTCCCCATGAACCCGAGCACCGTCTCGACCTGGAGGGCGGGGAAGTGCCTCGCGTGCTTCGGCTTCTGGTCCTCGAGGAACGCGAGGAAGCTGTGCGGATCGCTCGACACGTCGGCTCCCCTCGACGCAGGATGGGTGAGGGAGCTTACGGATGAGACTACCGGTTGTCCACCTGGTGACGGACCGGCGGCTCGCGGCGGACCTCCCGGCGCGGGCCGCCGCGGCGCTCGCCGGCCTCCCGCCCGGTGTGGCCGCGATCCACCTGCGGGAGAAGGACCTCGGCGGTCGCGACCTGCTCGCCCTGGCGCGCGCCCTCGCGGCGATGTGCCGGGCGCGCGGCCAGCTCCTCCTCGTGAACGATCGGCTCGACGTCGCGCTCGCCGCGGGGGCGGACGGCGCCCACCTGCCGGCGGACGGCGTGGCGCCCGCGGAGGCGCGGCGCGTCCTCCCCCCCGGAGGGCTCGTCGGCGTCTCCTGCCATTCGGCCGTAGACGTCGCGCGCGCGCGCGACGGCGGCGCGAGCTACGCGTTCCTGTCGCCCGTCTTCGACACGCCCTCGAAGCGCGCGTACGGGCCGCCCATCGGGCTCGCGGCTTTCCGCGCGGCGGTGCCGCTCGGGCTGCCGCTCGTCGCGCTCGGGGGCGTGACGCCCGAGCGCGCGCCGGCGCTCTTCGCGGCGGGCGCCCGCGGCGTCGCCGCGATCCGCGCCTGGCTCGAGGGGCCGGAGCCGTCCGCCGCGGTGCGGGCGCTGCTCGCCGCCGCGCCTTGATTCCTCACCATGGGCGGTCTAGCGTCGATGCGCATGGACCCACGAACGGCCGCGGTGCGCGAGCGAGGGCTCCTCCGCAGCGTGTCGATCTTCACGGATCTCGACACCCCTTCCCTCGCGGCGCTCGAGCGGCTCGCGGAGCTGCGCGACCATCCGGAGGGCGGCGTCGTGGTGTCGCACGAGGACACCGGCGACGCTCTCTTCGTCCTCGTGCGCGGCAAGGTGAAGGTCGTCCTCTACGGTGAGTCGGGTCGCGAGATCATCCTCTCCATCTTCAAGTCGCCGGGCGACTTCTTCGGCGAGATGAGCCTGCTCGACAACGAGCCGCGCTCCGCCACCGTCATCGCCGCCGAGGCGTCGCGCCTCCTCGTCCTCTCCCGCAAGGACTTCCAGGCCCGCATCGAGAACCACCCCCGCACGGCGCTGCGCGTGCTCACCGAGCTGTCGCGCCGGCTCCGGCGCGCGGACGCCGTCATCGGGAACCTCGCCCTGCTCGACGTGTACGGGCGCCTCGCCGGGAAGCTCCGCGAGCTGGCCGCGGCGGAGGGCGAGGAGATCGACGACGGCATCCTGCTCCGCCAGCGTCCCACCCAGGCGGAGATCGCGGCGACCATCGGGACGAGCCGCGAGACGGTCTCGCGAGCGCTGTCCGACCTCGCCCGCCGCGGCGACATCGCGATGAGCGGCAAGCGGCTCGTCCTGCGCCGCGCGTTCCTCGCCAGCGAGAGCTGAACCTCCTGCTCGGGAGGGCGCGCGCTCCGCGAAGCGGAGCGAGTGTCCCCCCGCCCTGATGGTGCATCGCCACCGCGCCGCGGCTATATTGCCGCCCGCATGGCCGTGCCCGTCTTCGAGATCGCGAAGGACTTCGTCTTCAGCGCCGCACACCAGATCCGGTTCCACGGCGGCAAGTGCGAGCGCCTGCACGGGCACAACTGGCGCGTCCGCGTGCACGCCCGCGCGTCCGAGCTGAACGCGATCGGGATGGTGATCGACTTCGCCGACCTCCAGCAGCTCGTCTCGGAGATCGGCGCCCGCTTCGACCACCGGAACGTGAACGAGGTTCCACCGTTCGACCGCGAGAACACCACCGCGGAGCTCCTCGCCCGCTTCTTCCATGCCGAGGCGAACCGGGCGCTCGCCGAGCGGGAGGGCGGACGCGTCCGCGTCTCCCGGGTCGAGGTCTGGGAGAACGAGGGTTCGGTCGCGGTCTACCGCGAGGAGTGACGAGGCAGCGCTGCGAACCCCGCAGGCGCTGAAGAAGAGCGGAGGGGGGCGCGGCCGTCAGCCCGCGGCGGTACCCTCGCCCCGTGTCCGCCCTCTGCGTCGTGTCGACGCCGCTCGCCGCGGCGAGAGGGTCGCGCCGCCTGTGCGACGCGGAGGGCGGGATCCTGTTCGGTCCGGCGGTGTCGACGCTCGAGCGGATCGTGCCCGGGATCCTGGCGGCCGCCGGGGACCGTCGTCCCGTCCTACCGCCGCTCGCGGAGCGGCTTCTCGCGGCGCGGGCAGGGCGGGAGGCGGGAGGGTCCTTCGCGGACGTCGCCCCGGACGGCGGCCTCGCCGCGTCGCTCGCGGCGGCGCTCGCGGAGCTCCGGCGGGGCGAGGTGCAGGCAGATGTCGCGCGCGGAGCGGCAGCGCGTCTCGGGGGCGGGGCCGCCGCGCGGCTCTCCGCCCTCGCCGCCGCGCTCGACGCGTACGAGGGCGCCCTCCGCGAGCTCCGCGTGCTCGACCGGGCCGGGGCCGTGCGCGCCGCCGCGGCGGCCGCCGCGCGCGGGGCGCTCCCCGCGGAGCTCCGCGAGCTCGACCTCCTCGTCGTCGACGGCGTCTTCGCCGCCTCCGCCGCGGAGTGGGACCTCCTCGCCGCGCTCGCCGCGCGCGCGCGCCGCACGCGCATCCAGCTGCCGTACTTCCCAGATCGCGCGGACCTCTGCGCGCCCGCCGAGCCGCTGCTCCGCCGCATCGAGGCGCTGCACGAGTTGGCAGGGCGGCGCGAGATCGAGGTGGTGCTGCCCGCGATGGAGGGGGATGGGCGCGAGCCACGGGTGGCCGCGCTCCTCGCCGCGCTCGGGGGAGGCCGCGCTGCTGCACCGGCGGAGGGGGGCCTCGTCCTCGCCGAACCGGGCGCGGGAGAGGCCGGCGAGCCGCGCGCCGCCGCGGCGGTCGCCGCGCGGCTGCTCGAGGGCGGGCTCGCGCCGTCCGACGTGGTCGTGATCGCGCCTTCGCCGAGGCGCGCCGCTCCCGCGCTCGCTGCGGCCTTCGCGGCGGCCGGCATCCCGTTCGCCACCGGGCGTGGCTCGCCGCTCGCGGGCGCGCCGCCGATCCGCGCCCTGCTCGACGCCCTCGCCGCGACCGACGGGCTCGACCGGACGGTGGCCGAGCGGCTCGCGGCGTCGACCTACCTCGCGCCGCCCGGCCTCCCTGCCGGGCTGGGCGGGCTCCTCGATAGGTCGGGCGCCCTCGACGGCCGCGCCGCGCCCGCGGAGGCGCTCCGCCGGCGCGCCCACGGGCTCACCGCCCCGGCGGCCGCCCCGGAGCGAGCCGCGCTGGAGCGAGCCGCGGCCGGGCTCGACGCGCTCGCCACGCTGGTCCGGATGCTCTCCACGCCGGCGACGCCGCGGGAGCACGCCGCCCATCTCGCCGCCTTCGTCGGTGCGGCGGGCGTTCGCCGCCGGTCGGCCCGCGGCCCGCGCGACCTCGCCGCGCGGGATCTCGCCGCGCTCGCCGTGCTGGACGAGACGCTCGACGGCCTCACCCGCGCGCTCGCCCTCGTCGGCCGCGGCGCCGAGCGGATCGGCGCGGGAGAGTTCCGCGCCCTCGCGGCGCTCGCGCTCGAGGAGGCGTCGCTCCTCCCGCCGCCGGAGCCCGCCGCGGGCGCCGTGGAGCTGTGGGGCCTCGACGAGGCGCCCGGTCTCTGCGCCCGCGCGGCGGTCCTCACCGGGTGTGTGCGAGGCGGATGGCCCGTGCCGGCGCCGCCCGAGCCGCTCTTGCGCGAGCCCGAGCGGCAGGCGATCGACGCCGCGCTCCGGCGCGCGGCGCTGCCGGTCGCGGCGGCGCGTCGCGCCGAGTCCACGTTCCGCGCGTTCTCCGCTGCCGCCTCGGGGCGAGAGGCGGTCGCGTTCGTCTGGCCGGCGCCCGGCCCCGCCGGGGACGGTGGCCCGCTCGCGCCGCTCGTGGCGGACGCGCTCGCCGCGCTCGGCGAGCGAGCGGGGGCCCTCGCCCCGGAGCCGTCGCTCGCGCGGGCGCGCACCGCCCGCGAGGCGCTCCGGGCCGCGGCGCGGGCGGGGCCCGCCGCGCTTCCCGCCCTCGCATCGACGCCGCTCGCGGCGCGGGCGCGCGACGTCGCCGCCCGCGGTACCATCGAGGCGGAGCGGCGCGCGGCGGTGCGGGATCGGCGCGCGTCGCGCCACGCCGGCGCGATCGAGGGTCGCGCGCTCGCGTCGCTCCAGGCGGTCCTGCCCGAGGAGTGGTCGCCGACGCAGCTCGAGGAGTGGGCGCGCTGCCCGTTCCGGCTCCTCCTTAAGATCGGCGCGCGCCTCGTCGAGCCGTCGGAGGAGGGGCTCGACATCGAGGCGCGCGACGAGGGGAGCCTGCTCCACGCCGTGCTCGAGCGGTTCGTGCGGCTGCGGGCGGCGCGAGGGGCCTGGCCGCCGTCCGGCGAGGAGGCCGACCTGCAGGAGGCGCGCGCGGTGGCGTGCGAGGTGCTCGCCGAGTTCGAGCGCGCGGGGCGCACCGGCGATCCCGCGGTCTTCACGGCGCGGCGGGAGGCGGTGCTCGCGCGGCTCGATCGGATCGTTCGCGCGGAGGCGGAGGGGCCGCGCGACGTCGCGCCGGTCCTGCTCGAGCACGCCTTCGGTGGACGCTCCGGGCATCCTCCGCTCGAGCTGCCGTTCGGCGACGAGGTGATCCGCCTGCGGGGCCGGATCGACCGCGTCGACGCCGGGGCCGGGCGTCTCCTCGTCATCGACTACAAGAACTCGCGCGGGGCGGGCCTCGGGGAGAAGCTCGATCCGCAGGCGTTCGGGGAGACGAGCTTCCAGATCCCGGTCTACGCGCTCGCCGCCGCCCGGGAGCTCCCCGGGCGAGCGCGCTGCGAGGCGACGTACGCGGTGCTCCGGACCGCCGAGCGGCTCGAGCCGGTCGAGGTGGATCCCGAGAACCCGGCGCTCGTTCCCGCCGCGGCCGCGGGCGCCGGGGAGCGCAGGCCGTTCGCCGCAGCCGTCGCGCGCGCCGTCGCGACGATCCGGCGGGGCGAGCTGCCCATCGCCTCGCGCTCGTGCGCGTATTGTCCGTTCGGGGCGGTGTGCCGCTTCGAGGGCGCAGCGGCGCGCGACGACGAGGACCGCGGATGAGCGGGCCCATCGTCTTCGGCGAGACGGCGCGCGCGCTGTTCCGGCTCGAGGCCGCGACCGCGGTCTCGGCGGGCGCCGGCTCGGGCAAGACCACCGCGCTCGTCGAGCTGTGCGTCCGGCTCCTCTCGGGCGAGGCGACCGGCGAGCCGTGCGATCCCGGCGCGCTCGTCGCCATCACCTTCACCGAGAAGGCGGCGGAGGAGCTCGTGCTGCGGCTGCGCGAGGCGGTGGCGGCGCGCGCGAGAGAGGCGGTGCGCGCGGCGCCGGGCTCGGAGGGCGCGCAGCGCTGGCTCGACAGGCTCCACGGCCTCGAGCGGATGCCGGCGGGTACGATCCACGCGTTCTGCGGACGCCTGCTCCGCGAGCACGCGCCCGAGGCCGGGCTCGATCCCGAGTTCGCGATCGTGGACGAGGAGCGCGCGTCGGCGTGGCTCGCAGCGGCGGCGCGCGGGGCGGTCGTCGCGGCGCTCGACGCAGGGCGGCCCGCCGCCCGGCTCCTCACCGCGGGCCTCGGGGCGGCCGCGCGCGGCGGTCTCGCGGCGCTCGTCGCGGAGCTCGTGCGGTCGCGGGCGACGCGCGGCGATCGCGGCGCCGTTCGCGTCGCGCCGGCGGACGGGGACGCCGCGCGTGCGGCGTGGGAGCGGCTCGGAGCTGCCGCCGGCGACGTCCTGAACCTCGCCCGCGCGGCGCGCGGGAGCGGCGCGCAGCGGCTCCTCGAGCAGGTGGCGCGCGCGTGGGTCGACCTCGAGGCGGCGGCGCGAGGAGCGGTGCCGAGCGCGGAGGCGCCGGCGCGACTGCGCGCGCTCGTCGAGGCGACGCGTGGGCCGCGCCTCGCGAACGGAGACGAGGCGCTGCGGCAGGCACGCGACGCGCTCCGCGGGCTCGCGGAGGACGTCGCGCGCCTCGAGGCGGAGCGGCTGGCCGGACCCCAGAAAGAGGAGCTCGCGCAGCTCGTCGCCGAGGCGGAGGAGCGCTACGTGGCGCGCAAGCGCGAGGCGCGGGCGGTGGACTTCGACGATCTCCTCGCCCTCGCCCGCGACCTCCTCGCCCGCGACGGCGCGCTCAGGACCGAGCTGCGCGGCAGATTCCGCGCCCTGCTCGTCGACGAGTACCAGGACGTGAACCGGCTGCAGCAGGAGATCCTGGAGCTTCTTACCGGGCGGGCATCGAACAGCGATGCCCCCCCGGACCCCCCGCTCGCTCGAGATCAGGACTCGCGGCGGAGCCGCGCTCCATCTTTGGGGCCCCCTGGGGGGCCGGGGCAGGCTCATCCGCCTGCCCCTGCGGACCATCTCGGCGGGGGGCGCGATGAAGCTGCGCCCCCCGGACCCCCGCTCGCTCCGGGGCAGGCTCATCCGCCTGCCCCTGCGCTCGCCACACGGCCTCTTCTCGTGGCGGTCGGCGACCTGAAGCAGTCGATCTACCGCTTCCGCGGCGCCGACGTGTCGGTCTTCGCGCGGCTGATCCGGCGCTTCGCCACGGGCGCGGGGCGGGTCCTCCGCCTCGCCGACAACCACCGGTCCGCCCCCGCCGTCCTCGACCTCGTGAACGAGGTCTCCTCGCGCTGCATGACGCCTCCTTCGGGCGCGCCGCCGCGCGACGACGAGATCCGCTTCGAGGAGGCGGACCGGCTCGTCCCGCGCCGCGCGGAGGGGGCCCGCCCCGCCTGCGAGATCCTGGTGGACGCCGCGCGCGGCGCCGCGGGAGAGCGGCGGCTGCGCGAGGCGGACGCGCTCGTGCGGCGCATCGGCGCGATCGTCTCGGGCGCCGCCGGAGTCGCGGTGCGCGCGCGCGGCGAGGACGGCGCCGAGCGACCGGTGCGGCCGCGCTACGGGGACGTCGCGATCCTGTTCCGCAGGCTCACGCAGATCGGGCCTTACGAGCGGGCCCTCCGCGCGGCGGGGATTCCCTACCGGCTCGCCCGGGGCGGCGGGTTCTACCAGGCGCCGGAGGTGCGCGACCTCGGCGAGCTGCTCGCAACGCTGTTCGACCCGTTTGACGCCATCGCGTGGGCGGCGCTGCTCCGCTCGCCCGCGTGCGCGGTGTCGGACGGCACGCTCGTCCTGCTCGCCCGCGGTGGGCTCACGCGCCTCTCCCGCGTGGAGCCGGAGGAGCTCCGGAGGCAGATCGAGGAGGGGAGCATCCCCGCAGAGGAGTGGGCGCGTCTCCTCCGGTTCCTCGCGGTATGGCACGATCTCCGCGCCGTCCGCGATCGGCTCCCGCTCCCCGAGCTGCTCGGACGCGCCATCGAGGCCCTCGATCTGGACGCCGCGCTCCTCGCCGGACCCGACGGGGAGCGGCGGAGCGTGAACCTCGACAAGGCGGTCGCGCTCGCGGCACGCTTCGAGTCGGACGGCGGCCGCGCTCCCGAGCTGGCGGCGCACCTGCGGGCGCTCGCCGCGCGGCCGCCGCGCGAGCCGGAGGCGGACCTCGACGCGGAGGACGCCGTCGCGATCCTGTCCGTCCACCAGGCGAAGGGGCTCGAGTGGCCGATCGTGTTCGTCCCCGATCTCGGCGCGCTCGGCCGGAACGACGCGCGCCGTGCGGTCCTCGACGAGGAGGGGCGGCTCTGTGCCGCCTGGTACGACGCCGTACGGGAGGAGCACCGCGAGACGGCGGCGCTCCGCCGCGCGCGCGACGGGGAGCGGCGCGCGGCGGCGGCCGAGTCGCGGCGCCTCCTCTACGTCGCGCTCACGCGGGCGCGCGATCGGCTGGTGCTCTCCGGCGAGGCGGGGCGCGGGGGAGAGTGCTGGCGCGGGCTCGTCGAGGCTGCCGCCGAGGCGCGTCCGGAGCTCGTCCTCCGCGTGCCGCTCGGCGAGGCCGAGACGCTCGCCGCGGGTCCGCTCCTCCCCGAAGGTCGGCCCGACATTCCGGCGGCGGCCGGGCCGCTCGCGGCGCCTTCGCTCGCGCCCCCTGCTCCCCTCGCGGCGGTGCGCGCCGCCGTGACGGATCTCGCCGAGTACGCGCGCTGCCCGCGCCGCCACCGGCTCGCGCGGATCCTCCGCGTTCCCGAGCCGCGCGGGGCGCGCGGCGCGACGCACGACGATCCGGGCCGCGCCACCGCGCGCGGCACGCTCGCGCACGCGATGCTCGCCGAGAGCGACCTCGCCGCTCCGCCGCTCGAGCGGCGCGCGCAGATGGCGGCCGCCGCCGCGCGCCGCGGGTACGACCCGGCGAGCGCGGCGGTGCGGCGGATCCTCGCCGAGGTGGGACGCTTCGCCGACACGGCGGGCGGAGCCGTGCTCGCGCAGGCCGCGCGCGACGGGCGGCTCTCGCGGGAGGTGCCGTTCCTGCTCCGGCTCGAGGGCGACCCCGGGGGGGGGGACGGCGCGACGCCCGCGGAACGCGTCCCCGACCTCTACCTCGTCGGCGCGATCGACGCGCTCGTCACCGGGCGCCGCGGCGAGGGGCTCGTGGTGGTGGACTTCAAGTACGGGACGCCCGGGCCCGGGGCCGCGGAGCGGTACCGGATTCAGCTCCTCGCCTACACGCTCGCGGCGCGGCGCGCCTACCCGGGGGTCGCCGTCCGCGCCCGCCTCCAGTTCCTGCGCGGCGATCTTCGCGCCGTGGACGTGACGCCGTCGGATGAGGAGCTGGAAGCGTTCGCGCGCGAGGCGCCTCGCCTCGCGTGGGGCGCCCACCGCGGCGCGGAGGCCGAGGTCGCGCCGGCCGAGCTCGGGCGCGACGAGGCCCGCTGCCGCGGCGAAGGGTGCGGGTACGTCGCGCGCTGCTTTGCGCAGTCGCGCGAGCGGCCGCCCCCCTGACGCCCGGCACGCCGGGCGCTCGTCCGCGCGGAGCCGCGAGCCGCGGTCGCCGGGCTGCGTCACTTATCCCGGCAAGAGGCCGGGCGGGCGCGCATCGCGAGGGACTTTCTGCTTGCGCGCGGCGTCCGCGACTCCGTAAATTGCGGCCGCCAGCGCCCCGGGTACCCGCAGCGAACCCTTGAGAAGAACGGGAGAACGAAGATGGCCGAGCGAACCACCTCGCGCGTGCAGGAGATCCTGTCCTGGTACCAGTCCGACAGTCCCGGGACCCTCGCGAACCTCCACCGGCTTCTCATGACGGGCACGCTGGGTGGAACCGGCAAGCTCGTCATCCTCCCGGTCGACCAGGGATTCGAGCACGGTCCCGCGCGCTCCTTCGCGCCGAACCCCCCCGGCTACGATCCCGAGTACCACTTCCAGCTCGCGATTGACGCGGGGTGCAACGCGTACGCGGCGCCGCTCGGCTTCATCGAGGCCGGGGCCCGCAAGTACGCGGGCCAGATCCCGCTCATCCTGAAGCTCAACAACTCCGACTCGCTCTCGAAGCTCGGCGGCGCGCCCATCTCCGCGCTCACCGGCTCGGTGAAGGAGGCGGTGCGGCTCGGCTGCGCGGCCATCGGCTTCACGATCTACCCCGCGTCCGACGCCCGGAACTCCCAGTTCGAGACGCTCCGCGCGCTCGCCGAAGAGGCGAAGGCGCACGGGCTCGTCGTGGTGGTGTGGAGCTACCCGCGCGGCAGCGGCGTGTCGAAGGAGGGCGAGACCGCGGTCGACATCGCCGCCTACGCGGCGCAGATCGCGTGCCAGCTCGGCGCCCACATCGTGAAGGTGAAGCCGCCCAAGGATCTCGTCGAGCACCCGGAGGCGAAGAAGGTCTACGAGAAGTACCAGATCCCGACGAAGACGCTCGCCGATCGCGTGCGCCACGTGGTGCAGTCGGCGTTCAACGGCAAGCGGATCGTGATCTTCTCGGGCGGCGAGGCGAAGGGGACCGAGGAGGTGCTCGCCGAGATCCGCGGCATCAAGGAGGGCGGCGCGTTCGGCTCGATCATGGGCCGCAACGCCTTCCAGCGCCCGAAGACGGAGGCGCTGAAGCTCCTCTCCGACGTCATGAAGATCTACGCGACCTGATCGACGCGTCGAGATCGCGGATGCGAGGGGCGGCGCGCGGGCGCCGCCCTTCCCATTCGAGAAGGGTGCGCGCGGCGCGGACGCTCGCTCGCTCCCGAGCAGCCTCGTCCAGCGTTCGCCGCGCACGCGTCGATGAGCGATGCCGGCCCGGGAGGGGACGGGCCCACGGGGGCTGGTGCGGTGGGCGAGAGACGCATGGAACATGCCGAAGGAGGACGTTTTTTCTTGCCACCCGGAGTGGCAGGGGTTTATACGGCTTTACCCTTTTTCTTCGCGGTCTTCGCACGGCTCACCACAGGCCCGAGCGCGGGCCGCGGCCGTCGAACGAGGAACTCATGCGGCTCTACCCGAAGGTCATCCCGACGATCGCCCGCGAGGTCGTACAGACCTTGATGCAGGACGGCGACGTGGACGTGGAGACGCTCCGGATCTCCGATGCCGAGATGGACATGGCGGCGATCATGAAGGAGTACCTCGCCGCCGAGGAGCGCGTGAACGCCGCGACCCGCGAGGCGCTGGAGCGCCGCGGGTACGATCACTCCAAGTTCAACCAGGTGAAGCGCGAGATGGCCGACGTCCGCGGCTTCAAGATGGGGGACGAGGGGATCGAGTACGTCATCGGCCAGATGATCGAGTTCCTCCTCATCTCGCGGAACGTCGAGGAGGTCTACGCCGAGGATCACTCGCTGCGGAAGAAGGTCTTCCAGATCTTCAAGAAGCACCTCGACGTGGACGACGAGATCGATCGCGAGGCCCGCGCCCGCCTGAAGCACCTGCAGGAGGGGACGAGCGCCTGGGACGTGGAGTACCAGAAGACGGTGGAGCTGCTTCGCCGCTCCCGCGGCCTCATCTAGTAGCTCGACGCACGATGCCTGCCTGCGACGGGCGGGCTCTTCGCTCCGCTGCTCGGCGTACAGAAACAGTACGCCTGCGCGGCTCGCTCCTCGCGCGCCCGTCTCGGCGACGGCCTCGTGCGCCTCAGATCCGAGGATCGGCGCACGATGCCTGCCGTGGCGACGGCCTCGTGCGCCTTGCATCTCGGCAAGGCCTGCCTGCGACCGGGCAGGCGTGCTGAAATATTGACCGGCGATATCGCTCGACTACGCTCACGGTGGGTTCATGGGCGGAGGCGGCGTGGCGGCGAGAGTCCCGTACTATCGAGGAGTTCGAGGGAGCGCCTCGCTCGCGACGCGCCCGCTCGACGCGCCCGCGCTCGCCGCCGAGGCGCTCGAGCCGGGCGAGATGCGGCGCGTCCCTTACGCGGGCGAGCTGCTCGGCGCGATCCGTGTGCGCGCGAGCTTCGCCGCGATCCCGCTCGACGCCTTCGACCGCGCCTGCGCCACGCTCGAGGCGGAGGAGCAGGCCGCCTACCTGCACCTGCTCCGGCTGTCGGTGGCGGAGGGACGGAACTGGTGTCGCCTCGCGAAGCGCGAGCTGATGGACCGGCTGCGCCTGTCGGAGCGGCGCCTGCTGCGGGTGCTCGGCGCGCTCGTCGAGAAGGGCTTTGCGCGGCCGCTGCACCGCGACAATCGCGGGACGCTCTGGCGCGTCTACCTGCCCAGCGAGGCCGCCGGCGAGCCGCTCGGCGACGACGTGATTGCAGGGCGCGCGGGTGAGCTGCGGCTGGTCCGGCCTGCGCGAACGGCCGCGACCCCGGTCCCCATCACGGCCGTTCACCCTGAGCGTAGCGCAGACGCGGAAGCGTCTGCGCGAAGTCGAAGGGCCACGTCCACGACCACGACCACGACGCGGCCGCGTGCGGTCCACTCCGACGCCGCTCTCTCGCGCGCGCTCGCGTCGGCGCGTGGCCTGACGGGCCCCGAGGCGATCGCGGCGGCGCTCCGCGAGGTGAAGGACCTCCTCGCCGAGGGCCAGCGCCCGGAGCGCATCGCCGCCTGCATCGAGACCGTCCGCCGGCGCGCCGAGCGCGCCGCGCACACCGGGGAGGCTCCATGAAGCGCACGTCCGCAGTCACCGTCGTCGCCGCGTTTCCCCCCGCAGCACGGGCTGCCGAGGGCGACCTGGGCGCGGTCGACGCGCTCCGGCGCCACCTCGCGAGCGGCACCGCGCGCGAGCACGTCGTGCTCGACTTCCTCGAGGACGACCTTCGCGAGGCGCGCACCGCGCTGAGCGGCGTCGTGGCCTGGCTCGCGAACGTGGAACGCGCCCTCGGCGACGGCGACCCGTCTCAGCAGCGCCTCCTCTCGCTCGCGCTCGGAGGAGCGCCGGGCGAGCGCATCGACGAGCTGTCGTCGGCGGTCGTCTCGGTGCGCCGCAGGCTCGCGCAGGTGGCCGCCCGCATGTAGCGCGCCACTCGTCAGCGCGCGCCGCGGATCGAGGAGAGCGTCGCGCTCACCGGCCCGAGATCGATCTCCGAGACGATCGCGACCAAGAGCCTCCGCGCATCGGTCCCGAGCCAGAAGTGGACGGGCCGCGGCCGGTCCGCGGGGCGGTCCACCCGCCGCGTGGTCGCGTCCACGCGCAGCGTCTCGAACCTCCCCGCCGGCGTCTCGACCCTCTCCGTCCTCGCCGCGACCGTTCCCTCGAGGCGCCAGAAGCGGCGGTTCGCGACGAGGTCGAAGCAGAAGCGCTCACCGGGCGCGAGCCGCGCGGCGCGCAGGTAGTACACCGTCGAGAGGGCGTCGAGGACCTCGCGCTCGCGTGGGTAGGCCGTCTTCCCCGCCTTGTCGCCGTAGCGGTACTCGATGACGACCTCCGCGCCGGCCGGCGCGAGCCGCGTGTCCGACATCTTGTGGACGCCCCCCTCCTCCGCCTCGTCGCGAGCGCGTTCCGGGAGGAGCGTCCCCGCGTCGATCCAGGAGAGCGCCACGCCCGCGAAGGGCTTCACGTTCGCAATCGCGGACGTGGTCCTCGCCCGTGCGCGCAGCGGGATCACCTTGCCGCCCGACATCGGACGCTCCACCGCGAGCTGGAGCGTCCCGGCCTTCACGATCCCGAGCACGTCGAGGTCGTATCCGAGCGCCTCGCCGGTGCGCCAAGGGCGCTCGCCGGAGGCGAGCGGCGGCAGGCCGCACCCCGGGGCGGCGCCGAGCGCTGCGGCGACGAGGACGGCGGCGATCATCGCGGCCCCTCCGCGCTCAGCGCGCCGCGCGCGCGGCGTGACGGGCGATCGCGTCCCCGAGCTGACGGCGCGCGGCGAGCCAGGGCCCGGGCCGCCGCTCCCATCCCCGCGCCGTCGGGACGAGCCGCGCGAGCAGCCGGTCCGCGAGCCGCCCCTCGCCCGCTGCGCGCGCGAGCGCCACGAGCTCGGCATCCTCGAGCGCGTCGCGCACGATCTTGAGCCGGATCGACTCCACCGGGAACGGGTGCGTCCCCCCGAGCGCCTCCGGGCGGCCGGGGTAGAGGAGCGTCCCGTCCCCGTTCCCCGCGAACGCCCGCACCTCCGCCCAGGGATCGCCGGTCCACGCGTGGAGCATATCGTAATAGAGCTCGCCCTTCAGGCCGCGGCGCAGCCCGAGCAGCGGCACCGCCCGCGCGGCGGTGCCTGGGCGATCGATCTCGTAGCCGGGCCAGCCGGCGAACTCGCGCAGCATCGCGGCGCGGGCGCGTCCGTCCGCCGGGATCTCGGCGCAGCCATGCGAGAGGCACGAGGCATATGACCAGGTCACCCCCCCGGCGGCCGGCGCGCCGTCCTCGAGGAGCGCGAGGTTCGGCGCGAAGTCGTCCACCGCGCCCGCGAGCGCCGGCGACGGAACGACCGTGGCGAACACGCGGATGCCCGCGGCGCGCGCGAGTCGCGCGCGCCGGCGCAGCTCGCGAAGCTGCCCCGGCGCGGGCTCGTCGAGCGTGTAGAGGCGGAGGCGGTCGGCCCAGCCGCGCTCCTCGAAGTGACGGTGCCACGCCCGCAGCGTCGCGGCGAGGTCTGCCTCCGGTCCGTCCCAGACGCGCGCCGCGATCCGGACCTCTGCGAACGCGCCGCGCACCCCCGGGACGAGGGTGCCGTCGAGGATGGGGCCGACCTCCGCGTCGTAGCGCGACCAGTCGAGCGCGCACGCGCAGGCGCGGCACTCGCCCTCGGGAGGGTCGGCGGACAGCACGTACGGCGTCACGCGGTGGTGGAGCGCCGCCGCGGCGAGCGCGCGCGCGATCTCGACGTCGTCCGGCCTCCCGAGGGCGCGCGTTCCGACGCGAGTGGGGAGCCCGAACGCGGCGCCGAAGGCGCCGGTGCGCGGGAGCGCGAACGGCCAGACGCGCAGCCTGAGCGGGACCTCGGCGAGCGGGCGCGTGCCGTCGCGGAGCCGGACGATCCCGGCATGGACGCCGGAGGGGGCATCCTCCGGAACGCACACCTCGACCCAGATCGCCTGCAGACGTCGCGGCGGCACCGCGACCGGAAAGGCCCGGCGGGGCTCGGCGAAGTATGCGTCGCGCGCCGGGACGAGGGGGTCGGGCCACTCGCCCGGCTCGCCGTCGGGGCCGGACGCGCGCGCGAGAGGAAGGGTGAGGACGCGGTAGAGCGCCGGCGCGATCGAGCCGCCGCCCCCGAGCGGGTCCGTCTGCGCGTCGAGGGCGCCGAGGCCATTCGCGGCCCGGACCGCGATCTGGGCTGACTCGCACTCGCCGCGCGCCGCGACGAGCTCGATCGTGCGCGCCGCGGGAGGAGGATCTCCGGGACGGAGCTTCTCGAGCGAGCTCGCGACGCCGAGCTCGACCGCCGCGCCGACCCGGGCCGCCCGTGCAGGGGAGGCCGCCGCGCAGGCGACGAGCAGGACCAGGCGGGCGTTCACGCCGAGAAGCTACGCACGGGCGGTGGCTCGATGCGACTCAACCTGGTCTTGGTCTTGGTCTTGGTCCAAGACCAGGTCCAGCTCAGCGCGCCGTCAGCGCACCGCGACCTGCGTTCCCGGACGATAGCTCTTCAGCGTCGCGACGACGCTCCCGATGGCGAAGTCCGCGGACATTCGCACGAGAACGTGGCGCGGGTCGTCGGAGAGCCACAGGAACGAGTCGCGCTTCGTCGAGAAGTTCCCGTCGAGCCCCGTCCGCACCTGCACCTTCACGCTCTGGAACGTGCCGGCGCCCGTCTCGATCGTCTCCCGCCCGAGCACCTCCGCGACGAGCGTGAACTGTCGCGATCCCGCGCAGACCGGGACTTCCAGGTGCGCGCCCGGCTGCAGCGATTGCAGCCGCAGCCACATGAACGCGCCCGTCAGGTCATGGATGTTCGCGGGGACGTCGAAGGTCTCGACCGCGCGGCGCCCCTTGCGCTGCTTCTCCAGCGTGGCCTTCCCTCGCGCGCGGTCGAACCGCGTGCTCTCGACGTGGAAGTCCCCGACCTCGTAGGCGCGGAGGTCGAACCCGCGCGTCTGCCGGGCGGCGCTGTCCCAGTAAGAGACGAGGTGCTCGCGGATGTCGATGAACCCGGCGACCCCCTGCGTCTTCGCCTGGAAGACGACCGGCCAGACGTCACCGGAAGGCTGCCCGACGGTGATGCGCCCCTCGCCCGTCGGCAGGCCCAGGTAGCGGACCTGCAGGACCGTCTCCTCGCCCGGGGCGAAGGCGTCGGCCCGCGCGCCGGGCGCGGCGGTGACGAGGGCGGCGGCGGCCAGGGCGCGGAGGTGGGTCATGGAGACGTTCGAGGTGCCGCCGGGCCGGGCGGCTACCCGTGGAATGGCGAGGAGCCGCGGAGTATTCCTGGGACGCATGGCGTACGATCGGCCAAGCGCCCCCCAGGGCGGACGGAGACGACATGCCCATCGACCAGCACGAGGACGACGACAAGCCCGCGGGCGAGGACCTCGGGCGCGACCGCCGCTTCAACGACTTCGACTGCCCCGACTGCAACGCGAACAACCCGTACGACGACGGATTCGGCCACGGCGACGAGGTCCGCTGCTACTACTGCGGTCTGGAGTTCAAGGCGGACGTGAGCGATTCAGGCCGGCTGAGATTGCGAGAGGCATAGCCTCTACGAGGCCTCCGTTCGCCTCTGCGGCGCTCTCGCCCGGGAGGAGCCCCACCGTGATGCCGCCCGCGCGCCCTCCGCGACAGGCCGCTTCCATCGCGCCGCCCCGTCTGCCGGTGACCACGACGATCCCGAGTCGTGCGAGGAGCGCTCCGACGTCTTCCGCCACCCGGCATGGGGGGAGCGTCCGAGTCTCCGGCCACCGTCGCTTGAGGTCTACGGGCGCCAGGCCGTGCTCCGCCTGCGGGAACGAACGCCACCGGTGCGTCGATGTCGGACATCGCGAGCTCTCGAAGGCGATGCGGCCGCTCTGCTAGACGGTCTCGAGGTAGCGGTGCACCATGCCGACGCTGCCGGAGCCCTCGCCGACGGCCGCGGCGACGCGCTTGCTCGAGCCGGCGCGCACGTCGCCCGCGGCGAACACCCCGGGGACGCTCGTCTCCAGGAGAAATGGGCGCCGATCGATCGTCCAGCCAGCCGGCGGGTGGTCCGCGCGCACCAGGTCGGGGCCCGTCAACACGAAACCCTTCTCGTCGAGCTCGACCCATCCCGAGACCATCTCGGTCCGGGGCCGGGCGCCTATGAAGACGAACATCGCCGCTTCGGCGAGCTCGCGTTCTGCCCCGCTCTCGTCATCCCGGATCACGACCGTCCCGAGGTGCCCGTTGCCCCGAACCGCCGCGACCTCGACTCGCGTCAGGACCTCGATGTTGGGCGTCGCGGTGATCCGGTCGACCACGTATTGCGACATGGACTTCCGGAGCGAGCCGCCACGGACGAGCAAGGTGACACGGCGCGCATAGCGCGCGAAGAAGAGCGCGCCCTGTCCGGCCGAGTTCCCGGCGCCGACGATGCACACGTCCTGGCCGCGGTAGGTCGCCGCCTCCGTCATCGCGGCGCCGTAATATACACCGACGCCGAGCAGGGGCTCGATGCCGGGCACCTCGAGCGTCCGCCAGGACACGCCGGTGGCCAGGACGACGGCGTAACACGAGAGCTCGGACCCGTCGGCGAACCGGAGGATGCGGTAGGGATCTTCGCGCCGCAGGCTCACGACCTCCTGCGCGAGAAGCTCGGCGCCGAACCGCCGCGCCTGGGTGATGGCGCGGCGGGCGAGGTCGGCTCCGGAAACGCCCGCCGGGAATCCGAGGTAATTCTCGATGAGGGAGCTCGTGCCGGCCTGGCCGCCGGGAGCGTTCAGCTCGACGAGGACGGTGCGCAGGCCCTCCGAGGACCCGTAGAGCGCCGCGGCCAGACCCGCCGGGCCCGCGCCGACGACCGCCAGGTCGTAGAAGGGCAGGCGCGCCCGGGTCTGCATCCCGATCCGCTCGGCCAGCGCGCGGTTCGTGGGCGCGGCCACGTGGCTGCCATCGGGAAAGAGGACGACCGGCAGCCGGTTCGAGTCGCCGAAGGAGCGGATCAGCTCCTTCGTCGATGGATCCTGGTCGATGTCGATCCACTGATAGGGGATCTGGTTGCTCGACAGGAAATCCTTCACCGTGTAGCTCCGCGGCGACGACCGGTCCCCCGCGACCCGGATGCCGTCGTACGGAATACGCACGTGCGCCGTCCAGTCCGACAGGAGGTCGTCGAGGACGGGGTAGAGCCGCTCCCCGGGAGGAGTCCAGGGCTTCAGCAGGTAGTAATCCAGCCCCAGGTCGTTGATGCCGGAGATGGCGGCCTGCGTGTCGGAATAGGCCGTGAGGAGGACCCGGCGCGAATCAGGGTAGAGCTTGAGCACCTCGCGCAGCAGCTCCGTCCCCGACATCTCGGGCATCCGCTCGTCGACGAGGAAGAGGGCAACGGGAGTCCCGCGCTGCTTGAGCTGCCGGACGGCCTCGAGCGCCTCCCGGCCGGACCTCGCCTTCACGATGCGGTAATCGCTCCCGTAACGATGGCGCAGGTCGCGGTCGATGGCGCCGAGCACCTCGGGGTCGTCATCGACGCAGAGAATGACCGGCTTGATCATGATCCGGTGCCTCCGGATTCCGCCGCGGATGGCGGACTGGGATTGATCGGCAGCTTCACCGTGAAGCGGGTGGACCCGGGCCGCGACGCCACGCGAATCTCTCCCCGGTGCTTGTGGGTCACGATGGAGAAGCTCGTGGAGAGCCCCAGGCCCGTCCCCTTGCCGGGATCCTTCGTCGTGAAGAACGGGTCGAAGATCTTGGGCGCGATCTCGTCGGGGATGCCTGGCCCGTTGTCCTCGATCTCGACGACAGCCCAGCCGTCCTCGCGCCGGGTCCGGATGTTGATCTCGCCCTTGCCGTCCATCGCGTCGGCGGCGTTGTCGAGGAGGTTCGTCCAGACCTGGTTCAGCTCGCTGCCGTAGGCCGGCACCTTCGGTACATCCGCGCCGTAATCGCGGTGAACGCTGATGCCCGCCTTCAGCTTGCTGCGCAACATCACGAGCGTGTTGTCCAGGCCCTCGCGCAGGTCCACGGTCTGCGCCGGCGCCTGCCCGAGGTATGAGTAGCTCTTCAAGGCGCCCACGATCTCGGAGATCCGCGCCGAGCCCTGGCCGATCTCGTTCAAGAGGGTGTAAGCGGTGAACAGCCGAGCCGCCCACTCGAGCGCAGCGCGAAGTGCTTCGCCCTGCAGCACCGCGGCAAGCCGGGAGAGCGCGGGGGGATCGAGCCCCTGGTCGGCGAGCGAGGGGGCAATGCCCCAGGGTTCTTGTGCGCCCTGTTCCTCGAGCCATCCCTCCACGGCGGCCTCGCGGTCCGCGCGCCCCAGCGCGTCGAGATCGCTCGGCGCCTCGGCTCGCTCTCGCGCGTGCTGCTGCACCGACCGGAGCGCCTCCTGCGCAGCGTCCGTCAGCTGGATCGTGCGCAGGCGCAGGCCGGCCTCCTCGAGGCGGCTCGAGACCTCGCGGAGCTGTTCGGCGGCCCGCTGGGTCGCCGCCGCGGGATTGTTGAGCTCGTGGGCGATGCCAGCCGCGAGCGTGCCGAGGGTGGCGAGCTTCTCCGACTGGCGAAGCATCAGCTCCTGGTTCAGGTAGGCCACCTCGAGCTGCCGGAGCTTGCGCCGATCCGTCACGAAGGAACGCAGCACGACGACGACAGTCGCGGAGACGACGACGTTGTTGAGGACGAAGAAGGCGAGCACGAGACGCGGCGGAACGGTGTTGTCGATCGCAAGTCGGGGTTGCAGCCAGGCGGCAGCGACGACCGCCGCCACGTACGCTGCGAACCACCACAGGGCCTCCCGGGCACCCCCGAACAGGAGCGCCATCACCACCGCGATGAAAGCCCAGAGGATCACCAGGCCGGATGCGACCATCCCGCCGAGCGCGAGCTGAAGCGCGACGGGAAGCACGAGTATCAAGAGCTGCTGGATCCACCGGAAAAGCTCGTAGCGGCGCAGGCGGATCAGGAGGAGGAGGTCCAGCACGGTGAGGACCGCGTACGAGACCGGGATCGCGGCGGCTGCACGTGCGCCGTACGCCCAGTACAGGGCACCCCAGAGCAACCCGGCCGGCATCACGAGGATGCAGGCGCTGACGAACTGGACCCGGCGGCGCCGGGTCTCCTCGTCCTCGCCCGCCGCACCCAGGCGCTCGATCCAACCGAACATGCGCTCTCTCCGAAGCGGAGAGTACGGACAACCCGCCCATCCGCCGCGCCTCCTTTCCTACGGCGATGGCCTGTCCGTTGCCCGACTGACCGTTAGACCGACGCAGAACCCGGAGACGCGGCGTGCCCTTTCCTGAGGCCTGACGCCTGAGGCCGCTTCACTTCGGCTCCCGCTCGCCGAAGATGGCCGTGCCGATCCGGACGCAGGTCGAGCCCTCGTCGATCGCGATCCGCCAGTCCGCGCTCATCCCCATCGACAGCTCGGCGAGGCCGAGCCTGTCCCGCAGCGCGCGCAGGGCCCGGAAGTGCGGGCGCGGGTCCTCCGCGGGGGGCGGGATGCACATGAGCCCGGCGAGCGAGACGGCGGGCAGCGACCGGACGGTCTCCGCGAGCGCCGGGGCCTCCTCGGGCCGGCAGCCCGACTTCGTCGCCTCGCCCCCGGCATTCACCTCCAGGAACACGCGGGCGGTGGCGCCCTTCGCGGCGAAGCGCTTCGAGATCTCGCGGGCGAGCTCCACCCGATCGACGGTGTGGATGGCGGCGACGCGTCCGGCGACGATCCTCACCTTGTTCGTCTGGAGCGCACCGATGAAGTGCCAGCGCAGCCCCTCGAGATCGGCGAGCGCGTCGGCCTTCGCGCGCCACTCCTGCGCGTAGTTCTCGCCGAAGTCGCGCTGCCCCGCCGCCCACGCCTCGCGGATCGCCTCCGGACCGTGCATCTTCGAGACGGCGACGAGCGTCACAGCCGCCGGGATCGACGCGCGGAGCGCGACGAGCCGCTCGGCGACCGTCACGGACCCGTCCCGCCCGTCCCCGGGGGGCGCGCGCTCGAGGAGCGGCTCCAGAAGAGCGGGAAGCCGGCGCGGCGGAGGAGGTCGGCCGTCTCGGCGAGCGGGAGGCCGACCACGTTCGAGACGCTCCCATCCACCGACAGCACGAAGGCGCCGCCCGCGCCCTGGATCGCGTACGCCCCGGCCTTGTCGAGTGGCTCGCCGGTCCCGACGTACCACTCGATCTCGCCGCGGGTGAGGCGGGCGAAGCGGACCTTCGTCGCGACCACCGCGTCGAGCTCGATCGCGAGGTCCCGCCGGACGCACACGGCGGTGAGGACCTCGTGCGCCGTGCCGGAGAGCGCCTGGAGCATCCGGCGCGCATCCTCGACGCCGCGCGGCTTCCCGAGCACGGCACCGCCGAGCACGACGACGGTGTCGGCGGCGAGGACGATCTCGCCGCTGACGGCGCGCGCTTTCTCGCGCGCGACGCGCAGCACGTAGGTGCGCGGGACCTCGCCCGGGAGGACCGACTCGTCCGCCGCGGCGGGGCGCACCTCCAGCGCGATCCCGAGCTGGACGAGCAGCTCGCGCCGGCGCGGGCTCTGCGACGCGAGGATGAGGCGCGGCGTCGTCGTCATGGGCGGCCCACCGTCCATCCCCGCCACGGATCTTCACCCCCGAGCGACATCGCGGCGCGGCTTCTACTCGCGTCCTGCACCGGTCGCGGCGGCGAGGAGGCCCTCGTTGGTCTCGACCGACGCGGCGGAGCGGATCGTGCGGAGCCACCCCGAGACCACCTGCGACTCCTTGCGGTTCTTGAGCCGCGTCGCGAGGGCATCGCGCTGGGCGTCGAATGCCGTGGGATCGGGGGTGTCGCGCTGCTTCACCACGGCCACGACGGGCCCGGCGGCCGTGTCGTAGATCTTCGAGAGGGCCTGACCTGCCTTCGCGGCGAACGCGTCGGGGAGCAGCCCGGGGGCGTCCCCCAGCTTCGGGAGGAACGGCGTTCCGCGCCCGAACGGGCCGGTCTCCTCGGGCACGATGGTCTCGGATCCGAGCCGCACCGGCGCGAGCGCCTTGCCGCCCTTCGCGGCGGCGAGCGCCGCCTGTGCCCGCTCGCGCGCGAGCGCGACGGCGCGATCCTTCACGAGCAGCTCGCGGGCGATCGTCTCGCGCGCCTCGTCGACGGAGAGGTGTTTCCCCGCTACGACCTCCTCGGCCTTGATGAGATGCCACCCCGAGGGCGTCTTCACGGGAGCAGAGACCTGCCCCGGCGCGAGCGCGAGCGCCGCGGACGCGAACGCGTCATCGAAGAGGCCTTCCGAGACGAAGCCGACGTCGCCGCCGCGCGCGCGCGTCCCCTCGTCGTCCGAGAGCGCCTCGGCGACCTTCGCGAAGTCGTCGCCCTTCTTCACCCGCGCCTGCGCGTCCGCGATCTTCTTCTTCGCCGCGGCGTCGTCGCCGCCCGGGCCCACGCGAGCGAGCACGTGCCGCACCCGCACCTTCTGCTTCTGGTCGAAGCGCGCAGTGTTGTCCGCGTAGAACTTCCCGATCCGCTCGGTCTCCTTGGCCGCGAACGCCTTCACCTCGTCGGGCGACGGCTTCACGAGCGGCTGGACGGCGGTGAGCGGGATGCGGAGGAACTGGAGCGCGACCCGATCGGACTCGGACTGCCAGGCCTCGCGCACCTCCGCGTCGGGGAGCTTCACCGTTTCGCGAACCGCGGACATCATCTTCTGGTAGAGGAGGTCATCCTTCAGCGCCGCCTCGAACTTCCCGGCCGAGCCGTACATCGCGCGGGCGCTCTCCTCGTAGAGCGCGAAGCTGAAGGTGCCGTTCTCCTGGAAGGAGGGCATGGCGTGGACCGCGCGGGTGAGCTCCTCGCGGGTGACGAGAAGGCCGCGCTTCTTCGCCTCCTGCACCACCAGCTCGTGGTCGACGACCTGCTCCATCGCTCGCGCGGGGAGCCCGAGCTGGTCGGCGAGCTCGCGCGAGAACGCCTCACCAGCCTGCTGTCGGTACAGCTGGTAGAGCTGCCGGTACTGCCGCTCCCAGTCGGAGGCCGGGATCGTCCTGCCGTTGACCCTCGCGGCGTACGGGGCGTCCCCGGCGCGGCATCCTCCCCCCTTGGAGAGGGATCCCGGTCCGAAGTTGACGGCGAAGACGACCACGATCCCGACGACGATGAGCCACGTGAAGACGCTCTTCGTGTTCGCCCGGAGGATGTCGAGCATGAACCTGTGCCCCGAGTTGTTGAAGGTCGGCACCCGAGCGGTCCCGGGCGCAACGAAGTTGAACACCCTATTCAACAAGGGCTAAAATGCAAGGGAATTTCCCCCTGGCGGAGCTTCCGTGCTCGCATTGCTCAGGCGGTACCGCGAGCTGATCCTGGTCTCGGTCCTGCTCCTCGTACCCCTCGGTGTCTTCTTCGCCCACGCGAAGCATCCCGCCGAGCGGTCGCGGTTCGATCGGGCCGTCGTGTGGTTCGCGATCCCGGTGGAGAAGGCGATCGGCTGGACCGTGACGGGCGCGCTCGACATGTGGAACGGCTACGTCGCGCTGCGTGGAGCGCGCGAGCGGGCGTCCGATCTCTCGCGGCAGGTGCGGGCGCTCGAGCTCGAGCGGCAGCAGCTCCTCGCGTTCCGCGCGGAGGCGGAGCGGCTGCAGCGGCTCCTCTCCTTCGCGGAGTCCTTCCCGGAGCGGAGCACCGTCGGCGCCCGCATCATCGGCATCCGGCTCGGCGCCGCGGGGCGCCAGCTCCTCACCATCGACCGCGGCAGCGACGACGGGCTCGCGCCCATGATGCCGGTCGTCGTCGCGGAAGGCGTCGTCGGCCGTCTCCACGCCGTCGCCGACCACAGCGCAGACGTGATCGTCCTCACCGACCTCAACAGCTCGATCGCGGTGCGCGTGGAACGGACCCGCGCCCGCGCGAACGTGCGCGGCCTCGGCAAGCCCGACCTCTGCCGGCTCGACTACGCGCTCCGTACCGAGGACATGATCGAGGGCGATTCCCTCGTCACCTCCGGCACCGACGGCGTGTTTCCGCGCGGTCTCCCCGTCGGCAAGGTCACCCAGCTCGAGCGGCGCGGGCACGGCCTCTTCCAGGACGCGCGCGTCGTCCCCGCGGTGGACGTCACGCGCCTCGAGGAGGTGCTGGTCCTCACCGCATGGGAGCGGCCCGACGCGCTGATGCCGGCGGCGCTCGCGCCCGGGAACCTCCCGTGAAGCCTCTCGCCGTCGTCGCGTTCGCGCTGCTCCTCGCGGCGGTGCAGGCCGCGCTGCTGCGCTGGATCGGCGGCGGCGCCTTTCCGCTCGCGCTGCTCGCCGCCTGCGTCGTGTACGTGGGGCTCCACGGCGGGAACGTGGAGGGCTCGATCTCCGCCGCGGGCGTCGGCTACGTGATGGACCTCATGGCGGGCTCGCCCAAGGGCCTCATGACCTTCCTCGCCGTGCTCCTGTTCCTCGTCGTGCGCGCGGTCTCCGCTGCGGTGGACGTCCGGAGCCGCGCCGCGTTCGGGCTGCTCTCCGGCGTCGGCGCGCTCTTCATCTCCGCGGGCGCCGCGATCCTCCTGCGCAACATCGCGCCGGACGAGTCGGCGCCCGGCGCGGTGCTCGTGCCGCGGATGCTCCTCGAGGCCGTCCTCACCGGCGTGCTCGCCCCCGCCGTTCTCGTCGGCCTGCGCAGGATCGACGGGTTGTTCCACCGCGACGAGCCGGGGCTGCTGAGGTAACGCGAGCGATGTCCCTCGTTCCACCCAGCGCGCCCGGCGCGGCGCAGAAGGAGTTCAAGCCCCGGCTCTTCTGGGGCACGGGCGTCGTCATCGTCTCGTTCCTCGTGCTGCTCGGCCGCCTCTACCAGCTCCAGATCCTGCGCGGCGACGAATACAAGGAGAAGGCGGACGATAACTTCGTGAAGGAGCTCCGGCAGCCGGCGGACCGCGGCCAGATCCTCGACCGGAACCGCCGCGTGCTGGTCGACTCGCGGCCCTCCTACGACGTCACCCTCACCCCGTACTTCTGCGGGAAGACGTGCGACGACGTGCTCTCCCGCCTCGCCACGATGCTCTCGCTCTCGCAGGACGAGATCGAGCGGTCGCGCGCGCAGCTCAGGAACGCGAAGAAGCTGGAGCGGTTCCAGCCCTTCACGGTGAAGGTCGACATCGCGCGCGAAGCGCTCGACCAGTATCTCGCGAGCCAGATGGACCTGCTGGGGGTCGACGTCGTCGCGACGCCGCACCGGAACTACCGGTACGCGAGCTTCGGCGGGCACCTCATCGGCTACATGAACGAGGCGGGGCCGGACGAGCTGACGAAGCTGAACGACGACGTGCTGCGGACGGGCAGCGGCCAGGGCGCGTACCGCCTCGGGGACTACGTGGGGCGCCGCGGCCTCGAGCGGAAGTTCGAGCGAGACCTGCGTGGGATCGACGGCAAGGAGCGCGTCCCGGTCGACGCGAAGGGGCGGCGCAAGGACGACGCCGACCAGCTCATCCCGGCCGCGCTGCGGCTCGAGCGCTCTCAGCCGGGCAAGAACCTCGTCCTCTCCCTCGACTGGCGGCTGCAGGAGCTCGCCGAGAAGACCTTCCCCGCCACCGCCGGGACCGTGCTCGCGATGGACGCGCGGACCGGGTTCATCCTCGCGCTCGTCGATCGGCCGTCTCCGGATCCCAACAAGATGTCGGGCCGGATCAACGGCGCGGAGCTCGCCGCGATCCGGTCCGACCCGCTCCAGCCCGAGCTGTTCCGCGCGGTGCAGCAGCACTACCACCCGGGCTCGACGTTCAAGGCGCTCACCGCGATCGCCGCGCTCGAGGAGGGCGTGTACAAGCCGAACACCACGATCTTCTGCCCGGGCCACTTCCGCATGGGCTCGCACACGTGGCGCTGCGACAAGGAGGCGGGCCACGGCGCCGTGGACTTCACCCACGCCCTCGGCGCGAGCTGCGACGTGTTCTTCTACGAGGCGGGGGCGAGGCTCGGCGCCGACCCGATCGCGAAGTGGGCGAACGCGTTCGGCATGGGCGTCCAGACCGGCTTCGACGTCGCCGGCGAGGTGTGGGGCGTCATCCCGGACGTCGCCTGGCACGACCGCCACATCCCCGGCGGCTACCAGAAGGGCATGCCGGTGAACCTCGCCATCGGGCAGGGCGACGTGAACGTGACCCCCATGCAGCAGCTGGTCTTCTACGGCGCGCTGGCCACCGGGATCCTCTGGAAGCCGCAGGTGGTGCTCCGGGTCGAGGACGCCGACGGACGCGTCGTCCAGGAGTTCGCTCCGCAGGAGCGCGGGCGTCCCCAGATCCAGCGCTCCACGCGCGAGGCGGTGATGAAGGGGCTGCTCGCCGCGGTGAACGAGCCGTTCGGCACGGCCTACGGCTCCCGCCTCAAGGACGTCGTCATGGCCGGCAAGACCGGTACTGCACAGGTGGTGAAGATGGGGGCGAGGCGGCTCAGGGCCAGCCAGGTTTCCTACTTCGAGCGCGACCACGCCTGGTTCGTCGCGTTCGCGCCCGCCGAGGATCCGGAGATCGTCGTCGTCGTGCTGAACGAGCACTCCGGCTTCGGGAGTGCGAACGCGGCGCCGACGGCGTCGGCGGTCGTGAAGTACTGGCTCGAGCTGAAGGCACAGGACGCGGCCGAGCGGGCCGGCCCCGTCCCGCCGCCCCCTGCGCCCGCACCGCCGCCGCCGACGAAGCCCGCCGCGCCGCGTGCGCCCGAGAAGGCGAAGCTCGGCGAAGGGGCGGCGCGCGCCGTCCGAGGAGGCGCCCATGCCTGACGTGTCCCTCGCCGCGATGCCGCAGCGCCGGCCGTTCGCGCACTTCCCCCTGCACCTCGCGCTCATCGTCCTCGCCATCTCCGCGATCGGCATCTTCAACCTCGCCTCGGCGTCGCGCAGCGCCCCCGCGCAGGTCTGGGGACAGCAGACCGCCTGGATGGGCGTCGGGTTGGTCCTCGCTCTCGCCGTGACGCTCTTCGACCCGCGCACGTTCCAGCGGTTCGCCTGGGTGTTCTACGCCATCGTCCTCGTCCTGCTCCTCCTCGTCCTCGTGAAGGGGCGCTACGTGATGGGCGCCCGCCGCTGGATCGGCTTCGGGCCCGTGAACTTCCAGCCCTCGGAGCTCGCGAAGCTCTCCGTCGCGTTCGCGCTCGCCTCGTGGTTCAACGCCGACGCCGAGAAGCGCAAGGACGGCTACGGCCTCCTCGGGATCCTCATCCCCCTCGGCATCACGCTCGTCCCGGCGGTGCTCACGCTGAAGCAGCCGGACCTCGGCACCGCGCTCATCATCTGCGCGGTCGGCTTCACGCAGATCCTGTTCGCGAGGGTGCGCTGGAAGGCGATCGCGATCCTGCTGGTCGTCGGCGTGGGCGGCGCCACCTTCGCGTACCCGCACCTCAAGCCGTACCAGAAGAAGCGGGTCGAGACCTTCCTCAACCCGCAGGGCGACGCGCTCGGCGCGGGGTACCACGCGACGCAGTCGATGATCGCGGTCGGCTCGGGGCAGGGGATGGGGAAGGGGTGGAAGCAGGGGACGCAGAGCTACCTGTCGTTCCTCCCCGAGCAGCACACCGACTTCATCTTCTCGGTGTGGGCGGAGGAGCACGGCTTCGTCGGCTGCCTGCTCCTGCTCGTGCTCTACTTCGCCCTGATCGCGAGCGCGGTCGACATCGCGGGCAACGCGCGAGATCGGTTCGGGAACTTCCTCGCGACCGGCATCACCGGCATGCTGTTCTGGCACGCCACGATCAACATCGGGATGGTGATCGGCGTCCTGCCGGTCGTGGGGGTGACGCTGCCGCTCATGAGCTACGGCGGCTCGTCCGTCCTCACCACCTACCTGGGGCTCGCACTGCTCGCGAACATCGGGATGAGACGCTTCGTGAACTGATGGCGCTGCTCGGTTGGACTGACCCGTAAACGCGCCCGCGCCCGAAACAGCCGGGCTCGGACTCGGGCTCGTTCACGGGCTCGGGGTTCAGTAGCGCCCGCATCAGCGGGCGCGGAGTCGAAGCACGCGCCTTGGAACGCTGGCGCCCTTCGACTTCGGGGCGCTGCGCGCCCCTACGCTCAGGGCGAACGGAACCTTCCCGGTGTTTCCGAATCGCGCTCGGTCGTTTTAGGCCGAAGGCTAGACCAGCGCCTTCTTCAGGCTGTCCTCGAGCTTCGACTTCGGGACCGCTCCGACGATGGTGTCCACCACCCGGCCGCCCTTGAAGAGGAGCAGCGTCGGGATCGAGCGGATCCCGTACTGTTGCGGGACCTGCTGGTGCTCGTCCACGTCCATCTTCGCGATCTTCACCTTGCCCTTGTACTGCTTCGCGAGCTCCTCGACCGCCGGCGCCACCGCCTTGCAGGGGCCGCACCACACCGCCCAGAAGTCGACGAGCACCGGGATGTCGCTCTTCAGGACCTCCGCGTCGAAGGTCCCATCTTGCAGGGTCACCACGTCGGTCGAGGCCATGTCGGCTCCTTGAAGATCGGTCGGCGGGAACTCTTATCCGCGCGGTCTGACGCTGGCAAGGGGCTCGGCGGGCGTGATAGTAGGGGGAGAATGTCGGGGCTGCTCTTCGTTTCCCAGGCGATGCTCGACTCCTGGGCCGAGCAGGGGAAGATCGACTTCGTCGGGAACGTCATGACCCTCCTCGCGGGGGACGGGAAGGGGCGCAGCTACGCGCTCGACCCGGCCGTCCGGTTCATGAAGGTGCTCGGCGAGGAGAAGGACCCGAACGGTCTCCTCCACAAGGTGAAGAGCTGCGCGCAGCTCAAGGAGCTGGGGGCCGAGCCCGCCGGAGACTCCTGCATCATGGGCGACGCCGCCTACGAGGTGCAGCCGGGCTTCCTCGCGGAGTCCGCCGCGCTCCAGGCTGCCGCCACCGCCCAGCCGGCCGCTCCGCCCGCGATGAAGCCGGCCGAGCAGGCGGCGGTGGCACCGCCGGGGCGGGGAGCGCCCGCGCGTTCGCGCGCCTTCGGAGCCGGTCCGCTCCCGAAGGAGCTCGAGGAAAAGCGGAAGGAGGCGGAGGCTCTCGCCCGTTTCCTCCTGGAGAACCTCTCTTGAATGGAATCTCTGGTTGCGAGTAAACGGGTCTTTGGCGTGGGCTACAGGCTCCGGACTTCAGGCTACAGGGAGCGCGCCGAGCCGGCGGGGGATTGTCCTCCTGTAGCCTGTAGCCTGTAGCCTGGGGCCTGCTTATGAGCGTCGTCATCCTGCGCATCGCCGCCGTCCTGTACGCGGGCGCCACAGCCGCGTACATCGTCCACTTCGCCCGGCCGCGGCACACGCGTCTCGCGACCGCCGGCGCCGCGCTCCTCGGTGCGGCGTTCCTCGTCCACGCGATCGCGATCGGGGTCGGCTGCAGCGAGTTCGGCGGCGCCGAGTTCTTCAGCCTGCGCGGCGGCCTCGTCCTCATGGTGTGGCTCGCGGCGGGCGCGTACCTGCTGCTGCTGCGCTTCTACCACCTGCCGACGCTCGGCGCGTTCATCACCCCGTTCATCGTCGTCGTGCTCGTGCCGGCGCTCTTCGGCTCGCCAGGTCACCCGGAGCTGCCGCCCGACGCGGTACGCCACCCGACCCTCACCATCCACATCCTCTCGGCGGGCCTCGGCGTCGCGCTCTTCGGGATCGCATTCGGCGTCGCCATCATGTACCTGCTGCAGGAGCGCGAGGTGAAGGGGAAGAAGTTCGGCGCGCTCTTCTCGCGCCTGCCCTCGCTCGACGCGCTCGACCGGATGGTGCAGCGGCTCGTCCGCGCCGGCTTCGTCGTGTACACGGTGGCGCTCGTCGCCGGCACGATCACGGCGACCAGCGTGTGGAAGAGCGCCTGGTCCTGGGATCCGCAGCAGATCGTCTCGATGGTGGTCTGGATCCTCTACGGCGCGCTCGTGCAGCTCCGCCACAGCGGCTGGCACGGCCGGCGCTACGCCTTGCTCACCCTCGCCGGGTTCGTGCTGGTGCTCGGCTCGATGGTGAGCCTGAAGGTGGTACCCGGGGTCACGCGCCACACCGGCGACTACGGCACGAACGCGCCCGCGGGAGGTCCGCAGTGAGCGCGCGGGAGATCTTCCTCGTGGGGCTCTCGCACAAGAGCGCGCCCATCGAGGTCCGCGAGCGCGTGGCGCTCTCCGGGGAGGCGCTCAAGGGCGCCCTCGGCGAGCTCAAGCGGATGGACGGCGTGCGTGAGGCGCTCGTCGTCTCTACGTGCAACCGGGTCGAGGTGTTCGTGCAGGCGAACGGCGTCGAGCCCGCCCGGCTGTTCTTCACCTCGCGCGTCGCGGAGGCGGCCGATCATCTCTACGTGAAGTCGGGCGTCGAGGCGATCCGCCACCTGTTTCGCGTGTCGGCGAGCCTCGACTCGATGGTGGTGGGCGAGCAGCAGATCCTCGGGCAGGTGAAGGAGGCCTACGGCGTCGCCAGCGCCGCCCAGGCGGCCGGCTCCTACTTCTCGCGCCTGTGCAACCGCGCCTTCGCCACGGCGAAGCGCGTGCGGACGGAGACCGACATCGGGCGCGGGGCGACCTCGATGTCGCAGGTGGCGGTCGAGCTGGTCGAGAAGATCTTCGGCAACCTCAAGGGGCGGGCGATCCTGCTCGCCGGCGCGGGGAAGATGGGAGCGCTCTCCGCGAAGGCGCTCGCGGTGCTCGGCGCCGACCGCATCCTCGTGACGAACCGGTCGCCCGAGCGCGGCCTCGCCCTCGCCGAGCAGGTGAACGGGAACTTCCGCGCCTGGGAGGAGCTGCAGCACCTGCTCGCCGAGGCGGACGTCGTCATCGTGTCCACCGGCGCCCCGAGCTACGTCGTCACCCGCGAGATGATCGAGAAGGCGATGAAGGCGCGGCGCCACCGCTCCCTGTGCCTCATCGATCTCGCCGTCCCGCGGAACGTGGATCCCGCCTGCGCCGACCTTTCCGACGTGTACGCCTACGACGTCGACGACATGGAGAAGGCGGTCGAGGCGACGCACGAGGCGCGGCGCGGCGAGGCGCTCCGAGCAGAGGCGATCGTGGAGACCGAGGTCCTCGCCTTCGCGAAGGAGCGGGAGACGCGCGCCGCGCTGCCGATCCTCGCCCAGCTCCGCCGGCGCGCAGAGGAGATCGCGCGCGCGGAGGCGCAGCGCACGCTCGCGCAGGTCGGGTCGAAGCTCGACGAGAAGGGACGCCGCTCCGTCGAGGCGATGGCCCAGGCCATCGTGAACAAGCTGCTCCACGGGCCGACCGCCCGGCTCAAGCAGGCGGCCTCGTCCGGCGACGGGTCTCTCGCGGGCGCCGCAGCGGAGCTCTTCGGCATCGAGGGCGAGGCGCCCCGCCCGCAGTCGCGAGACGAGGCGCCCGCGGCTGCCTCGCGCGCGGCCGCCTCGGAGCGCACCTAGGACGATGAGCACCCGGACCGAGAGGTTTCAAAGCACATGATCCGCATCGCGACCCGACGCAGCCCGCTCGCCAAGTGGCAGGCGAACCACGTCGCCGCCCTGCTGCGCGGCAACGAGCCCGGCCTCGACGTCCGCCTGCACGAGCTGGTGACGAGGGGTGACAAGATCCTCGACGTCCCTCTCGCCGACGTCGGCGGCAAGGGGCTCTTCGTGAAGGAGATCGAGGACGCGCTGCTCGCCGGCGACGCCGAGATCGCGGTCCACTCGATGAAGGACCTTCCCGCCCTCCTCGCGGAGGGTCTCGTCATCGCCGCGGTACCGGAGCGCGAGGACCCGCGCGACGCGCTCTGCTCGCCGCGCTGGAAGACCCTCGACCGCCTGCCGAAGGGGGCGAAGGTCGGGACGTCCTCGCTCCGCCGCAGCGCGCAGCTCAAGGCGCTCCGGCCGGATCTCGAGATGCACATGGTCCGCGGCAACGTCGAGACCCGCCTCCGCAAGGCGTCCGAGGAGCTCGATGCCGTCGTCCTCGCCTACGCGGGGCTGCGCCGCCTCGGGCTCGCCGAGCACGCGACCCAGGTCCTCTCGGCGGACGAGATGCTCCCGGCCGTCGCGCAGGGCGCGCTCGCGCTCGAGGCGCGGGCCTCCGACGCGGCGACGCTGAAGCGGCTCGCCGCGCTCGAGCACCCCGAGACGCGGATCCGCATCGAGGCCGAGCGGGGATTTCTCGCGCGCATCGAGGGCGGCTGTCAGGTGCCGATCGCCGGGCACGCCCGGGTCGAGGGGGCGAAGGTCGTCATGCGCGCCCTCGTGGCCTCGCTCGACGGGAAGCAGGTGATCCGCGCCGAGCGGACCGCGCCGGTCGCGGACGCGCGCAAGCTGGGCGTGGCGCTCGCCGAGGAGCTGCTCTCCAGGGGCGCCGCCGCGATCCTGCGCGAGTGCGAGGGGAAGGCTCCCGGGCTCGCCGCCCCGAAGCGCGCGTAACGGATCGCCGTGCCCGCGCGCCTCGACCGCCGGACCGTCGTCGTCACCCGCGGCAGCGGCGGCGAGGATGCGCTCTCGGCGCGCCTCCGCGAGCTCGGCGCGACCGTCCGGGAGATCCCCTCCATCGCGTTCGCCCCGCCGGCGGATCCGGCGCCGCTCGACGCCGCCCTCCATTCCCTCGGCCGCTTCGATTGGGCGGTCTTCGCGAGCGCGACCGCCGTCGAGCGCACCGTCGAGCGTCTCGGCGCGCTCGGTGTCCCGCGCACCGCGCTCGCCGAGCTCCGGCTCGCCGCCGTCGGGCCCGCCACCGCCGAGCGGCTCGCGCGCGAGGTCCGCGAGCCCGATCTCGTCCCTGCCCAGGCGACCGGCGCGGCGATGGCGGCCGCGCTCGCGCCGCGCGTTCGCGGGAAGCGCGTCCTCCTTCCACGTCCCGCGGAGGGCCGGCCGGAGCTGCTCGAAGGTCTCGCCACCGCGGGCGCGGAGGTGGCGGCGGTCGAGGCCTACCGCACCGTGCCCGCGCCGGTCGAGGCGATCCGGCCGCTCGCCGCCTGGATCGAGGCGGGCGAGGTGGACGCGGTCGCCTTTGCGTCTCCGTCCGCCGTGAAGGCGGTCGTGGGAGGTCTCGGGGAACGGGCCGCGCTCCTCCGCCGCGTGCCCCTCGCCGCCATCGGCCCGACGACGGCGCAGGCCGTTCGCGAGGCGGGTTTCACGGTCGGAGCGCAGCCCGCCCGCCACACCGGCGCCGATCTCGCCGAGGCGATCGCCGCGACGCTTGCGGAGTCCCCTTGAGGGGCCCGCCTCGCCGTGACCGTACGGGGCGGCGGCCGCTGGCCCGGAACCCCGAACGGTCCAGCGCGCGCGTGGCGCAGGCGGTCGTCGCGGTCGGCGCTGCGCCCGGGTAGATTGAACGACGCGAAGGGGTCCCTCATGGCGACCGAGCAGGAGACGACCGAAGGGCTCGTCCGGATTCGCGTGCCGCTCGAGCCGGCTCCGGGAGCGACCGGTCCGGCGGACGACTGGCTCTGGGCGGAGCCGCTCGGCAGCGGGCGGTTCCGCATCGAGAGCTGTCCGTTCTTTGCGTACGGCATCTCGCGCGACGACGTCGTTCGCGCGGACGAGTCGGCCGGCGAAGAGGCGCCCCGGCTCGAGGACGTGATCGAGAAGTGCGGGCACCGCACGCTCCGCCTCGCGCTCGATCCCGCCATCGAGATCACCGACGGCGCGATCCAGGGCCTCCTGGAGCGGCTGCTGGAGCTCGGCTGCACGCACGAGACCCTCCGCCCGAAGCTCATCGCGCTCGACGTCCCGCGCGAGGTGGACGTGGCGGTCGTCGCCGAGCTGCTCCAGTCGCTCGCCGATGATCGTGCCATCCTGTGGGAGTGGGCCGACCCGCGGCCGAGCTGATCGGCGGCGCGCTTTCGTCTATCCCCGTGGAGAGTCCGCGCCCGCGGCGGCGAGGGGAGCCGGGGCGCTCCTCAGCGCGACTTCTTCGCCTCTTCGCGCCGCACCTTGCGCGCCTCCTTCTCGGCACGGCGGCGGGCGAGGAACCCGCGCGGCTCCTCCGGCGCCGGAGGGGCGGCCGGCAAGGCGGGGAGGACCGGCTCGCCCCGGCCTGCGGGAGCGGCCTGGAGCAGCGATGCCGCCTGGCGCGCGTCCTCGCGTGGCGCGGCCTCGCCGCGGACGTGCTTTCCGGAGCGCCGCGGCGGCCGCGCCTTCGAGCCCGGCTCGAGCGTCCAGTGGAAGAGCCGCTTCACCACGAGCGTCGCGTACGCGCCGGGGGGGAGCGTGAATGCGACGTTCACGCGCAGACGGTCCGTGTTCAGCTCGTCCTCCCTCGGCTCGCCCACGGCGAGCCGCCCCGGGGCGACGACGAGCAGCCGCTCCTCCGGCTCGAAGTGGATCTCCGGCGTCCCCGGCACGGCGAGATCGGAGAGCTTCATGTCCTCCCGCTCGAGCACGGAGAGCGCCGCCCGCTCCACCGCGGGATCCTCGAAGCGGGTCGCGGGGGCGAGGAGGGGAAAGGTGCGGTCGCGCAGGAGGCGCGCCTGCGCGCCGTCGAGCTCGCGCGTGAAGAGCAGCGTCCCCGCCTGGTAGCGGATCGCGCCCAGCCGCTGGACCCCGACGACGTCGCGCAGGTACTGCTTCACCCCCTCGTTCCAGAGCCAGCTCTGGTAGGCGAAGACCTGGAGCGCGCGCCAGCGCGGCTCGGTGCGCAGGATGGCACCCCGGAAGTCGGTGGGATGGGTGCGCAGCCACTTCACGACCGCCTGGTACTTCTCCGCGCCGGGGTAGGGGTTGCGCCGGTCCCACGCCCCCCAGTGCTCCTTCCAGAACCCCTTCACCCGCGCGTCGTCGGACCGGTCGAGCTCCGAGGGGTGCGCGAGCACGTTCTTGAGCGCCATCTCGAAGTCCCCACGCATGAGGTCCTTCACGATGAAGCCCTGGCCGTGCTTCAGCGACCCGAAGCGCTGGGAGTCGAAGTAGTTCGTCACCCCGAGCCGGCGCACCTCCGCGACGGCGGCGGGCAGGCGCGCGACGTCCTCCTCGGTGAGGTCGCGCACGGTGACCGCGAACCGGTTCGAGGTGGTGTTCGCGGCGGAGAGGGCCTCCCGCGAGCGGCCGAGCAGCTTGAGGCGCAGATCGGGCTCCTGCAGCTCGACCGGCCTTCCCTCGATCGCGATGAGCTGGGCGGTGCGCCCCTGCTTGTCCTTCAGGCCGCAGTAGCTCATGGCGGCGCGGGGGATCTTGAAGCGCGCGCAGATTCGATCGACCGCCTCGAAGGTCGAGAGCTTCTGCTTGTCCATGAGGTAGACGAAGTGCCGGCCTCGCGGGTCGTCGTCGAAGCGCCAGGACTCCGTGACCTGGAAGTCCTCCGGCCGCTGCTTCAGCTTCATGGGCGGTCACCTATCACGCGCCGGGCTGGCGCGCGAACCGGTCAGGCGGACCGGGTGCCCTCGTCAGCTCCGCTGGCGGAAGAAGAGCACGATCGTGAGGCAGTGGAACTCGTCGTCGGAGGACTGCGTCACGACGCGATCCACCACCTCGAGATCTCCGTTCGAGCGCAGCCAGCGGGTGACCATCTCCCCGAGCTCCTCGCGCTCCTTCGCCTTCGTCGCGGAGAAGACCTTCACGCCCGTGAAGTGCACCGCGCTGTCCCGTCCCTCGCTCACTCGCCAGCCCCCTCGCGCGACCCCGAAAAAGGTTGCCAGACGGGGGGTGCAGTGTCAAACGCGCAGTCCACGGCAACCGCGCATGGCGCCTGGCGGTTTTCGCCCATGTCGCTCGGCGCGGGCTTTGCCCACCCCGCGCCCCCTCCCTACCTTTCTCCGAGGCTGGGAGGCGCTTTGATGCGGGAACCGAAGAAGGGCTTCGCGATCGAGTTCATCAACCGGATCCGCACGATGGATCCGTCCGAGCTGAACGCGATGATCGTGCGCGAGGCGGGCGAGGATCTCGCGCAGTTCTTCCTCACCTACTCCGCGAAGCTGATCTCGCGCGACCCAGACCGCGTCATCGAGAACACCTCGAGCCTCATGCTCATGGGCTATCTCATCCGCGCCGCCGAGGACCGGATCGAGCGCAGGCAGACGCTCCACGCCTGACACGACGCGTTCCCGGCCCCCGGCTCGCCCGGGACGCGGCCGGAGATCTGGGGCCTGCGAGCGCTTCCGCGGCGATGCTCAGGCGTGCTAAGGACGGGGCCGGTTCCGAGGGGTTCCGATGCTCATCGACCTTCACGTCCACAGCCACCACACGCGCGGGTGCAGCCTCACGCCCCGCGACGTGGTGCGGCGCGCGAAGGAGGCGGGCCTCGACGGCGTCGCCTTCACGGATCTCAACACCCTCGACGGCCTCGAGGAGATCCGGGCGGCGGGGCGCGAGGAGGGTTTCCTCGCGCTCTGCGGCGTCGAGATCGCGACCGACCGCGGCCACTACCTCTGCTTCTTCCCGGATCCCGACAAGGTCCCGGAGCCGCCGCAGGTTTTCGGCTCCGCGACGCCGTGGCCGGTCCGCGAGGTGCTCGCGAAGGTGAAGGAGCTCGGGGGCGTCGTGGTCGCGGCGCACCCGTACGACAAGACGGTCGAGCGCCCGAGCGGCGACGTCATCTTCACGCTGGACGATCTCGCCGCCATCGAGGGGCTGAACGCACGCCGCGCGGGGGCCTCGAACGATCTCGCCGTCGAGGCCGCCGATCACATGAACCTGCCGTGCACCGGCGCATCCGGCGCCCTGCCTTCGCTCGACGACGTCGGCAAGGCGGCGACGCTGTTCCGCGACCCGGTCGCCTCCGAGCAGGATCTCGTCCGCCAGCTCCGCGCCGGGACGGTGTTCTGCGTCGCGATCGGTGTCTCGCCGGGCGCGCCCGAGCCGGGCCGGGGCGGAGAGCGGCGCGGGCCGGAGCGGCGCGATCGCGGCGAGCACCGGCGAGAGGGCGGCGGGAGGCGGGGACCCGGCCGCGGCCGCGGAGGACGTGGCGGTCGATGACGCACAGGACCATCGGCATCGACGTCGGCGCGGAGACGGTGAAGGTGGTGGAGCTGACCGGCGAGCCGGGCCGGCTCGCCTGGACCCGCCGGGCGCGGGTCGAGCACCAGAAAGATCCCTCCTCCGCGCTCGAGCGCGTCCTGCGCGCGTGGGACTGGGACTCGGCGCAGGCCGCCTGTGCGACCGGCCGCCTCGGACGATCGCTCGCGGTGGAGCGCATCCCCGGCAAGCAGGCGCGGATCGCGGGCCATCGTTTCCTGCACGACGACGGCGTGCCGTCGGCGGTGATCGACATCGGCGCGCACGGATTCAGCGTGCTCGTCCTCGATCCGGGCGGCGTGGACACGTACCGCGAGAACCCGCGCTGCTCGCAGGGGACGGGCAACTTCCTCCGCCAGCTCGTGGAGCGGTTCGGCCTCGCCCCCGAGGAGGCGGACCGGATCGCGGTCGACGCCGAGGCGGCTCCGCTCTCCGGGCGCTGCCCGGTGATCCTGAAGACCGACATGACCCACCTCGCCAACAAGGGCGAGGACCGCGGGCGCATCCTCGCCGGCCTGTTCGACGCCATCTGCGAGAACGTGCAGGTGCTCGTGAAGGCGGCCGGGCCGCGCGAGGTCACCCTCGCCGGCGGCGTCGGCCAGTCGCGGCGGGTGCGCGAGAACTTCCGCGCCTGGCTGGGCCGGCGCGGGATGTCGCTGCGCGAGGCGTCGGAGGACGCGCTCTTCCTCGATGCGCTCGGCTGCGCGGCCCTCGCAGCGGAGCGGCCGGCGGCGCGGCCGCCGCTCGACGGGCTCTTCCGGTCCGTCCGGCACGCGTCGCTCGATCGCCTGCCGCCGCTCTCCGCCGCGCTCGGCAAGGTGAAGCGGCTGCAGAGGCCGACCACGACCACTGTGACGTCCACGTCCGCGTCCACGTCCACGTCCACGACCACGCCGGTGATCCTCGGGCTCGACATCGGGTCCACCGGCTCGAAGGCAGTCGCCCTCGATGTGGCCGGAGGCCAGCCCGCGTGGGAGGCCTACGTGCGCACCGGCGGCGATCCCGTCGCGGCCGCCCAGACTCTCGTCCGCGAGCTCACGGAGGGGCCCTGCGGCGCCCGTCCGCTGGCGGGCATCGGCGTGACCGGCTCCGGGCGCGAGATCGTCGGCTCCCTCATGGCGACGTGCTACGGCACCGAGCGCGTCCACGTCCTCAACGAGATCGCCGCCCACGCCGAGGGCGCGCGCGCCTACGACCCGCGGGTGGACACCATCTTCGAGATCGGTGGGCAGGACGCGAAGTACATCCGCCTCGAGGGCGGTCGGGTCGTGGACGCCGCCATGAACGAGGCGTGCAGCGCCGGGACCGGCTCCTTCATCGAGGAGCAGGGACGGCGGCTCGGGGGCCTCGGGGCTGCAGAGCTCGGGCGCGAGGCGCTCGAGGCGGACGGCTGCGTGGCCCTCGGCCAGCACTGCGCGGTGTTCATGGCGGAGATCCTCGACGAGGCGGCGGCGGCGGGGGCCGACCGGCGCCACGTCATCGCGGGCCTGTACGAGTCGGTCATCCAGAACTACCTGAATCGCGTGAAGGGGCAGCGCTCCGTCGGCGAGGTCGTCTTCTGCCAGGGGATGCCGTTCAGCGCCGACGCTCTCGCCGCCGCCGTCGCGCGCCAGACCGGGGCGGAGGTGGTGGTGCCGCCCTCGCCCGGGACGGTCGGCGCGTTCGGCATCGCGCTCCTCGCGCGCGACGCGCTCGAGATCCGTACCCGCGGCGAAGCCGCGCTCAATTCTCGGGGCCCCCTGGGGGGCGTCCCCGGCGGCGAGCGGCTCGACCCGGCGCGCTTCCTCGCGGCCCGGGTCGAGCGCAAGGACGTGTTCGTCTGCAAGTCGAGCCAGGGCTGCGGCGGGAGCGGCAACGCCTGCCGCATCGACCGCCTCCGCACCGTGGTGGACGGCCAGCACCAGGCCTTCACCTGGGGCGGCGCATGCTCGCTCTATGACAAGGGGACGCGCACGAGGAAGCTCCCCGACGGCACGCCGGATCCGTTCCGGGCCCGCGCCGAGGCCGTCGCGGCGCTCGTCGCGAGCCTCGGCGAAGGCAAGGGCGGGGCGAAGCGCGTCGCGATCGCCGAGGCCTTCCAGCTGAAGACCCTGTTCCCGTACTTCGCGACGCTCTTCCGCGCCCTCGGCCTCGAGATCGACGTGGTGCGCCCCGGCGAGCGCGACGCGCTCCGCCGCGGCATCGAGGCGGCCAACATCCCGTTCTGCGCGCCGATGCAGCAGTACCACGGCATCGTCCAGGCGATGGCCGACACCGGCGCGGACTTCGTGTTCCTGCCGATGCTGCGCGACCTGCCGGCGGTGCGCGACGAGGCACACACCTGGCTCTGCCCCATCGTGCAGGGCGCGCCCGACGTCGTGCGCCACGATCTCGGAGCGAGCCTGAAGGGCCGCGTCCTCTCGCCCGTCGTCCGGGCGGGCGAGGGGTTCCTCGAGGCGGAGCGGTTCCTCGCCGCGGTGCGGGACCTCGCGCGCGAGGTCGGCGTCACCGACCCCGCCCAGGTCGACGCCGCCCACGCCGCCGCCCGCGACGCGCAGCTCCGCTTCGACCGCCACCTCCTCGAGCTCGGGCGCGACGCGCTCGAGCGCTGCCGGCGCGAGGGGCTCCTGCCCGTCGTGGTGCTCGGCCGCGCCTACACGATCCACGACGACGTGCTCAACTCGAACGTCCCGGCGCTCCTGCGTGAGCAGGGGGCGCTCGCCATCCCCGTGGACTGCTTCCCGGTCGCGGACGACGCGCCGCTCGTGCCGGGGGCGTTCTGGTCCTACACGCACCGGATCCTCCGCGCCGCCCACGAGATCCGGCGCACGCCCGGGCTCTACTCGATCTTCACGTCCAACTACGCCTGCGGCCCGGACAGCTTCACCCTCCACCACTACGGGCGGCTCATGGAGGGGAAGCCGTTCGCGATCATCGAGACGGACGGGCACGCCGGCGATGCCGGGACGAAGACCCGCGTGGAGGCGTTCCTGCACTGCGTGCGCGAGGACCTGCGCTCCCGCGCGAGCGACGCCGCCGCGCCTGCGCCGCTCCTCGCGGTGAACGCGCGCACGCTCCCCGAGATCGCCGCCCTCGGCACCCGCGTCCTCGTCCCGCCGATGGGCCCCGAGGCGGAGGTCGTCGCGGCGGCGATCCGCGGCTACGGGCTCGACGTGGAGGTGCTGCCGCGGGCCACGCTCGACACCATCCGCCTCGGCCGGCGCCACACGAGCGGCAAGGAGTGCCTGCCGATGACGATCACGGTCGGCACGCTGCTCGAGCGGATCGCGAAGGACCCGCAGCGCCCGTTCACCTTCTTCATGCCCGGCTCGAACGGCCCCTGCCGCTTCGGCATGTACCGGCAGCTGCACCAGATGGTGCTCGACCGCGTCGGCGAGGGCGCCCGGGTCGGCATCTGGTCCCCGCCGGACTCCGACTACTTCGAGGGCGTGCCGCCCGGGCTGGGCGCGGTCGTGCTGGGCGGCGTCGCCGCGATCGGCGCGATGACCGACGCGCTCCGCGACACGCGCCCGGTCGAGCGCACCCCCGGCGCCGCGGACGCCGTCCACGCGCGCTGGGGGAGGCGGCTCCTCGATGCCGTGGCGGCCGCCACGGGAGGCGACCTCTCCGCGAGGAAGGTCATGCTCGAGGCGGCGAGCGGCCGGGTGTACGGGATCCGCGAGATCGTCGCCGGGTTCGCCCGCGAGATGCGGACCGTGAAGGATCCGCGGCCGCACCCCACGGTCCTCCTCGTCGGCGAGATCTACGTCCGCTCCGATCCCGCCTCGAACGGCTGGGCGGCGGACGAGTTGGAGCGCCGCGGCATCCGCGTCCGCATCGAGCCGGTGGTCGAGTACCTCCAGTACTCCGATCACGTGCAGCTCCGCCGCGGCGTGAAGCGCGGCTTCAAGGCCGAGCTGAAGAGCCGCATCCGCCGTCGAATGGTGGACGCCGTGCAGCGCGCGGTGTCGCGCGGGATGGGCTGGCCGCACCACGCGCCCATCGCCGAGGTGGCGCGGCAGGGCTCCGAGTACCTGCGCCAGGACCTCGAGCACGAGGCGGTCCTCGCGCTCGGGCTCAGCAGGCAGGGCTGGCGCTCGGGCCAGCTCGACGGCGTCGTGTGCGTCGGGCCGCTCGAGTGCATGCCGAACAAGCTCGTCGAGGCGCAGCTCGTGCACGTCGCGCGGCGGGAGGGGCTCGTCTCGCTGACGCTGTCGCTGAACGGCGACCCGATCGACCCCGAGGTGCTGGACGAGTTCGCGTACGAGGTGCGGGAGCGCTTCCGGGCGCGCCACGGCGCGGTCGCGTGATGGCCGGCGGCTACCGGCGCTGCACGGCCACCGCCGCCTCGCGCGCGGCGCCGTGATCCGGGACGAGGCGGTCGTACTCGCCGTGGATGAGCGGCGAGGCGACGAGGAAGTCGGCCGTGGCCCGGTTGCAGGCGACCGGGATGTTGTAGAGGACCGCGATCCGCAGGAGGGCGCGCACGTCCGGCTCGTGCGGCTGCTGCTCGAGCGGATCCCAGAAGAACACCAGCACGTCGAGGTCGCCGTCCGCGATCTTCGCGCCCATCTGCTGGTCGCCGCCGAGCGGGCCGCTCTTGAAGCGGGTCACCGAGAGCCCGCAGCGCGCCTGGACGAGGCCGCCCGTCGTGCCCGTCGCGAACAGCCGATGCTCGCGGAGCACCTCGCGGTTGTAGTCGACCCAGTCGAGGAGATCGTCCTTGCGGCTGTCGTGCGCGACGAGCGCGATGCGCTTCCTCGCCGACATCCGGATGCGTTCGATCCGTGGCTCCATGCATTGCCTCCGCGAAGGAGGGAAGCTAAGCGTGGCGCGCGCGCGCGGCACCCCTCGCGCGGACCTTTTCACGCAGGGGACGAGGCGCTGCCCGCGGCGCGGGCAGCACGTGCGCGGCGCGGGCGCACGGCGCGCCGCGACACGCGCTGCCGAGCGGGCGCGTCTGGAGCTACGTCCAGAAGCGGCTCGTCGCGCGGTCAGGGCGTGGGCGACGAGTCGCGCGCGCGGGACCCGGCGCGGGATACCATCGCTCCATGACCCGCCGGCGTGCGCGCGCGAGCGTCGCAGGGCGCTCCCCGCGGCGCCCGCGCCTGCCCGCGTCGCGAAGGGCGACGCGGCCGCGGCTCCCGCTCGTGCTCGCGCTGCTCGCCGGCGCGGGGGCGCTCGCGGCCGCGGACGCGATCTGGCAGACGGTCCGCAAGCCGACGGAGATCCTCGGGCTCGTGGCGCCCAGGGGCCCGAAGGCTCCGCGCTCGACCTGGTCCGAGTACGGGGCCCTCTTCCGCGAGCACTCGACCGACCTCATCCGGCCCGAGCTGCTCGCGGCGCTCGTCCAGGTGGAGAGCGCGGGCGACCCGCTCGCGCGGACGTACTGGCGCTGGCGGTGGTCCTGGAACCCGCTCGCGCTGTACGGTCCCGCCTCGAGCGCGGTCGGGCTCCTCCAGATGACGGACGGGAACCTCGCCGAGGCGGGCCGGCTCTGCATCCGCGGTCACGCGGTCGTGCGCGAGGGCGCGTGGCCCGACGCGGGCGCGTGCCGCCCCGACGCCCTCTCTTTCCGCACCGTCCCGAGCCACGCCATCGAGATGACGGCGGCCTGGCTCCACGTCTCGGTGGTCGAAGCGCTCGCGCGCGCCCGCGTCACGCGGGCGACCTCGGACGAGAAGCAGCGGCTCGCCGCCGTGGTCCACCTCTGCGGGCGGGAGCGCGCCCTCGCGTACGCGCGGCGCGGCTTCCGCGCCGCCCCGGGCGAGCGGTGTGGCGACCACGACCTCGCCCGCTACCTCGCCCGCGTCCAGTACTGGCGGGCGGCGTTCGCGACGATGGATCGTTGAGGGTCACTTCTCCCAGCGCACGAGGCGGTCCTCCTGCAGGAACACCTTTCGCTTCCCGCCCGGCCACCTCCACTCCTCGCGGTTCGCGGGGCGGTCGATGCGCTTGTGCTCCGGCAGCCCCCACGCCATCTCGATGGCGCGCGGCGACATCCCCTCGACGACCTCCTTCTTCAGGATCGCGGCCCGCTGCTCCTGCGGCAGCGCGGCGAAGAGGGAGCTCGGGTCGTCCGTCGAGAGGAGCCGCTCCACCTCGGCGCGGACCTCGGCGAACGACGCGGCGGTCTGCGAGAGGACGATGACGTGGGGGCGGGTGTCGCCCCCGACGTCGAGCAGGACCCACGGATGGTACCGCGGCGACATCACCACCCGCTTCGCGATGGTCCACCCCGTCGGGAACTCGATCTCGCGGATCCGGACGACCGTGCCGGGCGGCAGGATACGCTCGGCCGCCGGCGGCGGGACGGGCGCCCCGCCCGTCGACTCGACGAGATCGATCTCCTGCGGCGGCGCGTCCGTGACGAACACCTTGTCGCGGTCGCCCCACAGCGGGCCGGCGTAGGCCGCGACGCGCAGCCAGCGCCGCTGGCCGGTGAGCGCCGAGCTCACGCGCTGCCGCTCCGCGTCCGGGATGACCGCGCGAGGATGGCAGGCTGCGAGCGAGGCGAGGGCGAGGACGGAGAGGATGGCGCGGCGCATGCGCCTTCTTTGCCAGAGGCCAGCCGGGCGAACAAGCGCTCCGGTGGGCCGCGCTGGCGATCGGCACGCTCACCACCGCGTCGTCACTTCCGCTCCGAGTTCTTCCCTTCCTCGATCAGCTCGCGGACACGCTGCCCGCCCTTGTGGCCGAGCTCCGAGTAGCCCTTCGACCCGAGCTGTTCCTTGCGGGCCTCGCCGCCGAGCCGACCGGCCTCGCGGACGGTCATCGCGCCCGAGGAGCGCTGCCCCTTGTCCTTGTCACGCACGAACTCCTCCTCGTTGGTGTGTGGCGAATCTGGGAGCCCCCCCTACGAGTGGCAAGGGGAGGCGGCGAAGGGCCGTTCCGGATAAGTCTCTCCGGATGCGCGCCTTGGGCCAGAACGCGCTGCACGTGCTGGAGCGGCGTTACCTGCTGCGCGACGAGGCGGGGCGCGTGGTCGAGTCGCCGCCCGAGCTGTTCCGCCGCGTGGCGGGCGCCGTCGCGCTGGCGGAGGCGCCCGCCGAGCGCACGCGGGCGGCCGAGCGCTTCGAGGCGCGCATGTCGGCGCTCGAGTTCCTCCCGAACTCGCCCACCCTCATGAACGCCGGCAGGCCGCACGGGCAGCTGGCCGCCTGCTTCGTGCTGCCGGTGGACGATGATCTGGCGGGCATCTTCGACGCGCTCAAGTGGGCGGCGCTCATCCATCAGTCGGGCGGGGGGACGGGGTTCGCCTTCTCGCGGCTGCGGCCGCGCGGCGACGTGGTGAAGACCACCCATGGCGTCGCGAGCGGGCCCGTGTCGTTCATGCGCGTCTACGACGCGGCGACCGAGATCATCAAGCAGGGCGGGGTGCGGCGCGGCGCGAACATGGCGGTGCTCGCGGCATGGCACCCGGACGTCGAGGAGTTCGTGGAGGCGAAGCGCGGCGCCGGGCTCGAGAACTTCAACCTCTCCGTCGCGGCACCCGACGCGCTCTTCCAGGCGGCCGCGGCCGGGAAGACGTGGACGCTCCGCCACCCCCGCAGCGGCGCCGGCGTGCGCGAGATCGACGCGCAGGCGCTGCTCGAGCGGATCGCCGGATCGGCGTGGGCCTCCGGCGAGCCGGGGCTCGTCTTCATGGACCGCGTCGAGGCGGAGAACCCGACACCCGACGCGGGCCGGTTCGAGGCGGTGAACCCGTGCGGCGAGCAGCCGCTGCTCGCCTTCGAGGCGTGCACGCTCGGGTCGGTGAACCTCGGCGTGTTCGAGCGCGGCGGGCGGGTGGACCTCGACGCCCTCGGCGCCTGCGTGCGAGACGGGGTCCGCTTCCTCGACGACGTCCTCGACGCGAACGTCTGGCCGCTGCCGCAGATCGCCGCGATCTCCCAGCGGAACCGGAAGATCGGCCTCGGCGTGATGGGCTGGGCGGACCTGCTCGTGCGGCTCGGCATCCCCTACGACGCGCCCGAGGCGCTCGCGACCGCGGACGAGGTGATGGGCTTCGTCCGGCGCGAGGCCCACGCGGCGAGCGAGGCGCTCGCGCGGGAGCGCGGCGCCTTCCCGGGGTTTCCGACGAGCGCGCTCGCGCGGCGGGGGCTCGCGCCGCGGCGGAACGCGACCGTCACGACGATCGCGCCGACCGGCACGCTGGCGATCATCGCGGGTTGCTCATCGGGGATCGAGCCGCTCTTCGCGCTCGCCTACGTGCGGCGGGCGCTCGATGCCTCGGAGCTGCGCGACGAGCACCCGCTCGTCGCCGAGGCGCTGCGCGCGGCGGGGGCGGAGGCGGCGCTCGCCACGGTACGGACGATGGGGCGCGCGCGCGGTATCCAGGGCGTGCCGGAGGCGGTCGGGCGCGTGTTCGCGACCGCGTACGACGTCTCGCCCGAGGCGCACGTCCGCATGCAGGCCGCCTTCCAGCGCCACGTGGACAACGGCGTGTCGAAGACGATCAACCTTCCGCGCCACGCCACGGTGGAGGACGTGGCCGGCGCCTACCGGCTCGCCTTCGAGCTCGGCTGCAAGGGGATCACGGTCTACCGCGACGGCTCGCGCGAGAAGCAGGTCCTCACGAGCGGCGCCCTCCGCAACGGCGAGGAGTGCCCGCAGTGCGACGCGCCGCTCGTCCTGTCCGGCGGCTGCCGCACCTGCGCGCGCTGCGGCTGGGCGAGCTGCGAGACGACGGAGTAGGGGGGGGCTGGATCCCGGCTCGGGCCTCGTCCGCACGGGCGACGGATTGCGACCGGCGAACGAATCCCCCTCCGGGCGCTGGCCGGGGAGGCCCCTCGCCCGTGCTCGCGGCGAATCGCGACCGGGCGACGTGGGTCGAGCGGGCGCCGAAGCGCGGGGGCCGGCGCACGCCCGCGTGTGCCAGCCGCTCGCGAGAGCGACCCCGCGCTCGAGGAACGTCGCCGGCGCTCGCGACTGTCACACAGCGTGCACGCCGGCTTGCGTACTGTCGACCGGGTCCGTCCGCAGCGATGCCGCTGCGCGCGGACGAGGGGCCGTCCCCGGCTGAGCGCGCCCGGACGGACGTTGCGGCGGGGTTCGCCGTTTCCGTGAGGGGGCGTGCGCCGCGGGTTCCCGCTCGAGCGCCTCCGCGAACGTGCGCCGTTTCAAGTTACGGAACGTGAACCAGGCGTCATACGGCCCTCCGTCACGGGGACGCCCGATCGCGCGGCACGGTGCGCCGGGCGCGAGGACGGGAGGGGCCCTCGCCGTCCCAGCCCCGGGGCGGGAACGCTCCGGGCGGGGACGGTCGGACCACGTGTGAAAAGCTCTACTTCGCCGCGATCTCGCCGAGCTCGCGGGAGCGCTTCGCCGCCGCCTCGACCGCCGCGATGAGCGCCGCACGGAAGCCGGCCGCCTCGAGGGCGTGGACGCCCGCGATGGTGGTGCCGCCGGGGCTCGTGACCTGATCCTTGAGCCTGCCGGGGTGCTCGCCGGTCTCGAGGACGAGCCGCCCGGCGCCGACCACCGTCTGCGCGGCGAGCGCCATCGCCACGTGGCGGGGGAGGCCCATCTTCACGCCGCCGTCGGCGAGCGCCTCGATGGCGAGGAACACGAACGCCGGCCCGGATCCGGAGAGCCCGGTCACGGCGTCGAGGAGGTGCTCCTCGACCACCACCGCGGTTCCCACCGCCTCGAACAGCGCGACCGCCAGGCCGAGGTCCGCCTCGGTGGCGTGCGGGCCGCGGGCGAGCGCCGTCGCGCCCTCCCCGACGAGGGCCGGGGTGTTGGGCATCGTGCGGACGATGCGCGCTCCCGCGCCGAGCTTGCGCGCGATGGCGGCGATGGGGACGCCCGCCGCGATCGACACGACGAGCTTCCTCGGGTCCACCGCCGGCGCGATCTCGTCGAGCAGCGCGTCCATCACCTGCGGCTTTACGGAGAGCACGATCAGCTCCGCCTGCTCCGCGGCCGCGACGTTGCTCGCCGTCACCGCCACGCGATGGCGCGCGTGCAGCTCCTCGCGCCGCTCGGCGCGCGGCTCCGCGCAGACGATCTCGTCCGCCGCGGCCGTGCCGGCGGCGAGGAGCCCCTTCACGAGCGCCTCGGCCATGTTCCCCGAGCCGAGGAACGCGATCTTCTTCCCGAGTGACATGGGGCGAATGTAGCGCTAGCCGATGATGAAATCCTCTTTCGGCCCGGCGCCCCGCGCGAAGCGCCCCACGGCGAACCGCTCGAAGATCTCGTCCTTGCCGCGCCCCGCGATGAGGTCCGCGTACAGCTCCGCTACCGCCGGCGCCATCATGAAGCCGTGGCCGACGAACCCGGAGAGCTGCAGGAAGTTCTCCGGCCCGGCCGGGCCGAGGATCGGGTTGTTGTCCGGCGTCCCGTCGTAGAGCCCCGCCCACTGGCGGACGACCCGGACGCCCGCGAGCGGCGGGCAGAGCGCCGTCGCGGCGCGCGCGAAGCGCGCGAGGAAGCGGAGCGTCGATCCCTGCGAGAGCCCCTCCGGCTCGTCCGGATCCCCCATGCCCCCCACGACCTCGCCCCGCTGCGTCTGCGAGAAGTAGAGCCCTGTCCCGAGGAGCGACACGAGCGGCCCGAGCCAGGGCTTGAGCGGCTCGGTGGCGAGGATCTCGTGCCGCACCGGCCGGTTCGGGAGCCGGACGCCCGCGAGCGCGGCCACCTCCTTCGACCAGGCGCCGGCCGCGACCACCACCGTCTCGCACGCGACCCGCCCGCGATCGGTGCGCACGGCGGCGACGCGCCCGTCCGACACCTCGAAGCCGGTGACGCGCGTGAACGTGCGCACCTTGGCGCCGAGCGACTGCGCCCGCGCCGCGTAGCCCCACAGGAACGGCCACGGGAAGACGGTGCCGTCGTCGGGGTTCCACGACGCGGCGAGGAACCGCGTCCCGTCGAGCTGAGGCACGAGCGCGAGCGCCTCGTCACGGCCGATGACGCGGGTGCGAAGTCCCTCGCGCCGGTGGAGCGCGGCGTTCCGCTCGATGCGGGCCTTCTCCGCCTGGGTCGGGGCGAGGAAGAGATAGCCCCCCCGCCGGAACCAGACGTTCACGCCCATCTCGACGGCGAAGCGCGCGCAGATCTCCATCGAGCGCCGGGCGAGGCGGATGAAGATCGGCGTCGACCACTGCGCGCGCACGCCGCCGCCGTTCCGCCCCGAGGCGCCCGCGTTGAGGTAGCCGCGCTCGAGGACGAGAACGTCGCTCACCCCGCGCTGCCCGAGCTCGGCGGCGAGCGCGAGCCCCATGATCCCGCCGCCCACGATCACGACGTCGGCGCGCGGGGGAAGGGGAGGGCCCTTCGACTCCGCCTGCCCTGAGCGTAGGGGCCGCATCGCGGCCCCGAAGTCGAAGGGCTCGGGGTGAACGGACGTGGGGGGCGGCCGCGGCACCCCCTCGTCGATCGCGAGCCGCGCCGGGTCGATCGCCGCGAGCGCTCCGAGCGCCACGGACTGCGCCGGCGGCCGCGCCGTGAACGGCGCGATCTCCGCCTGCGTCGCGCCGAGCGCGGCGAGCTCCCGGAGCACCCCCGCGAGGCAGCTCTTTCCCTGGCACGGTCCGGTTCCGAACCCGGTGATCCGCTTCATCGACTCGACGTCGCGGTGACCCGCCGCGAACGCGCGCCGCACGTCGTCGCGCGTCACGTCCTCGCACGCGCAGACGATCTCCTTTCCGCGCCGCCGCTCAGCCACGCGCGGCCTCCCCGGCGCGGCGCCCGGCCTCCGCCGCGCGCGACGCGTCGGCGCCGCCCGTCACCTCTCCTGCGGCGAGAAGCCCGGGCACCCCGGTGCGGCCGTCCCCCACGACCGCGAGCGCGAACGCCCCGAGCGCGGGATCGAGGCGGACCGCCGCGCCGAGCGCGCGCCCGAGCTCGGTCGCCGGCGCAGGGGGCGTCGCGACGGCCACCGTGTCGCACGCAATGAGGCGTCCGGGCAGCGCGAGCGCCCGGACCCGCGCCCGGCCCAGGATCCGTCCTCCCTCGATCGACGCTGCGATCTCGACCGGCGTCCCCGCGGCGGCGAGCCGCTCGGAGACGCGCCTCGCCTCCTCGCCCGCGCCGACGACCGCCACGCGGGCCCCGGGTACGACCCCGTGCTCCGCGAGGAGCGCGAGGAGGCCGCGCGCCGCGAGCACCGCCGGCCGGTCGCCGCCGGGGATCGCGGGTGGCTGGGGGTGCCCGCCGTTGCACAGGACGACGCGGGGCGCCCGGACGAGGCGGACGCGTGCGGCGCGGCCGCCTTCAGCCAGGAGCGCGAGCGGCGCACCGCCGTCGTGCCACAGGCCGAGCACGGAGGCGCCGAGCGAGACCTCGCCGCCCGCCGCTCGCACCGCGGCGATCGCCGCGCGCGCCCACCCGAGCTCCGGCTCGCCTGCCCCACCGAGCCGCGCGCGCAGCCGGCCGCCGAAGGCGAGATCCTGCTCCGCGACGAGCACGCGACGCCCCGCCTCGGCGAGCGCCTCGGCGGCGGCGAGCCCGGCCGGTCCCGCGCCGACGACGAGCGCGTCGAACCGCTCCTCCCGGGCGGGTGGGATCGCGGCCATCGCGGCAGGATCGGGCAGCCGCCCGAGGCCCGCGAGCCGCCGCGACAGCGCGACCGCGGCGCGGTTCGCGACGGTGTTCCAGGTCGCGAGCCGGTGGTGGTCGAGGCCGCGCGGCGTCGCGGCGTCGATCGCGCCGAGGAGGTCGTGGCGCGCGTCCGGGAAGGCGTTCTGGGACGCGATCACGAGGCCATCGCGGCACGCAAGCCGGCAGGCGAGACGGTTCGGCAGCCCATCCGCGCGGACGAGGCAGCTCCCGCACGAACCCGCGAGGCAGAACGGTCCACGCGGCCGGTGGTACTTGGGCGAGCGGGAGAGGAGGGGACGCCCTGCCGCGAGCAGCGCCGCCGCGGCCGGCTCGCCGCGGCGCGCGGGGACCGCGACGCCGTCGAAGCGGATGGTGAGGTCCATCGAGAACCCGGGAAGGCGCGGCACGCCGAACAACCTAGTGCCACCCGCTCTCGCGCCGCTCGGTCTCGTCGATCCCCTGAACGTGAACCCCGCGCCGAGGTGAGCCGGCTCGGGCTCGTTCGCGGGGGATCGGGGGGCCCTGCGGGGACGGCGAGGCGCCGCGGGGCTTATGATCTGCCCGTGGCGACCCTGTTCGTGTTCGTTGACGGCGTCGGCGCCGGCGAGGCCGACCCCGACCGCAACCCGCTCGCGCGCGGCGAGTACCTGCTCTCGCGGTTCGCCGACGGGACGGGAGCGCCCCTCCCCGTGGGTGGCCGCGCGGTCCTCGCCGACGCGACGCTCGGCGTTCCCGGCCGGCCACAGTCCGCGACCGGCCAGAGCACGCTCCTCACGGGCGAGAACGCGCCGCGGCTCCTCGGAAGGCACCTGCTCGGGTTCCCGAACGCGATCCTGCGGGACCTCCTCCGCCGCCGCTCGATCTTCCGCGCGGTCGCGGAGGCGGGACGCCGGGTTCTGTTCGCGAACGCATACCCGGTCGCGTACCTGAGGGCGCTCGGGCACGAGGCGGAGGGCGAGCCGGAGTTCGACCTCCCCGGTCGCCGCGCCCGCGCTGCCGCCACGACGGTCGCGTTCGCGGCGGGAGGCGGGCGGTTCCGCACCTGGCAGGACGCGCGCGCCGGCCGCGCGCTGACCCACGACATCACGGGCGAGCGCGTCCGCGGGCGTGGCGCCCGCGTGCCCGTGCGCGCGCCGGAGGAGGCGGCCGAGATCCTCGGCACCCTCGTTCGCGCCCACGACCTCACCGTCTTCGAGTTCTTCGAGACCGACGAGGCCGGGCACGCGCGCTCCATGGAGCGCGCCGGCGATGCCCTCGTGCGCCTCGACGCGTTCCTCCGCGCGCTCGTCGCCGGGCTCCGCCCCGAGGACGCGCTCGTCGTCGCGAGCGATCACGGGAACCTCGAGGATCTCTCGACCCGGAACCACACCTTGGCGGCGGTCCCGATCCTCGCGTTCGGACGCGACGCGGCGGAGGTGGGACACGTGAGGGATCTCACCCACGTGTCCCCACTCCTCTGTCGGCTCGCCGGGATGGGAGACTTGCGCCTGCCCGTCGGCGCCGGGTAAGACCTTCCTAGTGCCCGGTCGCACCCTACTTGGTCGGCTGCTCTCGATGCGACCCCGGCGGAGCACGATCGCCATCGCGGCGGCGGTGCTGCTCGGTGGATGCGTGCCGCGGCTCGCCGGGACGGGTGAGCCGCGGTCGCAGGAGCTCTCCGTCGGCACCTTCCGCTTCCGGATCGTCTACTGGCCGGAAGACGCCGGCGCGGCGCGCCAGGTCCGCTACGCCCTCGAGAAGGCGGCGCCGCGGGTCTCGCGCTGGGGCGGGCTCCGCGAGCCGGTCACCGTCACGCTGCATCCGAGCCACGAGGCGCTGGAGAGCGCCGTGAACCGCTCCGGTTACGGCTGGCTCCGCGCCTGGGCGCGCTTCGCGACCATCGACATCCAATCTCCCCGCACCTGGGGCTTCTTCGGCGCGAGCGAGCGAAAGCTCGATGAGCTCGTCACCCACGAGCTGACCCACTGCGTGACGTATCAGCTCGCCGGAAACGATCTCACCTGGATGTACAAGGAGATCCCGCGCTGGTTCAGCGAGGGCCTCGCGAGCGTGACCGCCAGGCAGGGCTACCGCTACGGCGGCATCGAGGACCTGTACGCGTTCTACGAGGAGAAGCTGCCGGGCTCGGGCGACGGCGTGCCGGGCCACAGCCGCATCTCGCGCACGCTCGCCGCGGAACAGGGCGATCCCGTCGTCGACCCGGAGCCGCTCTACCAGGACAAGTCGCACCTCGTCTACGCCGCCGCGCACCACGCGACGGAGTTCCTCATCGCGCGCTACGGCGAGGCGCGCGTCCTCGAGGTGCTGCGGCTCATGGGGACCGGCCTGCGCTTCCCGGCGGCGTTCAAGCAGTCGATCGGCGTCACCGACGCGGAGTTCGCCGCGGACTTCCGCCGCTACGTCGTGTGGCAGGGCTGGCGCCGGGACTGAGCGCGGTCCCGCTCCGCCCAGGGCGCGCTACCGTCTGACCAGCGTCGCGACGAGCCAGAGCCGGTTGCCGTAGGCGCGCTCGGCGCAGATCCAGAGCCGGATCGGCTCGCCGTCCACGGCCGACCTCGAGCCGGACTCGGGGCCCCAGATCCACTCGCGCGCCTCTGCCCCGCCGCCGACGCGCGGCGGCCCCACCTCGCCGAGCAGCGCGAGCGCCATCCCGACCGGATCGGCCGGCGCGGCGCCGACCACCTCGAGGTGCGTCACGACCCCTTCGCGGTCGATCTCGACGTGCGCCACGGCGGAGAGGCCCGCGCCGTCATCGAAGGCGATCTCCGGCTCGGAGAGGTCGATGTTGAGCAGGCGTCGCCGCTCGGGGTCGAGCGACAGGGGCCGCGCGTACGGGCGCCAGCCCAGCGCGAGGAACGCGTCGAGGGCGGCCCGGCGCGGCTGGGCGAGGATCGCCTGGAGCGGCGGGACCGGGAGCGGAAGCGGCTCAGACATGTCCGACCGCCCTGAGCGTATGCCGCGCGAACCGCGGCGGGAGTCGAAGGGTCACCGCGATCTCCCCGCGGCGGCAGGAGCGGGCTCGTCCGCCGCCGGCGAGTCCGCCCGCTCCGACCAGGGCGACGGCAGGATCGGGCTCCGCTCGTTCGCGCGGGCGACGCGCTGCAGCTCGAGCTCCCCGACGAGCGTCGAGGGGGCGACGGTCGACACCGGGACGTATCCGCTCTCCGCCCCGCAGTAGCCGTTGAAGACGCGGACGGCGTCGGAGGTGGCCATCACCTTGTTGACGCTCGCGAGCGGCGTGCCGACGAGCTCCACGCCGCGCACGAGCTGCTCCGCCCCCGTCTTCGCGTTGACGCGGTACACGAGGCGCGGCGTCCCCTTGAAGGCCTGGTACCCGTACGACGCCGTGTTGGTGTTCCCGCCCGTGATGTCGCGGATGATGAGGCCGTAGCGCTTCCCCTGCCGCCGCGCCTCGGCCATCAGCATCTTCTTCAGCTCCGTCGCCGAGACCTGCCGCGACGACTCGACGACGAGGTTCGCCATGCGCGCCATGGGCGGCCGCGCGCCCTGGCTGCGGCCGTGGCCGTTCGAGCGATCGAACGGCTTCACCGGCTTGCGCGAGAGGAGGTACGCCTCGAGGCGCCCGTCCTTCACGAGGACGGTGCGGCGCGCCGCCACCCCCTGCTCGTCGAAGGCGTAGGTGCCGTTCAGCGAGGTGCCCTGCACGGCCGGCAGCGTCGGGTCGTCCACGATCGTGAGGAAGCTCGGGAGGACGAGCTGTCCCACCTGTCCCCTGTAGGTCTGGCCGTCCTTGTCGTCCTCGAGCCGCTCTCCCTCGAGCCGGTGGCCCACCGCCTCGTGGAAGAGGACCCCGGTCGCCTCGGGCTCCAGGATCGCCGGCCCGGTGTACGGGTCGATCGCCGGCGCGCTCCGCAGCGCCTCGAGCTCCGCGATCACCTTCTCTGCCGCGTCGCGGATCTTCTCGGGTCCGGGCAGGTCCGCCTCGGTCCTCGCGTAGAAGTCGCGGCCGTTCTCGAGGAGCTGTCCGTCCGGCGCCCGCGCCACCGCCTGCAGGTGGACGCCGTAGACCGTCTGCTCGGTGACGATCCCGGCCCCCTCGCTCGACGCGAACCAGCGGACCTGCTTCTCCGCGACCACCTTCATCGACGAGTCGAACACGTCGGGATGGGCCCGGAAGATCGCGGTGGTGTCGCGGAGGATCCCTTTCCAGCGCTCGCGCTCGAACGGGAACGGCCGCGGCGCCTCGACGTGCCGCGCTGCGGTCTCGCGGGAGAAGCTCGGGGCCCGCTCCGCGTCGGCCGACCGGTACACGTCGCGCGACTTCTTCTTGAAGTACGCAGCGAGCGCCTCCTTGTAGCGCTCGTCCGTCGCGAGCCACAGCGCGGTGCGCAGCGCGGCGACGTCGCCGTCGAGCGGCGCGTCCTTCGGCGCGTACCAGCTCGGTCCCTCCGACCCGAGGAGGAGCGAGGTCTCGTCGCCGCCGGACGAGTCGAGCTCGTAGCTGCCGACGCGCAGGTCCACGTAGAGGTTCCGGTCGCGCCGGGTCGTGTCCTCGAAGATGGCGCCGTAGCGGCCGGCGAGCTCGTGGCGCGAGAGGTCCTTCACCTGGTACGCGACGAAGTAGGGCGCCTCGTATCCCTGGAGCCGGAGCCGCTCGGTGGAGCGGGCGAGCTCGGCGGACATCGCGGAGAGGACGGCGACGCGGTCGTCGGGCACCGGCGCGGAGGGGACGGGCGCAGCGGACGCTGCGGTCGCGCCGGAGAGGGCGAGGGCGAGGACGGCGGTGAGCATCCTCCGATTCCTAGCACGGCGTCGGGCGGGGCGCCGCGCAACGTCCGTCACCCGGCGCCAGGCGCTGGATCCGGGACGAGGACGAACAACGTCGCGAGGGCGGCCGGACAGTGGACTTCGCCGGTGACGAGCGCGATCGAGGCGTCGGCGAGCTGCCCGTAGCCGGGTGCGCGGACCCCGGCCGAGAGCTCCGGGGCGATCCCGGGGGGCAGCGCGAAGGCGACGACGAGGCGGCGCCCCGCGAGCGGAACCTCGATCGCGTGGGCGGCGTCCACCGACGCGCGCACCCGGGTCGCGCGCACGAGCCGGTCGAGCGCGCGCGCCTCCTCGCGGCCGAGCGGGCGCACCCGCGCGGTGGCGGTCGCGAACGGCCAGCGCAGCTCGACCCGGTGGACGCCCGGGCCCGCAAGGCGGTCGAGCACCGCGACCCCACACTCGGCGACGAAGAGCTCGCGCCGGTGGATCACTCCCGCGCGGGCGAAGCCGCGGTGCTCCCCCGCCAGCCGATCCGCCGGGCCGCCGGGCTCGAAGGCGAGGAGCCGCGCCTCCGCGACGTCGGGCAGCGCGAAGGGCCGCTCGGGCAGGAGCGGTGCCTGCTCGAGCCCGTCGACCACGGCTGTCGCGTGCGCGCGCGTCGAACGGAACGCGTCCCGCAGCTCGGGATCCCCGGTCGTCGCTGGCGTCCCGCCGTCGCAGACCACGAGCGCGCCGTCGACGAAGAGCACGACGGCGAGCTTGTCGTTGTGCGAGTGGCCGCCGAGCCCGCGCTGCCCGTTCGCGCCGCAGGAGAGGAACGCCTCGAACGGCCCCCGGCGGAGCACGTGGAACCCGCCGTCGGGAAAGGTCGCGCTGCGCGGTCGCCGCCCCGCGCCGGGCGCGGCGAGCAGGGCAGGGTCCTGGAAGAGCGCCGCGCCGAGCGGAAGGAGCCAGCCGCCGTCGGCGACGGAGCGGTCGCGGAGCGCGAGCACGCGCGCCGCGTCGCAGTCGCCGATCTGCGGGATCTCGCCGGAGGACGCGAGGAGTTCGCGCGTCGTCGCGAACAGCGCGGCGAGACGCCGCGCGAAGGCGCGCCCGACGCCGCGCCGCGCCCCGTGGCAGAGGATGGCGGCGGCGGAGAAGATCTCGACGGCGAGCCGCTGGTACGGGAGCGCGCCCTCGAAGGTCGTACCGTCGGCGTTCACCTGCTCGCGCAGCGCCGCGGAGAGCCCGGCGAGCGCGAGCGACCGCCAGCGGGACGACTCCGGCCACTCCGGGAGGCCCTCGGCGCAGGCGAGCAGCCCGAGCCAGTCGGCAGCGAGGTGCGCGTTCGGGACGGCGGTGTCGTCCTCGAGGTGGGCGAGGACGAAGCGGCCGGTCGCGACGAGGAGCCGCGCCGTGTCCAGGGCGAGCTCGGCGCCCGGCGCGATGCCGGCGCCGGCGAGGAGCCAGAGCGCGAGGACGAGGTTCCACGCCCGCAGCGCCGCCTCCGTCGCGCTCGTCCAGTGCGCGCCGTAGCCCACCCGGTTCTCGACGACGAACGCGTGGACGGAGTCGGCGAGCGCGGCGGCGAGGTCCCGGCGACGGCGGCCGTCGAGCACCGCCCCCTGGGCGAGCGCGACCCACTGCTCGCCCCGGCCGACCGCCCACGCGAGGCGGAGGTCCAGGCCCGGCGCCGGCGGGAGCGCCCGCGATGGGGCCCAGGCAGCGAAGCGGCCTCCGTGGACGGGATCGAGCTGCCAGTCGGTGCCGCCGCCGGGACGGGACACGTCCACGATCCTGCCGAACGCGGCGAGTCGGCCGCGGGCGGCCTCCTCCGCGCGCGCGACGGCACGCTCCGCCTCTCCAGGCAGGACCGCGGCGAGCGCGGCTCGGAGCGCGGCGGGCGTCCAGGGCGTCCGGCACGGCCGCGGGCGGGCGAGGAGCCGCGCGAGCGTCGCGGCGCTGTCGCAGCCGAGGACGGAGAGGAGTCGGTCGCGGGTGGGCGAGAGCGGCGGCGCGACCCGGTTCCAGGCGAGGCGCGCCGCCCGGCGGGCCGCCGCGCCGATGAGCCGTTGCGGCGCGATCCTCGTCGCCAGGAACCCGTAGTAACCGATCGTCCCCACGCCGCGCTCCGTCTCGCCTCGCGAACTAAGCAATGCGATGGCCACCGCGCACGCTCGTCCCGGGGCGTTCCCCGGGATGGGGCGGTGCACGGCGGCGCTCCGGCCACGCCGCCGGCGTTCGCCGGATGTGAAATCCGTTTCCCATCCGGCCACGTGATCCCCGGCCCGCTGCGCTGGCAGACGCCTTGCTTCATGGCTCTCGCGGCGGGCCCGGCAGGTTCCGGGCTTCGCGTCGAAGGCGGGAGGGGGCGGCGTGAGAGCGGTCGCGGTGGGGCTCCTCGTGGAGGAGCAGCGGGGCGACGTGGCGGCGGCATGGAAGCGCGCGGTCGACGGCGAGCTTGGCGGAGAGCCGGCGCTCGCCTTCGCCGTGGGCCCTCTCCTGCGCGAGATGGGGCTCGCGCTCCGGGACGATGGCACGGGGCACGCCCCCGCGGCGGGTCGTCCCGGCGAGGGGGTTCTCCGCTCCGCGGTGCTCGTCCGCTCGGGCGCCTCCCCGGCGCGCGTCGCGCGCGAGTTCAAGCTCCTCCACCGCGCCCTGTGGGACACGCTCCGGGCAGCCGGCCGCATCGTCGGCGCCGACGAGCGTCGCGCGGCAGACGAGTGGCTCGACGAAGCGCTCGCCGCCGCCCTCGACCGCCTCGACCGCGTGCGGATGCGCATCGACCTCCTCGAGCGCCCCCCGGCGGTCGTCGCGGCCGCGCCGCAGCAGCCCAGGCCCGCGCAACGCCCGCCACCGCTGCCAGCCATGCGTTCCGCGGCGCTGCGGCCTCCGCCGCTCCCGGCTGCGACCGGCCATTTCGGCGAGTAGCGCCACCTCCGCGCCGGCCGAATAGACCCAATTCGCCACGGGCAAAGGACCGCCTGTGGTGAGGTCGGCCCACCGAGCGCGCGTCTGCACGGACGCCGTGGAGGCGGGCGCGCGACGATCTTCCATATCTGCGTGAGAAATAACGAGCGGGCGAGCCAGATGTAGGCGTTCGCCCGCAGTGTAGCCATGCGTGGGAAGGCAGGAGCGCATAGGCGCTCCTCACCCCCTCGAACGCACCCTCGTGGGGAACACGGTCGGTAGGCCTCTCGTTCAACGGGCGAAACCCCGAACGAAGGAGCCGACCCGTGACCAATCGTCCAGCCCTCCTCATCGCCGTGCTCTCGCTCGTCCCACTGGCCGCTGCCTGCGGAGGTTCCGGAGGAGCCGACGGAGGCTCCGCCGCGATCGACGGAGGCTCCGGCGCAGTCGGCGGAGGCTCCGGCGGCGGCAGCTCCGGTGGAGGCAGCCAGTTCCGCGGCGACGACTCGGCGATGCCGGCGTGGGGGGGCTGGGCCTGGGGCAACGTGCCGGCGGACGCGGTCGCGCGTGCCGGCTTCGATTGGTTCGAGACCGGCTATCCCGGCGACACGGGCACGAATCAGATCCTCGCGGCCGCAGGGGTGCGACCCTTCGCGTACATCAACCTCGGCGAGCTGCACGAAGACCTGCGAGCGGCCTCGGGGTACACCGGTCCGATCCTGCGGACGAACCAGGACTGGGGAACGTACGTCGTCGACGTGACGAACTCCTCGTGGCAGGACTGGCTCGTCCGCCGTGCCGACGAGGCGTACCGCACCGGCTCACGCGGCGTGAAGTGGGACGTCGCGACCCCCGACGTGCCGCCCGGCAAGACGCGGGGCGACGTCAACGACGCGATCGCCTCGGTGATGCAGCGCATCCTCCAGCAGCACCCCGATCTCAAGTTCGTCTACAACCAGGGGTTCGACTTCGCCCAGGCGTACCCGCGGTTCGTCCACGGAGTGGAGACGGAGGGGCTCTTCTCGGCTTCGAGCTACCCCGCTGCGTACCTCAAGCCGTGGGAGGACCCGTGGTATTGGGGGCCGCAGTACCAGCAGGCGAAGGACGTTCACGGGCGCGGCATCCCGGTCTTCGACGCGGAGTACACCGACCCGTTCAGCCAGCAGGCGCGGGAGCTCTATGACGCCATCACGGCGCAGGGCTTCGTGCCGTACATCACGAGCGACATGTGGAACATCCGGGGCTGGGGCTACAACGTCAGCCCGGGTTGGTAGCGGCCATGGCAAGCCACGATTGGAATGCCATGCCGTACGCGGCCGCGACGCTGGGTGGAGTCGACGCCACGGCCGCAGCGGCCGGGATCGCCTCGAGCCGCGCGGGATCGACGGCCATCCTCGTCGAGACCGGCGGGCCCTGGCAGGGCGGCGGCTGCGGATCCTCCGGCAGCTTCGGCGGCGGAGTGGTCCTCGCGCTCCCGGCGCTCCTCGCGGCCGCGCTGGTCCGGCGCGTGGCGCGGCGGGGCGCGCGGCGTCCGTAGGCGACGCCCCGGGGAATACGGCTCGAGCGCGCGGCCGGCCACGGCCCGCGCGCTTCTTCACGGGCGGCGCGCCGTTACGCGGCCGCCGCCTTCGCCTTCTGCGCGACCTTCTTCCCGAAGCGCTCGGGATCGATGACGTGGCGCTCGTGCGTTCCTTCGCCGATCGGCTCGACGCCGTCGTCCGCCGCGACCGAGAAGGAGATCCGGCGCCCCTCCACCTTCTCCACCTTCACCCGGACGCGGACGGTGAGGCCCGGGGGCGTCGCGCCGGTGTGCGAGACCCGGACGTCCGTGCCGACCGACTGCTCGCCGTCGTCGAGGTGGGGACGCATCGCCTCCATGCAGGCCCACTCGACGAGGCCGACCATGTAGGCCGTCGCGAACACGGCGGGCATGGCGCGGAACAGGTCCGACTCGGGGTAGACGTGCGGGACCGTCTTGCCCTCCGGGACGCGGTAGCGGAGCTCGTGCGTGAGCCCCGGGACGAGGGTCGCCTTCATGAGCGGTTCTCCTTCGTGAGGGAGAGGTCGCCGGCCGGATCGATGCCCCCGACGCGGAGCGCCAGCGGCCAGCTGACGCGGCGCGGCTCTGCCGGCGGGCCCCACGCCCCGCGGAGCGCAGGCCCGATCTCCTCGAGCGGATCGCGGCCTGTCCGCTCGCGGTGGGCGTTCACGCCGGACCACGTGCCGATGTAGCCGACGAGCCGATCGAGCGTCCACTCCTCCGAGATCCCGAAGCGCGGCGCCGCCAGCTCGGCGAAGGGGAACGGCAGCGTCCGGTATCCGGCGTCCACGTGCGCCCGCTCCGGCGGCCAGTCGTCGCGCAGGATCCCGCGGTAGAGCCGGGCGATCACCGCGTCGACGCGCTCGTCGACGGTGAGCAGCCCGTAGGTGAAGGCGGCGAGGGCCGCCCCCGCCCGGGCGACGCGGCGCACCTCCGGGTAGAAGCGGTCGAGATCGAACCAGTGGAGGGCCTGGGCGGCGACGACGAGATCGACGCTCCCTTGCGGGAGCCCTGTCGCCTCCGCCGGCGCGACGCGGTACTCGACGCGCGGGTGGGGCGCGGCGTGGCGGATCTGCTCGGCGCCGGGGTCCACCGCGAACACCGCGGAGAAGTGCTCGGCGAGGGCGACCGACGCCTGCCCGTTCCCGCACCCGCAGTCGAGGGCGGCGCCGTGAGCGGGGACGATGCTCGCGAGCCACGCGAACAGCTCCGGCGGGTAGCCCGGGCGGAAGGCCCGGTACGCGCCGGCCACACCCGAGAAGTGATCCCTGAACCCGTTCGCCACGACGCCACGGTAGCGACGCTCGCGCGGGCTGACCACTCCATTTCGCGAGCTCCCCGCCCGCGCCGGGGAAAGGCGACGTTCGTCCCACGGCGGAAACCCGCTGGCCCCACGACGTGGCTTCCGTCCTACAATCCCGCCGCCGTGCGCACCTTCGGCAAGTACCGGCTCCTGGAGCCGATCGCCTCCGGCGGCATGGCGGACGTGTGGCGCGCGGAGGTGATCGGGGCCGAGGGGGTCGTGAAGGAGGTCGCGCTGAAGCTCGTGCGCGGCGAGCACGCGGCGCGGAGCGACTTCGTCCGCATGTTCGTGCAGGAGGCGCGGCTCGCGTCGCGCCTCGGCCACGCGAACGTCGTGCAGGTCTTCGAGTTCGACCAGGTGGACGGTCGCTACTACATCGCGATGGAGCTGGTGCGCGGCCGTCACCTCGGGTGCGTCGTCGAGCGGACCCGCGAGGCGGGCGTACGCTTCGGTGTCGCTCGGGCGGTGCAGATCGGCGCCGACGTGGCGCGGGCGCTCGCCTACGCTCACCGGCTCTCCGACGGAGGGCGGGCGCTCGGGCTCGTCCACCGCGACGTCTCCCCGCACAACGTCCTCGTCTCGTTCGAGGGCGAGGTGAAGCTCGCGGACTTCGGGATCGCGCGCGCCATGGACGGGGCGGGCCTGACCGATCCCGGCACCGTGAAGGGGAAGGTCGCGTACATGCCCCCCGAGCAGGCGCGCGGCGCGTCGGTGGACGCGCGCGCCGACGTGTTCTCGCTCGGCGTCGTTCTGTGGGAGCTCTGCGCGGGCCGGCGGCTGTTCGCGCGCGACTCCGACGCGGCGACCGTCGCGGCGGTGCTCTCGGACGAGCCGATCTCGCCGCCCTCCGCGTGGAACGACGAGGTCCCGCCCGAGCTCGATGCGACCATCCTGGGTGCGCTCGAGCGGGATCGCGATCGGCGCATCGCCTCGGCGCAGGACCTCGCGACCGCGCTCGCGACCGTGGTCATGCGCATCGCGCGCTCGCCGGAGGACGTGGACCTGCGCGTCTTCATGCACCGACTCTTCGGCGCCGAGGTCGCGGCGCTGCAGGCCGCGCCGCCCGAGCCCACGCGCGTGCGCGCGATCCCGATGGCGGGGGAGCCGGCTGCGGACGCGTCCGCGGAGGCGTACGAGGCCGCGACGCGGACGGCGCTCGTCACCGGGCGGCGTGGGAGGAAGCAGCGGTGGGCGATCGTGGGTGTCGTGGTGGCGGGAGCGGCCGTGGCTGCGATCGCGATCGCGAGCCGGCGCCCTCATGCCGGGCTCCCGACCACGACCACGACCAGCCCGACCGCGACCGCGACGGAGGAGACGGACGCTCGCGCGGCCGTTCACCCTGAGCCCTTCGACTCCGGGGCCGCGGAGCGGCCCCTACGCTCAGGGCAGGCGGAGTCGAAGGGTCCGCTCGCGACCGCCACCGCGAGCGCTAGCCCGACCGCGATCGTTCCTCCCTCGCCCCCGGCGCCAGCCGGGGGAGAGGGTCGGGGTGAGGGGGCCCATGTCCCGCCCTCTGCCCGTCCGCTCGCGTCCGCGCCGGAGCTCGGCGCGCTCGCCGTTCCCGCGGCGTCGAGCGGCGAGGGGCTCCTCAGCGTCAACGCGACGCCCTGGGGACTCCTGCGCGTCGACGGACACGCCGTCGGCGACACGCCGCAGGAGATCCGGCTGCCCGCCGGCCGCCACCGCGTCCGCCTCGAGCGGAAGGGCCAGCACCCGGTCGACGTCGTCGTGACCGTCAAGGCCGGCGTCCGGACGATGCTGCTCCGGTAGCCGACCCTCCGTCCCACCTCCGATCGCGTCGCGACCGCGCCGAGCGCGGACGGGACCGCCACGTTCCGCGTGCGCCCGCACGGGACGCATTCCGCCGTTGACGAACGCCACTCAATGGACTAGCTTGGAAATCAAGTTTTCGAGATAAGAACGTGAGAGTATTCTTTCCAATGGATTACCTCAGCCTGGCCGAGATCGAGCGCGTCGAGCGGGAGCGGGCCGCCGGCATCCCGAGCGGCGAGGTCGTCCGCCTCTTCGAAGGGAAGGGGGCGCGCCTCTCCGCCGCGACTTTCAGGAAGTACGTGCAGCTCGGGCTGTTGCCTCGCAGCCGGCGCGTCGGCCGGAAGGGCAAGCACACCGGCTCGGCCGGCCTCTACCCGGTGTCCGTCGTCCGGCGCATCGCCGTCATCAAGCGGATGATGGGCGAGGGCTACACGGTGGAGGACATCCGCGGCAGCTTCGTCATGGTCGCGAACCGGCTGGAGGACGTCGAGAAGGGGCTCGCCGAGCTCGTCGCCGAGCTCGGACGGAAGGCGCGGGTGCACCCGCGCCGGCGGCAGTTCGAGGAGGAGCTCGGCCGGGCGGAGCGCGAGGCGCGCCGCGCGCTCGAGCGGCTGGAGATGGTGGGTGGAGCGGTCGCGAAGGTCGTGCCGGAGATCGCCGGCGTCGGCTAGCGACCGGGGCGCCGGCCCGGCGCCTGCTGGACGGTGAGGGCGCACGGGGCGCCCGGGGTGGGAAGGGAGGGCAGGGGATGAGCGAGGCGAAGCGGAGCGAGGAGCCCGTCGTTCAGCCGGAGGCGACGGAGGGGCTCGAGGGAAGAGCCGGGCTTCCCCCGGCGACGGGCGGAGGCGAAGCCGAAGCCTACGGCGAGGGGAAGCGCGGCCGGCGTCGGTCGAAGACGATGTCCCGGAAGGAGATCGCGCGGGAGCTGCGGCGGCAGCGGGCGTTCGGGCTCGTGGATCCCGAGCTGGACGCCGTGATGAAGGAGATCGAGGCGGCCCGGCCGCGCTCGCGCGCCGACTGCGCGGGGTGCCCGCGGCCGTGCATGTTCATCTCCTGCAAGCACCACCTCTACCTGGACGTGAACCCGTCCACCGGGTCTATCAAGCTCAACTTCCCGGACAAGGAGGTGTGGGAGCTCGCCGAGACGTGCGCGCTCGACGTCGCCGATCGCGGCGGGATCACGCTCGAGGAGGTGGGCTCGATCATGAATCTCACCCGCGAGCGCATCCGGCAGGTCGAGACCCGCGGCCTCCTCAAGCTGCGCGCCGTCACCGAGGACGAGCCCTGCATACCGCCTCCGGAGCCCGGCTCCGGCCGGTGACCCCAAGGACTCCACCCCGGCGTTCTCCGGGCGCGGGCGCGGGCCCGTTCCGTTCACGTGATCGACGGACGCTTGAAACCGCGCGCGGAGAGGGCTAGAAGGGCACCCTTTTCGGAGGTGCCCGCCCATGGTCCGTCGCGCCCTCGTCTCCGTCTCGGACAAGACCGGCCTCGTGCCGTTCGCCCGTCGCCTCGCCGCGCTCGGCGTCGAGATCCTCTCCACCGGTGGCACGCAGAAGGCGCTCGCCGATGCCGGGGTCCCGGTCATCTCGGTCGGCGAGTTCACCCAGGCCCCGGAGATCCTCGGGGGACGGGTGAAGACCCTCCACCCGCGAGTGCACGGCGGCATCCTGTTCCGCCGCGGGCTGGCCGCCGACGAGGCGGACGTGAAGGCGCGCGATATCCCGCCCATCGACCTCGTCGTCGTGAACCTCTACCCGTTCCGGCAGGCGGTGGCGGCCGGCAAGCCCTTCGAGGAGTGCGTCGAGGAGATCGACATCGGCGGGCCGACGATGGTGCGGAGCGCCGCGAAGAACTCGGCGCACGTCGCGGTGGTGGTGGACCCGGCCGACTACGACAAGATCGCCGCCGAGCTCGAGGCGGCGCGCATCCTCTCCGACGCCACCCGATTCCAGCTCATGCGCAAGGCGTTCGCGCACACCGCCGCGTACGACGCCGCGATCTCGGAGTACCTCACCGCGCGCGAGTCGCCGACGTCGCAGCCGGCGCGGTTCCCCGGCACGCTCGCCGCCGTCTACACGAAGGTGCAGGACCTTCGCTACGGCGAGAACCCGCACCAGGCCGGCGCCTTCTACCGCGCCGCCCGCGAGCCGGACGAGCCCACCGTCGCGTTCGCGAGCGTCTTCCAGGGGAAGGAGCTCAGCTACAACAACCTCGTCGACCTCGAGGCGGCCCTGGCCGCGGTGAAGGAGCACGAGGGGCCCGCCTGCGTCGTGATCAAGCACAACACGCCGTGCGGCGTCGCGCTCGGCGCGACCGTGGCGGAGGCGTTCGCCCGCGCCCGCGCCTGCGATCCGGTGTCGGCGTTCGGCGGCATCGTCGCGCTGAACCGGCCGGTGGACGCCGCCGCGGCGAAGGAGCTCACCGATCTCTTCCTCGAGTGCGTGATCGCGCCCGGCTACGATGCCGCCGCGCGGTCCGCCCTCGCGGTGAAGAAGAACCTCCGCCTCCTCGAGGCCCCCCGCCTCGGGCAGCCGCGCGCGAGCTGGAAGCGTGCCCCCGAGGACCTGCGCGAGCTGCGCTCGATACCCGGCGGGCTCCTCGCGATGGACCGCGACCTCGGCGCGGTGCGGCGCGAGGACTGCAAGGTGATGACGAAGCGCGCCCCGACCGAGCAGGAGTGGAAGGACCTCCTCTTCGCCTGGAAGGTCGTGAAGCACGTGAAGTCGAACGCCATCGTCTTCGCGCGGGACGACCGGACGGTCGCCATCGGCGGCGGGCAGACGAGCCGGGTCGAGTCGGTGAAGACCGCCGTCATGAAGGCACAGCTCGACGTGCGCGGGTCGTCCGTCGGATCGGATGCGTTCTTCCCGTTCAAGGACGGGGTCGAGGAGATCATCAAGGCGGGCGCAACCGCGATCATCCAGCCGGGTGGCTCCATGCGCGACGCGGAGGTGATCGAGGCCGCCGACAAGGCCGGGATCGCGATGGTCGCGACCGGGATGCGCCACTTCAGGCATTGACGGCGCTGCTCGTTGGACTGATCCCGTAAACGCGCCCGAGCCCGAGCCCGCGCCCGAAATAGCCGGGCTCGGACTCGGGCTCGGGCTCGTTCACGGGAACGACGCAATTCGAGAGCGCCGTGAGGTACCCTGGGCCTCCGCATGGCCCAATTCGCGTGTAGCCGCTGCTTCACCGTGTTCGCCGCGGAGGACGTGCGCCCCGGCGCAGCGCCGCTCTGCGCCGCCTGTGCGCCGCGCGCGACCGCGACTGCGACCGCTCCGCTGCGTCCCGCCTCCCGCGCGACGGCCCCCCGGTCGCCGCGATCGCCTCGGCGCGGCGTCGCGCGCGCCATCGCGGCGGTGGCGATCGTGGTCCTCGCCGCGGCAGGCGCCGCCGCGTTCCTCCTCGTGCGGCGGGAGCCCCCTCCTCCTCCTCCGCCCGACGCGGTCGAGGCGCGTCTCGAGGCGTGGCGGGAGGCGGGGATCCTCCCCGCGGCGCGGGCGCGCGACGCCGGGCTCGCGGCGGCCCGGCTCGAGGCGGGCGCGGCCGCGCTCGCCGCCGACCTCCCCGTCCGGACGGCCGAGGCGCTTCGCGCCTTCCGGGAGGCGCTCGCGCTCTCGCCGCGCCGCTCCGACGCCGCGATCGCCGGGTACGCCAACGCCTTCGCCGACGCGGCGGGCGAGGACGCGGACGGCACGGAGCTGCGCGGAACCCACGAGATGGTGCGCGCCGCGCTCGCCGACGGGGCGCGTCCCGAGCTCCAGACGGCGTACGCGCGGCTGCTGCTCGTCGTCCCGGGGGAGGCGAACGCGGCTGAGGCGCGGGCGGTCGCCGCCCGCGCGGTGGCCGCCGCGCCCGCCGATCCGTCCGCCCGGCTCGCCCTCGGTCTCGCCCAGCTGCGGTCCGATCCCGCCGCGGCGGCCCGCATCCTCGAGGAGGCGGCTGCGGCCGCCCCCTCCGATCGGCGCCTGCTCACCGCCGCCGCGCGCGCCCGCTGGGCGGCGGGCGATGCGGCCGGGGCGATCGCCCTCGCCGACCGGCGGCTCGCGCTCGACCCCGGCCACCCCGCCTCGCTGGCGCTCCGCGCCGACGTGCTCACCGCCTGCGACCGGCTCGACGACGGCCGCGCCACGCTGGAGCGCTGGGCCGCCGCCGATCCGGGCTCGCCGCTGCCGCCGCTCCTCCTCGCGCGGATCGCCTACCAGCGCGACGACGATCTCGCCGGGGCGCGACGGCTGCTCGACGCCGCCCTCGCGCGGAGGCCGGACGATTTCGTCGCGGCGCGGGCGCTCGCGCATCGCGCCGCGATCGAGCTCGCGTCGGGCGACGTGTCCGCCGCCGAGGTCGCGGTGAGGCAGGCGCTCGAGCGCGTGCCAGCGAGCGCCCCCGCGCGCTGGCAGGCCGCCCTCCTCGCTCACCTCCGGCGTGACGCCCCCGCCCTGCGCGAGTCCGCCGGGGTCCTCGGGGATCGCGCGGGACCGATCGCCGCGCGCGTGCTCGCCGCGCGCTCTGCCGAGCTCTCCGGCACGGACGAGGAGGCGCGGGAGGCGTACGAGGGTCTGGCCGCGGCCGTGCCGCACGATCCCGCTGCGCTCCTGTCCATCGCGGGCGCGCTCGCGCGGCTGCGCGCCGGCGGCCCGGCGCTCGCCGTCGCGCGCCGCGCGCTCGAGGCCGACCTCGGCGAGGCCCGGCTCCGGCGCGCGCCCACCGATTACTGGGAAGGGCAGGCCGCGCTCGTCGAGGCGTCGCGTCGCCTCGAGGCGATCGCGCGCGTGGAATCCCGGGGAGGGGACGTTGCCTACGCCGCGGCCGCGGCGTGCGAGCTGCTCCTCGGGCGGACGGTCGCGGCAGAGCGGCTCGCCCGCCTGTCCGTCATGGCGTCGCCCCAGCTCACGGCGCCGGCGGCGATCCTCGCCCAGGTTGCGCTCGACCGCGGTCAGGCCGCGCGGGGCCTGCTGCTCGCGAACGCCATCGTCGACGCACATCCGCATGACGCCGTCGGGATCGAGGTGCGCGCACGGGCCCTCGAGGCGCTCGGGCGCCGCGCGGACGCGGAGCGTGACCACCGCGCGGCTGCAGAGGCGCGGCCCGACCTCGTGACCCCTCGCCTCGCTCTCGCGCGCCTCCTCGTCCTCCGGGGCGAGGGGGGAGAGGCGGGGGCGCTCGCGGACGCGCTCCTGCGCGACGATTCCTCGCTCGCAGAGGCCCGGGGCGTGCTGCTCGCGCTCTCTTCGCGCCCGCGGAAGCCGTGATATGAGTCCCCTCGCGCATGCGAATCCTCGTCGTCGGATCCGGCGGCCGCGAGCACGCCCTCGCCTGGAAGATCTCGAGGAGTCCCCTCGTCCGGGATCTCTTCGCCGCGCCCGGTAATCCCGGTATCGCGCGCATCGCGAAGCCCGTCGCGCTCGACGCCGGCGACGTCGAGGGCATCGCGCGCTTCGCGCGCGGCGCCCAGGTCGATCTGGTCGTCGTCGGACCCGAGGCGCCTCTCGTGGCGGGGCTCGCGGATCGATTGGCGAAGGAGGGGATCGCGGTCTTCGGGCCGAGCGCCGCGGCCGCGGAGATCGAGGGCTCGAAGGCGTTCGCGAAGGACGTGATGCAGGCGGCAGGGATCCCCACCGCCGAGTACGCGACGTTCACCGAGCCCGCCGCCGCGGTCGCCTGGGCGCGGGCGCGGGGCGGGCGCGTCGTCGTCAAGGCGGACGGGCTCGCCGCCGGCAAGGGCGTTGTCGTGTGCGGCGACGCGGCGGAGGCGGAGGCGGCCCTCCGCGCGATGCTCGTGGAGAGGGCGCACGGCGCGGCCGGCGCGAAGGTGGTCGTGGAGGAGCGGCTCGAGGGGCCCGAGGCGAGCTGCATCGCATTCACGGACGGCGAGCGGGTTCGGATGCTCGCCGCCGCGCAGGACCACAAGCGCATCTTCGACGGCGATCGCGGTCCGAATACCGGCGGCATGGGCGCGTTCTCTCCGACCCCGAACGTCGGACCGGAGCTGCTCGCGGACATCGAGCGGACGGTGCTCGTCCCCGCCGTGCGCGAGATGGCCCGGCGCGGCCGCCCCTTCCGCGGCGCGCTCTACGCCGGCCTGATGCTCACCGCGCGGGGGCCGCGGGTGCTCGAGTTCAACGCGCGCCTGGGCGATCCCGAGACGCAGCCCGTCCTCATGCGGCTGCGGACCGACATCGTGCCGGCGCTCCTCGCCGCCGCGAAGGGCGACCTCTCCGGCGTCGCGCTCGAGTTCGACGGGCGGGCGGCCGTGGGGGTGGTGCTCGCGGCCGAGGGGTATCCGGGGAAGATCTCGAGCGGCGACGCGATCGACGGAGCGGACGGGCCGTTCGGCGAGGCGGTGGAGGTGTTCCACGCCGGCACCACGCGCGCGCCGGACGGCCGGGTCGTGACGAGCGGCGGCCGGGTGCTCACCGTGTGCGCGCTCGGGCAGGGCCTCCCCGACGCGGCCAGCCGCGCCTACGAGGCGGTCTCCCGGATCCGCTTCCGGGGAATGCAGGTCCGCAAGGACATCGGGAGGAAGCCATGAGTCACGCTCCCCAGGTCCTCATCCTCATCGGGTCGGACTCCGACTGGGAGGTGATGTCGGAGGTCCGCAAGGCGCTCGAGGAGATGGGCGTCGCCTCCGAGGTGCACGTCTCGTCGGCCCACCGCACGCCGGAGCGGACCGGGCGGCTCGCGCGCGAGGCTGCCGGGCGTGGGATCCAGGTGATCGTCTGCGGCGCCGGGGCCGCGGCCCATCTCGCCGGCGTGTGCGCGGCCGAGACGGAGCTGCCCGTCCTCGGCGTGCCGCTCGCGTCGACCGATCTCGACGGGCTCGACGCGCTCCTCGCGACCGTCCAGATGCCGGCCGGCGTGCCGGTCGGCACGCTCGCCATCGGGAAGGCCGGCGCGCGGAACGCCGGCCTGCTCGCCGCGCGCATCGTCGCGCGCTCCCATCCGCAGGTCGCCGAGCGCGTGCGGGCACAGCGGCGCAAGATGGCAGAGGACGTCGAAGCGAAGGACGTCGCCCTGCAGGGGAAGCTCGGCGCCAAGGAGTAGCGCGCCGGGTCGCCGTGCCAATCGTCGACCGCTATCTCGCGAAGGAGATCCTGCTCCCGTTCCTCGCGGGCCTGCTGTTCCTCACCCAGCTGCTGCTCGCCACGCAGATCCTCTCCCGCGCCGACGTGCTGTTCGGCTCGGGCGTCTCCCTGCTCGACGTGGCGTCGATCATCGTCGCGCTCCTCCCGAACGTCCTCGGGTACGTCCTCCCCATCGCCTTCCTCCTCGGGTCGGTGATCGGTGTCGGACGCCTGTCGGAGGACCGCGAGGTGATCGCGCTCGGCGCCGCCGGCATCTCGCCGACGCGCCTCGTGCGCGTGCCGCTCGCCCTCGGCGTCGTGGCCACCGCGGCGGGGCTCTGGCTGTCGACCGCGCTCGAGCCCGCCGGGTTCGCCTCCGCCCGCGCGCGGCTGAACGACGTCGTGAAGCGCAACGTGACGAACGACGTGCGCGCCGGCACCTTCTACGACCAGATCCCCGGCTACACGCTGTACGCGGAGAGCGCGCGCGGCGGCGCCTGGCGGAACGTCCTCATCAGCGACCGCTCCAACCCGGCCGCTCCGGTGCTGGCGCTCGCAGCGAAGGGCCGGCTCGAGCCGGTCGGCGCCGGGCAGGAGATGCAGCTCGTGCTCGACGGCGGCGAGCTCCACCGGGAGCAGGCCGGCTCGGACGAGTACGTGGCTGCGGAGTTCCGGCACGCCGAGGTGGTGATCGGCCTCGGCACCGCCCTCACCGATCGGAACTCCCTCGCCCGCTCCGCGAAGGAGATGACGATGGCGGCGTTCGACGCCCGGATCACCGCCGAGCGCGCGCGCGGAAACGTCGCCGAGGCCTGGAAGTTCGAGGGGTACAAGCACCGGCGGCTCGCGCAGCCGTTCGCGATCCTGCCGTTCGCGCTGCTCGCGGTGCCGCTCGGCGCGTCGCGCCGGGTGGGGCGGGCGTTCGCCATGTCCGCCACCGTGTTCGCGGTGATCGCGCAGTACCTGCTCATGCGGAGCGGCGAGGTCATGGCGCAGCACGGCGCGCTCCCGGCCTGGCTCGCCCTGCAGCTCCCGACCGTCGTGCTCTCCGTCATCGCCGTGGCGCTCATCGCCATGCAGGCGCGGCGCGGCCCCGGGGCGGTGCGGTGATCCTCTTCGCGTACGCCGCGCGCAGGACGCTCTTCGCGATGCTCGGGGCATTCGCCGGGGTCGTCGCCCTCTACCTCGCGGTGGACTTCGTCGACAACTCCGCCGCTTTCTCCGGCCACGGGTGGCTGCCGGCGGCCCTCGAGCTCTACGCCAACAAGGCGGTGGTGATCGCGCGGGAGATCGCCCCCGCCGCGATGCTCCTCGGCGCGTCGGTGGCGGTCTCGGGCTTCCGGGCCACGCGCGAGTGGACCGCGATGCGGGCGGCGGGCCTGGGACCGTGGCGCCTCGCGGTCCCGGTGCTCGCCGTGACGTTCGGCGCCGGGCTCGCGCTCCTCGTCGTGCACGACACGGTGGGCGTGCGCGCCGCCGAGCGGGCCGAGGAGATCAACGCCGTCCGCTTCGGGCGCGGCGGGGACAAGCGGCGCTGGCTCGCCGCTCGCGAGCCGAAGCGCTGGTTCCGCGGCGTGGACGGTCGGCGGATCTACCACCTGCGCGGGCACCTTCCGGGCGGTGGGTTCGAAAACGTGACCGTGCTCGAGGTGGACGAGCACTTCCGGCTCGTGCGCCGCATCGACGCGGAGCGCATGCGGCCCGCGGGCGACGAGTGGGTCCTCGAGAGCGTGGAGGACCGCGCCTTCGCGGCGGACGGCGCGATGACGCTCGAACGCGCCGGCGTCCGCAAGGTGCGCTTCGACGAGCCGCCCGAGGCGTTCTCGGTCGTGGCGGGGAGCGCCGCCCAGATGCGCTGGCGAACGCTCGTCGGCCAGATCGCCCTGCGACGGCGGCTCGGCCTTCCGACGGTGGAGTTCGAGCTCGAGCGGGACAACCGGCTCGCCTACCCGTTCGCCGCGGTGCCGGGGGCGCTCCTCGCGCTCGCGCTCGCGCTGCGGCGCAACCGCAAGGGGCACGTGTCCGCAGCCCTGGGCGAGGCGGTGGGCGTGTCGCTGCTGTTCTGGGCGGCGGAGGGCGTCTCATGGGCCCTCGCGCTCTCCGGCCAGGTCCCGACCGAGGTCGCGGCCTGGGCGCCGAACGTGCTGTTCCTCGCGGTCGGGATCGTGGCGGTGCAGAGGACGCCGTGAGGCTGGGCGACCGATCGGGATTCGGAAACACCGGGAGGATTCCGTTCGCCCTGAGCGTAGGGGCGCGCAGCGCCCCGCAGTCGAAGGGCGCATGGGGTCCCACGTTCGTGCTTCGACTACGCGCCCGCTGGCGCGGGCGCTACGCTCAGCACGAACGGCTTCTGGTGATCGCGAATCACACTCGCCCATTTGGCCGACTCGACGAGGCTTCAGCGCCTCCTCGCCCTCAGCACCCTCCGGTACGTCGCGAGCGTCGCGCGCGCCGTGTCGTCCCAGCGGAAGCGGCGGGCGCGACCGCGCGCGGCCGCGGCGCGGAGCTGCGACCCTTCGCGGTCGTCGAGCGCCGCCCGCACCGCGGCGGCGAAGCCCTCCGGGTCGTGCGGGTCCGCGTAGCGCACGGTCTCCCCTCCCACCTCGCGCAGCGCGGGGATGTCGCTCGCGACCGCAGGCACGCCCGCCGCCATCGCCTCCGCGAGCGGCAGCCCGAACCCCTCGAGCAGCGAGGGCATGACGAAGCAGGCCGCGCCCGCGTAGAGCGCGTGCAGCTCCTCGTCCGGCACGCTCCCGGTGAGGCGGACGTGCGGGGCGAGATCGCCGAGAGGCAAGAGCTGCGTGAAGGCCTGCCTTCCCACGACGACGAGCTGCAGGTCGCGCCCCTCGCGCCGGAGCAGCCGGAACGCGTCGAGGAGCGCGGGGAGGTTCTTGCGCGGCTCGAACGTCCCGACGGCGAGGAGGTAGGGCGCGCGCGGCCCCCCCGGCGCGGAGAGGCCGAAGAGGCGCGGGTCGACGCCGTTCGGGGTCACGACGACGCGCTCGCGTGGCGCGCCGGCGGCACGGACGAGGTCCTCCCGGGCAGCGGCGGACACGGTGAAGACTGCGGCGGCGCGGGCGAGCGCCTGCGGGTAGAGCGGCCGCGCGTACCAGCGGGCGCCCGCGGCATCGGGGTGGAGCCACGGAGTCGCGTCGTGGACGGTCATCGCCGCGAGGCCGCGCCAGAGGATCGGGGTGGGGGACCCGAGCGTGTGGAGCAGGTCGACGTGCGCCCGGGTCGCGGCCCACGGAAGCCACCCCTGCTCCACCGCGACTCGGCCGACGCCCCGCGCCTCGTGACGCTCGACGTCGAGCTGTGCGAGCACAGGCGGGAGCTCGGCCGGGACGAACAGCACCACCTCGCCGGGCGCGAGCCGCACGAGGGCCGGAACGAGCTCCAGCGCGTACCGCTCGGCGCCCGAGAGCCGGTCCCGCCTGAGCCACGTCACGTCGAGCCCGAGGCGCGCCACCGCGGCATACTCTCATGGCGCCACGCGGTTGCGCTGACCGTCGCCGCAGGAGCTCAAATGCACGAGGGGGTCGCCATCAGGGGTGGGGCGCGCGCCTCCACCGATTTCTTCGCAGCGGGCGCGTGCGGCGCGTACATTCGGCGCGTGGATCGTGAGCTCGAGGCGCGCGTCAGCGCCGCCGCCGCGGTGCTGCGGCGGGGCGGGGTCGTCGCCTATCCGACCGAGACGTTCTACGCCCTCGGCGCGCTCGCCCGCGACGCGGCCGCGGTGGACCGGATCGCCCGTGCGAAGGGGCGCCCCGACGGGAAGCCGCTCCCGCTCCTCGCGGCGGACCGCGAGGAGGTCGAGGAGGTGGCGGACCTCGGCGCGGTCGCCGCCCGCCTCGCCGAGCGGTTCTGGCCCGGGCCGCTCACGCTCGTGCTCCCGGCGCGGCGCGGCCTCGCCTCCGCCGTCACCGCAGGGACCGGCACGGTCGGAATCCGCGTTCCGGGGGCCGAGGTGGCGCGCGCGCTCGCCCGCGCGGCGGGCGGCGCGCTCGTCTCGACCTCCGCGAACCTCGCCGGCGCGCCGGCGCCGGAGACGGCCGGCGCGCTCGCCGCGGAGCTCCGCGCGCGGCTCGATCACGTGCTCGACGGCGGCCCGGCGCCTGGCGGGCTCCCGAGCACGGTCGTCGCGATCGCGGCGGATGGCATCCGCCTCGTGCGGGCCGGCGCCGTCCCGCTCGAGGCCCTGGAGCGCGCCTTGCGCCCGGAGGAGCGCTGATCTAGCGTCCCCACGCCCATGGCCGAGATCGTCCCTTTCCGCGCCGTCCGCTACGCCGCCACGCGCGGGCGTGCGCTCGCGCAGCTCCTCGCGCCGCCCTACGATCTCGTCTCGCCGGAGCAGCGCGACGAGCTGCTTCACCGCAGCCCGCACAACATCATCCACGTGACCGCGGGGGAGGATCGTCCCGGCGACGGGCCGACGGCGAACAAATATGCCCGCGCCGCCGAGTACTGGCGCGCCTGGCTCGAGCAGGGAATCCTCCGGCGCGACCCGACCCCCGCGCTCTACCCGCTCGAGCAGAGCTACGTGGCGCCGGACGGCCGGAACCTCATGCGCCGCGGCTTCATGGCGGCGGTCCGCCTCCACGAGTTCAATGAGGGCGTCATCGTCCCGCACGAGAAGACGCTCGTGGCGCCGAAGGCGGACCGGCTCGAGGTCATCAAGGCGGTGAAGGCGAACCTCTCCCCCATCTTCGGCCTATACCGGGACGACGCCGGCGTGACCGCCCGCGCGCTCGACCAGGCCTCCCTCGGCGAGCCCGCCGCGGAGACGGACTCCGACGACGGCGTGCACCAGCGGCTCTGGCGCGCGGAGGATCCCGCCGTGATCGGGCCGCTCCAGGAGATCGTCGCGCAGCAGCGGATCTTCATCGCCGACGGCCACCACCGCTACGAGACCGCCCTCGTATACCGGCGGATGCTCGACGAGCAGACGCCGGGGCTACCCCCCGACGGCGGGCACCACTACTTCCTCATGTTCCTCTGCCCGATGAACGACCCCGGGCTCTTCCTCTTCGCGACGCACCGGCTCGTCTTCGGCCTGAAGGACTTCTCCCTCTCCGCGTTCATCGAGAAGCTCTCGCGCTGGTTCCGCATCGAGACGCTCGCCGAGGACGCGCGCCGCCCGGTCGGGCGCGCCTGGGCGATCTCGAAGCTCGGCGAGCACGCCGGCAAGTCCACGACCTTCCTCATGGTGAGCGCGGAGGACGGGCTGGCTCGCGTCGCGACGCTGCGCGACGACGTGGATCTCTCGGAGGCGGGGCTGCCGGACGACGAGACGCTCGCCGCGCTCGACGTCACCGTCCTGCACAGCGTCGTCCTGCAGCACCTGCTCGGGCTTTCGCCCGAGGCGCAGGAGAAGCAGGAGAACGTGACCTACGCCCGCGACGCGGGCGAGGCGGTGAGCCGGGTGCTGTCGGGCGAGCACCAGCTCGGCTTCCTGCTCAACCCGACGCCCATGTGGCAGGTGCAGGCGGTGGGGGAGGCCGGCGAGACGATGCCGCAGAAGAGCACCCTGTTCTACCCGCGGCTCCAGAGCGGCCTCGCGATGCGCGAGGTGAACCCGCGCGAGCGGCCCTAGGAGCGAGGCGAACGTGCTCTGGCCAGCGCGCCTCCGTCTGCGCTAGAAGACGGCAATGCCTTTCCCCCAGGAACGCCCTCGCCGCATGCGCCGCACCGAGGCGCTGCGGCGCCTCGTTCGCGAGACCACCCTCGCGCCGGACGACCTCGTGTGGCCGCTCTTCGCGGTGCCCGGGAAGATGGTCCGGAACCCGGTGAAGAGCATGCCGGGCGTGTTCCAGCTCTCCGTGGACGAGCTCGTCGCGGAGGCGCAGGCGGGGTGGGACGCCGGCGTCCGCTCGGTGATCCTCTTCGGCGTCCCGGAGAAGAAGGACGCGACGGGCAGCGGCGCGTGGGACGACGACGGGATCATCCCGCGGGCGATCCGGGCGCTCAAGGAGCGCGTGCCGGGCATGGTCGTCATGACCGACGTCTGCATGTGCGAGTACACCGACCACGGCCACTGCGGCGTCCTCGCGGCGCCGAAGGCGGGCGGCCCGGGGCAGGACCTCGGCATCGACAACGACGCGACGCTTCCGCTCCTCGCGAAGGAGGCGGTCGCCCACGCGCGCGCCGGCGCGGACGTGGTCGCCCCCTCGGACATGATGGACGGGCGGGTCGCCGCGATCCGGACGGCCCTCGACGCCGGCGGCTTCTCGGAAGTCCCGATCCTCTCGTACGCCGCGAAGTACGCCGGCGCGTTCTACGGGCCGTTCCGCGACGCGGCGGAGAGCGCGCCGCGCGAGGGGGCGGGGATCCCCAAGGACCGCAAGGGCTACCAGATGGACCCCGGCAACTGGCGCGAGGCGCTGCGCGAGGTCGCCCTCGACGTGTCCGAGGGCGCCGACATGCTGATGGTGAAGCCGGCGGTTCCGTACCTCGACATCGTCCGGCTCATCCGCGACCGCTTCGACCTGCCGCTCGCCGCGTACCACGTGTCCGGGGAGTACGCGATGATCAAGGCCGCCGCCGAGCGGGGCTGGATCGACGAGGAGCGCGTGGTGCTCGAGACGCTCCTCTGCATCCGCCGCGCGGGCGCGGACCTCATCCTCACGTACCACGCGAAGGACGCGGCGGCGCTCCTCACCGGGAGGCGCCCCTCGAGCGGCTCGGGGCGAGCGGATGGGCGATAGCGCGCCCGACGCCTACAAGGTCGTCGAGGTCTCGCCCGTCGGGGAGGAGACCCTGGAGCGCGCCCTGAACGACTGGACGCGGGAGGGCTGGAGCGTCGAGTCGGTCCACTTCGTCACGCGCGAGGGATCGCATCGCCCCGCCCTCGCGTACCTGTTCTTCGTGCGCGGCGGGACGCTGGCCCGGGCGGGGACATAGGTGCGCGACGCGCGGCCAGAGGGGAGCCCGTACCCGAAGGCGGATCTCACGCTCCGCGGCCTCGCGCGCCTCGCCGACTTCACACTCGCCTGGGTCGTCGCGCAGAGCGCGCCGCAGGTGGGGCCTCTTCTCGCCGCCTTCTACCTGCTCGCGGGCGACGGGCTCATGAGCGGCCAGTCGGTCGGGAAGAAGATCTTCGGCGTGCGGACGGTGGTCGTGCCGCGACGCGCACCGGCGGGGTGGCACGAGTCGGTGCTGCGGAACGCGCCGTTCGCGCTCGTCGCGGTCTTCTATGCGATCCCGCTGCTGTGGCCGGTGCTCTTCGTGGTCGGCTTGCCCATCGTCGGGTTCGAGACCTACATGATCTTCACCGACCGCCTCGGGATCCGGATCGGCGACATCTTCGCCGACACGCAGGTGGTGGACGCGAAGGTGCTCTCCAAGGCCGGCGAGATCGCCCACGGGATCCGTCCCGTCGCCCCCGCGCCGCCGAGCTCGTCGCCCACCGCGTCGCGCGCGTGGCGCTCGCGCGCCGCGGCCTGACGGCGGGCCTCCTCCCCATGCGCATCGCGCTCACGCACAACCTGAGGCTCTCCGACTCCGAGGAGGAGGCGGAGTTCGACACCCGCGAGACCGTCGAGGCGCTCGCAGGTGCGGTCGAGCGGCTCGGCCACCGCCTGGAGCGGATCGAGGTCTCCGGTCCCGCTTCCCGCACCGTGGCGCGGCTCGAGGCGTACGGGCCGGACCTCATCTTCAACACCGCCGAGGGCCGGCGCGGCCGGTTCCGCGAGGCGTTCTTTCCTGCGCTCTTCGACGAGCTGGGGATGCCCTACACCGGGTCGGACGCCTACGCCCTGTCGCTCACGCTCGACAAGCAGCTCACGAAGCTCGTCCTCGCCCAGCACGGGATCCCGACGCCGCGCTGGCAGTACGTCGAGGACCCGCGGCAGCTCCAGCCGAACGCCCTGCGCTATCCCGTCATCGTGAAGCCGAACTTCGAGGGGAGCTCGAAGGGGATCACCCAGGACTCGGTGGTGGAGGACGCGCTGCGGCTGCACGAGGTGGTCGCGGCGGCCCTCGCCCGCTACCCCGCCGGCGTCCTCGTCGAGGAGTTCATCCGCGGGCGCGACGTGACCGTCCCGTTCCTCGAGGCGTCCGCGCCGGAGCGGCGCGGGGTGCTGCAGCCGGTGGAGTACGTGATCGCCGGGGAGGCCTCGGCCGCGCGCCGCCACGCCATCTACGACTACGAGCTGAAGACGCGGCTCGACGCGCTCGTCTCGGTCCGCGCGCCCGCCGAGCTGAAGCGCGCCCAGGCGGAGCGGATCCGCGAGCTGTCCGAGGCGGTGTACCGCATCCTCGCGATCCGGGATCTCGGCCGCATCGACTTCCGCATCGGCGAGGACGGGCAGATCCACTTCCTCGAAATCAACGCGCTCCCCTCGCTGGAGAAGGGCGCCGGCCTCTACGCCGCCGCAGCGCTCGAGGGGCTGCACGCGGACGGGGTGGTGAACGCGGTGATCCGGAGCGCGATGGCGCGCTGGGGTATCTCCGACCAGCGGGCGCGGCGCGGCCGGCCGCGGCGTACCGAGCGGCTCAAGGTCGGCTTCACGTTCAACGTGAAGCGGGTGGCGCCGGACCTCGCGGGGGAGCAGGACGAGGAGGCGGAGTACGATTCGCCGAAGACGCTCCAGGCGATCCGCGAGGCGATCGCGAGCTACGGGCACGAGGTGGTGGACCTCGAGGCGACGCAGGACCTGCCGCTCCAGCTCTCCTCGACCCCGGTGGACGTGGTCTTCAACATCGCCGAGGGGTTCAAGGGGCGGAGCCGCGAGTCGCAGGTCCCCTCGCTGCTCGAGCTGCTCGACATCCCCTACACCGGCTCGGATCCCGCCGCGCTCTCCGTCTCGCTCGACAAGGCGGTCGCGAAGCGGATGGTGCGGACGCACGGCATCCTGACCCCCGGCTACCTCGTGCTCAACACGGGCAAGGAGCGCCTTCCGCGCGAGCTCGGGTTCCCGCTGCTCGTGAAGCCGGTGGCGGAGGGGACCTCGAAGGGCGTGACGAGGAAGTCCATCGTCCGGGACGAGGGCGAGCTGCGCGAGGTCGCCCGGGAGCTCATCGCGAAGTACCGCCAGCCCGCGCTCGCCGAGCAGTACATCATAGGACGCGAGTTCACGGTGGGGCTCCTCGGCGAGCGGCGGCCGAGGGTGCTGCCGCCGATGGAGATCGTCTTCCTCGACGCGAGCGATCCGACGCCCGTCTACTCCTTCGAGATGAAGCAGGACTGGAACGACCGGATCCGCTACGAGGTGCCGGCGAAGCTCACGGAGCGCGAGCTCGATCGGCTCGAGCGCGCCGCGCGCGAGGTGTTCGCCGCGCTCGGCTGCCGCGACGTCGCCCGCATCGACTTCCGGATCGACCCCGAGGGGCGAATCTTCTTCATCGAGTGCAACCCGCTCCCCGGGCTCACCCCGGGCTGGTCCGACCTCGTCCTCATCGCCCAGGCGGCCGGGATCGAGTACCGGACGCTCATCGGGGAGATCCTCTCGTTCGCGATCCGCCGCCACCAGGAGCGGGAGCGGGAGCGCGAGCGGGCCCGCCGCGCGCAGGCGGCCGCAGAGCGCGAGGCGCAGCCTTCACGCAACGGCAATGGCCCGGCGCCCGGGAACGGGGCGAACGGCGCGAACGGCGCGCCCGGGTAGCGGCTGCGCTATGATCGGCAGACATGCCCGAGATCGCACAGCCGCCCCCACAACCGGCCGGACCCCCGGCCGACCTGGCGCGCTGCCGCGCGCGTGACCTCGGGATCGGCCTCGGCCGCTACAAGCCGGGCAAGTGGAACGCCATCACCGACGTGGCCGGGGTGAAGGTCGGCCACTCGACGATCATCCGCGGCGCCGCCGGCCCGCTCGTCCCGGGACAGGGGCCGGTGCGCACCGGCGTCACCGCCATCCTCCCGAACCCCACGAACGTGTTCGAGGAGCGGGTGGTGGGAGGCGGGTTCATCCTGAACGGCGCCGGGGAGGTCTCCGGGCTCACCCAGCTCCTCGAGTGGGGACTCATCGAGACCCCCATCTTCCTCACGAACACGCTCTCGGTCGGCGCAGTCTCCGACGCCGCGGTGAAGTGGATGGTGGAGCGCTTCCCGGGAATCGGCGGGGAGCACGACGTCATCATCCCGCTCGTCGGCGAGTGCGACGACTCGTGGCTGAACGACGTCGCGGGCCGCCACGTGCACGAGGAGCACGTCTCGGAGGCGCTCCGCACCGCGACCGACGGGCCGGTGTCGGAGGGGAGCGTCGGCGGCGGGACCGGGATGATCACCTGCGACTTCAAGGCGGGGATCGGGACGTCGAGCCGCAAGCTCCCCGAGGCGCTCGGCGGCTACACGGTGGGCGTCCTCGTGATGTCGAACTTCGGCGTCATGCGCCAGCTCCGCGTCGGCGGCCTGCCGGTCGGCGAGGTCCTCGAGGCGAAGTACCGGGAGATCCCGCGCCGCGGCCAGAGCTACGGCTCGATCATCGCGGTCGTCGCGACGGACGCCCCGCTCATCTCGCACCAGCTGAACCGGCTCGCGAAGCGGGCCGCGCTCGGCGTGGGGCGCGTGGGCTCGACCGCGATGCACGGCTCCGGGGAGATCATCCTCGCCTTCTCCACCGCGAACCAGGTGCCCCGCGAGACCCGCAAGATGGTCTACCGGATGAAGATCCTGCTCGATCCGCGCCTCGACCCGCTCTACGAGGCCACCATCGAGGCGACCGAGGAGGCGATTCTCAACTCGCTCTGCATGTCGCGCGACATGGACGGCGCGAACGGGAACGTGTGCAAGGCGCTGCCGCTCGCCGACGTGAAGGAGCTCGCGGGAGCGTGGCAGGAGATCGCGGCCCGCCACACCGCCGGGGGCCGCAAGGGGCGCGAGGCGAGGAAGCCGCCGGAGATGAAGCCCGGGGAGCCGAACCGGCCGCCGGAGCGGCCGCCCGAGAAGAAGCCTTGACCGCGGCCGTGGCGCGCGGGGCGCTGGCACCAGGGACGAGGCGTGCTATAGAGGGGCGCTGCAAAGGATGCGGGGAGCCGAGGTTCCCCAGAACGAGACAGGAAAATCGATGGCGAACTCGAAGAGCAAGCACCTCCGCATGAAGAGCACCCGCCGCCAGAAGTGGAAGGCGCGCAAGAAGCGCCAGAAGTCCGCGGCGAAGAGCTCGAGCTCGAGCAAGAAGTAACGAGCTGTCCCCCGCCAGAGGGGAGGCTTGACGGGCGGCGCGCGGCCGCGTTAATCACACGGCTCCCGCGCGGCGCCCTCCGTGGCCGCGGGGCAAGCTCGGGAACCGGCCGGTGAAGCTCCTCGAAATCATCCGGGATCGACTCGTCCAGCGATCTCTCATCGGGAAGCGGAAGCTCGACCGGACCGCCACGCGGCGGGAGCTCGACCTGGTCCTCAGGGATCTCGGCGAGCGGTACCGGGCGCTCGTACGGACCGGGCGGATGGAGGTGCCCGCCGACCTCGCGGCGCTGGTGGAGCGGGTGAAGGGCCTCGAGCAGCGGCTCGAGTCGCAGGAGAAGGACATCGAGGCGCTGGAGAACGAGGCGCCGAGCACGACGTAGGACGAAAAGTTTGGGCCCGTGGCGCAGCTGGGAGCGCGCCTGAATGGCATTCAGGAGGTCACCGGTTCGATCCCGGTCGGGTCCACCAGTAGAGACGGGCGGTCAGGGAAACCTGGCCGCCCGTCGTGTTTTGGGGCGACTCCGGGGGAGGCGGCGGCGGGAACGGGCGGATCCGACGGCGAGCGGCTGCTCTTGATTCGGCTGATATGGTCACGGCCGATCGGCGGCGGCGATGGGGAAGAGGAGCCGCAGGACCCGGATCCCGGGCGCGGAGGAGTGGCGCGGCGACGATGCCGACCGTGAGGTCCGCCACGCGCGCAAGCTCCTGTTCGGCAGGTCCATCGCCGATGTTCAGCAGTACTTCGGCGGCGTCCCGCTCGCATGTGACTTGGCCCGCTCGCCACCGCGGCTAGGTAGGTGGCCTGATGTCGCACCCGGCTGACGACGCGGTGCCGTGCGATGTCCACGGTTCGGATGGCCTCGAGTGCCGTCGAGTTCAGGCTGGGCGAAGGTCTGCGTGTCCGGGAGCTTGAGCTTCCTAGCGAAGTTCGCCCACGGATCGTCTTCGTCTCGAAGCGCGAAGCGGCCGGAGTGTAGTTCCCCGGCCCGGCCCTACGCTGGGGGCTTCGGGCGGCCCGGCGGGGCAGACCATCGCCTAGTGGCGGGCCTCGGCCGCGGCCCGGGTAGCCACCCAGACTCCGTTGCGCAAGAATCACCGCATGTCTTCGGCGGAGCAGCGAGCGTCACAGCGACTTCGGACGATCCTTCAGGCGATCCGGCCTGGCCAGGTGCGGGACTGCCCGCACTGCGGGGCTCATGCCCAGTTCGAGGTAATGACCGAGGAGCAGCAGATCAAGACCCAGCCGCAGGCGCCTTGTACCGCGGGTGATCGGGTACAGGTGGTCGTGGAGCGATGCGTGCTGTGCAAGCACTTCATCATCTGGCTGGAGTGGCTCTACGGATGCCCCGTCGCGCGCGGTGAGCTGGTTTACCCGCTGACGCGACGCCCTCCCTCGCTTTCGCCGGACATCCCGAGCGATCTCCGTGAGGCGTACTTGGAGGCGTGGGACCTCGCTCTGTTCAACGAGCGCGCCACCGCGGTCATGGCCCGGCGCGCTCTCCAACTCGCCCTTCGCAAAGAGGGATTCGAGGACCGCGACCTCTACAACGAGATCGAGAAGGCAAAGGACCGGGTGTCCGATCGGCTCCGGACGAAGCTTCACTTCGTTCGTCAGGTAGGACTCATTGGCGCCCACCCCCTCCCGGAGAAGGGAGTCGACGGGACCCGGGACTACACCGCGCTGCTCGACGTCGAGCCCGGCGAGGTCGAAGCTCTCTTCGCGGCGCTTGACGAGTTCTTCGACGAGTTCTACGTGCGGCCGAGGCGCGACCAGCGCCAGCTCGACGCGCTCAACGAGAAGCTAAAGGCGGCCGGCAAGGCTCCGATCGCTCCCGCCGTTGACCCGACGAAGTAGCCGTTCCGCCGACGACCGGGCCTGTCGTTTCCCGCGTAGCGTCGTGAACCACCGCCCGCTGCCGCCCGGGTTGCGCCACCGCTGGATCTGCGGAGCCGGTGGCCGAGCGCGGTGATCGCGCCGGCCGGAAACTTCCCCGCCGGCTGACTCCGAGTGACCCTGCGCGGAGCGCGCCGGGCATCGGGCTCGGCCTCAAAGTCAAGTGCCCGCCACGGTATGAGCCGCGCGGGCTTCGGCTGGTGCAAGTTCGGCTCACGACCGGGCTTACCAGCGAGGAGTACGTTAGCCAGAAGGGCTGGCTCACCGCAAGATTCGAGCGCTGTCCATTCCACCCGGAGGGCGGCTGCGGTTTCGCCAGCCACGGCACCTACCCGCGGATCGATCCACCCGGCTGCCGGATCGCGCGGGGGTACTGCCCGACGGCGCACGCGACGGTCAGCCTGCTCCCGGACTTCCTCTGCTCGCGGCTCACGGGCACGCTCGCCGAGGTGGAGAGGGTGGTCGCGGCGGTGGAGGTCGCGCCGACGCAGGAGGCGGCGAGCGAGGTGCTCCGGCCGGACATCGAGTTGCCCGGCGGAGTGCGCCTCGCCCGCGGCCACGGAGACGACGCTGCTGCTGATCTGCACGGGAGAGTGCTGGTCAGTGGTCGTCCCGTTCCCGAGCTGGCCGTAGCCGTTGTAGCCCCACGCCCAGAGCGTTCCGTTTTTCTTCACCGCCACCGTGTGATACTGACCCGCGGCAACCGAAGTGAAGCTGCTGCCGATCTGGACGGGGGAGTACTTGTCAGTCGTCGTCCCGTCGCCGAGCTGGCCGGAGCCGTTCGACCCCCACGCCCAGAGCGTTCCGTCCTTCTTCACCGCCACGGTGTGCCAGTCGCCCGCGGCCACGGAGGCGAAGCCGCTGCCGACCTGAACGGGAGAGTGCTGGTCAGTGGTCGTCCCGTTCCCGAGCTGACCGTAGCCGTTCGACCCCCACGCCCAGAGCGTTCCGTCCTTCTTCACCGCCACCGTGTGACAGTATCCCGCCGCAGCGGAAACGAAGCCGCTGCCGATCTGGACGGGGGAATACTTGTCCGTAGTGGTCCCGTCGCCGAGCTGCGGCGGTTAAGACGGACGGGACGCTGTGGACGTGGGGCTACAACGGCTACGGCCAGCTCGGGAACGGAACGACCACTGACCAGCACTCTCCCGTGCAGATCAGCAGCAGCGTCGCCTCCGTCGCCGCCGGCGAATACCACACGGTGGCGGTGAAAACGGACGGTACGCTCTGGGCGTGGGGCCTCAACAATTGGGGCCAACTTCACGCCGCCTTGGCGACGGCGACCTCCTTCGACTTCAGCAGGGACATGTCCAGGTAGCGGCGGTCGGTCCAGATCGCGGTCACGTTGAGCGCCACGGCGGTGACGAGGCGCAGGGCGCTGCCCCGGTCCGGGAAGGCCCCCACCGCGTTGGTGCGCCGCTTGATCTCGCCGTGCAGTCGCTCGAGGCCGTTCGTCGAGCGAATGCGGTGCCAGTGCGCCTTGGGGAACGCGTAGAACCTCGTGGCCGCCTCGAAGCCGTCGGCGAGGCACGCCATCGACTCGGGGAGCTGGCGCCCGAGGCCGGCAGCGAGCTCGACCATCCGCTTGCGGGCGTCGGCCTTGGACGGCGCGACGAAGACCTGCCAGACGGCCTTGGCAAGCCGCGCCCTGAGCTTCTGGGGGGCCTTCCCGACGATGTTCCGCTGAAGGTGGACGCAGCACCGCTGCAGCGGCGCCTCGGGCAGGTGGTGCCGCACCGCCTTGGCCAGACCGGCGTGGGCGTCGGCGATGACGAGCTGCACCCCCGACAGGCCGCGCTCGTTGAGTTGGGCCAGCAGGTCGCTCCAGGACGCCTCCGACTCCTCCGCGCCGATGGTGATCGCCAGGAGCTGCCGGTGCCCGTCCAGGCCGACGCCGTAGGCCACCAGCGCCGAGACGTTCTCGACCTCCCGCGCCCACCGGGCATCGAGGAAGGTGGCGTCGAGGAAGAGGTACGGGATCGGGCCCTCAATGGGCGCCTTCCTCAGGTCCTCGACCTTGGTACCGAGCGTCTTCGCCGCCCGGCTCACCGTCGAGCGGCTCACGTGCTCGCCCATGAGCGCCTCGGTGATCTGGCCGATGTCTCGCGTCGAGGCACCGTGCACGTAGGCGGCCACCATGGTGTCGTCGACCTCGGCGCTCCGGCGCTTGTACCGCTCGAACACCGCGCCGCCGGCGGAGCCGCCCTCGCGAGACCGCGGCACCTTGAGGTCGACAGCGCCCATCGACGTGATGA